>OJSQ01000004.1_pt1 | contig 372533 bp, 306 predicted proteins | sample 1599551 | NCBI WGS metagenome assembly OJSQ01 (sample SAMN04168659, study PRJEB22393) | human gut metagenome | biome: human gut microbiome; feature: stool | host: Homo sapiens | collected 2014-05-12
CTACCCGCCTGGAAGGAAGTTTTGGAACGCAGAAACAACATTACTCACTGGCCAGAATAAAAGCTAGAAACAGGAAAACGGAAATGCTTTGGATTTTCTTTGGAATACATACGGCCAATGCGGTATGCATGATAGAAAAGGTCGAAAAGAAAAAAAGAACGGCTGCATAATCAGACTAAAATAACAAGAGGAAAACAGGAGAGGTCTTTAACTTCCCCTAAAAAGACATATACATAATGTACCGTTGGGAAGAAAAAATAAGAATATGTAAATAATATTCTATTAAAAAGATAGAAGACTTGAGACTTTACAGAAAAAAATAAGAGAAAAGCTCACGTAAAGTAAAACAGTTCTCTTAATTTATTAGAAAGAGGGACATTTACTGAATATCTCTAATTAATTCCATAACTTTTATTGCAATAAGGCTCTGTTGATTTGTCTGCAGAGCTTTATTGCAATATCATTTAGAGTGCTTATTGCAGTGTCATTCCTATATGTTCTTTTTCCAGTGAATAAATAAGTTTTTGTCAACTTTATTTTTTCCTACTAATTGAAGGTTATAGGAATTTAGACCAGCGTAGCGATAATCGCCATAATTAATGTCGCCTAATAAATCTATATTCATTAGTGCCCGAACAATTTTTGATCCGCATTGTTCTATTTTCTCGACGATACATTTTCCTCCTAAGAGGTTCATAAGCAGATAAGCTGAAACTTCATAAGCACACCAGCCACATTCTTCCAGATACAGATGGATACAACTTTCATTGTTTTGCTCTTTTTTGAGCACTTCAGAAACTTCTTTTTTCATGGTTATCTTTTTATTTACTCGATTTTAGAATCCGGGCAAAGCTAACACCCCTTTATAGTAAACAAATATTTTAGTGATACGGTTTTGCAGGGTATTTAAACTATTCAAATAATTAACAGTATAAAAGAGACCGTAACAAAGAAACTTTGAAATTGGGCTGTCAGCTACGTAAATAAACACTATTTTTGCATAATGAGATTCTGAGCATGTACGGACATTATACTTGATATATAAAACACAATGGAAACATCTAACTTTAAAGAGGAGTTTGAGAGAATGTTGATGAGTGAAATTATTCCTCTTAAACGTGGAGAAACTAATTCACCGGAAGGAGGTGAGTTGTTCTCTAAACTCCATGATTTGGTGGCGAAAAATGTACCTTCAAAACTATATAGATATCGGAACTGTCAAGAATATAATTTGGATTCATTTAGAGATGATGAAGTATATGCCGGTAATCCTCGTAATTTTAATGATCCGTTTGATTCTTTGGTTTGCTACAAGAAAGAGGAGATATTAAAGAATTATGAGGAAGCGTTGAATAAAAATTGGTTTCTTTATATGTTGAGCAAGATAAACAGCCTGGTTGAGGAAGAGATGAGAAAACAATATCCTGACGATCCGATAATTGATGAAGTTGTGAAAAAAATGCAATGTTTTAATGTTTGGAAAGGAGAAGGGGACGAGGTGGTGAACCAAAGATTGCGTGAGGCTTATTATGAAGGAACTACATATGGCGATAAGGGCATTTATAGTGATAAAATTAATGAATATCTTGAATTTATCGGGGATTTATTAGATCAATCAGTGGAGAGTGTAAAGGAAAGTTGTAAGATTGCATGTTTTACAGAGAGAAAGGATAATATGCTGATGTGGTCACATTATGCTGATAGACATAGCGGATTTGTGTTGGAATATGATATAAAGCAAGTTGTTTTTCCAACAAGTGATACGCAACCTAGTAGTCACCCGGCAATACTTTTTCCGGTAATCTATTCAGATAAAAGACTTGATGCAACTCATATAGGGAAAAGTTTAATGGATGACTTTCTTATAAGCCTTAAAGGAGAAAATAATAGCAGCATTGTTTTGCCTGACATTTTTATTTATTTGAAAGTGTTTTTGAATAAAGCCAAATGCTGGGGATATGAAAATGAATGGCGATTGATTTGTCCGGATTCTTATGAAAATGAATCTATCAAAGTTATAATGAAGCCTACAGCTATTTATTATGGCAGTAACATATCTTCTGCTGATAAGGCGAAATTGAGTTTATTGGCTAAAGAGAAGAACATTGCTGAATATCAGATGGCAGTAGAATATTATAATTCAGAATATAAGGTAAATGTCTTATAATTATTTGCCTGCCTATTACCGGAGGTTGATTAGAGTAACTGTCTCGATTTTATCTCCAGATATTTATTAATTACATCAATAGAGAGATTTCCGGGCGTGGTCAATAGAGAATAAATGCCATGCTGTTTTAGGGTAGAGACAATTAATCGTTTTTCAAAGGCAAATTTTTCGGCAATGACATGGCGATAGTATCCTTCCGTATCTGAGGCAGGAGTCGCAATATAGGCTTTCAGGTCAGCATCTTCGAAGAATACTACCAGTAGGCGGTGTTGTCGATTCAGTTGTTGCAGGTATGCTAATTGCCTGTTCATGCTTCCCATACTGGAGAAGTTGGTGTATAAAACCAAAAGGCTACGTTTATTGACATGCTTGTTCAGATGTACGCATAAGGAAGAAAAGTCCGTTTCACTGAAAGTAGTTTCCTGACTATAGAGATTTTCAAGCAATGTCTGCATATGTCCAGGACGGCTTGATGCCGGTACGAAGGTATCGAAATGCTCATCAAAGGTTATGAGCCCGGCTTTGTCTTCTTTCTGCATGGCAACGTACGAAAGAACTAATGAGGCATTTATCGCATAGTCAAGTAAAGTCATTCCACGAAAAGCCTGTTGCATAACCCGTCCCTTGTCTATCACACTATAAATTTGCTGGGAACGTTCGTCTTGATACACATTTACCATAAGCTCGTGCTTGCGGGCACTTGCTTTCCAGTTTATCGTGCGATAATCATCACCTTTTACATATTCCTTTATCTGTTCAAACTCAGTGTGATGCCCTACGCGACTGATACGTTTTATACCTAATTCCGTAAGATTATCACTTATTGCCAGCAATTCATAACGATGTAACATCAGGTAGGATGGATAGACTTTGACATCTTGGCTATCACCACAGGTATAGCGGCGCGAAAGTAATCCCATCCGGCCTTGTACAAATACACGAATCCGTCCAAAATTGTAGATTCCCCGATGGGTGGGTCGTAATTGGTAGCTGATTGTTTTACCTTCATTTGCCTGGAGCTTTATCTGGAAATTTATATTTCGCTGCTGGAATATAAAAGGTATTTCATCAATGACTTCCACGGATATTGCATACGGATAACTGCTCTCCACCCGAATGTTCACCGTATTTTCATCTCCGTTGGAAAAACGTGATGAACATTGGCGAAATGCCCATATACCATGGATGCGATAAAGCATGTATCCTTCCACTAATACAGCCAGGAGCATGACAAAAAGTATCCCTTGCCCGAGAACAAAGAGCGGAGCAAACGTATACCCGCTACCCAGTAACAGGATAATTAGGCTGAGGGCAATATAAAAGCGTTGGTTTAAAATCATTTCGGTACTTCTACCTTATCAATCAGGCGTTGGGTTACTTTCACCGATGAATATCCTTCCATTTCGGCCTCCGCAGTCAGAATCAGGCGGTGCTGGAGTACGTATGGAGCAACAAATTTTATATCTTCCGGTGTTACGAAATCACGTCCCTGCAATAGAGCGTATGCTTTAGAGGTCTGCAGCATAGCGACAGATGCACGTGGAGAAGCTCCCAGATATACGGCTTTGCTGGTGCGCGTCTGCTGTACAATCATGGCAATGTACTGAAGCAATGTACGATCAATAAATACCTGGTTCATCAGCTTGCGGAGAGATAAGAGCTCTTCTTTGGTAATGGTAGAAGCGATGTCCTCCAGTTTCACGAATGCGGCATTTGTATGATGGCGTTCCAAGATGTTTATTTCTTCATCCAGAGTTGGGTAGTCCATTGTTATTTTCATCAGGAAACGGTCGAGTTGCGCCTCGGGTAGTTTATAAGTACCTTCTTGCTCTACAGGATTTTGAGTAGCCAGAATTGTATAAAGCTCTCCCATAGGATAAGTCATTCCGTCAATACTGACCTGACGCTCTTCCATTACTTCGAACAGGGCAGCCTGTGTCTTGGCCGGAGCACGATTGATTTCATCCACCAATACGATGTCGGCAAAGATGGGGCCCCGATGGAAATCAAAATCATTGGTTTTCATATTAAATACAGTTGTACCCAGTACATCGCTTGGCATTAGGTCCGGAGTAAACTGAATACGGCTGAAATCCGCATCAATCAGGCGGGCAACCAGACGGGCCAGCAGTGTTTTTGCTACTCCCGGCACACCTTCTATCAAGACATGCCCATTTGCTAAAATGGCAGTCAATACCAAGTCCACCATTTGCTCCTGACCTACGATGACAGATGCAATCTGGTCTTTCAACTCTTGTATCTTCTCGGAAAAGAGAATCAAATCTACTCGTCTTTCAATATTCTCTTCCATAAATTTCTTCTTTATATATGATCTATTATTTCATTCATCTTATCAATAAAATACTTCATCTGCTCTACAGAAATAGTGCACCCTCCATAAATCACTGGTCTGACGGAACGGATAAGCTCACTGATCTCTTCTGTATTCATACCGGTCTTTTGGGCTATTCTGCTGAAAGAGTGTTCGTCATTTGCTACTTCCTCTATATTTACCTGAATTTCTCTTCTCAATTCTTCTGCAAAGTAGATATACTTTTTATGCACCAAGTCGGCATGATCTTTCTTTTGAAAATAAAGAGTTCCTATCAGTTCGGTAAATTCCAGCGATTTGTTTTCCGGTTGGTAGATGATAGGAATTACCCGTTGCCTCCTTCGGGCGGTGAATACCATGAAGAGGATAATGGTGAACATCGTCAAATACAAAGCCCATCTCAGCGGTCTTTGAGAAAGGAAATACCGGAAAGGGGACATCTGTATTTGGGCCGTTTGCTTCATGTAACCTTCGGTGCGGACAATGGGTAAATCTCCCATTTGGGATAATAGGCGGAAAATGTAAGTAGCATTTTTTCCATCTAATACTCCATAATTAGTAAAGAGCAGGGGAGTAGAGACCAGAATTATTTCACCTTTTCCCCATGGATAGGACAAGGCTATTGGGACACTTGGAATACCCTTTTCTGCCAGTACCTTAGCCGGAAGCGAATCGGGCATGAGGTAAGAAGAACACAATTGAGGATAGAAATAGAAGGATTGCCGGGGATATGCGGCAGAATCTCCTATCCAGAAGAGAGTATCTTTCTCCAATGATGCAGCTGCATATTTTTTTAATAATGCCGGGCTAAAGTAGGAATAACTGCTATTAAAATCCAATGTATCTTCTAAATTTCTGTTGAAAGAGTTACTCACCAGCATAATCTTATTTCCCCGTTTTGCTATCTTTAGTATTGCTTCTACATCCACATCTGTCAGAGACAGGTTATTAGTGGCTACTAATATGCCTCTACGAGAGATTGTGTCTTCCTGTTCCAGTTCATAAAAGGTTTTTCGAGATAAAGAATACCCCTTTGGTAACGACGTAGATAGCAAACTGTCGAAAACGGCACATCCGAAAGGTTGTTTATCGTAGTGGCTGAAACTAGGAGCCCATACAAACTTTTTGGGTAATCTACATTCTATCGCGAACATTAAGAGTAAAAAGATGGCAATACAGATGATAAACAAGTGATTTCCTTTCATACAATGCCTCCTTTCTTGACTTCTCCCTGTAAGGATAGCATGGTCTGGAATAATTCTTCCGTTGCTTCAAAGTTTCCATAGCGCACTCGCAAAAAGTGATGGGTTAACCTCTGAAATGCAGGCATCCGTACTTCATAAATATATTGTGTAGGCGTTTTATAGAGTTGCCAGTCAATACGTTTTTCGTCACTGAGTTGCTTCAATGTTTGCAAATATAGCAGTCGGATTGCTTCCCTGTAATCGTGGCGGGAAAGGGAAGAGGCTATTTTTAGGGCAAAATCAACTCCATAAATGGTATCTTCCCCCACACTGTAAGGTAAAGCATTCTTGCGGGAACGTATGAATATTGCCGGATTTTTTTTATAAATGAACCAGCCGATCAGTAACAGCATGAGGACAGCAACACTTATCAGAATCGTTTTTGAATAATCTTCAGCAAACTGACTGCCAAATATACTCTGCAATATTTCTCCGAACCACCTGTTGAGCCATTCGAATATATTCACTTCGGGGGCTATTAACTCACGGTTGTAGTTGTAATCTGCGTCAGATTGCCACACAGCAAGCTGCGTAGTATCACAAACCAATGTATCAGCCGGAGAAAAAGTCATTTAGATTGATTTAGAGTTTGTCAAAGTTATCAATGTCACTTTCTATCGTTACACTATCCATCTTTTCGGATGCATGCCCGTATTGATAGGCTAATCCCACAAATGTGAAAATCATTGCCAGATAAGTACCGAATGCCTGCACAATAGCCAGTAGATAGAGCATGAAGCTATATCCTACTGATACGGTTGCTTCACTTCCTACGTCACTCATAGTGAAGAGTATTTTTACAATTGTAGCTGCATACCAGGGCACCAAGGTGACTCCCTGTAGTATGCCGGCTATGATTCCCATGACTAAAGAAATAAGGAAGACACCTCCCCAGGTAGCAAAGCCCAGACGGAAAGTTTTCTTAAATGCTTCCATTATGGAAATATTTTCGAATAAGTAGATAGGTGCCCAAAGGGCAAGTGGCACGGCAAAAACTATTGCAATGAGAGCAAATAAAAACGTGATAGGGAAGAACATGACGCTTAAAGCGCCTAATATAAAACTAACACATACTGTTAATAGTAATCCGAAAAGTACAATGATGAATAATCTTCTGATGTTATGGAACAACAAAGGTGTCAGCATTTTCAAGGTAATACCTTGCAGGCGCTCTTCGCGTTCATTATAGGTTCGGATCATTGCATATATCAGCGAAGCTTGCAATACAATTCCTATTATGAGAAGAAGTGCAAACAAGCCATAGTATGAGAGGAATGAGATAAGGAGAGCCGTATCGGAAGAAATATCCATGCCCTCCACTATACTTTCCATCCCTTTCATCATACCATTTAGACTTAGGGCTTGGATGAGACAGAGTGGTAAAAGCAGATATGTGGTAAACTTTAGCATCAGCTTCCAGTTCTCCCTTATAAAATCAAAAGATGCATTTAACTTCTCTCCGAAAGAGCGTTTCACATACATTGCAATTTTAGGCTTTTGTGATTCCATGTCGTTTCTTATTAGGTAAATAAATATAGTAGAATATAATAAATGCAAGAGAAATGAGGATCAGGCTGAGTCTCAGTATATTCGGTAATTCGGTATGGCGCGTGATGAAACTTTCGATAAATCCTGCCATTATGAATATGGGGATTGTACCTACAACTATTTTCACTCCTCTTTTGGCTCCTCTTTTGAACGATTCCAGTCTTGAATATGTTCCGGGGAAAAGCCATCCATTGCCCAAAGCCAGTCCGGCAGCTCCGGCAACAATAATAGACCAGATTTCAAGTGTCCCATGCAGCCATATGGCAAGCATGGATTCCCAAAGTAAGTCATGCTGGAAAAAGAACATCTGGAATGCGCCGATCATAACTCCATTATTGAAAAGCATATATCCTGTACCAAAGCTTGTTAGGATTCCCATGGCAAAGCAATAGAAAGAAACCATAATATTATTTAGTGTGATTCCCAGGAACATAGGAACTTCGGAAGAGCCGTTATACACTGCCATTGGCTCACCGTTGGCTATGTTATCTAAGGTCATGTCCACATAGCCGTTCCCCAGAATCAAACGGACGAAATCGAGATCACCCGCAGCAGAAACTGCCCCAATCAGCACGCTGACGGTAAAAATGATCAATGAAACCAATAGTTCCCGACGGGCATCATACATGATCTGTGGGATTTCTTGTGTCCAAAAGGTGATGATCCTCGTCCATTTCTCACGTTTGTTCTGGTAAATCTTGTTATGTAGTGCAGAAGCAAGGTTGTTCAGGTAAATGGAAATACGTGAAGTAGGAAAGTGCGTTTGTGCAAACGCCAGATCGGCAGTGAGGTCCGTATATACATCGGCAAGCCGGTCGGGAGACAAGTTTGTTGCTTGCTCCACTACCTTCTCGGCTTCTTTCCATTTATCGATATTCCGACGGATAAACGTTACTTCTTTCATGCTTTTCCAAAGGTTTCAAATAAGTTTTGTCTGAAATCAATAACAAAAGTAAGAGAATAATGATATATTTGCAACGATATACAAAAAATGTTTAATCAGAAATGGCAGAAACTACAATTATTACCGGGCAATTTGTTCGTATCAGCCAAACACCTGCGAGTATTGGTGAGCGACTCATTGCGTTGGTGATCGATTTTATTCTGATAGGCTTCTATGTATATGCAACGGCTACCCTGCTTTCTACACTCCGAATCTCATCGGATTTTATAATGATTCTTATTATGATTGTAGTCTATCTGCCGGTATTAGGCTATTCGTTTCTATGTGAAATGTTCAATCATGGACGAAGTTTCGGGAAAAATCTGATGAACATTCGTGTAGTGAAGGCAGACGGTTCTACGCCCGGCATTAGTTCTTATTTGCTTCGTTGGCTTCTTTTTCCGATTGATAGTCTGCTTACCGGTGGTTTCGGACTATTGGTGGTACTATTAACGAAGAACAGTCAGCGGATGGGGGATCTTGCAGCCGGGACCATGGTTATCAAAGAACAGAACTATCGCAAGATCCATGTCAGCCTTGATGAGTTTGATTATCTGACGAAAGATTATCGTCCCACTTATCCACAAGCAGCCGATTTGTCGCTGGAGCAAATAAATGTTATTACCCGGACATTGCAGGACGGTAAGAAGGATCGTGTGCACCGCATTGCACAATTGGCAAAGAAAGTCCAGGAACTTCTTACCATAACTCCCCGTGATGGTAATCAAGAGCAGTTTCTTCAAACAGTTCTCCGTGATTATCAATATTATGCATTAGAGGAAATCTGATAATTTATAGTCTTTAGAAAGTGTTACCATAGGAAAGAAATTTGTGTCATTCTGTCACAGTATTCTTTATTTTCCTGACTTGTTACTTCAAAAATAATCGCATTCCGGCGTATTTTTTGGATAGACGAATAATAATAATGCGCATTTTCTGCATATTTTTCCGGATTTCAGGGGATTTATGCAAAAAAGGTTATTGTTTATGGGTAAAAGGGTTACTACTTACAAGTAAAAGGGTTACTACTTACAAGTAAAAGGGTTACTACTTACAGGTAAAAAGGTTACTACTTATAGGTAAAAGGGTTACGGCATCCGGATTATATGCTTGTTTGTGCACTTTTCAGGGGATATTTCATTCTAAAAAAAATGTCATGATTTCGATATTTATCTCAAAATCTGCTTCTTGCCATTTTTTATTGGCGTATTTTCATCTTTGTGGGTATCAACCCGGGAATATGGGATTCTCAATAGATTAAAAATGCAAAGTGTCAGAATGTGAGTTCCCTTGTCAACCCGTTTTGATTTTCTATTGTTGATATATTGCGGTGCCGAATAGTACATCAGTTTGCGGTAACTACCTTGATATGCAACCCCAATAAGTAATTTTATAGAAATATACTGTAGTTTAAGATAATGTGTTTAATAAATATAATTTTATTAATTTTCTTGATTCTTTATTGTCTCTATTCTTTTTTTATTTAATTTTGTCTGCACTATTTTATGTGGGAATTAAACTCAAACCATAATAAATAACAGATAGCTATGACGCAAATAATAGAATTGCAAGGTACGGAGAAACGGTTGTATCAACTTGTAGCTCCTTTAGTAATGAATCCGGAAGTCTTAAAACAGAACTATAATTATCCTTTCCGTACGTCGGAAAGTTTTGTGTGGTTTGTTGCAGTGGATGGAAAAGAAGTTGTAGGTTTTATACCGCTGGAATATAAAAAGCGGGAAGCAGTTATTAATAACTATTATATAAGGAATAATAATGCAGAAGTATTAAAAGCTCTTTTAGAAAAGGTCATAGCCAAAATGGATAAAGATAAATATTTGAGTTCAGTTACATTTGTAGAGCATCAGGAGATATTTAAGGAATTAGGCTTTTCAGTAGAGAAAGAGTGGAAGCGCTATGTGAAAATGAATAAGGAGAATTAAAAATGGGGGAGGCTCAGAAGAATGTATATGAATTAGCACAAGAACGGCTACATATTATATTTAAGGAGTTCGATAACATCTGCGTGTCTTTTTCCGGAGGGAAAGATAGTGGTGTATTACTGAACTTGTGTATTGACTATATCCGGCGCAATAATCTCAAGCGGAAACTTTGTGTTTACCATATGGATTATGAAATCCAGTATAGCATGACAATTGATTATGTAGACCGTATTCTGGAGGCAAACAAGGATATTTTGGAAGTCTATCGAGTGTGTGTGCCTTTTAAAGTCACTACTTGTACCTCTATGTATCAGAATTACTGGCGTCCCTGGGATCCGGAGATGGAAGAAATATGGGTGCGGCAGATGCCAAAGGGAAGTATGGACGTAAAGAGCTTTCCCTTTTATACCGATGCAATGTGGGACTATGAATTCCAAATGCACTTTGCCAAGTGGTTGCATGAAAAAAGAGATGCGGTTCGTTCTTGTTTTCTAATCGGTATTCGTACACAGGAGAGCTTCAATCGCTGGCGCAGTATTCATCTTGCGCGGAAATATCAAATGTATCATAATTATCGTTGGACTTCTAAGATAGGAAACGATATTTTCAATGCATATCCTATATTCGATTGGAAAACGACGGATATCTGGGTGGCTAATGGAAAATTCGGATGGGATTATAATCATTTATATGATTTATATTATAAAGCTGGCGTTAACATTGAACGTCAACGTGTAGCAAGTCCATTTCTATGTGAAGCTCAGGAAAGTCTTCGGCTTTATAAAGTAATTGACCCTACTACCTGGGGTAAGATGGTGGGCCGTGTGAACGGGGTGAACTTTACTGGAATTTATGGCGGAACACATGCTATGGGATGGCAAACCGTTCGCTTGCCGAAGGGGTATACCTGGAAAGAATTTATGCAGTTCCTGCTTTCTACATTGCCTGAGAGTACCCGGCGTAATTACTTGAAGAAATTGACCGTTAGTATTGAATTCTGGCGTACGAAAGGCGGATGCCTTAGTGAAGAGACCATTCAAAAGCTTAGGGATGCCGGTGTGTCGCTGGAAGTAGTGAATACTACTAATTACAAGACACATAAGAAACCTGTGAAGATGGACTATCTGGACGATATTGAAATTTCTGAGTTTCGTGAGATTCCAACTTATAAGAGAATGTGTGTCTGTATCCTGAAAAACGATCATGCCTGCAAGTATATGGGGTTTGCCTTAAACAAAGAAGAAGCATACAAACGAGATAAAATAATGGAACAATTCAAAAATATGATGTTATGAGTGTAGATCAAAGTCCGGTATATGCTGTGAAAGCTGTACCGTTGGAAAAAATAGTGGCGAATGATTATAATCCCAACATCGTGGCGCCTCCTGAAATGAAACTATTGGAACTTTCTATTTGGGAAGATGGTTTTACGATGCCTTGTGTATGTTACTACGATAATGAAACTGACCGTTATATATTGGTTGATGGATATCATCGTTATAGCGTGTTGAGAAGTTCTAAACGTATTTATCAACGGGAAAATGGTTTGCTGCCTGTAGTGGTGATTGATAAAGAACTTTCTAACCGCATGGCGTCTACCATTCGGCATAATCGTGCGCGTGGCTCACATAATATAGAGTTGATGTGTCACATTGTGGCTGAGTTGGATAAAGCAGGCATGTCCGATCAATGGATTATGAAAAATATTGGCATGGATCGGGATGAATTACTCCGTTTGAAGCAGATTTCCGGTTTGGCGGATTTGTTTTCGGACAAGAGTTTTAGTATTCCGAACCCGGTTGAAACACCGGTTCCCGAAGAATAAAATGCCCATTTTGGGCATTTTTGTTTCTATTATGTTCTTTTGTTATCCTTAACAAGTGAAATATCCGGTTACAAACTTGCATAAGTTAACCAAATCTCCTACTTTTGCCAACATAAACAAACGAACAGGTTACATGTGTCTTCGGGCATTATAAAATTCTTACATGAAAAAAATATTGGTTAGCGGAGGTGCCGGGTTTATAGGGTCGCACTTATGCACAAGGTTAATAAATGAAGGGCATCATGTCATATGCTTGGATAACTTATTTACCGGTGTAGAAACGAATATAGAGCATCTGAAGAACAATTCTCATTTTGAATTTGTGAATCATGATGTAGAATTTCCCTATCTCATTGAAGGCCTTGATGAGATTTATAACTTGGCTTGTCCGGCATCACCAATACATTACCAATATGATGCGATCAAAACGATTAAGACTTCCGTACTGGGAGCTATTAATATGTTGGGGTTGGCGAAGAAGACGAATGCTAAGATTTTACAAGCGTCAACAAGTGAAGTATATGGTGATCCAGTAGTACATCCTCAGGTAGAAAGTTATTGGGGAAATGTGAATCCGATTGGCATCAGATCTTGTTATGATGAAGGAAAACGTTGTTCTGAGACTTTGTTTATGGATTATCATCGTCAAAACAATATTCGTATTAAAATAATTCGTATCTTTAACACGTATGGTCCGCGGATGTTGCCGAATGATGGTAGAGTCGTTTCTAATTTTGTTGTTCAGGCACTGCAAAACCATGATATAACAATCTATGGGACAGGGGATCAGACTCGAAGCTTTCAGTATATTGATGACTTGATAGAAGGAATGGTGCGAATGATGAATACAGAGGATGAATTTATTGGCCCGGTAAACCTTGGAAATCCGAATGAATTTTCCATTCTTGAACTAGCTGAAAAAGTCATCCAATTGACAGGATCTAAATCGAAGTTGGTATTTAAGCCGCTTCCGCATGATGATCCGAAACAGCGCCAACCGGATATTACGCTGGCAAAAGAGAAATTGAACTGGCAGCCAACAATTGAATTGGAAGATGGCTTGCAGAAGATAGTGGAGTATTTTAAGGAATATCGTTATAGAAATTAATAGATAAACGGGAAAACAATATAGTATAAGATGAATATGGAAATAAATCCTTCTGAGTACAAGATTCTCATCGTTGACGATGTGATGTCCAACGTTTTGTTGTTGAAAGTACTCTTAACAAATGAAAAATTTGCTATCGCTACGGCAAGTAACGGTCGGCAAGCATTGGAGCAGGTAGATAAGGAAAACCCGGATTTGGTGTTGCTGGACGTGATGATGCCGGATATGAGTGGTTTTGAGGTGGCACAGCATTTGAAAGCAAACCCTAAGACCGCAGATATTCCTATCATCTTCCTGACTGCGCTAAACAGCACGACGGACATTGTAAAAGGTTTCCAGGTGGGAGCGAATGACTTTATCTCCAAACCTTTCAATAAGGAAGAGCTGATTATTCGTGTAACCCACCAGATTTCGCTGGTAGCTGCCAAACGCATTATTTTGAATAAGACCGAAGAACTGCAACGTACTATTGCCGGACGTGATAAACTTTATTCGGTGATTGCTCATGATTTGCGTTCTCCTATGGGTTCTATCAAGATGGTGCTGAACATGCTGATACTGAATCTACCAGCTGAAAAGATTGGTGATGAGATGTATGAGCTGTTGACAATGGCAAATCAGACGACAGAAGATGTATTCTCACTGCTGGATAACTTGCTGAAGTGGACGAAGAGCCAGATTGGCAAGTTGAATGTAGTATATCAGGATATTGATGTGGTAGAAGTTGTGGATGGAGTGATAGATATCTTTAATATGGTAGCTGGTCTGAAAAAGATTACTATCCGTGAAGAGAAACCGGAGAAATTGGCTGTATCCGCAGATATAGATATGTTGAAAACCGTGGTACGCAACTTGATAAGCAATGCTATTAAGTTCAGCAACGAAAATTCTGAAGTGTTGGTAAAACTGGAGGAAAAAGATGGTACGGCGGTAGTCAGTGTGCAAGATCACGGTTGTGGTATTGACGAAGAAGGACAAAAGAAACTGCTGCATACAGATACACACTTCAGTACCTTCGGTACAAACAATGAAGAAGGTTCCGGTTTGGGATTACTCTTGTGTCAGGACTTTGTAGTGAAGAATGGTGGTAAGTTGTGGTTTACTTCCAAAAAAGGTGAAGGTTCTATATTCAGCTTCTCACTCCCGTTGAAAAAGTAAATATTGTTTAAAGACAGACCGTCTGTTTCATGCAAACAGACGGTCTGTTTTTTTTATCGCCTGCATAGCTCTCTGAAATCACAGAACTCACATTTCTTGGTATCTTCAGTTTGGGTGAAAGCTTCTTCCGGATTGTATATTTCTTGCAAAAGAGTTTGCAGACGTTCACGAAATTCATCTTCATAGAAAGCAAAGTTATTGACTGGTATCTTGGGCTGGCGTGCTTCTCCCATTTCAATAACAGGGGAATATGTCTCTGACGCTGCGCGATGAATATAAAGTAGGGAAGGGGCTACCTTCAATGACTGCTTGCGGCACATAATAGAAGCATACAAGAAAGTCTGAAAAATGTAATTCGGACGTCCGTCGGCAGGTGTGAATAGCTGCTTGATGTTTTCGGGTGTCTTTGGACTACCTCCTGTTTTATAGTCTACTATACGTAAAGTGTCATCTTTGCTATCTATACGGTCAATGGTACCACCGATGTTCAATGCTAACTTTCCTTGCGAAGTTTCGATTTCTATAATTTCCGTTACCTTCTTTTCCATACCTTCCATAAAGAAAGGTGCATATTGCAGATCGTTGCGCAGTAGTTGGCGGAGATAAGATGTGATTACTTTTGCATTGATAAGCTGCGTACCGTTATATTCCGGCTTTTCGGTGAGGGCTACATGGAAGAATTCCTCTTTGAAAGCGATATCTACATAATTCTGTAATTTTATGTCATTGCGCAACACTTGATCCAAATCTTCTTTCCGTATTTCTTTTCCGTTTGCAGTCAAATCTTTATAGACTAATTCGGCTGCACGGTGGAAGATTGTACCAAACAGAGCAGAGTCTATTTCAGCGCTTACTTCATCGGGAGCCTTTAAACCGGCTACATAACGGTAATAAAATTTTAATCTGCAATCCAGGTAAGTATTAAGTGCTGAAGGTGAAAATAAGGATCGCGGATGACGGTTCACATCATACCTTTCGTGCATTCTTGTTATGATTTCCGGTGTCTTCTCAACGCGAATTTCTCTACCACTTTGAGGAGATTGTCCGGCTTCAAGGTATTCTCGTGAGATAGTGTGCGGAGATTCGACAAGGAACTGCAACATGAAACGAGACATTTCTCCGCGATTCAATCCTTCCGAAGCAGTATTATATAATAAGGTGACATTTTCGGCACGTTGTATCAGGCGGTAGAAGTAATACGCATATACGGCATTCTTATGTTCGATAGTAGTCATGCCGAAAGCTTTCCTTAGATTGTATGGAATAAAGGAAGAATCACCACCTGCTTTGGGTAACTGCCCTTCGTTGAGCGAAAGCATAATAAGATTACGAAAGTCGAGATTACGTGTTTCCAATACTCCCATCACCTGCATACCAATAGCAGGCTCGCCATGGAAAGGAATGTTTGAAGTGGCAAGTAATCGGCAGAGCAGACGTCTCAATGTGTCAATTTGTATGTTCAACTCTCCATTGTCAATCAGGTTCAGCAGGCGATTGATGAGGGTATAACTTTTAAATAGAGACTCCCGGTAAAGTTGGTTGAAGATATCATCTGTTTCTTGTTCTTGCCGGTAGAGGACAGCAACTTCGCGTAACATATCCGTGAGGTATTGACAAAGGGCTGAAATACCCGTTTTAGGCGTGAACATTTGTTCTAAAAAAACATCTTGCTTTAGCTCGGAAGGTAAAGGGAAGAATCGATTGTCCCTTGTTAATTGTTTCTCTAAACTTTCTGCAGAAGTGGAGAGCTGACGTGTATAGGGATGCTTCAGTACAGACTGTACAGCTTCGTATTGATAGCGTCCTGTATCTCTGCGATAACCTGTAGTCTGCAATTCGATAAGTGCACTGACGAAACTGTATACGGGTGTTTGTGCCAAAGGAAATCCCATAGTTATATTTACATTCTTTACTTCATGTGGGATGGAATGAAGTACAGGTAGCAGAAGTGCCTCATTACAAAGAACTACTGCATTTTCTTTCTCTTTCACAGGAGTCTCCGGTAGGTCTCTTTTCGTTACGGAACGTATCCATTCCGGTAGATAACGTGCTTGTGCATTCTCAGTCGGAGCAGAGATGAAACGTACATTTTTAGGCTTTCGCAATGTATCAAAAACTGCTTCCGGCAATTCGTTGGGGAATATTTTCAGATTACGAAGAATGAATTCTCCCGCCTCGTGTGTGTAGGGAGGTGTATTTTCACGGGGCAGGCGGGTGTAGAAGACATCATAATCCCAATAAAACAATGCTTTTCCGGCCTCGCGCAAGCGTTCGAAGAACTTGGTTTCCACTTTGTTTAATACGTTGAAACCAACAAAAACGTAATGCTCATACTTTAGTTTATCCGGCTGTAATTCCTCCATTACATAGCGGTACATCATACCTTCGTAAGCAATGCCAAGTTCTTCAAGATTACGGCGATAATGGTGATAGATGTCGCCTAATTTATCCCATAGAGAAATGAATTTCTCCTTAAGCTGTGTCCGGCGCTCGATAGAGAAATTTTGGAAAAACTGACGAATAGCTTCTTCCTGCTCGGAGTCAAGGAAGTCGTAATCGTCCATTATATTTTTCAAATCCTGCAGGTTAGAGAATAACCGGTCAGCATCTACAAGATTTTTGTCCACATCGTCAAAATCACTGATAAGTAATTCTCCCCAGAAGTAGAAATCATCGAGTGTTTCTTCGCTGCGGGTTTCTTCACGGAAGACTTTATAGAGTTCGCATACCAACCGGATAGGGTCTCCGGATTTCCACGGGGAGAGTTGCCGGAACAGTTCGCTGATACTGACATAGGCAGGCGACCATATAGGGCGGTCGCTTTGCATTGCCAGATATTCGTTAAAGAACAGGCTGGCACGTTTATTTGGGAAAACGATGGCTACTCTTGAAAGATCGTTTCCTATCTTTTGGTAAAGGTCTTGGGCTACTAATTGGAGAAATGTTTGCATACTACCGTTGTATCTATACTTTTTCTATTAAATCTTCTTCCACATACCAAAGGTATCCTTTTATGTTTTCTTTCAGATACCCCATGCGAGTGAGCAATTGCATATATCCTTGCACTTGCTTATTATACTTTTTGTTTTGTTTTCCGAATTTGAAATCTATAACGACAATTTCATTGCCGCGCATCATTACACGGTCGGGCCGGCGGGTATGTAGTTCACCTCTTTCCTGCCAGATGATATCACATTCATTGAACAGGTGCCAGTTCCCCGAATACCAGTCTTGAACTTGGGGAAGCGAGAATGCATGATGGGTCAGTTCCCGGATTGACTCTTCCGTTTCGGGTTTGCCGATAATACCTTCAAAGACAAGTTGGTCAATAGCGTTATCAATATCTTCCTCTGTTTCAATGGCTGAGAAAAGGGTATGTAAAAGCCGCCCCCGGTTTATGAAGCGATTGTCGGATTCTTCTTCATCAACTCCCTGAATAAAGTCCGCAGAACGGTTCGACTGTCGGAATTCTATATCATGCCTCATGCTTTCCATGTGTACCGGGAGTTTGTCAGGCTTTTGTGCAAGGCGGTTGGCAGAAACTTTACGGGCTTCGGGTAGATGGCCATCCGTTTCTGTGTACTTTGATGGACAGAGTTCTCCACTTTCATAAGGTTCTTCTTCATCCCAGTTTTCATCACCTTCCCGGGCGGCTACTTGTGGCAGAGCATTTGCCAATAATTCCGACATGGTACCTTTTTGCCCTTTCTTGCACCAGAAAATCAGATTCTTTCCGGCACGGGTGAAAGCCACATAAAGTAGGTTCAGGTTATCCACCCAGAGTTGCAGGCGTTCATCCAGATAATTTTGCCGGTATACAGATTCCGCCATGGTGGAAGAATAATTTACCGGAACGATGTCGAGTGTACTGAATGGTGCTTCAGTAGGCGAACACCATATCAACTGATTATTAGTTTCATTCTCGAGCTTCCAGTCACAGAAAGGAATGAGAACGGTATGAAATTCCAGTCCTTTTGATTTATGAATGGAAAGGATACGGATGCCGTCCATTTCTCCACTGGGGATAGTCTTATTACATAATGTCTCGTTCCAGTAGCGGATAAATGCGTCTAGGTCCGAAGAATTATTTTGAAGGTATTCAGTGACAGCATCGAAGAAGGAAAAAAGATAAGCATCCTGCTCTTCAATCCGCTTCATTTTAAACAGGCTGAATAATTCTTCCAACAATTCGTAAAGTGGCATTAACCGGAGAGTTTCCATACCTGTGACGAATGCTTCGGGCAGTGCTTCTTCAGGTTTCGCGGTCAGCAAACTGTCCCAGTCGCCTCCCTGTTTCTTGATACCTGATTCATAGTTCATCATGAGTGATGCGCACGCCACCTTGTCTTCCGGATTGGATAAGTAGCGTAAGGCATCTATCAACATACAGATGGCCTGTGAAGCATCCAGTCGGAATGCCTCGTCCGAGACGACAGACAGATGCAAGGTCTTGTCAAAATAGTCAGCAATGGGAGGGATGTTTTTATTTTTGCGTACCAGAATGGTGATATCGTTTAGCTTCACGCCTGCTTCCAGCAACCGCTGCACTTCTTCTCCTAACGAGAGAATGGTGAGTTCTGTATAGTCATGCTCTTCGTCCGGTTCCAGAAAGGTTGCTTTGATGTATCCTTTAGCTTCCGTTCGTGGCGATTCCTGGGCAACATCTGCATAAGCCCGTTGCAGGGGATGGCAGTCTTCTTGCAGCTCTTTCAGGTGGAGCATATTTAGATATTCCACGGCTGCGGTAAATAAGTTATTATTGAAGCGGATGACATTCGTTTCACTTCGACGGTTGGTCTTTAGTGTTTCTACACGTACCGGGAAAGGGAAAGAAGCATCTTTGGTACCCAGCGCGTTCAATATCCCCCAGTCGCCGTTTCGCCAGCGATAGATAGATTGTTTCACATCTCCTACGATCAAACTGTCTGCTCCTTGTGAAAGACCTTCAAGTAGTAGAATTTTGAAGTTATCCCATTGCATCCGGCTGGTGTCCTGAAACTCATCGATCATTACGTTTCGTATATTGGCACCGATTTTTTCGAATACGAAGGAGGAATCCCCATCCCGTACCAGATTATGGAGCAGTGCATTCGTATCTGATAATAGGAAGCGGTTATGTTCCCGGTTCAGTTCACGCACTTCTTCGTCGATATGGGCAAGTAACTGTAATTTATTCAAATGTTGCAGAGACAGTCGGCAACTATTTACGATCTTGTTGTTTCTTGGTCTGAAAGTTTCAGCATCTTGTAATAACGGGAGTAAGCTTGTTTCGGCCAGCCGAATAATTTCGTTCTTCTGCGCAGATGTTTTGGTAGCCCAGTTTTTGGCATCATCCAGACTGTTCTTCAGTGTGGCATTTACTGTATCTTTATCTGATAAACGTCCATCCCTCAGTTTGCGAAAATAGCTGCCTATACCTCGTGCCCCACCTTTCAGATCTTCCGGTGTGAGGGCGTATGCTTCCAGTTCGCCAATGAATTGGTCGTAGAAACCTTTCATTTGTTCCAGAGCTTCCGTTTCCATTTCCCTAAGTTCGTTGCGGTATAGCTTGATAGTATTGGGGGCTTTCAGTTGTTGGCGGAGTCCTTCACCTTGTTCTATATAACTTTCATCGAAGATATTCCAGCCAAAGCGTTTGATTTCATTGGATACATTCCAGCGTTTATCATCGGCAATACGCTCATTGATATAGTCCAGTAGCCAGGCCAGTACCGGAGAGGATGGAGTTAGTTTCTCTATCAGGCTATCCACTGCATCACTCAGAACTTCGGTATTATTCAGTTCGATATTGAGGTTCGGGCTTAGTTCCAGTTCGCGTGCCAGATTACGCATTACGGATTGGAAAAAAGAGTCGATGGTTTCCACCCGGAACCGACTGTAATCGTGCAACATGTACTGTAAGGCGGTTCCGGCTGCCAGGCGGATATCGTCTTCAGACAGATTCTTCCATTGTAAGTCTTCTCGGATACGATTCAAGTAGGGTTCGGATGCCGGGTCGCTTACCCAGATTCCGTAGAGTTGTTGCAGGATGCGCTCTTTCATCTCTGCCGTAGCTTTATTGGTGAAGGTTACGGCAAGTATTTGCCGGTAAGCTCTGGGGTTGAGTATCAAGTGCTTGATGTACTCTACAGCGAGGGTGAATGTCTTTCCAGAACCGGCTGAGGCTTTATATACTAATAATTCCATGTAAGCTTGCGAAATTGAACTTTGGTACAAACATACGTAAAAAGCATGAATTAGAGGGTATGTCTGTGACAATTCTATCTATTAATTTTGATTCACTTGAGGGGTATGGACATAAAAAAAGGAGTACCGCTGTACTCCAACCTTTGTTAACCTTAAATCTAATACTATGAAAAACACATTACAAAGATACGGACTTTTGGAATACTTGCAAATTATCCAAAAGAAAAAGTATGTTTTATAACATTTATTAGCCAAAACGACTTCTGATTCTATTTATTTTAAGGAAAATGACAGTCTCTTTTATCTTCTACCTACCAACACCGTATCAAGTCCGTACCAAGTCCAAGCGTATAGATACGGAGCGAATACGGACTTGGCACGGTTCGGATAGGAGGGAAGAGAGAAAGCAACACAGATGTGTTATGTTTTCTCTTTCAACAGATCCTCCATTTTCAGCAATTCGTCCCGATATTGTGCTGCTTCGATGAAGTCGAGCTTCTTGGCAGCCTCCTGCATGAGTTTTCTGGTACGTTCGATACTCTTTTCCAGTTGCGGACGGGACATGTATTGCACAATAGGGTCGGCAGCAATGCTGGCGGAACTTTCTTGCTCGACATAGGGACGGGGAGTGGTTGTCCCTTTTTCGGTAAAGCCATTTTCCAGTGCAGTATTGGGTGCAAATACATTGAGGTTCTTTGCCTTTTTGATTTGTTGGGGAGTGATACCATATTCCTCATTATATTTTAGTTGCTTTTCACGGCGACGGTTGGTTTCGTCAATCGTCAATTGCATGCTTTCTGTGATACGGTCGGCATACATGATAACCATACCGTTTACATTTCGGGCGGCACGTCCGGCAGTCTGCGTCAGTGAGCGGTGTGAGCGTAGGAAACCTTCCTTGTCTGCATCGAGAATTGCCACGAGTGAGACTTCCGGCAGGTCTAATCCTTCACGCAACAGATTGACACCAATAAGGACATCGTATAACCCTTCACGCAAATCGCTCATAATCTTTACGCGTTCCAATGTATCTACATCGCTATGGATATAGTTACACTTCACATTGTTATTCAGCAGGAATTCCGTTAATTCTTCTGCCATGCGCTTAGTAAGCGTAGTGACCAGCGTACGTTCATTCTTTTCGATGCGAATCTGGATTTCCTCCATGAGGTCGTCTATTTGATTGTGGCTGGGACGTACTTCGATAATCGGATCCAGCAAGCCTGTAGGGCGAATAACCTGTTCCACAACAACGCCTTCCGACTGAATCAATTCATAATCGGCAGGTGTGGCGCTTACATAGATTACTTGTTTTGCCATCTCCTCAAACTCCTCAAATTTCAACGGACGATTGTCCATGGCAGCCGGAAGGCGGAAACCATATTCTACAAGGTTGATTTTACGGGCACGATCACCACCATACATGGCACGTATTTGAGGTACACTCACATGGCTTTCATCTATAACGATCAGAAAGTCTTCCGGGAAGAAGTCCAATAAACAATAGGGACGACTACCGGCACTACGGCCGTCAAAGTAGCGCGAATAGTTTTCAATGCCGGAACAATGACCTAATTCGCGTATCATTTCCATATCGTATGTCACCCGTTCCTGGAGGCGCTTTGCTTCAAAGGGACGTCCTTCACTTTCAAACCATTGCACCTGTTTATGCAGGTCATCTTCTATCTCATGGATAGCTCGCAGGGTGGCCTCTTTGGAAGTCATGAAGAGGTTGGCCGGATATATTTTGTATGTGTCGAAACGAGCGATAGTTACACCGCTTATCGGATCGACTTCTTCAATACTATCTATTTCATCTCCCCAAAAAATAATGCGTAGCAGATTATCTGCATAAGCCAGATAGATGTCTACTGTATCTCCCTTCACACGGAAGTTTCCGCGGTTCAGATCAATATCATTGCGTACATAGAGGCTGTCTACCAGACGACGCAGGAAAACATTCCGGCTGAATGCCTTTCCTTGTTGTACTTCTATCACATTCTCATAGAAATCCGACGGATTTCCCATACCGTATATACAAGATACAGAAGACACTACCACTACATCTTTCCGACCTGAAAGTAGGGAAGAGGTGGCTGCAAGCCGCAGTTTGTCTATCTCATCATTGATGGCAAGGTCTTTTTCTATATAGGTATCCGAAGACGGCAAATAAGCTTCGGGTTGGTAATAATCATAATAAGAAACGTAATACTCTACAGCATTATTGGGGAAGAAAGCTTTAAACTCACTGTAAAGTTGCGCTGCCAATGTTTTGTTATGGCTCAATATTAACGTTGGTTTATTGATATTGGCAATCACGTTGGCTATGGTGAACGTCTTTCCCGAACCGGTGACACCAAGTAATGTTTGTGCAGGAACCCCCTGAAGTACGCCCTCAGTGAGCTCTGCAATAGCTTCCGGCTGATCTCCGGTTGGCTTATAGGCGGATGTTAATTCAAATTTATTCATTTTCTCTCCTTATGGACGGCAATATTCGGGAAAATACTTGAGATAAACAAAATTTTTTTATTCCTTTGCAGGAAATAAGAATTAATAATAACCATCAATGTAATACAACAAAGACATGATTTGGAATGAAAGCATCGAATGTATGGATCGTGAAAGCCTTCGCAAAATCCAGAGCATTCGCCTCAAAAAGATTGTGGAGCATGTTTATCACAACACTCCTTTCTACCGTAAAAAAATGCAGGAACTGGGAATTACTCCGGACGATATTAACAGTATAGACGACATCGTAAAACTTCCTTTTACTACAAAATACGACTTGCGCGATAATTATCCTTTCGGACTTTGTGCTGTACCTATGAGCCAGATCGTACGTATCCATGCCTCGTCCGGTACCACAGGAAAACCTACTGTAGTGGGATACACCCGTAAGGACCTGTCTTCCTGGACAGAATGCCTTTCACGTGCATTTACAGCTTATGGTGCAGATAGTTCCGACTTTTTTCATGTGGCTTACGGATATGGCTTGTTTACCGGTGGTCTGGGTGCACATGCAGGTGCGGAGAACATAGGTGCTTCTGTTATTCCGATGTCAAGTGGTAACACAGAGAAGCAGATTACTTTAATGCATGATTTCGGTTCTACAGTACTTTGCTGTACTCCTTCTTATGCTCTTTATCTAGCGGATGCCATTAAAGACTCCGGTCTTCCACGCGAAGAGTTCAGGTTGAAGATTGGTGCTTTCGGTGCAGAACCCTGGACAGAGAACATGCGTAATGAAATTGAAGAAAAATTAGGTATAAAAGCCTATGACATATATGGACTGAGTGAAATAGCAGGTCCTGGTGTGGGCTATGAGTGTGAATGCCAGCATGGCACTCACCTTAATGAAGATCATTATTTTCCTGAAATCATCAATCCGAGTACATTGGAACCTGTGGCTCCGGGTGAAACGGGTGAACTGGTTTTTACGCATCTGACTAAAGAAGGGATGCCTTTGTTGCGTTATCGTACCAAGGACCTAACCGCCCTGCATTATGACAAATGTACTTGTGGACGTACGCTTGTTCGTATGGATCGCATCCTTGGTCGTAGTGATGATATGCTTATCATTCGTGGAGTCAATGTATTCCCGACTCAGATAGAATCCGTTATCCTTGAAATGCCGGAATTTGAGCCGCATTACCTTCTGATTGTAGACCGTAAGAACAATACTGATACTATGGAGTTGCAGGTTGAAGTACGCCCGGAATACTATTCGGATGAAATTAACAAGATGCTGGCGTTAAAGAAGAAATTAGCAGCTCGCCTGCAAAGCGTGCTTGGGCTGGGAGTAGATGTACGCCTGGTAGAACCTCGCAGCATTGAACGCAGTGTTGGTAAAGCTAAACGGGTGATTGATAATCGGAAACTTTAATTAATTATAAATTATGAATTATAAATTATTAATTTCCTGTGGGATGTCCGTAATTTATCATTCATCATTCATCATTCATCATTCATCATTAATAATTAAGATCATGGTAGCAAAACAACTTTCTATTTTCCTTGAAAACAAGTCTGGCCGTCTGACCGAAGTGACTGAAGTGCTTGCGAAAGAAGGTGTCAATCTTTCCGCTCTCTGTATTGCCGAGAATGCTGATTTTGGTATTCTTCGTGGCATTGTATCTGAACCGGATAAGGCATATAAAGCATTGAAAGATAATCATTTTGCAGTGAATGTGACGGATGTGGTAGGCATTAGTTGTCCCAATATTCCGGGATCATTGTCAAAAGTCCTGCGCTTCTTGTCCGATGAAGGTGTTTTCATCGAATACATGTATTCGTTTGCTAATGGTAACACTGCTAATGTTATTATCCGTCCCAATGACATGGAGAACTGCATCCGTGTGCTGACTGAAAAGAAAGTGGACTTGCTTGCAGCAAGTGATTTGTATAAATTATAATGACCGTTATTTTCGACCGTTCATTATCCCGTTTTGTCGTGAATAGACGGGCGTTTGTCGGTCAATGTCTGGTTTTTGAAAAATTAAGGTTCGTATCGTTGCTTTATTCGATGCGAACCTTTATCTTTGCACATTATTTGAAAAGCTAAGAATGAAGAAGAATATCTTAATAACTTTGCTTGCAGCAATATTGCTCTCCTCGTGTGGAGAGTACAATAAACTGTTAAAAAGCACCGATTATGAATATAAGTATGAGGCGGCAAAGAACTACTTCGCAAAAGGGCAGTACAACCGTGCAGCAACGTTGCTTAATGAGTTAATTGCTATCCTCAAGGGTACAGACAAAGCAGAGGAATCCCTCTACATGCTGGGTATGAGCTATTATAACCAGAAAGACTACCAAACGGCAGCTCAGAGTTTTGTCCAATATTATAATGTATATCCCCGTGGTACGTTTGCAGAATTGGCACGTTTTCATGCAGGTAAGGCATTGTATCTGGATACCCCGGAACCTCGTCTCGACCAGTCTGGTACTTACAGTGCTATTCAGCAGTTGCAGATGTTCATGGAATACTTCCCACAGAGTTCAAAGAAAGATGAAGCTCAGGATATGATATTTAAATTGCAGGATAAGTTGGTAATGAAAGAGTATCTCTCAGCCAGAATGTATTACAATTTGGGTAACTATTTGGGAAATAACTATCAGTCTTGTGTGATTACTGCGCAAAATGCTTTGAAGGATTATCCTTATACGAATCTTCGCGAAGATCTGTCTATTCTTATTCTGCGTGCCAAATATGAAATGGCCATTTATAGTGTGGAAGATAAGAGAGCAGAGCGCTATCGTGAAACGGTGGATGAATATTATGCTTTCAAGAATGAGTTTCCTGAAAGTAAATATATGAAGGAAGCCGAGAAGATATTTAAGGATTCCGAGAAGATGTTGAATGAGGATAAGCAAACAGATATAGGATAATATTAATTTAGATATTTATGGATTATAAGAAGACAAATGCTCCTGGCACCACGGTTACCCGTGACATGATGGAGTTGTGTGCAGATACCGGTAACGTGTATGAAACCGTAGCTATTATAGGTAAGCGTGCAAATCAGATCAGTGTAGAGATCAAGAATGATCTTTCTAAGAAACTGGCAGAGTTTGCTTCCTATAATGACAATCTGGAAGAAGTGTTCGAGAATCGGGAGCAGATTGAAATTTCACGCTACTATGAGAAATTGCCGAAACCGACATTGATTGCAACGCAGGAGTACGTTGAAGGTAAGATCTACTATCGTAACCCGGCTAAGGAAAAAGAAAAATTACAGTAAATGAAATTACTACGGAGGTGTGTTCAGGTAAAGTTTGCTTGGGCACACCTCTGTTGTTTTAATCAAGGAAAAGAACAATGATACAACGTATTCAATCTATTTATTTATTAATAGTGACAGGCTTGCTGATAGCTGCCATGTGTTTGCCTGTAGGACAGTTTATTGCTTCAGACGGAGTGACTGCATATATTTTTAAGCCGTTGGGTGTGACGCTGACGGAAGATACCTTTCAATCTACGTGGGGCTTATTCGGAATTTTATTCTTAAGTACAGTCGTGGCATTCTGTACTATCTTTCTCTTTCGTAACCGAATGCTGCAGGTTCGTATGACGGTATTTAATAGTATTTTATTGATCGGGTATTATGCAGCATTTTTTGTATTTATGTTTATGCTGAAAGATGATTTGGATGCAATGACTTTCCAGTTAGGTTGGGCACTTTGCCTTCCTGCTATTTCTGTCATTTTAAATTATCTGTCTTTCCGTGCTATCTATCGTGATGAGGTAATGGTGAAAGCAGCTGACCGATTGAGATAAAAGATATAAATAACAGAAAGCGCCCCGGGACTTTTATATAAAAGTTCCGGGGCGCTTTCTGTTATTTATATCTTAGAATTATTTCTTGAGATCGAACAGGTAAGTTATCTTAGCCACTATAGTGCCATGTGCCGAACGTGAGAAATAGTCTTTCTTGGTACTCTTATAAAAGTCGGATAAGGCATAATAATATCTTCCTTCCACGAGGAAATTTCCGGCTTTAGTACGTAGCTCCAGTCCTGCCCCTCCCGTAATACCATAATCGAATTTATTTTCCACATCCTTATCATGCTGTTCCGGGGTTGTGAAATTTTCCCACGCATCGTTTTTCTTTCTGGTATCGCTAATAAAGAAGCCTATTTGTGGACCTGCATGGATAAAAAATTGTACTCCACGGTCTTTACCAAAAGCCAAATGTGCCAGAAGCGGGATTTCCACATAATTCATTGTACGCGTATATTCCAGTTCAGGGTGATCTTCATCAAATTCGCTCCAGCCATGTTGTGAGAAATTTAATTCCACTTGCGCACCGCAAATCATACTGAAGTACTTTTCAGAGATATAGCGCATTGTCAGACCGCCATTGATGCCCATCAGGTTTTTTTGCCGGACAGTAGGAGAGAAGCTGACGCTATTGATATTGATACCGCCGTTGAAACCTACTGCTAAGTTATGGCGTTGTTCGCCTATCTGTGCACTGCCGGGCAAAGCCCATACGGTAAGTAGCAGGACGGCTCCTATAATGCTTTTTATCTTCATTGTCTTTGAGTTTAAAACCTTCTGTTATCAATCATAATCCAGTTTCACCAATTCATAATTTTTGGTGAAGCGTACAAAGAATACTTTCTTGTTGATGAAGCCACCCCAATTGTTTACGCGTTGGAACTTGAATCCGGTTTGAATAGGCACCAGATCCATGAGTTGCATATTTTTCTCTAACTCGGAACCATAGCGTGATAAGCCTTTCAGGAAGAAATAACCGGTATCAAAGCCTAACATTCCATATTTGGGGTAACGCTCATCCATCTCTTTACCATACCATCTGCGGTAGTTCTTGGTGAAGCTGATAGCCGCAGGTAACAAATTGTTGGTATAGAATGATGAATAGAAGTAAGTATCCAGTTCAAAGAAGGTTTCTAAGTGATCCTTGGTGTAGGTTTGCCATTCCGGATAACCAAACAGATGGATGTTACTTTCCGGATTCTCACGAACCAATAGGGTGAGTTGAGGTAGTATTTTTATCAGAGTCACATTGCTTCCCGATGTAGGGATGAATATATTTTCCCGATCAGAGCGTAACACTGTTTTCAGGGATTCTACCGTTGCATCCTCTTTCAGGGATTTCATTGGGATAGAGCGATTCTTTAGTTCATCCTTTAATCCTTTGATAAATTCGGCTTTATCTTTTGTGCCTGTACTGGCCTCTATAAAGATGACATTGGCATTCGGGAATTGGCGAACGAAGTGGTCATATACTTCTGAGTAAAGATATGACTGGGGAGTGTTAATCTGATAGATGGCAGGGTTGCGGAATACACTGTTATCTTTTGATGAGAATGGTACCACGAGCCGAATATCATTTTTCTGGGCGAAATCAGCCAGTGGCTTGACTTGTTGTGGATATAACGGACCGAAAATAATATCCATATCCTTCATCTCCTTTTTGGAGAGGATCGGATTCAGAGAAGCATTTTCAGGACCGGAATTATAAGCGTACAAATCAATGGAAACTCCGCTGCGTTTCAAACTGTCTACTGCCATGAGGAAGCCTTCATAATATTCTATCACACGGGCAGCCTCGCTCTTGGAAACATCCAGGAAAGGAAGAATCAAGGCAGCTTTAATCGTACTGAAACGTTCTGTTGTTTTCTTGTTCTCACTGAATAATTGGGTGTCACTGGGCACTACCTGTGGCTGGGTAGGCTTCTCTACTTGCGCAGTAGGATAAGGAATACAGAGGAAAGTACCTTTCTTTATTTTGTTTTCACCTTTCAATTCCGGATTGGCTGCTATCAGTTCTGCTTCGGAAATACCATACTCACGACTGATACTGTAAACAGTTTCTTTCCGCTTAACTTTGTGCATATCCCGGCAACGAGATTGTACAGGTCCCTGAATTAAGGGAATTGCAGGCTCATTAACGGTTTCCGTAGTAATTATACCTGCTTCGCTGACGGAAGGTATGCGTATTACCTGTCCGATGCGAAAATTCTCAGCACTCAGTCCGGGGTTGGCATCACAAATAGCTTTGGCGGATATACCATATTTAACGGTCAGCCTATACAAGGTTTCACCTTGGGCTATAGTATGGAAAGTTTCTGTCTGAGTATTGGCAGCGGTGCGTGGAATGCGTAAAGTGCGTCCTACAAATATTTTTTCATCGCTTCCTGGATTCAACTTCACGATGTCCGACTGTGTGACACCGTACATACTGGATATGGAATAAAGGCTTTGCCCTTTTTCAATGGTATGCAGAAAATATGACTGGTTCTCTTGTGCAATTGCTCCGAGACTGCATGCACCGGCGAGCAGTAAGGAGCAGAAAATCCGGTTAATCGTTCTCATTCGATATCGTTGGTTTACGTTTACAATTTCCCAAAGTAGCTGCAAAGGTAAGGATTTTGCCTAAATTTAACGAAAGGAATGCGTTAAGAAATAATATTGTGCATTTTAAAACTGAAAAATCTTATGTATCCGCTGATATTCGCTGGGAAACCGTTATTTTTGCAGGTATTATGCGATGCGGATTGTTTTCATATATCGGTTGTGTGGCGATACTGTTGCTCGGGTATTTACCGGTGTGGGCTGACGGGGGAAGGACAGGACTCTTGGCAGTGTCTCCCGTGGCTATTTTGCTTTCCGAAAACGGAGCAGCTTCGGAAGAGAACGTTTCTATCTCTCCGGATGATACCTATACGGGTGCCGCTCCTCTTGAATTTCGTTTTATGTGGAGAGATGAAGACTCCGGGGAGCCATCGGATGAGACTGCAAACTTCCGTTATGAATGGAACTTCTCTCGCGACGCAGCTTTCAATGATATTTTCCTGACGCGCTTTGATGCTGAAACTATTTATAGTTTTCAGGAATCCGGTATGTTTTATGTCCGTTTGACTATGACGGATGTTGAGACAGAAGCAACGAATACCTCCGGTACTTTTATGATTCGTATTACTGAATCGGAGCTTAAAGTGCCGAATGCTTTTTCGCCTAATGGCGACGGAGTGAATGATGTGTTTCGTGTAAAGCACAAGTCGCTGGTTCGCTTCAATGCGTATGTTTTCAATCGCTGGGGACAGGAACTTTACCGCTGGGGATTGCAGAATATTGATGCAGGATGGGACGGTACTGCGCATGGAAAGAATGTTCCTGAAGGTGTTTATTTTATAGTGGTAGAAGCGGTGGGAGCAGATGGAGTTAATTACAAGATTAAAAGTGATATTAATATATTAAGATAAATGACAGAAGAAACAGAATACATCAATGTATATGGTGCGCGCGTGCACAATCTAAAAAATATCGATGCGGAAATTCCCCGTAACAGTCTTACCGTTATTACGGGACTAAGCGGAAGCGGCAAGTCGTCGTTGGCATTCGACACGATTTTTGCCGAAGGACAGCGTCGGTATATCGAAACATTTTCTGCGTATGCCCGCAATTTCCTGGGAAATCTGGAACGTCCCGATGTCGATAAAATTACGGGATTAAGTCCGGTTATTTCTATTGAACAAAAAACGACGAATAAGAATCCCCGTTCTACAGTCGGCACTACAACGGAAATTTATGATTATTTGCGTTTGCTTTATGCACGTGCCGGTATAGCCTATTCTTATCTTTCGGGTGAGAGAATGGTGAAATATACTGAAGAGCAAATCCTTTATTTAATCCTGAATGATTATAAAGGCAAGAAAATTTATATTTTGGCTCCATTAGTTCGTACTCGTAAGGGACATTATAAGGAACTGTTCGAACAGGTGCGTAAGAAGGGGTATCTCTATGTTCGTGTAGACGGTGAAATCAAGGAGACATTACCCGGCATGAAGTTGGATCGTTATAAGAATCATGATATAGAAGTAGTTATTGATAAGCTGGTTGTGACGGATAAAGATGACGTGCGTCTGAAAAACAGTGTGGCTACCGCAATGCAACAAGGTGACGGGTTGTTGATGATACTTGATTTACAGTCCGAAAATGTACGTCATTATAGCAAGCGGTTAATGTGCCCTGTTACTGGGTTGTCCTACCGTGAGCCGGCACCCCACAATTTTTCATTCAACTCTCCTCAAGGTGCTTGCCCTAAATGTAAGGGATTGGGAGTTGTGAATCAGATTGATGTGGAAAAAGTGATTCCGGATCGGGAACTTTCTATATACGAAGGAGCTGTCATTCCATTAGGTAAGTACAAGAATAGCATGATTTTCTGGCAGATTGCCGCTTTATTGGAAAAATATGAAGCTACCTTGAAGACTCCTGTTAAGGAGTTGCCGGATGAAGCCATTGATGAAATTCTCTACGGTTCGGATGAACGTATTAAGATTAAAAGCTCTCTTATCGGCACTTCCTCCGATTACTTTGTAACGTTTGAGGGAGTAGTGAAGTATATTCAGATGTTACAGGAAAAGGATGCTTCCGCCACTGCACAAAAGTGGGCGGAACAGTTTGCTAAAACTACTGTATGCCCTGAATGTAAAGGAGCGAGATTGAATAAAGAAGCCCTTCATTTCCGTATCCATGATAAGAATATCTATGAACTGTCTTGTATGGATATCAATGAGCTTTACGACTGGCTGATGAATGTCGATCAGTATCTGGATAATAAACAGAAACAAATTGCTGTCGAGATATTGAAAGAAATCCGCACCCGTTTGAAATTCCTGTTGGATGTCGGATTAGATTATCTTGCTCTTGACCGTGGTTCTGTAACCCTTTCCGGTGGTGAGAGCCAGCGTATTCGTTTGGCTACCCAAATCGGTTCGCAATTGGTGAATGTACTTTATATCCTTGATGAGCCTAGTATTGGCTTGCATCAGCGGGATAATCAGCGGCTTATTCATTCTCTGAAGGAGCTGAGGGATATCGGTAACTCCGTCATTGTTGTGGAGCATGATAAGGATATGATGATGGCTGCCGATTATGTGATTGATATGGGCCCGAAAGCCGGACGCTTGGGTGGTGAGGTTGTTTTTGCAGGAACTCCGAAAGAAATGTTAGAGACACATACGCTGACATCACAATATCTTAATGGTGAACGTGAGATAGAAATCCCCCAAAAACGTCGTGAAGGTAATGGACATAGCCTTTGGCTACGTGGTGCACGGGGGAATAACCTGAAAGGGGTGGATGTGGAATTTCCTCTTGGTAAGTTGATTTGTGTCACCGGTGTATCCGGTAGCGGAAAATCTACGCTTATCAACGAAACATTGCAACCTATTCTTTCGCAGAAGTTCTATCGCTCGCTTCAGGATCCCCTGGAATACGATATCATCGAAGGATTGGAAAACATCGATAAGGTGGTAAATGTGGATCAGTCTCCGCTGGGACGTACGCCGCGTTCTAATCCGGCCACTTATACGGGAGTTTTTTCTGATATTCGTAATTTGTTTGTAGGATTACCGGAAGCCAAGATACGCGGTTATAAGCCGGGGCGCTTCTCCTTTAATGTGAGTGGCGGACGTTGTGAAGCATGCCAGGGAAATGGTTACAAAACAATTGAAATGAACTTCCTGCCCGATGTATATGTACCCTGTGAAGTCTGTCATGGCAAACGCTATAATCGTGAGACATTGGAAGTGCGCTTCAAGGGAAAATCTATTGCTGATGTACTGGATATGACCATTAACCGTGCAGTGGAGTTCTTTGAAAATGTGCCGCAGATTCTGAATAAGATTAAGGTGATACAGGAAGTCGGTCTGGGATATATAAAGTTGGGGCAATCTTCCACCACACTTTCCGGTGGTGAAAGCCAACGTGTGAAATTGGCCACGGAACTTTCTAAGCGAGATACAGGAAAAACCCTTTATATCCTTGATGAGCCTACTACCGGACTTCACTTTGAGGACATTCGTGTACTGATGAATGTACTTAATAAATTGGTGGACAAAGGTAACACAGTGATTGTCATCGAGCACAATCTGGATGTTATCAAGATGGCTGATTATATCATCGATATGGGACCTGATGGTGGTAAGGGGGGGGGGCAACTCCTCAGCTGCGGCACACCGGAAGAAGTGGCGAAAAGTAAGAAGGGATATACTCCTAAATTCCTGAAAGAAGAATTGAAAGGATAAATTATGAAAATTAATAAAACAAATGCAGCAAGGCTTTTGGACAAAGCCAAAATTGCATACGAACTGATTCCCTATGAAGTGGATGAAAATGATTTGAGTGCTATTCATGTGGCTGATAGCTTGGGGGAGAATATCGAGCAGGTATTCAAAACCCTTGTACTGCATGGTGACAAGAATGGTCATTTTGTTTGCGTCATTCCTGGCGAACATGAAGTGGACCTGAAGCTGGCTGCTAAGGCTTCCGGTAATAAGAAGTGTGATCTTATTCCGATGAAAGAATTACTTCCTTTGACGGGATATATTCGTGGGGGATGTACTCCTATCGGCATGAAGAAAACTTTTTCTACATACATTCATGAATCTTGTCTCAATTATCCTTATATCTACATAAGTGCAGGTCAGCGTGGCTTGCAGCTTAAACTTGATCCAAATGATTTAATTAAGGAGGTTCATGCTGAAGTTTGCATCCTTTTTCATGACTAATTTCACTTTTTTACAGGTTATTTCAGCAAAATGTATATATTTGCATTTAATAAACGAAAATCAATCTAATTACTAATTTAAAAAACTTATATCTATGTTCAAGAATCATCCTAAAGGTCTGTTGGCAGCTGCTATCTCCAATATGGGCGAAAGGTTCGGCTACTACATCATGAATGCCGTACTGGTACTGTTCCTCTGCTCCAAATTCGGCCTGAGTGACGAAACCAGTTCCATTATCTACTCAGTCTTTTATTGTGGTATCTATGTACTGAGTTTGGTAGGCGGTATTATTGCCGATAGGACGCAAAACTATAAAGGAACAATCATGTCAGGATTGATAGTGATGTCATTGGGTTATGTCATTCTATCTATTCCTGTACTTTCCACTGCTGAAAATATTGGTTGGTTGCTTCCTTTGACTTGTGTCTCTTTGTTTTTCATTGCTTTCGGTAACGGACTTTTTAAAGGAAACTTACAGGCTATCGTAGGCCAGATGTACGACAACCTTGAGAAAGAAGCTGAGAAAAAAGGACCTGAAGCCTTGAAGCTGGCTAAGAGCCGTCGTGATTCCGGCTTTCAGATATTCTATGTATTTATCAATATTGGTGGGTTGATTGCGCCTTTTGTTGCTCCCTTGCTTAGAGAATGGTGGCTGAAGGTTCATAGCATGATGTATAATGCTGATCTGCCTGCATTGTGCCATCAATATATTAAGGAAGGTGGCAATATGGCTTCTGATAATCTCTCTAATCTGAATGAACTGGTTGTCAAAGTAGGAGGTACGGTAACAAGTGATTTGAGTGTTTTCTGTACCCAATATCTTGACGTATTCAATACAGGTATCCACTATTCATTCATAGCTTCGGTAGTAGCTATGCTTATTTCTCTCTTTATTTTCATTGCTTGTCGGAAGGTATTCCCTACACCGGGCAAGAAGGAAAAACAGGAATCGGTGACTTATACACCTGCCGAGAAAGCAGCTATGGCAAAAGAGATAAAGCAACGTTTATATGCACTGTTTGCAGTATTAGGTATCGTGATTTTCTTCTGGTTCTCATTCCACCAGAATGGACAGTCGCTTTCACTTTTTGCCCGCGACTTCGTAGTAACCGATAGTATTGCACCCGAAATTTGGCAAGCTGTGAATCCGTTCTTTGTGATAGTACTTACTCCGCTCATCATGCTCTTCTTTGGTACATTGGCTCGTCGTGGTCAGCAAATCTCTACTCCTAAGAAGATTGCCATCGGTATGGGGATTGCAGGACTTGCATTCTTATTCCTTACCATTTATTCGGCAATGCAAGGTTACCCGTCAGGTACTGAATTTAAGGCAATGGCGGATTCTGCCAAAGCTGGGTTGAAAGCCGGACCATGGGTATTGATAGTGGTTTATTTCTTCCTGACTGTAGCTGAACTTTTCATTTCACCATTGGGGCTTTCATTTGTTTCTAAGGTAGCTCCCAAACATATTCAGGGCTTGTGTCAAGGCTTGTGGTTGGGTGCAACAGCAATAGGAAATCTCTTCTTATTCCTTGGTCCTATGATGTATAATAAGATTCCTATCTGGCAGTGCTGGACTGTGTTCTTTGTTATTTGTCTTGTGTCAATGGGCGTTATGTTTGGCATGGTAAAATGGTTAGAACGAGTAACGGAATAATTAGAAATTAAAAATTAAAGGCTGCGCAGTTCAAAAGAGAACCTTGCGCAGCCTTTAATTTTTTCATTCTTTCATTGAATCTCAAGCCCCATTATAAAGTCATTCATATAATATCCGTTTCCTATCGGAAAATCCCCTTCCCTCAATTTCTTCATTCCCATACGTTCATAGAAATTCAGCGCTTTATTGTTACGGTTCACATTCAACTCCATTAGGCATGGACCAGGATGTACTTCCTTGATATATTTGACGGCTTCATGAAATAAGAAGCTACCGCAATGTGATCCTTGAAAGGAGGGGAGTACATATATTTTCTGTAAGTGAAATAGATCTTCACCTTGTTGTTGCACAGATACATAACCACACACTTCTTTGTTCTTGTATCCAATGAAATATACATGTCCTTCTTCTTCCATTTGCTTGCGGATGTTCTCTATGGAGTACATCCATTCCATCATGTAATCGTTTTGCTCCGGTGAAAGTATGTCCTTGTAAGTCTCCGGAAATATCTGCCATGCAAGTTTATGAATCAGCTCACAATCGGCTGTAGTTGCTTTTCTGATAATTAACATAGTTCGTTGTATTTATATCTTTTCCGCAAAGATACATTTTTCTCTTATATGTTATTCTCTCCCTTGGTGCTTTATTAATAAGGTGTGAATAGAGAAGAGTGTTAATTAAACAAAATACAAGGTACTTTGTATTGCATAGTACTAAGATAATGCATATATTTGTGTCATACAAAGAAAAGCTCTATTTCAATCAGTTGCTATCTTTGCTGTAAAATAGAAAATTGTCGAATCGTAAACCAATAAGAGATGGACGTAAATAATGTAAAGTCGCAAATGCGTAAGGGCATGTTAGAGTATTGCATCATGCTACTGCTTCACAAAGAACCGGCCTACGCTTCGGATATCATCCAGAAACTAAAGGAAGCCAAGCTGATCGTAGTGGAAGGAACGCTTTACCCGCTGCTCACTCGTCTGAAGAATGACGATCTATTAAGTTACGAATGGATAGAGTCCACACAAGGACCACCACGTAAATATTACAAGCTCACTCCGAAAGGGGAAGTTTTTCTTGGAGAGTTGGAAGTCTCTTGGCGTGAGTTGAATGAAACAGTGAATCATATAGCCAACTATTAGATTCAGGATATTAAAAACCTCGTATCAGTATAAATTTTAAAAACAAATAGCAATGAAAAAGACATTAACAGTAAATTTGGGCGGAACTGTTTTCCACATTGATGAAGACGCCTATCGCCTTTTGGATAACTATCTATGCAATCTGAAACTGCACTTTAGAAGACAAGTCGGTGCTGACGAGATTGTAAATGACATCGAACTCCGCATCTCTGAACTTTTTTTAGAGAAGCTGACTGCTGGCTCTCAGGTTATCACTATAACTGATGTAGAAGAAGTAATCAATCGTATGGGGAAACCTGAAGAGATGGAAACAGGGACTGAGGAGAATGCTGCTTCCGGTTCCGGAAATACGAAGGGTGCCTCCGGTGAAAGTTATGGTTCCGGTTCCTGGAATGGTGATAATAATTCTTCTTATACTTCAACCCGTCGCCGTTTGTATCGCAATCCGGACGATAAAATGCTGGGTGGCGTGATAGGGGGACTTAGTGTTTATTTAGGTTGGGATTCTACTTGGTTCCGTTTGATTTTTGTTCTTTGTGCAATCTTTGGTTTCAAGTTTTTACTTCCTCTCTATATCATTTGCTGGATAGTGATTCCCGAAGCTCGTACAGCAGCTGAGAAGTTGAACATGCGTGGTGAAGCTGTTACGGTAGAGAACATAGGAAAGACTGTGACTGATGGTTTTGAGAGAGTTACCAATAATGTAAACGATTATATGAAGTCTGATAAACCTCGTACTTCTATGCAAAGGACTGGTGATACATTATTAATGATTGTCGGTTGGTTCCTGAAGATTTGTCTGGTTATTGTGGCTATCATTTGCAGTCCGGTACTGTTTGTTTTCGGTATTGTATTTGTAGCTTTGCTCATTGCCGCTATTGCAGTTGCTATTGGGGGTGGTGCAGCGTTGATGTCCTGGTTTCCGGATATTGATTTTGTATTGCCTACATCTCCTTTGTCAGCCATCGTACTATATATTGCAGGTATCCTCGTAGTAGGTATTCCTCTGGTTAGCCTTGTTTTTGCAATCTTCCGTCCGGTGTTCAATTGGCAACCTATGGTTTCCGGGTTGAAGTGGACATTGCTTATTCTGTGGATTGTTAGTGCTACCATCTTCTTTATCTGCTATACCATGCAAGGATTTACATTCCCGGAATTGCTGATGCGAGGGTAACAAGTTGTTATTAAGTTTTTCTGGGGGCTTGGAGATGTTATCAAAGATATCTCCAAGCTATTTTTTTAATTAACCATAAATCCTATAAATATGATTACATCTTTTATATGGGTGAAGGCAAAAAAGTAGATGTCTTTTTTCTTTTAGCGTTTAAAATATGGGCTACAACTATCTGTAGGACATTTTAAAAGGGTGTAGCCTTTTAGTTTGGATGGCTACACCCTTTTACTCTTATGGTGTAGCCCTTTTGTGGTTAAGGCTACACCCTTTTTGATGAAAGGTCACGCTTTTTGATTGAAAAGTGCTTATTGTTTACACAGAATCTCCATTAATGGCAGTTTCCGTATTTATTTTGATAATAAATATCTAAAGTTTATTTTTTCATTCTTAGCACTCTGACTCCCGTCCAATTTTTATTTTTCTTCAGCATCTGTCCCAAAGTCACTTTAGAAATAACTACTTTCTTCTCTTTAGAAGAAGCGTGCAGCAGACTCAGTTTGCCGTTTACATAGAAAGCAATACCCATATGGGCTACATCCAGTCCCGAAGTATTTGTAGTAATAGCAATGATGTCACCATTCTTTATCCAAGGCAGACCGGCGAATGGTAGTTTATCTTTGGGAACATAATGGAATTCCTGACCATTCAATGACTTTTCTATTTCTTTCATCTTTGCTACGTTTTCCGGAGAGTTACTTAGCTGCTTGTATAGCTTGGGATGAGAAGACATGTAGGAAAGAGAAACTTGCTGTATATATGGACTGTTAGCTGTTGTTACATCTTCCAGGAAACCGTTACGAACACCATTGTTTACCCAGTCTGCAATGTAGTGCAGGCGGGAAGTATAACCGTTTATCTTTCCGTCGCGATAGCGAATCATCTGGAGCTTATCGGCAAAATCGCCTTCGGCTATCTGCCCGTCTTCGGTAGGAGAGAGGGCCATAGCAAGAGTATATTCTACAAAGGTGGTGCAATCTACTTCATCACAATTGATGATAAGTTCTTCTTCACCATCAGTAACTTCCAACGTGTGTGCTACGTAAGGAATATCCAGAAAATTTATTCCATTGTTCAGCATGGCGTTGTCTTTTTCATCTGTCTGAGCACTGACAGTAGCTACACAAAGCGCACTGAACAGGAGGGTAATCATTGTTTTCATTGTTCTTTCGTTTATTAATATAAATAAAAAAGGATGTCGCAAAAGTACGACATCCTTTTCATAAATCCTTAATTTGGACAGATTAAATTTAATATTGATAGATTAAATTTTTGTAATCCGCCTTTTTGTCAAATGGTACGATGGAGAAGCCGTATTCAATGGTATTTTCTACACCGGGCCGAATCAGATACGGTTCGTGTGCTATAGCTCCCCAACTATTATCACCACCTACACCCATCATACGATAGTCGATAAACATATCTACCTGTTTTACAGGTTGTGGGTCGGTGAGGTGACGGTGATTCGTTTCGTTGGTACGTGGAGCACCATTGTCGATGGTTTCGCCGCTATCCAGACTTCCAAGCAGATAGTTGGAAGCATTCAGTTCAAACGTACGGTCGGCAATGAAGAGCAAACCGGCTTTTTGCTTAGTGGTGAGCGCACACCAATAAATATCCGTACGATGCTCGTTTTCTTGCGGACGGATGTACGGTTCGTACAAGTCCTTTATCGGAGTGGTATATTCTCCGATAAACTGCGAAGTGCGACGATCACGGTAGTTCTCTTCCGGACCACGACCATAGTAAGTAAGGTCGTTTAATATTTCCGATAATTGCATACGCAAACCTACACGGGGTATCATCGGAGTTTCCGTGCCTTCGGCTACAAAGCGATTATCCACTTTGATAATGCCATTGGCAAATACCTTATAGGTAATTTCCCACTGTGCATCTACCTGCGGAAAACGATATGTAACCTTTACAATGGACTTGCCGCCATCTTTAGAAACATTGAACGATTCTGCCTTAGGTGTCTGGTAACTGGCCTCGCGCCATGCTTTCAGGCGAGTGGGAAGCTTTGCTCCGTAATCATTATCGGTAGGTGCACGCCAGAAGAAAGGTTGCGGACCTTGACCGTTATGGATATACTCTTGTTTCTTATAGATATAAGAGGTCAGCAAGCCGCTTTGTTTATCAAATGTAGCTTTGAAATCATCACCGCTGAAAACAACCTGTGAAAAGACTTCATCTACTTTAGCGGGATCCATGCGTACCACTTCTTTCTTAAAGAACGGATGAACATAAGTTTGTTCACGTGCGATTACCGTACCAACCGGTAAGAAAGGTTCTGCATTACGTATGGTTGCATAGAACTCGATGCGTACATCTCCCGTAGTATTCTTTTCTTTAGGAATACCTTGCAGGAATGCACTGGTAGCTGTCTTGCCCGGAGCAGCATTGATATTGTCCATCTGACCTTTATAAATCTCTTTTCCATGATCGCGAACGACATAATGGAAATCATATTTATTTAGATCAGTAAATGAGAAGTCATTGCGTATCTGCACCGTGCAGGTTTGCGGATCGAACTTAATGAATTTAATGTTCTGATAAACCTTACCCATTTCAATAGTCTGGGGCTTTATACTGCGGTCGGGATAAACTACACCATTGATGCAGAAGTTGCCATCGGAAGGAGTTCCGGTATCGCCGTAGTCACCACCATAATTCCAGTATTTGCGTCCGTCGCTGGTCTTGGCGGCAAAGCCTTGATCTACCCAGTCCCAGATGCAACCACCTTGTAATATCGGATATTTCTCAATTACATCCCAATAGTCCTGGAAGTTGCCAAGACTGTTACCCATAGCATGAGCATATTCACACAGGATAAGCGGACGAGTCATTTCCTTATTCTGGGCATACTTTTCAATAGATTGGGGAGAAGAGTACATCGGACAATAAATATCCGTATTCCATTCTAATCCGGCACGTTCGTACTGGATAGGACGGCTATCGAGCATCTTCAGAGTATTATAAGTAACGTAGAAGTTCAGTCCGTTTCCAGCTTCGTTACCCAATGACCAGATGATTACAGACGGATGATTCTTATCGCGTTCGTACATATTCATGGTACGGTCGAGGTGAGCATTCATGAATAACGGATTGTTACCCAAAGTACCACCTACATTGAGGTTATAACCCATACCGTGGCTTTCAATATTTGCTTCATCAATTACGTACATACCATATTGGTCGCAAAGTTCGTAGAAGCGTTCCTGTTGCGGGTAGTGGCAAGTGCGTACGGTGTTCACATTATACTTTTTCCAGAGTTCGAAATCCTTAATCATAAGATCTTCCGGAACGTAATGCCCCGTGTATTCATTATGCTCGTGTACATTCACACCTTTTATAAGGATAGGCACGCCATTTACAAGCAGTTGCTTATCCTTAATCTCTATCGTACGGAAACCTACCTTGCAACTGGTAGCTTCTATTACTTCGCCATTGGTGCGCTTCAGGCTGATGACGAGTGTATAAAGATTAGGCGTTTCAGCTGTCCAATGCTTTACACCACGGAGGGTTTTCTTTGTGAATTCTACTTCATTCTGATCACCTTCCACACGGGTAGAGGATTGGGTTACTTGCTGATCCTGATCATCGAGTAAACGATAGGAAACTACATAAGGAGACTTAATATCACTTTCGTTCGTAAGCTTCACTTTCAGTTGCAGGATACCATCCTTGTAATAAGGATCCAGCGGAGTCTCTACCTTGAAGTCTGCAATATGGATTTTGGGCGTGGCATAGAGATAGATATCGCGCTCTATACCGCTGATGCGCCAAAAGTCCTGACATTCCAGATAATTGGCATCCGAGAAACGGTGTACTTGAATGGCAATCATATTCTTGCCTTTTTTTACCATGGCGGTAACGTTGAAGCGGGCAGGAGTTTTAGCATCCTTGCTCATACCTACAAACTTGCCATTCATGTAATAGAAAGCAGCACCGCGCACACCGTCTGCACTGAGGAAGATTTCTTTTCCATCCCAGTCATTACCTACGACGAAATCGCGGCGATACGTACCTGTCGGATTCCAGTCTTTGGGTACATAAGGCGGATTAGGCTTGTCCCAATAAGGTTCGTAACCCTTAGAACAGAACTCGTAAGGCTGGTTGACGTAGATCGGAGTACCGAAGCCCTGCAATTCCCAGTTACCTGGCACATTGATGTCCGGCCAACGGTTCACCTCAGTACGCACGTTCATGAAGTCTGTGGGACGGTCGGCAAAGTTTTCCACATAGTTGAACTTCCATTTCCCGTTGAGGGATAGGCGGCTGGCTCCGTTCGTCCGGTCGTTGACGATAGCATCTTCTTCGGTGGCATAAGAAGTGAATGTACTCCGGGGAGCCTCCTTGTTGATACTGGTCAACTTCGGATTAGTCAACTGGTCGTAACGGTCTTCCTGTGCCTGAAGGGCGAGGGGTAGTAATACGAGACAGGTGATAAAAGTCAATTTTTTCATGAGTTGATATATTAATTATTTTTTCTCGAATTTCACCCCGTCACGCAACCACTTCTCTAGTTCTTCTGTCCACTGGCGTTTGTAAGTGAAGTTATCACGGAAGCCCCAGCCATGTCCGCCAATGGGGTAGATGTGCATGGATACGGGAACTTTCTGTTGGTTGAGAGCAAGGAAGTAGCCGATACTATTCATGGGCGGCACAGCGCCATCATCAGCAGAAAGTACGATGAAAGCTTGTGGAGAGCGGGGAGATACACGACGTTCCAGAGAATACGCATTTTCCAGTTCCTTGGTCGGGTTATCACCAAGAAGGTTCTTGCGCGAACCTCCATGAGTAATGCCCGGTACCATCGAGATTACCGGATAAAGTAATATCTGAAAGTCCGGACGCGTCTCATCACTACTGTAAAGTGTAGAGAGAGAAGCAGCCAGGTGTCCTCCTGCCGATGCACCCATAACGCCTACCTGATTCGGATTGATACCCCATTCTTTGGCATGTTGACGAATAATGCGGATGGCCTGTTCTGCATCTGAGAGGGGCACTTCGCGGTTCCCGTTCGGCATACGATATTTCAGAACAGCATACGTGATTCCCTGTGTGTTGAACCAGGATGCCATGTCATGGCCTTCGTGATTCATTGCCAGGCGGGCATATCCGCCGCCCGGACACATCAAGATAGTCATACCGTTCGGCTTTGCCGGACGATAAACCGTGATGGTGGGATTAACAACATTGGCCACACGGCCGCCGTTCAAATCTTCCTGATCTCCTGTCAGGCCATTCGTATTAGGAGCACCGTTGGGCCACAAGGGTATCTCAACGGGCTTCTGAGCAGATAGCAGAGTTGACATAAACAATGCTGTGATAAATAAAATTGTTCTCATTGTATTTCTATTATTTGGTTTTCATCGAAGCCTTGATAAAGTAAATTATCAGCAATGCATAAGCACCCAATGCCAGTACTTCTGACCACGTATTGTTTACCCAGGCATCATTCACCAAGTTGATACCTCCGAAACGCATTGCTGCACTGACTACGCCCATAAGTGCACCACCGGCAATGAAACCGGATGCCAGCAACGTACCTTTTTCGCCACGTTCTGCATTGAGAGCAGCATCCTTGCTACGGCTGGTTACGTACCAGTTCACAGCACCACCCACAACGAGAGGAATGTTCAGTTGTAATGGAATGAACATACCCAATGCAAATGCCAGTGCTGGAATTTTGAATGCATTCAGTACGATAGCAAGTACTGCACCAATGCCGTAAAGCAACCAGGGAGCACCCACGCCATTCATTAACGGTTCAATAACTGCCGCCATCGCATTAGCTTGTGGAGCAGCCAGTTGTCCGCTGGTAAATCCGTATGTCTTATTCAGGATAATCATTACACCACCTACGGTTGCAGCTGAAACAATCGTTCCGAGGAACTTCCAGGCTTCCTGTTTGGCGGGTGTACTACCCAACCAATAACCGATTTTCAAGTCAGTAATGAACCCACCTGCCATAGATAGTGCCGTACACACAACGCCACCCATTACCAATGCAGCTACCATTCCTTCAGGACCTTTCAAACCAACAGATACCATCACTACCGATGCCAGAATCAATGTCATCAGCGTCATGCCGGAAACCGGGTTCGTACCTACGATTGCAATGGCATTGGCAGCCACAGTCGTAAACAGGAAAGCGATACCTGCCACCAATAGAATAGCTACCACAGTATGCAGCAAACTGCCTTGCATCACATCGAAGTAGAAGAATAAGAATACCAGTAACAGCGTTATAATAGAACCGATAGCAATAATCTTCATAGAAATATCGCGCTGAGTACGCTTCATGCTGGCTTCTACATTGGATTTTCCACCCATCTCCTTAGCTGCCAGTCCTACAGCACTCTTGATAATACCCCATGACTTGATGATACCGATGATACCGGCCATAGCGATACCACCGATACCGATGCTCTTGGCATAATAATTGAAAATTTCTTCGGGAGCCATGCTACCTACGGTAGCCACAATTGACGGATTCCACTGGTTCAGCACGCTGTCACCCCAGATCATGGACATTCCCGGAATGATAATCCACCATACAGCCAGTGAACCGGCACAGATGATAGAAGCATATTTCAGACCTACAATATAGCCCAAACCAAGTACGGCCGCACCTGTATTCACTTTGAATACCAGTTTTGCTTTATCAGCCAACATCTCACCAAAGCCGCATACACGTGTGGTGAAATTTTCGTTCCACCAGCCGAATGTGGCAACGATGAAGTCATATAAACCTCCAATAATACCTGCCAGCAACAACGGTTTGGCCTGGCTTCCGCCTTTCTCGCCCGATACCAGTACCTGTGTGGTAGCTGTTGCTTCGGGGAAAGGATACTTGCCATGCATATCACTTACAAAATATTTACGGAACGGAATGAGGAAGAGAATACCCAACACACCTCCCAACAGAGAACTGATGAATACTTGGGTGAAAGTAACTGTGATTTCTTCCGGATAAGTTTCTTGCAGAATGTATAAGGCGGGCAGGGTAAAGATGGCACCTGCCACGATAACGCCGGAACTGGCGCCGATGGATTGGATAATAACATTTTCACCTAACGCATTCTTACGTTTGGCTGCGCCTGATACGCCCACGGCAATAATTGCAATAGGAATGGCTGCTTCGAACACTTGTCCTACTTTCAATCCCAGATAGGCTGCCGCAGCCGAAAAGAGGATAGCCATAGCGATACCCCATAATACAGACCAAAGGTTAACTTCCGGGTACTTCTTGTCAGGGCTCATCAACGGGTTGTAGACTTCGCCCGGTTTCAGTTCACGGAATGCATTTTCCGGTAGACCGGTCAATTTCTCTTCTTCTTGTTTCATAGTTTCTTAATTGCTTTTATGTTTTATAGTTATTATGTCGTCAATTAATTGTTTATTTTATCCAAATCAGCTTCAAAGAAAGCAAAAAAAAAGGAGAATTGAAAAATTCTCCTTTATTCTTATATATAAAGATGCTTATTTTGCATCTTTCGGTGTCATATCTCCTTCTACAAAGAGTCGCATCATTTCTGTTTTGGCATTCGTGCGCAAAGTGATGGACTTTTTGAAGTGTCCCGGATACTTGCCTGTTCCGTTGTAAGTAATCTTAACGGTTCCGGTTTTGCCCGGCAATACGGGTTCCTGGGTATATTCGGGAACTGTACATCCACAGGAAGCTACGGCTTGATGTATAACCAGCGGAGCATCGCCCACATTGGTGAATGTGAATACACAACTTACTACCGGATCATTTTCAGAAAACGTACCGAAGTTATGTGAGGTTTTATCAAACTTAATATCAGCTTTCCCCTGTGCCGAAACGTAACCAATGCTCAGTACGAGCATAAACATATACAATGTAAGTCTTTTCATGTCTATAAATCTTTTGTATTACACAGTGGGCAAAGGTAAGGCATTTTTGTGAAAATTAATCCAATGATGTGCGAAATAGTATTAAATGCGCCTCAGAAGGTGCTGTGGCGTATGATTAATAGTGAAAAATAAGGGAAAGAGAGTGCCGAAATCAGCTCTGTATCATGCAGGTATTTCTCTTTTTCCATGCCTATATTCTCGAAATAATGATAGTTATATTCGGGATGGAGATGGATGCAACGGTGAACTTCTTCGGTACATTGAGAAAGTTTCATGATGACAATGGTAGTCTTTTCCTCCATATATTTCTCTATTTCTTCGGCGGTAATGATACCGGGAATGACGGTCAGGCGTTCCTCTTGGCTGGCAATATGAAGTCCTGCACAGGCACCTGCTGCAATGAAGGCGGGGATACCGGCAATGTGTTGCACAGGAATATTGTCGGCTTGTAGTTTTTCAAAGATATAGTGTATGGAAGAATAGAAACCTGCGTCTCCTTCGGCAACGATACAGACTTTTTTATTTTCTTTGTGAAGAAGGGAAGCTTCGCTATACACTTTATCGTAAGCTGCGAAAGCCTGTTCCCGGTTCTTACTCATAGGCAATGCAAAGCGGGAGAGGGTGGTATCCGGAATATCCAGCGCGTGCAGTATGCCGGCAGCCCGCGAGAATATCTGTCCGCTTATGGTGCGAGTTTCAGGACAAAAGATACAATCGGCATTTTGCAGGGCTTTCAAGCCTTTCAGGGTGATAAGGTCCGGTTCTCCGGGACCGAGGGATACGAATATGACGGGGTTGGACATTTTGTTAGTGATTAATGGTTAGTGTTTAGTGATAAGCACCCTCATAATAACTTTTATGGGGAGTGCAAAATTGGGGATTTTCTGAATATAAAACAAAATAAAACCCGATTTCTTGTTTATCTACCTTTTCTTGCTTACTAAAGTCAAACGCTCTGGTGCAACGGTACTTTTTAATGAACCGAATGCAATAATAGCTTGCTTGCCAACTTGATGCTATCAATATACTTGTCTGCCGTTCAATGAAGCAAAGATCTGTACGAGAAAAGGTTAGCATGTAAAGTCTGAAAACAGTTGGAAAAAACGGCTGAAAGACTTGACTTCGCCTTCCTTATGTAGTATATTTGTAGGGCTTTGAAGAGAACATAACTTTAATAGTAAACCTAAAAAACTTAGCAAATGACAAAATCTAATCTTTCTTTTCCGGACTTTGGCGGATATGTATTATTACTGCCGGTTTTCTTGTTTTTAGTAATATAATTTTATTGTTGAGAATTGGGGATATCCGTTCTTGGAATAATAACATACGAAAAACGATAAAGGCGATACTTCCTCATAAGGATTATCGCCTTTTTTGTTTGTATTTATCGCTTTTTGCTTTTAAGTACCCCTTTTACGTTTTTAATAAACGTTGGGTACATTCTTTAAAAACGTTTCTGTTATTCTTTAAAAACGCTGTTTGTCGTTATTAATGGGGTAGTTGATTTTGTTGTGATTTTTACTCGTTGGATTCCTTTCTGGGTTTTCAGGTCTTCGGCGCATACTCCCCAATATGTAAACTATTTAGGTAGAGTACTACCTCCGGTTATATTCGGTATGTTGGTAGTTTATTGCTATAAAGATATAGATTTTCTATCACCTTCATACGGCACTCCGGAAATACTATCGGGTATCTGTGTAGTCGTTATTCAAATGCTTTTTAAGAATATGGCTTGCTCTATTTTATTAGGGACTGGATTGTATATTCTACTCATAAACTAAAATATAGTTATAACGAAATATGACCTTACATGGGGTAGGGCATTACGAAAAGCGGAGATGATGAAATAGATTGCTTCTTTTATTTGCATTAGCTTCCGGAATAGCGTATATTTGTATTTCGGCATACGACAAAGAACTCTAACTTTTTAACATCATGATAGATTATCAATTAAATACCCGCCTGAACGGGAACTTGGCAATGACCTTTTGTTTCCACGAAAATAAAGCACTGCAACAGGATACTACTTTATATAAGTTCATTTGGGTGCGGAGTGGAAACTTGACTCTGGAGATAGACCATATTCCCATACAGTTGGAACAGGACGAAATCATAAGTCTTACTCCTTTGCAACATATTGAAATTAAATCGGTGGAGGGAGAGTACCTCACTTTTCTGTTCAACAGCAATTTCTACTGTATATTCGGTCATGATGACGAAGTATCCTGTAACGGTTTCCTTTTTCATGGTTCTTCCCAAGTGATGAAACTGAAACTTTCGCCGGAACAATCCGCCAACCTGAATGACATTATTCGTATCTTCCGGCAGGAGTCCGCCGTTCGCGATAATCTGCAAGAGGAAATGCTACGTATCATTCTCAAACGTTTTATCATCACCTGTACCCGCATTGCCCGTGAAAAGTGTGGCGTCACGCCGGAACAGGAAAAAGCCTTTGATATCGTCCGCCGTTTTTATATTCTGGTTGACCAGCACTTCCGCGAAAAGAAACAGGTACAGGATTATGCCGACCTGTTATTCCGTTCCCCAAAGACACTCTCCAATCTGTTTGCCTCCTGCGGAGTACCTTCCCCGCTGCGTATTATCCATGAACGGATAGAGTCGGAGGCCAAGAGATTACTGTTCTATACCCCTAAAAGTGCCAAGGAAATCAGCGAACTGCTGGGCTTTGAAGATTTGTCCACTTTCAGCCGTTTTTTCAAGAAAATGACCGGTGAAAGTGTATCTGATTTCCGTAAATCGAACACAACGGGAAATATTGCCAACTGATACGGTGGAATTGCCATTTCACACCCCGACATAAACCCCGATTTTTGCATCAGAAAAACAAAACAATTCATTAATGCAATAATCGTATGGAAACAAAATTAAAATCTATGTTCGTAGCAGCCCTGACACTGGCTGCATCTACTCAAAAGTTAGGTATCAATCTTATCCGTGTGGCAATTCTGGTTATTTTCGTTTGGATCGGCGGATTGAAGTTCTGGAATTATGAAGCGGAAGGCATCGTACCTTTTGTGGCAAACAGCCCTTTCATGAGCTTCTTCTATACACACGATGCTCCCGACTATAAAGAGTATAAGCTGAAAGAAGGAGAATTTGATGCCGCGAAGCATGAGTGGCACAAGGAGAATAATACGTATGTTTTTTCTCACGGATTGGGTATTCTTATTATGAGCATCGGTATCCTTACATTCCTCGGCATATTTTGGCCGAAAGTAGGACTGGTAGGTGCGGGACTTGCTATTATCACGACTCTCGGAACGCTTTCTTTCCTTGTCACCACACCCGAAGTATGGGTGCCCAACCTGGGCAGTGGAGAGTTTGGTTTCCCTTTATTGACCGGTGCAGGAAGATTAGTTATAAAAGATACAGCCATTTTGGCCGGTGCAATTGTTATATTAGCAGACAGTGCGAAGAGTGTACTGGAACATTTAAAAAAATAAAGATATGAAAAAGTATGATGCCATTATCATTGGTTTCGGCAAGGGTGGGAAGACCCTGGCTGCCGAATTTGCAAAACGTCAGAAGACGGTTGCCATAGTAGAACGTTCAGATCGTATGTATGGAGGCACGTGTATCAATATCGGCTGTATTCCTACAAAGACGTTGGTACATCTGGCTAAGGAAACTCCGGTAAAGGCTACGTGGGAAGAGAAGAAGGATTATTATCGTCAGGCCATTGGTCGTAAAGAAGAGGTGACTTCCTTCCTGCGGAATAAGAACTATCATAATCTGGCTGATAATCCTAATGTGACGGTGTATACAGGTGTCGGATCGTTTGCTGGTCCTGATGTGGTAGAAGTGCGGGCGGAGACAGAAGTAATTGAATTGCAGTCTTCTCAGATCTTTATAAATACCGGTGCGGAAACCATTGTACCACCTATTGATGGAATAAAAGAGAATCCCCGCGTATACACCGGCACTTCCATCATGGAACTGGAAGAACTTCCCGAACGGCTGGTAATCGTGGGTGGAGGTTATATCGGCTTGGAATTTGCTTCCATGTATGCTTCTTTCGGTTCGAAGGTGACGGTACTCGAAGGGTATCCCGAACTGATTGAGCGCGAAGACAGGGATATTGCCGCCAGCGTACAGACCGTATTGGAAAAGAAAGGTATTGTATTCCATCTCAACGCAAAGGTACAATCCGTGGACGGTGCAACAGTGATTTATGAGGATGCTGTAACTCATGAAATCCATCACCTGGAAGGAGATGCTATCTTATTGGCAACAGGGCGTCGTCCGAACATCTCGGGACTGAACCTGGAAATTGCCGGCGTGAAAGTGAATGAACGGGGAGCCATTATTGTAGATGAATGGTTGCGTACTACTAATCCGGCCATCCGTGCCATTGGCGACGTAAAAGGCGGATTACAATTCACCTATATTTCATTGGACGATTACCGCATTATCCGTGAGGATTTGTTTGGTGCAGGAGAACGGCGTACGGACGACCGTGAGCCTGTGAGTTATTCGGTATTTATGGACCCTCCTTTGGCACGTGTGGGGCTGAGTGAGACGGAAGCCCGTAAGAAAGGACTGAACATAAAGGTGAATACACTTCCCGTAGCAGCCATTCCGCGGGCACGTACTTTAGGTGAGACTGACGGATTGTTTAAGGTAGTAGTGGATGCCGATACAAATAAGATTCTGGGCTGTTCCCTGTTCGGACCGGAAACAAGTGAGATCATTAATATCGTATCTATTGTAATGAAAACGGGACAGGAATATACTTTCTTGCGTGATTATATATTTACACATCCAAGTATGAGCGAAGCATTGAATGATCTGATGAATTTTTAGACATTCTTATATAAGAGGTGTTCGGGCACAAATTCGGTTAAATTACAGGACGGGTATTTGCGTATCTCCCCAAAAATGACGAATATTGTGCTCGAATTCTATACCTTTTTATTGTCATGAAACGAACTACTGCAATAACTGTCTCCCTTTTAAGTATTTTATGTGTGGCTTGTGGCCCGAAAAACAAACAAAACTCTATTGATTTACAGGCTATCACAGCCTCCGTATCAGCCACAGACTCTATTTATCCGGTTTATGCCCAAGGGTTTGAAGTGAAATATCTCCCCAATCATGTCCGCTTGGTGGACTTGCGTGATCCTCAAAATGAAAGTAGTAATACTTTCCATTATGCATTGGTGCCCCGGGGGACGAAACCCGAAAGGATTCCTTCTGATTATACGGTGATCGAAACACCGGTACGCAGTGTCATTTGCATGACTTCTTTACAATTATCCAATTTCATCAAACTGGAAGCTTGCGATAAGGTGGTGGGTATAACCAGTACACGCCACTTGTTCAACAAAGAAATGAATGAGCGCCTGAAGTCGGGTAAGACTGCCAAAATAGGAATTGAAGGTAATTTTGATAATGAAGTGATCATGAGTGTGAATCCGGATGTCATTTTTATCTCCCCTTTCAAGCGTGGCGGATATGATACGATGCGTGAAATCGGAATACTTTTGGTTCCGCACCTGGGATATAAGGAAATGACTCCGCTGGGACAGGCGGAATGGATTAAATTCATCGGCTTGTTTATTGGACAGGAAAAGGAGGCAAATGAAAAATTTGCTGCAATAGAAAAGCATTATAACGATCTGAAACAACTGGCTGCTGATGTAAAGAAGCGTCCGGTAGTATTCAGCGGTGAAATACGTGGAGGAAACTGGTATGCAGTAGGCGGTAAGAGCTTCCTGGCCGAACTGTTCCGTGATGCGGGAGCCGATTACTTCTTGAAAGACGATCCCCGTTCCGGTGGCGTTACACTAGATTTTGAAACAGTATACAGCCAGGCGGAGAGTGCCGATTACTGGCGTATTGTGAATAGTTACGACGGCACATTCTCTTATGACGCTTTGAAATCCCTTGATCCCCGTTATGCCGACTTCCGTGCATTCCGTGACAAAGGCGTTATTTATTGCAATATGCGCGAGCAACCTTTCTACGAAAGTATGCCGATGGAACCGGAAATAGTGCTGGAAGATCTGATCCATGCGTTCCACCCCGATTTATTACCTGATTACCAACCGAAATACTACGCACGTTTGCAATGAAAAGGCCGACACTGCTCCTGATGTTGGTGATACTGGCATCTATATTCCTGTTTTTCTTACTGAACCTGCTGTTAGGCTCTGTCCATATTCCTTTTCGTTCCGTCTGGAACATCTTATGGGGGAATACAGATGAGTCCATTATCTGGCAGAATATCATTTGGAAATCCCGTGTGCCGCAGGCATTGACGGCATTGGTGGCGGGAGCGGGGCTATCGGTGAGTGGTTTGCAGATGCAGACGGTTTTCCGGAATCCGCTGGCAGGACCGTCAGTGTTGGGTATCAGTTCGGGTGCCAGCCTGGGAGTAGCCTGTGTGGTATTGCTATCGGGAGCGATGGGCGGTGTGGCATTGAGCAAGCTCGGATATATGGGAGAAGTGGCGTTGTCCATTGCAGCGATTATCGGAGCACTGTCCGTGATGGCGCTTATCGTATACGTTTCACAGAAAGTAAAGGGAAATGTGACGCTGCTGATTATCGGTGTGATGATCGGTTATGTGGCAAGTGCCATTATCGGCGTATTGAAATATTTCAGTGTGGAGGAAGATATTCGTGCATACGTCATTTGGGGACTGGGTAGTTTTGCCCGTGTGTCGGGGGATCAGATGATACTGTTTGTCTGTATCATGGTGGTCTTGTTGCCACTCTCGTTTCTGCTGATAAAGACGATGAACTTGTTGCTGCTGGGCGATGGATATGCCCGGAATCTGGGGCTGAACATCAAGCGGGCACGCCTGTTGGTGATCTCCTGTTCAGGTGTACTGGTAGCGATTGTGACGGCATATTGCGGTCCGATTATGTTTATCGGTCTGGCTGTTCCCCATCTTTGCCGGGCTATATTCCATACATCCGACCATCGGATACTGATGCCTGCCACTTTGTTGGTAGGGGCTTCGTTGGCGTTGGTGTGTAACCTCATAGCCCGCATGCCGGGATTTGAAGGAGCTTTGCCGGTGAACTCGGTGACAGCTTTGGTAGGTGCTCCGGTGGTGGCATCTGTGCTCTTCAGGAAGCGTAAAGGGGAACTGGAAGAATAATTGAGAATTGAAAATAAAGAGGTCTTGAAACAGGAAACTATACATATTGAGAAACTATCCATTGGCTATCCTGGTAAAGGAGATGTGAAAGTCGTGGCAAGCGATATTTGTGCCGGAATCAATAGTGGGGAGTTGACTTGTCTGCTGGGTGCCAACGGGGTGGGGAAGTCTACATTGTTGCGTACACTTTCTGCATTTCAACCGAAGTTATCCGGTGAAATACGTATACAGGGAAAAGAGATTGGCTCTTATACGGACAAACAGCTTTCAAAAGTGATCAGTGTAGTCCTGACTGAAAAGTGCGACATCCGCAATATGACTTCTGTGGAACTTATCGGTCTGGGACGCAGTCCATATACCGGTTTCTGGGGAACACTCTCCAAAGAAGATAAAGAGGTAGTGGATCATGCTATCAACCTGGTCGGAATATCTCACTTGGCACATCGCATGGTACATACACTGAGTGATGGTGAACGACAAAAAGTGATGATTGCCAAGGCACTGGCTCAGGAAACTCCGGTGATTTTCCTGGATGAGCCCACTGCCTTTCTTGATTTCCCGAGTAAAGTGGAAATGATGCAATTGCTCCATCAGCTGAGCCGGCAGACGGATAAGACTATTTTCCTGTCTACACATGACCTGGAACTTGCCTTGCAGATTGCGGATAAAATCTGGTTGATGGATAAGGTGAACGGGGTGACTATCGGAACTCCCGAAGACCTTTCACTGGATGGAACCCTCAGTGGTTTCTTTGCCCGTAAAGGAATTGTGTTTGATCTGGAGACAGGATTATTCCGGGTGAACAATGAGTATACTTCCCATATCCGTATTGTCGGGCACGGACAAAAATACGCTATGGTGCGGAAAGCTTTGCAAAGAAATGGTATTCTGGCAAACCGAAACGTGGAGTCGGACGTTTATATTGAAACGGGAGATTTGAAAGGGGACGGTACTTTTGTACTACACTCGGTAAACGGCGAAGCGGTGACTGTGCAAACCATTGGTGAACTGCTTGCAGAGATTGTGAAAATTCTATGAGACATTCGACAAAAGATAATTATCTCTATCTGACTACCACCCCGGTGCCCCGTCTGATAGTATCATTGGCTGTACCTACGATTATCAGTATGTTGGTTACGTCATTCTATAATATGGCGGATACGTACTTTGTGGGGAAGATCAATACTCAGTCGACGGCGGCTGTAGGTATTGTGTTCTCAGTCATGTCCATTATTCAGGCGGTGGGCTTTTTCTTCGGACATGGTTCGGGGAACTATATTTCGCGGAAACTCGGTGCGCAGGAGACTGGGAATGCAGAGAAGATGGCGGCTACCGGTTTCTTCTGGGCATTGTTTATGGGTATATTTCTGGCAGTAGTGGGACTTATCTTCCTTACCCCGTTGTCGTTAGCATTGGGTTCTACACCTACTATCCTGCCTTATACGGAGAAATACCTAGGCATCATATTGCTGGGTGCCCCTTTCATGACTGCTTCGTTAGTACTGAACAATCAGATTCGTTTCCAAGGAAATGCAGCGTATGCGATGGTAGGAATCGTATCGGGTGCGGTGATTAATGTGATACTGGACCCTATCTTGATTTTTGTTTTTGATATGGGGATATCGGGTGCTGCGCTGGCTACAGTCATCAGTCAGATATGTAGCTTCTCCCTGTTGTTGTATATGGGTAGAAAGGGAGGCAATATCCGTATCCGTTTCAAGAACTTCACGCCCTCACTGGCTTTCATAAAGGAAATTATCGGTGGTGGTACTCCTTCGCTTGCCCGTCAGGGGCTGGCGAGTGTAGCTACTATTTTGCTGAATGTGGCTGCCGGGGCTTATGGAGATGCGGCTATTGCGGGCATGTCTATTGTTACCCGTATCGCAATGTTCATTAATGCATTTCTGATAGGTTTTGGGCAAGGTTTTCAGCCGGTATGCGGTTTCAATTATGGTGCAGGATTGTATGCGCGTGTTCGTCAGGGATTCTGGTTTTGTGTAAAGGTGGGATTCATTTTCTTACTGGTGTGTGCGCTGGCAGGCATGGGATTTGCAGAAGAGATTGTTTCTCTGTTCCGTAAGGGAGACCCGGATGTAATTGCAGTAGGTGCTGCTGCCTTGCGTTGGCAGTTCATTACTTTTCCGTTGGGTTCATGGATTGTGATGAGTAATATGATGTTGCAGACGATTCGTAAACCGGTAAAGGCTACCATTATTTCTTCTGCCCGCCAAGGATTGTTCTTTATTCCGCTGATTTTTATCCTGTCTCATTATCTGGGTTTGCAGGGTGTGGAAATGTGTCAGGCTGTTGCTGACCTTCTTACGTTCATTCTTGCCATACCGTTGACATGCAGTGTACTGAATGAAATGAAACGAAAGCAGGCGGAGCAGTTGTAAATCAGAAACGGTATCCTACGGTGAAGAACGAAGCGAGATTCTTGGGAGAGAATTTCTCAATGCCGGATGATTGCAATAGATTATCCAGCTGGTCGTTTACCTTGATCATTCCTAATTGAAGTTCTGCTCCGAATATGAATTTGTGATATTCGATGTTGAGGCCGAACATAAGGCCGGCGTCAAAGCGTTTGTTTCCCATTTTGTCATCTATCCGGTTACCGAAAGTATCTATACGGAATCTGTAGCTTCTGTTAGGATTGTATTCACTACTGTAATCATATTCCTCCATCTCGCCGGATGTCTTTCCGCCTACGCCATAGGCAATATACGGGCCGGCACTCAAGGAAGCACTGTAATTCTTTCCAAGGTTGAGGCGGGCGGCCATCATGATGGGGAGCTGGATATACAACTCGTTCATATTCACTTTGCCTACGTATTCCACTTCTTCACGGGCACCTATTGATACGAAGTTCAGTGATGGTTGAAACACCCATGTGCGGTTGAGCTCATAGTTCATGCCGACACCTACTTTGTAGGCGATACGTGTATCACTTTCTACATTTTCTCCATAGAAGTTGGAGGTACCGACTCCGGCTTTTACCTGAAAGGAGATAGGGGATTGGGCACTTGCTCCCAATGCTATGATTGCAAAGAAAATAGTGAGAATAGTCTGTTTCATTACTTGAACCTTGTAAGGGGTTGATGTTTATTTGCTCGCAAAGATATAAATTATATGATTACATACAATTCCTGTTGGGGGAATATTATAAGCTACGAGCTACAAGCTACGGGTTACGAGTGGTTGTGCTATATTTCGTGGGGCTCACGACGGGTATCCCATACATCTACGATATAAATTATGCCCGCAGTTTCATCTATGCGATATATTACCTTACAATATTTATGAATGAGTAATCCTCGGTAAACATACTCCCGATTTACTAATAAAGGCTCTATTGGAGCCATATAAGAATTGGAAGAAAGACGTTTTTTGTTTCTCTGATAGGTTTCAATCAACCTGTGTGCAATCTCAATGCTCCATTGCTGTTTACAAAAAGCGGCAATCTTGCGTAGCTCCTGAGTAGTTTCAGGATAAGTCTTTATTTTCATAGTGTGCGCATGAAATCTGCTAATTGGGCGTCTTCTGTTTTAGAATCAATTACATTTCCTTCGATGATCGCTTTTTCTGCTTTATCAATTCACTCATGTAATTCATCCATTGTATACGGAATCATGTCTTCATGTGCTACATCTTTTGTTGATGTAGAATTACGCAAACGACGTATATAACGACTTATACGGCGCATCGCCGCTTCATCATCCATCAATGCGTTGATATATTGTAAAATACTACGTTTTAATTCAAAAGTTGTCATACATCCTCCTTTTTGAATGGGTATGCCACAAAGGTAGTGTTTTGGAAAGAACACACAAAATGTTATTCTATAAAGTTTTGCCCAAAGGGGATGAGCTACACAGCTAATTAATAGAATTTCCTGATCAGCCAATCTACCAGACTAAACGGCAGCATAGGTTTGATGCGGGCAAAGAATACTTGCTCCCACGGACCGACCTTTGTGCGGAAAGTAGGGCGGCGGCTATTTACCAGTTTGCAGATTGCTTTGCCTAACTTTTCCGGTCGGCAACCATTGTTTTCAGACAACTCTACATTTTGCATGGCTTTTGCAAAACTCTCTTCGTATTGTGGATGGGAGAGAGTGGTCTGGCTCACTTGCCGCTGCGCTGTGAAACCAGTTTGGAAATCTCCCGGTTCGACTACGCAAACTTGTATACCCAGTGGTTTTACTTCCTGGTAAAGTGCTTCACTATATCCTTCAATCGCAAACTTTGATGCACTGTAGAAAGCCTGAAAGGGAACGGCAAGGACGCCTGCAATGGAACTGATATTTATGATTCGTCCGTGTCCGGCTTCGCGCATGAAAGGCAGTACTGCTGCACACATACGGACGGCACCCGTAAAATTCGTATTCATCTGGCGCTGTATCTCTTCCTCGGTAGTGAGTTCGATAGCTCCGCTGATACCCATCCCGGCATTGTTGACAAGTACATCAATGCTACCTTGCTCTTTCAGAATTGTCGATATGGCATTGGATACTGATGCAGGATCAGTAATATCCAATTGCAACATTGTGAAGCCGGGATTATCGGATACTGCTTTCCGACTGGAGCCATAAACGATATGCCCTTGTGCAGCCAACTGCGTAGCAATGACTCTTCCAAAACCGGAAGAAGCACCGGTGACGAGGATTATTTGAGGGTGTTTCATATTTGAGGTTTTTAATTTAAGTTTCGCATATAACCTGAAGGGCTTTTATTATATAGCGTAGGACTTTCAGTCTGATAGACTACATGTAAAACTTGTTTTTTTATTCTATGTAATTATTTTCCCTTCTTCGCTGATGAGCAGAATCGTTAGCTCTCCTTCAGGTAGCAACGGGTCACAATATTGATGACACAGTTCGAGTAAACGGGAACAAAAAGCTTGCAAATCTTCAGCAGAGAGCAATGTCCATAACTCACGGGCTAATGTTATCTTTTCGATAACAGCAAGTGTTTCCCCGCCGCATCCGGTAGAAAGTGCTACTTCACGTAGGAAATCCTTATTCATCGTCACCTGTTTGCTGTGCGTATCCAGATTGCCTTCTGCCAACTTCACGGCTTTTCCTATCATGATACCCAAAGTCACCGCTTTGATTTCCAAATCTGCGGCAATCTTTATCGTATCTCCAATGAAGTTTCCGTAATGAATAAATGCCTGTACAGGCAGTTCGGGATAATACCCTCGGACATACTTTTCACTCTTTGCACCGGAATTAAGGACGATGCGCGGGCTTCCTGTTGCTCGACCTACTTCCATAGATTTGCGGATGGAATCTATAAATGCTTCGGAAGAAAAAGGTTTCACGATACCCGAAGTTCCGATGATAGAAATACCACCCTCTATACCCAGACGGGGATTAAAAGTCCGCCGGGCTATCTCTTCGCCACCCGGCACGGAAATAGTGACGGCAAAAGGATTGGGTTGTTTGGAAATGCCAAGTCGTTGAAGGCATGCCTTTACATTGTTTTCAATCATTTTGCGGGGAGTAACGTTGATGGCAGGTCCTCCCACTTCCAGTCCTAAACCCGATAGGGTAACAATGCCTACACCTTCGCCTCCACAGACAATAACGGTATAATCATCAGCACCAAGTTCTGCGGGTGTTGGATCGTCAAAACGGAAAGGCACGGCAACATTGGCCTTGATTTGCATGCCATTGGTTACATCGGGGTCATCACCTGCATCTTTGATGACAGTGGCATCTGCCTCCAGCCTCCAGTCATCGTTTACACAGCTGGGATGCGGGTAGAGTTCTTGCTCTTCGACGGGAACATAAATGGTTTCTCCGTTAGGGAGAATAACAGGGAATTCTTCGGGTCGGGGCTGGCGTTGAACATTGAAAATATCCCAGGTTGCAGCTACAGCGGCCGCGGCTGCACAGGTACCCGTAGTCAGACCACTACGCAAAGGGTAAAAATCGGGCAGATGCTTTTCAATCATCCGGCGTAGGCCATGTTCACCGTTCACTATCATAAAACTTCCGGGCATTGGCGGACGACGGATTGCAAAAATGCGGATACCTTCCTGAAGGGCAGCTTCCACTTTTTCATTGAATCCTCCGGAAAGTCCGCTTTCCTTTATCAATATGGCTTCGGGGTGAAGTCGCTGTAACAGGATGCGTTCGTCTTCGCCTGCATGGTAGTAATGCAGATATTTTTTGGGAAAACCTTCACGTTCGGCCAGGCGGCGGGAGCTCTCACGGTTAAGGATACGAAAGTAGCAACAGGCACTTTCCTGCCAGAGGGGCTTTAGCTTGGCAATGCTTTGTACCCCTGTCAGTGCCAGGAGGGTGAAGATATCTTCTTTCCTGATTTGCCGGATGGCATCTTCAAAATCATCGCACCAGGTGATGTGCTCTTCATCGCGTGGCGGATAAATACGTTCGAATCGGATGACAAGCAGGTTCAGGGTATGGGCTACTTTCTCTACGGTCTGGTGTAGTTGTATGGCAAAGGGGTGGGCAGCGTCTACCAGTAATTGAATGTTATGTTCCCGGCAACAGCGCTCCAAGTCCAGTTTATCCATGGCACCATGCAGGCGGATACCGTGGTGCATAGTTACTTCCTGCTCGTCTCCTTTGGTAGAGTAGTAGAATGGTTTTCCGGCTTCTTCAAGGGTACGGGCAGCGATGCGTCCTTCGGTGGTTCCACCTAATATTAATATCATTACTTTTAGGTTTTAGTTGAACAAAAAGTGATAGGGTGATAAAGTGATAACACTCCGTGATATATAATACAGATACTTTATCACCCTATCACCTTATCACTCCCTTCTTATTTACGGAAGAGATGTTTGAACTCATGGGCGTAGAGCCGGGAAAGGCCTTCGCGGTTGTCGATGGCTTCACCTACGACAATCATGGTGGTGAGCGTTAGGTTGTTCTCTTTCACAATCTTTGCAAGGTTCTTCAACTCTCCACGATAGATGCGCTCGTCTTTCCAGGTAAGGTGGTAGCAAACGGCAACAGGGGTGGTTTCGGGATATTCCTGTAAGAGCTCTTCCTGCACCTGTTCGGCAATGCCGGCGCTGAGGAAGATACACATGGTGCTTTGCGAGCGTGCCAGCAGGTGGAGTTGTTCGCGTTCCGGCATGGGGGTGCGTCCTTCGCCGCGGGTAAGGATGATACTCTGCACTTTCTCAGGAATGGTAAACTGAGACTTCAGCGCAGCGGCAGCAGCCTGGAAGGAAGAAATGCCCGGTGTGATGTGATAACTCATGTGATGCTGGTCGAAATAGTTCATCTGTTCCTGAATGGCACCGTAGATGCAGGGATCGCCCGTATGCAGGCGGACGATGAATTTGTCTTCATCATAGAATTTCTTCATCAGTGCAAATTGTTCTTCCAAGTCCATAGAGGCTGAGTTGCGGACGGTAGCACCCGGTTTGGCACAGAATGTCAGTTCGCGGGGGACGAGACTGCCGGCGTAGAGGATAAGATCTGCCTTCTCCAGCATTTGCCTTCCACATACGGAGATAAGGTCGGGATTACCCGGACCGGCACCGACGATTTCGATGTGCCCTTGACGCAGGTATCCGTTCTCGATGGCGATGGCGAAGGTGGATTTATTGCTGAGGCCTTTGAATTTCTCGGCATATAGCACACCGTGATGCGATGAGAGTATGGCCGCTGCTTCGCATACACTGGGCGTGCCCATGTACTTTTGTACGGTGGTGCTGGGATTGGGAACTTCTACCTGGCTCAGTTCTTCGGCCGTATAGAAGCGGACGTCGACCAGTTTCTGTAATTTTTTTATCACTTCTACGTTGCGTTTCACATCGATGGTGGCTACTTCTTTGATGGCTTGCCCGCAGATGTTTTTACCGGGTGCGCCTACAACGAGATTGACGAATAGTTCTTCGAATTCGGGGGGATCGAGTGCGAGTCCGAGGCCGACATGCAATATTTTAGGAATATACTGTATGTGGGCTATTGCGGGGTCGAAGAACATAAAGGGACTGACGATAATCAGCAGTTTGTACTGGCTGAGATCCATGTCGCTGCGATGGTAATAGACGTCGACGTGTTGGGGTCGGGTACGTTCCAGGTAGTCAGTACCTTCATCGCGGATTTCAAGTAACAGGGCGGTACGGTATTTGTTGACGAAGAGGTTAATGATGACGTTGAATTCCTTGGTTCTCTCGTTGTAATTGGTACCGTCCCTCATTTGAAGTATGATACTGTTATCATCCTCAATTTCATCCTCATCTTCATCGTACTCTTCATCCTCGTCGTACTCTTCATCCTCATCCTCATCGTACTCTTCATCCTCATCCTCGTCGTACTCTTCATTCTCATCTTCGCCGTACTCTTCTTCTTCATTGTACTCTTCCCCCTCATCGCTTTCTTCTTCGTCGTCGAGGAGTTCTATATTTTTATAGTATGCGTGCGACATACCTACCAAAACCTCCCAACCGAACTCTTGTCCGAGGGTGTCAAGAGCCCATAATCCGCTATTGTCGCTCAAGGTACTGATGACGGGATTCGCCCCTAAAATGTGGGCGACATCTTGGGTGATTTTATTGGCTTGCCCGATGTGACCGGACAATACGGATATGGCATTGCGCCCCATACTGTCCACGCAGATCACGGCTGGGTCGGTGTGCTTATCTTTTACATGGGGGGCAATGGTGCGGACACAAATGCCCATGGCACAAATGAAGATGAATGCATCATATTCGTCGAAATTCTCTTCTATGAAATCGGAAAGGGATGAGATATAAGTGCAACCGGGAAAATGTTCGAGTGTGAATATTTCGGAGTCGTTCATTTCTTGGTGCAGTGTCTCGGCCAGGCTGAGGCTGTTGCCTGTTACTAAAAGGATAGCTGTTTTCATATCGTTGCTTTCATTATTTCTATAGGGTTAAAATTGTTGATGATGATACGCAGAGAGGAATGTAAGGTCATTCCTGCAGCATGAACTCCTTGACGAAATAGCTCCTTACTACTTTCGGACACGGAGTTGAAGACGATGCAACCGTTGGGCTGCAATACTTCTTTCAGGCGTACCAGTATATTTTCTAATTTTCCACCGTGTCCGCCGATAAAGACAGCGTCGGGGCGGGGGAGAGCTTCCAGGTCAGTTTGCAGGAAATCTCCGATTAAGGCTGTGATTCCCGGCGCACCGAAACGTCGGGAGTTGATGCGCATCAGTTCTTCTCCTTCGGGACGTATCTCGAACGAAACAATCGTAAGATGCGGGAATTGCAGGCGGGCTTCGATGGAGACAGAGCCTGTGCAGAAACCTATGTCCCAAAAAACACGGCGGCGATTCAGTTCCAATACCTGCAAGGTAAGGAGGCGGATCGGAGCTTTGGTAATCATGCGGGCACGTCCGTCCAAATGGGCAAATTGTTCGTCGGGAAGACCGAAGGGGCGGGTGAGGTGATTCCTGAACTCTGATAGATCAGTACAGGGTGTCTGCATAGATTTGTATGAGGTGTCTGCATAGAGCAGCAGGTTGTTGGGGTGCTCGAAGACCTCTTCTGAGGCTTCTTCAAGGCCCAGTTGCCGGATGCGTTCGCGTTCGGGATTACCGAGGTGCTCACCGATGTACATCGTGTAATCGGTGTATCCGTATTCCAACATCCGCGCGGCGATAGTAGCAGGGGTATGCTCCCGATCTGTCAGTACGCCTATTTTGTGGGCACGTTCTATGAGTGCTTTGTCCAGTTCCTGCCACGGACGTCCTGTCAGAGAGACGGTACGCATATCGTCGTAGGGCATCACCAGCCTGTGTGCTAATGTTTGCAGGGAATTGAAAGCCGGGTAGAGGCGTATCTTTGCATCGGGCAGTTTTCGTTTTACCGTATTGGCGAAGCCGAAAAACAGGGGATCTCCGGATGCAAATACGACAATCGATGCATCGGAAGCCTTCTTCTCAAAGTCTGCAAAAATGTTTTCGTATTGGGCAAAGACGTTATCCAGTGGAACTGTTATGGAAATCCACTCCGCACCTTCCGGAAGTAACTTCTCTACAATTTCCCGATGTCGCAAGCCACCGGAGAAAACTTTTCCTTCCCGGATATGTTGCAGCACTTCGGGCGGGAAGAAAGGTTCCCGGTTGTCGTCCATACCTATGATGATAAAGTTTCGTATCATAGCGTATTTATTTACACATCCCGTCCCGGCCTTAACTGTTCCGCATCATTGTAGCACAAGATTGCATTCACCAGCGTTGCAGCCAAATTACTTCCTCCTTTTCGTCCCTCCACTATCAATTTGGGTATTTCCATGAACGGCTTCACCATGTGTTTGGATTCCTGTACATGTACAAAACCCACAGGCGCGGCAATAATACCGCTTGGTACAGCCTTTCCTTTACGTACCAGATCACAAAGTTCCATCAAAGCCGTTGGCGCATTACCGAATACGAACAAGGCATCCGGATGTTCCTCCACCGCCAGACGTATACCGGCTTGTGTACGGGTGATCCCTTTTTCCGCTGCCATTGCTGCTACCCGTTCATCGGAAAGATAACATTTCACTTCTACCCCCAGCCGTTGTAAAGCTCCTTTACGGATACCACTGGCAGCCATCGTCACATCCGTAACAATCGTTTTCAACCGGCCGTCCGCTATTCTCTGATAAAGCTTTTCCACAGCACCTTTGTCCGTATATAGCAGCTTTTCCATTTCAAAATCAGCCGTGGTGTGGATGGCGTGCAGCAAAGCCCATTTATGATCCAGAGGAATATTCTTATTCTTTAGTTCCGACTCAATGGTCCGGAAGCTTTGTATCATGATGTTTTGACCTATCCCCTTAGTCGGTTGTTCATCCTTATCCGGACGGTTATAGTATCCCCGGGGAGTAATGAACTTGTCGTTCCACGCATAAGACTGCGAGTTACCGATCAGGATGACCGTAAACATATCCACTTCTTCGGGATTGAAATCAGCGAGTGTCGTCAGATGCACTTCCTGTTCCTCCCGTCCGGCTTGGCGTACATAACCTACCGGAGTCTCCGGAGCGCGTCCTTCTGCGAGAAACAGCTCTTTCAGTCGATAGAGTTGCCAATACCGCCCTTCGCTTTTCGGATTGTATACAGCCGTTACGAAATCAGCCATGGCTGCCGCACGGATGCGACGCTCAATCCGTTCCCACGGTGTCATCAGATCGGAAAGAGAAATCACACAGAAATCATGTCCCACAGGAGCACCCAGCAGTGAAGCCGCTTTCTGAAAAGCACTGATACCCGGAAAGGCAATCACTTCGACGTTGCTGTTCCGTTCCCGCTTCATCTCGTAAATCAGCGGAGTCATTCCATAAATCCCCGCGTCACCGGAACTGATGACACAAACCGTTTTTCCCTGTTCCGCCAATTCAAATGCCTGTTCCGCACGAGTGCGTTCCCGCTTCATGCCCGTATCTATACATTCTGTTTCAGGGTGGAGATAAGGCTGGATAAAACGGAAATAATATTTATATCCCACTACTACATCCGCTTCGCGAACCGCATTCAGAACTGCGGGCGTGATGTCTTGTTCGCTGCCCGGACCGATGCCGGCAACTATTATCTTTGGCTGTTTCATATCGCTTTTATTTCTACGGCGCAAAGATACGCTCTATTCTTTAAACTTCGGGCATAAAAGGCTGTAAAAAGGGCTACACCCTTTACCCGGAATGGTGTAGCCATCCGAGGCAAAGGGTGTAGCCCTGAGAAGGAAAGGGTGTAGCTATTTCAGCAACGCCTCAATGTGTTCCATATATAACTTCCGGATAGCGGGTTGTTCGCCCAGTCCCTGCATGCGGACATTGGCCTGATAACCTGCCTTTTCCATTTCCGGCTTCCATACTCCGACGATGTCTTCTTTCGTATGATTACCGCATACCAGCAACAACGGTATCAGTGTTACTTGTTTCGGGCGTGTCTCTTTCAACTGTGCCAGTGTAGCGTCCAGTGTAGGATAACCCTCCTCATAAATAGATATTGTGGGATTATTTTTTGAAACGTAATAAAAGGCTTACATAGAATGTGCGTCCCGGTGTAAGAGAGGCCAGATGGGATGCATCCGGACGGCGGTCGCTGTAATCGAAAATATTGCTGATTCCTACGCCCGGTTCTATGGTAAAGTATTTTAAGCCGTCAAAAGTATGTCTTGTGCTGATATTCCATAAACCAAATCCGGGAGCGGATTCGTCAATCCATTCATCACTTTTTAAAGTCTCATGGATGCGTTTGCTTTGTACACGACCATTCAGGTTGATATTTAGCCGATAGCTCTTCCAAGCATGCGCATAGTTTGCGTTTACATTACCCGAGTGGCGAACACTGCGCTCTATTTTGTGCCAGCCGGTTTCACTGTCTTTAGTTCTGGCGTCGGCAAAGGTATAATTACCGCCTAAAGAGAAACCATAACCCAGATTTGCATTCAGATTCACTTCAAATCCTTTGATTAACGCTTTATCGTTGTTAACGTAGTTTTGGATATTACCCAGCTTGGCATTGCCACCATATAATTCGTTTGCGATTTCCTGGAAAGCTGCTTGTTCAGCCTCTGAAAATTCGGATAGTTTAACGGTACGCGCTACAATCATATCGCGTAACTCGTTGATATATCCGGTTACTCCCACTGTTAACCATTTCTTATTGAACTCTAAATTGATGGAGCCATAGTTGCTTTTCTCTGCATCCAGATTCTTGTTTCCGGCACTTAATGTTCCTGCTCTGGTTCCTCTTTGAGAATAAGAGTATTTGTATAGCTCATCAAGTCCTGGGGCACGGAATCCTGCCGAATATTGTCCGCGAATGGTAAAATCGCCCAAACGATACATTACGGCAAGTTTGGGTGTAACGTTACTCTTGGCTGTTTCGTGATATACATAGCGCAATCCTGCCTGTATCTGTAAGTTCTTAAACAAAGTGATTTCTTCTTGTGCATAGGTAGCCCAAGTGTATGCGCGTTCATCAACGTTGAATGAAGGTCGATCCAGAGTTTCCTGTATATATTCCACTCCGAATATGGTACGGGTATTTTCCGTAAAGCGGAATAATGACTTCAGGTTTCCGCTATAATAGTGCTGCCGTTTCTGACGCACTTCGTCTCCAACCTTGTTATCTCCATCCTCATTGGTGTACAGATAATTGGTATCGTAATTATCATTCTTAATATCAAACTGGATATAAGAACGTTTGTTGAAATTATATTTAGCTCCTGCTCCTAAACTGTATGCATCGTATGTCAGATTGTATTTCAGGTATTCGGGCTGACGTTTAACTGTACGGTCATAATAACTACCTTCAACATACATTGACAGTTTGTCGTTCGGTGTAAATTGAAACATCTGGGTATAATTGTCCGTATAGAAAGCGTTAGCATCATGTTGGTCTCTCGCTTCACCATCTGCATCTACACGTGTGAGAGTCCAACCATCGGCCTGACGACGTTGATAAGAAGTATAAGAAGCAAACTTCTCTGTTTTGATGTCTACGTTGGCAGTCTGGGTGAATTGTCCACGCTCTTCTACCTTTGTATTGCTGGTAACTGTTATGTCATTTATCGGTTGGTTTGTAATGATATTGATTACACCACCAATAGCATCACTACCATAAAGAGCGGAACCGGCACCCTTCAGGACTTCAATACGTTTTACGTTACTCATGTCAATGCGGTTCAGGTCGATGTTGTTACTGCTGTCTCCTGTTAGCTTTTTGCCATTAATAAGTATAAGCACATACTTGTTCGACAGTCCGTTTAGCATAAGGTAGTCTCCCATTGAGTTGGTAGAGAAAGACAGCGACGGAACCAAAGCAGTCATCGCCTCACGGAAATCTGTAATTCCAGCCTTTTTAATGTCGTTCGCTGTTACTACTTCCACTGGTGTTGGGGTGTCTTTCAGTCTGTGATGCGTACCTGTACCTGTTACTACAACGGGATTAAGTTCTACACTCAGGTCTTGACTCTGTTTTGTCTCTTGTGCAGATGCACTCATTGCTACACATCCTCCCATGAGGATGAACAGCCAATTCTGTTTCTTCATTGATTGATAAATAAGAATTAATACTTGCCTTCTTGACCCCGAGACGGCGTTAATTATGTGATTACCCAGGCAGGTTTCCTGACTCAGCCTTTACGGAAAGTAACCTTCCCATCCTTGGTTTCCCATTTGTTGGACAGTGGTTTCTGGAAGTTCTTCAATGAATACTTCCCGTTTTTTGTTTCGCGTTATCTGAAACAAAATTAAGGCTTTACAGTAGCGGGCACTGTTCCGGTTTCTCACCGGATTCCCTTTTATGTGGAGTGTTGAACACACTTCACATCACCTAAGCGGGTACAAAGATAAACATATCTTTAGATAAGGAAAAGTATTTTAGGCTTTTATGTTTAGGAAAGCAGAAGTATGTATAAAAACATCGAAAGGATGAATCATAAATAAAAACTCTATATTTGTAGTATGTAATTAATACGGTACTTTATGACGACAGGAGAACGTAAACAACTTTTGTTTCAACGCCTAATGGCGGTAAACGATGAACGGCTATTAGAAGACATTGAGGCATTATTAAATAATCGTTGTCCGGATGATGTTCTATACTTTTCTTTTGAACTGCGTGATAAGATTGATAATGCTTTGGAACAGATGCAGTGTAAAGAGGTTGTGTCTACTGAAGAAGTGGAAAATAGATTAAGTCGATGGAGCGGAAAGTAAGAGTACTGTAACTCTCATAAAAAAACACTTGCGGCTGCGAGAGCCTGCGCTTGTACAAGTGTGAACATTCATTTGTACAAGCGCAGGCTCTTGCAGCCGCAAGTGTTCAATTACAATAATTAGAACGACCGTCCTTTAAATATATTCGACTCGGACAATGGAACGAGTTTACCGTCCAGTGTTAATCTATTCGAGTTGAAATTAGGATTTACTGTGGCAGATACATTGTTGCGGCCACGAGTGAGCCTGATAGAGACTTGTGCTGAGATTCCTACACCTGTCACACTAAAATTGCAAGTTACATTCCCCTTTTTGTCGGTGGTGGTTTTTACTTCACCTACAGTGCCATCCACTGTAACACCTCCAATTCCGTTAGGACCTGCAAAGGCGCCATTGAAAGCAATCTGTACGGATGCCCGGTCACCATTTAAAAGGATAAAATTGGTATTGGATGTAACAAAAGCACTACGGCCTCTTTTGAATGTTACACGATCCGCTTCCAATACAAACTTTCTCTCCTTTATGGCTTGTACTGCATCAGTGTATGCTCGTTCTTCTTCTATTTTCTCCCGAGCTTTTTCTGCATCACGTTGTGCTTTACGTTCAGCACGACGACTTTCACTTTTACTTTCCTGTGCATAGATTGTTGTAGATGCACCTATGAAAACCAACATCAATAATACGATAATCTTTTTCATAACTTCTTCTTTCTTTTGTTAGAATAAACAATCAAAAAATGAAAAGGATGCATGTGATCTATATTAATATTATATGAATTAATATTTATTATAAGTAATACACTGTTATGTTATTTCTTTCTTGAATACATTTCTGTTGCATAGACCATCTGCCTGTATGGAGCAGATGGTCTATCAACTTGTCTTTAGATTAATTAAGAAAAGCATTATTCTATTATTAAGTTTCGCCCTTTAGGGTACTTCACTTTATAACGTAAAGCTAAATCACGTTGTTCGCCGGGTTGTAAGGTTATTTGCCAGGTGATGATACCTTTCGCTTCATCCAGACTGCCGCCGCTGATTTCTTCTGCTGTTACGGTAATGTTATTGTTGCGTGATACGGGTAGTTGGTCGTAAAGCGTAAGGGTGACAGGCTCTGGACGCGTATTGCGGACAGAAAGTTTCCATGCAATGGATTGCGTCTGATAGGAACCCATAAACTTGCGTGAGGTATATTCGTTCTCTTTCGTACGCTGTATCATGATACGTTTATCACGACCTAAAGAGAAGGATAGTGTGTCGTTCTGTTGGGTGACATTCATAATGGACTTGCCAATGAAAGTATTCTCAAAATAAACATTTGCTTCGCCTTCAAGTAAGTTCAGCTTTTCCCAATCGGTTACCTGGGCAATCAGGAAAGCATCTTTATCTATCTTCGGAGTACTTTGGTAAGTATAAGAAGCGGGTAATTCGTAATGACCGATTTCAGCAACTACAGGCTTGTTATCAGAAGGAATGGTGTAGGGCACTTTTATTTCAAATTCGTAGCCCATCTGTCCCTGGCATTGTTCAACGTCAAGGGCCATGCTGGCTTCTTCTTCGTATTGAATATCTTTTTTATGGTTTACCTTAAGACCGGAGACAGCACCTGCCATAAGAGGTTTCTTTTCAGCGCCGTAACCTACTACCACTACTTCATCCAAAGCCTGTGTATCTTCCTGAAGGGTAACATTCATAATATTCCCTTGTATATCTCTGGTCTGAGTCTGATAGCCAATATATGAAAATTGAAGTTTGTTTTGTCCATTGGGAATAGTTATAGAATACTTACCGCTTATGTCGGTTATGGCTCCTATCGTAGTCCCCGGAATGGTAACGGTAGCACCTATTACGGGCGTACGTTCATTATCAAGAACGATTCCTGAAACAGTGTTTCCATTGAGATTCAAATTGTAGCGTGGTGCTGCAAGTCCGTAATCCAACCAGTAAGTAGACAGAGTGGGGGCTACGCTTCCGGTGGAAGGATTAGAGGAGGAAAGGGATAATTCTACGTTCTTCCACTCTTCCTTGGTATTCTGAAAGATATTGGCTTTGTAGATGATGGAGATAGGCTCGGCCAAGCTACCGGAACGAACATCATAGGAAGGGAACCAACCGGCATTTTTTACATAATAGTTCAGGGTGAATGTAGCTTTGCAAGCTGCTGGCGCATTTACATTGACCTTAATTTCACTCATAGGGGTTAGAGATTTACCACTTAGTTGTGCCAGTTCAGAGCTCAGTTGCCCCTGTTTGATGGCAAGTTCGGCTATCTGTTCATTGATAGCCAGTTCTTTTGTTTTCAGAGTTTTCAATTGTCCGGAGTAATATTGATTCACTTCTTTGATAGTGGCCAGAGAAGTAGCGGTATTCTTATTGCTGACGGAGCAATTTGTTTTCAGCATTTCATATTCGGCATTGATAAGTCCAAGCTCGGCATTTTGTTCTTTCTGCTGTTTCTCTATTTTTTTAAGCTCCTTTTGCAGGCTTTGTTGTTTTTCGCTGACGGCAAGGCTGTCTATATAGTTGTATTGCCGGTTGACTGCCGTAACGGTGAGTTTTCCCTTTGCGCTGACCTGCATACTTTGTGCATCCATATAGGGAGATAATCCGGTAAAGATGAGCGTTGAATTTCCTGCCGGAATATCTACTTGTTTGGTACGCGTCACTTGGGCGCCGTCAATGAACAGCATTACCTTTTCGGCAGTAGTTTTCACCTTGTTTTGTCCCATAAGGGTGGTGGCTGCACAAAAGCAGAAACATGCCCATAGTCCTAATCTCAGTCGTTTCATAGTCAGTCTTTTTAATGTTATGTCACAAATATATGGATATTTCATTAACAATTGCTTTTATATATTGTCTTTTTTGCTTGCATCTTTACTGAAAAGATTGTTCTTTTGTACAATGTGTTTGTTTACTTAATCTATCTGGGCTTTATGAAAATCAATCAATGGATATTTTACTCTTTGTTTCTGGGACTCATCAGTTGCCAATCGCAAGAACAGACTTTTATTGTGCATTGCACCGGACTGGACGCTTACGAAGGAGATACGGTCTACCTGTGGCGATATGGTGCTGACCGTATGACGGGTGACCGTGATTATGGGAAAGCTCCCCTGGACTTCGCTATTATCAGAAACGGGGAAGTTTCATTTTCCGGAAAAGAAGATACGTTGCATATCTATGGAATGGAGCATTCCGGCAGTATGAATTTCTTTTATCCCGAGGGAGGGAAACTGACGTTGACAAATGTAGTCCCACCGGCAATGCCTGTACCGTACAAAAGTACCAATCCCCATTCACAAAACGTACGTCTTTGGAAGCTTTGGCATGAAGATCTTTTTCCGCTGGAAGCTACGCGGCAATTTGTATTCGACAATGCCCGGAACGCAATAGGATGGATGGTGTTTGATCGTTGGGCAGCAATCTATCCGGATGAACTGGAGACATTGTACCAGAAAACTCCTTTACAAATGCGAGACAGTACATCTGTATTGATAGGACTGAAACGGATGCTGGATGCTACCCGCAGCCTGAAGCCGGGAGATCGTTTTGTTGATTTCAAACAGGTGGAATATGCAGAGAAAGACAGTTTGCTCTTTTCAGACATTGCAGGGCAGGGATATCCCGTGTGTTTACTCTTTTTTCTGAAGCCCGATGAAAAAGGTACTGTTCGTGCAGAAATCAAAAATCTGCGAGAACAATATCCTGATATACGTATTATTGTTCCCACTTATAGATATCAAGATCCGGAATTCAAAGAGTTCATTCATGAATTGGAAACCGAATATCAGGCGACCATCCTGGATGACAGTCGCCGTTTTGAGAAAAGTGCCCGTTGGAAGTATCGTATTTACGGTTCCTTCAACTACGAATACTTATTTGATGCCCAAGGACAGTTGGTGAAGATGAAACCTGTTTTATAAAGACGCATAATAGGCTTCTGCCTTTGCAAGTGTCTCTGGTTTGCCCACATCAAACCAGTTTTCGCTGTCTATAGGAAATCCCTGAATGCATGCTTTCGGGCAGATATCCACATAAAATGGAATAATGGAAAATTTTCCTGTCCAGCGTTCGCCTTCCATATAGCGGAAAATAGAGGGAGAAAGAACATGGATGCAGCCAAAGGCCTGCAACTGATAATGATCGCTGGGATAATTGAGTTCTTTGGGGAGTACTTCGCCTGTAGAAAGATTTGTCCAACCACAAAGGCGGTTATCTTGATTCATCAACAAATAACGGGATGTTTTCCGGTGATTAGTGAGCAGAGTGGCATCTGCATCACTTTCCAGATGGTGGTGGTAGAAAGCATTGAGATCCAGGTCCGTCAGGATATCGGCATTATGTATAAGGAAAGGCTCATTGCTCTCCAGCAGAGGACGGGCTTTTTTAATACCACCACCGGTATCCAGCAGTTCACCCCGTTCGTCACTGATATGAATATCCACACCGAAGTTCTGGTTTGCGCGGAGGAAGTCTATAATCTGACTTCCAAAATGGTGGATGTTTATGGTGATATCATGGAAGCTGGCATCTTTTAGCTTTAAGATGACACGCTCCAGCATCGTTTTGCCTGCTACGGGGACAAGTGCTTTGGGCATATTGTCTGTCAGTGGGCGCAGGCGGGTGCCGAGGCCTGCGGCAAATATCATTGCTTTCATTCTTTTTATTTCTTGAATTATCGAAAGTTTAGACCAATATTCTTATCCTCTACTTATTCTTTAGTTTTTCGCTTTAAAAGTCTGTTCAATATTCTGTTCCCTGTGCATCAGATTTACCTGTACTCCGAATTTCTGGTTCAGATGTTCTGCCAGGTGTTGTGCTGAATAAACCGAACGGTGTTGTCCGCCAGTGCATCCGAAACAAATGGAAAGGTTCGTAAATCCACGTTCCATGTATCGTTTCACGGAAGCATCTACCAGACCGTATACATGTTCGAGGAACGTGGTTATTTCTCCATCGTCTTCTAGGAAGCGAATAACAGGTTCATCCAGTCCGGTGAAGGGTTTATAACGGTCGTACTTACCGGGGTTGTTTACGGCACGGCAGTCGAATACAAAGCCACCACCGTTGCCACTTGAATCCTCAGGTATACCCTTTTTATATGCAAAACTGGTGACTTTTACTACAAGACGGCGCTTCTGGAGGTCGTCAGTAAATTGTTTCAGCTCAGTAAGCTCTTTCAGCACATGACAGAGGTACGGATATTCGGGATAGGGTTCCTGCAATAGCTGTCGCAGGTTTTCAATAGCAAAGGGGACGCTTTGGATGAAATGGGGTTTCTTCTCGAAATAGCCACGGAAGCCATAAGCACCCAGCACTTGCATGGTACGGAACAATACGAAATGACGTAATTGAGCATAGAAATATTTCTCGTCCACAGGCTGGTATTTACACAGAGAGTCCAGATATTCCTTTAAAAGCTCTTTGCGAAGGCTCTCAGGATAATTGGCCTTGGCTTGCCACAGGAAGGAAGCCACATCATAATAAACAGGCCCCTTACGTCCGCCTTGGAAGTCGATGAGCCATGGTTCACCTTCTTTAATCATAACGTTCCGGCTCTGGAAATCACGATACATGAATGTGGCCGAACTACTGCGCATCAACACGTCTGCCATTTTCAGGAAATCATCTTCCAGACGGTCTTCCTGAAACTCCATTCCGGTAGCTTTCAGAAAACAGTATTTGAAGTAATTCAAATCCCATAAGATGCTGCGACTGTTGAATTCTGACTGTGGGTAGCAATATGAGAAGTTCATTCCGTCTGCACCGGAGAACTGTACGGCAGGCAACAGACGCATTGTCTTGCGCAGAAGTTGCTTCTCTTCTTCATCAAAAACACTGGTCTTGCGTCCTTTTTCGATGGCATTGAACAGGAGAGTGTCTCCCAAGTCTTCCTGCAGATAAAATGCATCGTTATCACTCTTTGCTACGACTTGTGGCACGGGTAGTCCTTTCTTGCGGAAATGGTCTGCCATATAGAGGAAAGCCTGATTCTCTTCGAGGGAAGTCCCGCTGACACCGATAAGGGTAGGGGTGCCCGTAAGGCGGAAGTAACGACGGTTGGAGCCGGATGAAGGAAGTTCTTCAATAGTTCCCGGCTCGTGTCCGGTATACGTACAATATAATTTCTTGAGTTCTTCAGTAATCATAGTAATTTACTTTTATTTGGGCAGCTAAGGTAAGAGTTTTAGGGAATATATACTACCTTTGCGGGAAATAAATCTGTGCGGTATGATAAGAAATATTCCCCAATTTCTGATAGCGGCGCCTACTTCGGGCATTGGAAAAACCACTGTCAGTCGATTGTTGATGACGTTATTGACGCAGAAAAAACTACGTGTACAGCCCTATAAGTGCGGGCCGGATTATATCGACACGAAGTATCATGAAAAAGCTTGCGGAATTCCATCTTACAATCTGGATCCTTTTATGGCTTCCGAACAACATATGCATGAAGTGTATGTTTCACATGCCAAAGATGCGGATGTCTGTATCGTAGAAGGTATGATGGGCATGTTCGACGGATACGACCGTAGTAAAGGTTCATCGGCAGAGATTGCAAAGATTTTGAATCTTCCTGTTGTGTTGGTGGTAAATGCTAAGTCGGCTGCTTATTCACTGGCAGCAATGATTAAAGGTTATTTGGATTTTGATCCGCAAGTGGAAGTTGCAGGCGTTATTTTCAATCAGGTGGGGAGCGACCGCCATGAGGAAATGTTGCGTGAGATTTGCGATGATCTGAATGTGCCTTGTTTGGGTTGCTTGCGGAAATTCGATGCTTTGAAAGAGGAAAGCAGGCATTTGGGACTGGATTTCAGTCGTAAAGATGAAGATGGTATCACTGAGACACTGCTGAAGCAGCTAGACGCACAATTGAATCTTGATCTCTTGTTGCAGATCACACGCCGGGAGGTGGATGTCACCACAGAAGTCAAAAAGAATGTCTCTCTATCCGGAAATATATGGGTGGCATGCAATAAGGAAAGTTTCTCCTTTATCTATGCTGAACATCTTGATTATCTGAATCAGTTTGGTACGGTTACTTTCTTCGATCCGGAAGATAACAGTGCGGTAGTACCGGATAATGTGGATTTGCTCTATCTGCCCGGAGGTTATCCGGAAAATCGTGCGCTTCAATTGAGTGCCGCCCCCCGTGTAATAGATTCAGTCAAGGCTCATATTGAGCGGGGAGGAAAAACAATTGCTGAATGTGGTGGTATGATGTATCTGGCTTCGGAACTGGTGATGTGCAAAGATCCCTATACAGCTTTCAAAATGGTAGACGCATTACCTATGAAAGTTTCCGCTTGTAAGGATGATATGCGTTTGGCAATGGGGTATAGAAGCTTTGATTTTCGTGGGGTGAAGTTGCGTGGACATGAGTTTCATTATTCACGGATCATTGAGCAGGATGAGAAGCTTGCTTCGGCTGTGCAAGTTTATAATGCTAAAGGACACCCCGTGAATACAGCCGTGTTTTGTTATAAAAACCTGATAGCGAGTTATACGCATTTGTATTGGGGAGAAACGGGAATTTGGTCATTATTTGAACAAGTTCCGGGAAAGTGAAATAATGTAAGATATACCTGTAATTTATGAGAAGGATTTATACTAAAACAGGAGATAAAGGAATGACAGGCATCCACGGTGGAGAGCGTGTTCCGAAAGATGATATCCGCATTGAAGCTAATGGTTGCATTGATGAACTGAATACGGTGATAGGAATTGTCAGGTCGTTGCTTCCGGTGAAAGATGTATGGCAGGAATTACTCCATGATATACAACGTGAGTTGATGGTGGTGATGAGCCATGTTGCAACCCCTTCCGGCTTACGGGATGCAGATCCGGAGAGGCCGGGTAGTGGCAATCCCAACGAACTTCATGCTGTGGAAATGACAGTGCGGTGCGAACAGGCTATGGACGCAATGATGCTTCAGCTTGAAGACAACGGCTATTTCCTGCTACCGGGTGGAACGCAGGTGTCGGCTCAATTACAGTTTGCCCGTGCCGTAGCCCGTCGTGCCGAACGCAGGCTTTGGACGCTGAATCGGGAAGATCTTGTATCGGAAGATATATTGCGTTTTATCAATCGACTTTCCGACCTGTTTTTTGTCATGGCCCGTATGGAAATGCAGCGCCAGGGATGGGATGAGGAACGGTGGCAATCATTTGCTTATAAACGAAAACGATAATGCTTATGCTTGAATACCCATAAACTCAGCAAGAAGTACACTACCACTTGTACCCACAGGGTGATCATTTCCGGACGGATATCTGCCATATCTCCTCCCATTGAATTCAGTTTGACGAAAGCAAGCACGGCAGGTGCTGCCGGAACTACGTAGTGTGCTGCCTGCCAATACCATGGCATCAGTTCAAGTGGATAAGAGACACCGGACAGGAAGATATAGCCTACGGAGAAGAAGGCGATCATTAGTAAAGGTGCTTCAGAGTCTGTGAAGTAACGTGATGCAGCCAGTCCGAAGAAACTCGTTCCTATCAGGAAGGGAATCATCATTGTGATAATGTCTCTGCCGTTTCCAATATTAGGGATACTGAAAAAATGGGGGAGTAAGCCTAATAAAAATAAGGCAAAGATGAAATAAAGCATAACGTAAACGAAGGTTCTTCCGGAAACATTATATAATGCTTGGCGCCAGGTAAGATTCATATTGAGTTGAGATTGTTTCGAGAAAATAGGGCGTCTGTTTCGTTCTGCCTCTTCTCCCGTCACCATTCCTATCACCATTAATAAAGTCTGAAAGATAATGATAATCATAACTGCCGGAATAAGATATGAACCATATCCTTCCGTATAATTATATAGGGCTGTGCCCGCTACATTGACAGGTGCGGATGAGGCTACTGCCAGTAATCCCTGTGGTGGCAAGAATACGGCACCCTCTGCACGGTGTGCATCGTTTACGGCAAGCATCACGCGGGAAGAAGCCTCTTGCAGATTCTTGAAATTCAGGAAAGCATCCGTTGCGGCGTAAACACTAAAGACCGATTGTTCCCCACGGCCTACACGGGCGTCGAAATCGGCGGGAAGATATAGGATACCGTCTACTTTGCTCTGTTTCAGCCACTCTTTTGCTTCAAGGTAATTGGGTGTCAGTGCGTAGACTGAGGCTTGTGGAGTTGCATTAAGTAGCCGGATATATTCGCGGCTGAGAGCCGAATGAGAATTGTCGACAACTGCAACCGGAGTTTTCCGTACAAGGTTGGGAGCATACATCAGGTTATAGAGAAGGCCGTAAGCAAAGATTCCGCCTATTAATACCAGGAGGATTGCTGCATTGGTGCTGATGGCACGCCATTCCCTGAAAATGATAGTGGCTATTGAGGAGGAATATGCCGTACTGTGGATAGGGGCTGAATCTTCTTCTACTGCATCTTTCAAAATCCAGTGTCTCAATCTCGGCAGTATCAATAATGCCAGTAGTGGAAAAAGCAAAAGTATAGCTGCTGATTGCCAGTAATACCCGAAACCTGAGTCAAAATAAATCATCGACTGTGAGATTTCGGTGAAGTGCCGGACGGGAAACAGATAGGATGCTGCGTGTACCGGAGGATACATACTTGTTACGGGGAAGGTGACACCTGAAAGAGTAGCTCCCAATGAACCGATCATGGATACGATACTGATAATGTATGCTATCCGTGGGAAGATGGAAAATATAAACACTGCGAGTGCTTGCGTGGCGATGATAAAAATCAGTGTCATGAGGTTCATCATCAGCAAGCTACCGTGGAAAGGAATGTGTACTACTCCATAAAGGATATAATTTGCCAATATACCGATTACTGAGAAGATGAATGTATAAGGCAATAGTTTACCGATGACGGCAGTCAGAATATTCCCTCGTGCTGTGGTCAGCCATTCCTGTGCTGTATTGAACTTGATTTCGCTGCCAATGGCATATACTGTCATCAACAGGATGAGTATCTGGAACAGGACATAGAAAAAAGGTTGGCTCAGATAAACAGAATAATCCAGGTCGGGATTATAGAGTGGGTGCATACTGGCTTGTACAGGCAGGAGGAATGTGGTTATCTGTTCCTGATTGAGCCCTAAAGATATAGCTTCCATGGCAATGGGAGAGAGAGCGACAGGTGCCAGCGCGGTTTCGAAAGCCGCCATCAACTCGCTACCTACGGAGAGGAGAGCATAATGGTAGTAGTAAGAAAGCGTGGCATCCATTCCTGTCGTAGCATGCTGTTCAAAGCCGGTAGGAATAGACAGGTAACCATATATTTCTTTGCGTTGCACGGCTTGCCGGGCGGCGGCTTCGTCGGTAAAATGCCGTGTGACGCTGAAAGTGGGTACGGCAGATATATTTCGTGCGATTTGCCGGGATGTGGCAGTATTGTCCTGATCGACAATGCCAATAGGAATGTTCTCCATTTGTCCGCTACCGAAAATGGTTGCCATGAAGAATAAGCAGAATAGGGGCAGTACGAGGCATACGCCGAGGTATAACCTGCGGGAGGTCATACGGCAAAGTTCGCGGTGGAGTACATTGTATAACGGACTTTTCATCATTCACACAGATTATCGGTTAATCATTAATAGTAAGCAGCACCGACATTCCCGGACGCAACCCTTCTACCGTTTGTGTGGGACGGGCATGTATTTCAAAGGTCTGCATATCATAGCTTCCCGTCTGTTTGGTTGATTTCCAAGTGGCGAAGCTACCCAGCGGACTGATATAATAAATACGGAACTCTACGTTCTTTTTACCGATGGCAGGGACATCTGCGTGGAATATACTGTCCATCTTGAATTGTGGCATCAGGTCTTCGCGTACATTGAGTACAACATGAGCGTCATTCATAACGACAAGGTTCATGATAGGTGTGCCTGGTGCAACAAGCTCTCCACGCTTGGGAAATATAGTTGAAATCTGTCCTGCCTCCGGTGCTGTCAGACGTGCATCGACAAGGAGGGCGGACACCTCATCTACTGTACTGCGTGCAGCATCTACCATGCTGCGTGCCGATGCGCGGTCTTCGCTTTGTGCTCCGTCTACGGCCATTTGGTATTGTTCGTAAGCGGCGCGCTCAGCAGCTTGTGCGGCACGGTACATGGCCTCTACTTCATCTTTCCGTTGGGAGGTGACGACACTGTCTTTATAAAGTGTCAGGATGCGCCCGTAAGTTGTTTGTGCCAGGGTCAGGTCACTCTTGGTTTTGTTCCAGAGTTGCTGGGCGGTGGCGATGATCTGTCGGCGTGTACCGGCATCGATTTTCTTGTTCTGCTCCTGGGCTACTTGCTCGAGGGCATTTACTTGCCGGTATTTGGCTTCTATCGTCGGACTGTTGATGACGACAAGTGTATCGCCTGCCTTTACCCAGTCTCCTTCACGGACAAGAAATGAATCCACTCGTCCCGGTAATTTACCACTGATACGGATCTCCGTTGTTTCTATTTGTCCCTGAAGAACGAGGGGCTGATGACTCATAAGGACCATTCCCAGGATAGAGACAAGTATGGTGATTGCCAATATGATGACAAATGTGGTGCTGATGCTTTTTTTTGTTAGTTCCATATTGCTATAAATTTATAATTGTCAACTGTCAATTGTTGAAGTTTTTAAACTGCTCCGGCGTACCACAGAGAGCCAGTAGATTCATGAGTGTTACATCGTATTCGTAATAAGCGGCCAGACGGGCTACTTTGACGGTAGCAAGCATGGTCTCGGCATCCACTACCTCGGTACTGGTTGCCATACCTTCTGCAAAGGATTTCTTGCGGATACGTACAAGTTCTTCACTCAGGGCAATGGTCGAGTTCAGTGCACGTACGTTGTCCTGGGCTTTTTGTAATCCGGTGTATAGTTTGTCTATGCCTACAGAAAGATCATCCTGTGCTTTCTCTTTACCCAATGCAAGAGTTTGCTCGGCAATTCGTGACTGGCGGATGCGTTTCTCGCGTGCCAGCCCGTCGAAAAGATTCCAGGTAAAGCCTATGCCGATCATTGTACGCGGAACAAGGTTGCTTTGTATGCCGTGGGCATATAGCGTTTGTTTACCGAACAAGGCGATGTCCGGCAGATAACCGCTTTGGTCTATCCGTAGCTGCTGCTTGGCGATACTCTGCTGAATGGATAGCTGGTTCAGCATGGGGTTACCGGCACGCATGGTTTGCACGAATTCTTCTTTGAGCGGAAGCGTGGAGTTGATGAACAGAGGGGAGGTAGGCTCAATCTTGCAACTGTCTTCCAGATTGAGCAGGGTGCACAGGGCACTTTCTACCACGGTGACTTCTTTCTGTGCTGCTTCCAGTGCTCTTTGTGCTTCGTCCATATTGACTTGGGCAAAAAGGCGTCCGGCTTTATCAATCATTCCGGCAGCCTCCAGTTTGAGAGCATTTTCGTAATGTTGCTTCAAACCATTATAGGTATCCCGGCGTACTGCTGCGACTTCGCGGGCAAGGCTGAGACCATAATAACTTTCGGCAAGCAGGGTTCGTTGGGTTGCGTCAGTTTGAGCACGGTTTTCACGGGCGAGGTCAATCATCCGGTTTCCGATTTTACCGGCTCGCACACGCTTACCGCCGGAGAAGACGATCCATTCGGCTGTAAGGCCTACGGTGGTGAGGTTGCGGGGAGCGAGGGGGAAGACGAGGGTATGGGCGCCTATCTGGTCCAGTATCCCGCTGATGAACTGGTCGTCGGGGATGATGTCATGTACAAAATCCTTTGCGGGATCGGTGAACTGGGATAGAGGTTGTTTTACTTCTATCTTTTCGGACATATGGACGTAGGTACCGGCTCCCTGCAGGCTGGGATACCACAGAGCATTGAGCTTGTCCCGTTCTGTGCGGGCGGCTTCAATGCCTTTGTCGGCGATCTTGAGGCTTTGATTGCCTTTCTGCAACATTTGTAAGGCGTCGTCGTAGCTGAGGGAGAGGTTCGTTTGTGCCGACACGGCTAAGTTTGCTCCCAACAGAACGATACATAAAATTAGTTTCATACGTCAAGTTGTTGGTTTAGGTTCGTTTATCTCAAACACTCTTTTTTTTCTATTGTTCAATTTAGCTGTCATTTTACTGAAAAATCATTTCTGTATAGGGAATTTGTACCGGCTATCCATTAAATTTTATAAATTTGCATCCTAAAAAATATTGCGGTGTGAAAAACGAGCGTTGTATTTATCTGGCTGTCACTTTCGCTATTATGGTGTTAGGGCTTGCTTCCCGAAAATATGGTGATGTATTGCCTGAGTTTATAGCAGAGTATTCGGGTGATACGCTTTGGGCGGCTATGGTATATTGGGGAATCCGTTTTCTTTTCCCATCGATATCTATAGTTAAATCTGTTGTAATCTCTTTGTTGTTTTCTTATTGTATAGAGATCAGTCAATTATATCAGGCGGATTGGGCAAACATCGTACGAAGTACTACGCTTGGAGCATTAATTTTTGGACATGGTTTTCTCTGGTCGGATATGATATGCTATACTGTTGGAGGACTGCTATCTGCCGCTATAGATTCAAGAAAAGTTATTTTGTTTCCGCTAAAAAAATATATATGAAGAAACTTCATCCAGTTATGTTTGCCGGAACCGGTAGTGATGTAGGAAAAAGCATTATAGCCGCTGCCTTTTGCCGCATCTTCCGTCAGGATGGTTATCACCCGGCACCGTTTAAGGCACAAAATATGGCACTTAATTCCTATGCTACTCCCGAGGGGCTGGAAATAGGCCGTGCACAGGCTGTCCAAGCCGAAGCAGCAGGTGTACCCTGTCATACAGATATGAATCCGCTGTTGTTGAAACCCTCCTCTGACCATACCTCACAAGTGGTGCTCAATGGACGCCCTATCGGCAACCGCAATGCTTACGACTATTTCCGCGTGGAAGGGCGCGAAGAACTCCGTCGTGAAGTCTGCTCTGCCTATGACCGTCTTGCCACTCGTTATAATCCTATTGTATTGGAAGGTGCTGGAAGCATTTCAGAAATAAATCTCCGGGATACGGATTTGGTGAATCTGCCTATGGCTCTACATGCCGGAGCAGATGTAGTCCTTGTAGGAGATATTGATCGAGGCGGAGTCTTTGCCAGTGTCTATGGCTCGTTGATGCTGCTTCGTCCTCATGAAAGGGAACGTATTAAAGGTATCCTTATCAATAAATTCCGTGGAGATATCCGTCTTTTCGAACCGGGAATCAAGATGCTCGAAGATCTTTGTGGCATACCCGTGGTAGGAGTAGTACCTTACTATCGCGATATTTATATCGAAGAAGAAGACTCCCTGGCTCTTGCCACGAAATCTGTACAGGCGGAACAAGGTAAAGTCAATATCGCTGTCATTCTCCTGCGACATCTCAGTAACTTCACTGATTTTAATGTTCTCGAACGCGATCCGCGTGTTCATCTTTTTTATACTAATAATACCGATGAAATAGCTAAAGCTGACATCATTCTGTTGCCAGGTAGTAAAAGTACGCTTGCCGACTTGCATGAACTGCGCCGTAACGGTGTAGCACAAGCCGTCATCCGGGCACACCGTGAAGGCGCCACCGTCATGGGTATCTGTGGTGGTTATCAACTGATGGGCCAGGAAGTTTGTGACCCCGATCATGTAGAAGGAGAAATAGAACGTTTACCCGGCCTCGGCCTTCTGCCCGTCAGCACCCATATGACGGGAGAAAAAGTTACCCGACAAGTCAAATTTCAATTAACAATTGACAATGGACAATTGCTAAAGGGTTATGAAATTCACATGGGCACTACCATTCCTACCCATGATGCTCCGGTTTCCCCGCTGAATCTTTTGGAAGACGGTCGTACGGATGGTTATTATGTCAACCGTACTTGTATGGGAACCTATATCCATGGTATCCTTGACAACCCTGCGTTTATAGACTTCCTTCTCGAACCTTTTGCAGATAAGCTCGCTGATACCGGAACGGCTTTTGATTATCAACAATTCAAAGAAGAACAATATGATAAACTCGCCGATCATGTGCGTCGTCACATCAATCTGCCGCTTATCTACCAAATACTGACCACTCATGATTGAAGGACACGGAGACGATGCATATAAATATAAACGCCCGATAGAGGTTAATTTCAGTTCCAATGTATATGGCCGTGTGGATTTGTCTGGCCTTCAGGCACATCTTTGCCATCATATCAGTGGAATTTCTTCTTATCCCGAACCGGAGCCTTATACATTGGAAGGTCGTTTGGCAGAGAAACACCATCTTCCTTCCGCTTCCGTTTGTGTAACGAATGGTGCCACGGAAGCCATTTACCTGATAGCGCAAACATTTAGGGGTACTAATACCGCTATTTTTCAGCCTACATTCAGTGAGTATGCAGATGCTTGCCGTATGCATGGGCATCGGGTAGCATCAATGTATAAACTTCCTACGGCTGAAGATAATTATCTCTTGCCACCTGACATCCGCATGTTTTGGCTTTGTAATCCTAACAATCCTACAGGTGCAGTAATAGAAAAAGCATATCTGAAAGAATTAATAGAACATAATCCACAAGTTTGCTTTGTAATTGACCAGTCTTATGAGTTTTTTACTCTGCAACCTCTGTTTTCATCGGTTGAAGCTGCCCATTTTTCAAATGTCCTGTTGCTTCATTCTATGACGAAGCGTTACGCAGTTCCCGGTTTGCGTCTGGGCTATATAACTGCTCATGAAGGTTTGCTTAGCCGTTTGCGTATCCACCGTATGCCTTGGTCGGTAAATCAATTGGCTATTGAAGCTGGTCTTTATTTGCTTGAATATGACGTTCCTAATCCATTGAATATATCTGCTTATTTACAGGAGACAGCTCGTTTACGCAATGCATTGGAACAGACAGGTGGTCTTGAGGTATGGGCTACGGAAACTCATTTTATGTTGGTTCACCTTCGTTTTGGTAAGGCTTCCGCATTGAAGGATTATCTTGCCAACGAACATGGTATTCTTATTCGGGACGCTTCTAACTTTGAAGGTCTGGATGAACGCTTTTTCCGTATTGCTACTCAGACACCGGAGGAGAATGACCGCCTTGTACAGGCGATAGGGCAGTGGTTTGAAACTTATTAATAACAGAAATATCATTCTCATTCTCCTTCTCTCGGGAGGTTGTTCTCCCCCGACTAACGGGGGAGTTAAGAAGGGGTAAATACCCGTAGGGGGAGGTGGTAGGACAATATAATGCATATGGAAGAAATTCTCATCATTCTGGGCACCGTTTTTACTCTTAGCTTGCCTTTACTCGCCGCCTGGCTGCTCGATCGCTGGCTTGGTGACCCCGTTTGGTTGCCCCATCCCGTCGTCGCATTCGGAAAGATGATCTCATTTTCTGAACATCTGTTGAATAAAGGACAGAACCGAAAGTTGAAAGGTGCACTTGCTGCTATCGTTCTCGTTCTTGCTATCTATTTTGTTGCTTCCTACTTGTTTCGTTGGGTAGCATCATCTTCTCCGGGGGGATTTCTGACGTTGCAGATACTTGCCATCTTTTTCTGTTTGGCGGGCACTACACTTGTTCGTGAAGTCCGTATGGTATTCGAAGCTGTAGACCGTTCGTTAGAAGAAGGAAGAAAGCAGGTGGCCCGCATTGTCGGTCGTGATACTTCGGAACTTTCTGCCCAAGAAGTACGTACTGCTGCTCTTGAAACTCTTGCTGAGAATCTGAGTGACGGAGTGATCGCGCCTTTATTCTGGTATATATTGTTGGGTGTCCCCGGTATGCTTGCCTATAAGATGGTGAATACCCTCGATTCTATGATTGGGTATCGTAACGAACGTTACCGGGACTTTGGTTGTTTTGCTGCCCGTTTGGATGATGTTGCTAATTACATACCTGCTCGTCTGACAGCTTTCCTTATGATACTTGCTTTTCCACGCGGTGGGTTCTGGAATCTATTAAAATTTGTCGGTATGTATGGTAATCAGCACGCCAGCCCTAATTCCGGGTATCCTGAAGCTGCTCTTGCCGGCATTCTGAATTGCCGTTTCGGAGGCCCGCATAATTATTTTGGTGAGGAAGTATGGAAGCCTTACATTGGAAGTAATGGTCGCCTCCTGACTACAGAAGATATGAAAATTGCAGTTAGTGTCAACCGTCGTGCAGAAGGAATAATGATAATAATCCTGATAATAACGATTACTTTGGTCTCTTTTTTCATTTAGGTATTCACATTTTTTTGCTTTTCGGAAAATATTGAATATATTTGCCAACGTATGCGGTGAATGACAACACAAACACCACACAGCACGAAACAAACAAACTTCATGAGAAACTTACTGAAATATCTGCTTCTTCATATCGTATGCTTTGGGGGCTTTTTTTCTCTATCTGCAGGAGAGAATGCACCTCACGAGGATAAATACAATATACAGGATGAAATAATATACTCCTTTCATACCAGTATGGGATTCGATTATCTCACCAAAGAAGAGAGTGATATGATTCCTACAGACAGTATACTCGACTATCTGGAAGCAAGCAAACAATACAAAACTTATTTTGAGTTAGAGCGTGTTATTATTAAATCATTTCTCTTTCGGGGAGAAATTCGTTTTGCTATTGCACAAAGTGAACAGATGTATTCTAAGGCAAGTGTATGGTCCGATCATCTGGGGATGGCTCTTGCCCTGAATGCTATGGGGGAAGTTTATTCTTATACAGGACGTATAAAAGAAGCCGGTGACACTTATGCACAAGCTTTGGAACTGTTCGACCGGTTACATGGTGAAGATATACACATCCGTATGTTGTTGGTCGAATTAGTAGAATACAATTTACGTATCCGGAATTATGCCCAGGCTGCTCGCTTCATGACCCGCCTGAATCGTTATCCGGCAGAGAGGCTATCTGTACAGGAACAGGCTGTCCGTCATATCTTCAATGCCTATTGCCAACTACTGAATGGTTCAATAAAGATAGCCCGTCAACATTTGGATGAAGTGGAGCCGTTGCGTGAAGAACTGGTTCCCGGCATCCTGCAACATCTTTTGATAGCAGATGCCTTGTATTGGGAGAAAAAAGGTGAATATGAGAAAGCTCTGGAAGCTTATGATACATTCTTCCATACGGATTATGCTAAAATAAACAGCAGTCTGTATAAAGAAACGATGATGAATAAGGCGAATCTGCTTGTAAAGATGGGACGGAAAGAAGAAGCCTACGTACAGTATGGTGCAGTCTTTTCGTACATAAAATCATCTTTCGAGAAAAATTACCCTAAGGAAATCGACCAGTTGACTATCCATTTCCAGGCAGACCAGTTGACTTATCAGAATGAGCAAGACCGGTTGTTTTCATATCGCTTTTATCTGGGTGGCATTATTATCTGTACGCTTGCTTTGTTTCTTTTCCTTTATTTCAGTTGGAAAAAAATATTCCGTTTGAAGGAGTCGAAACGTTCACAGGAATGTATGATACAGAAGGCAGAACGGGCTATAAAAAAGAAAAATATGTTCCTCTCCAATATGAGCCATGAAGTGCGTACGCCGCTTAATGCCATAGTAGGATTCTCCGCTGTATTGTCATCAGACGATGATTCATTTGATGAAGATTCCCGCAAAGAATTCTGTGAAATCATCAAAGTCAATTCTTTCCAGTTATTGAAATTGATTAATGACATCCTTGATTTTTCTGATTTTGAAAATGATAATATCACATTCAACATACGTCCGTATGATGCGGTGAAGTTATGTAAAGAAGTGGTGGAAACAGTATCTGCTTCCCGCAAGCTTGAAGTGGAGTTACGCTTCGATACTGAACTTTCCGACTTAGTAATGGATACGGATGATGCCCGGCTTCGTCAGGTTTTGATTAATTTATTGGTGAATGCTACTAAATTTACCAAGGAAGGTTCCATTGTACTAAAGCTGGAAATGTCCGATCGCAATACAGCTTTCTTTTCTGTCACCGATACGGGATGTGGTATCCCGCTTGAAAAACAGGAGCTGATTTTTGAACGTTTTGAAAAGCTGAATGACTTTGCACAGGGAAGCGGCTTGGGACTTTCTATTTGTAAACTGATTGTCACTTACATGAAGGGGCGGTTGTGGGTAGACTCTAACTATACACAAGGTGCACGTTTCTGTTTTACACATCCGTTGAAGTTTCAATCTAAAATGGAGGATACCGCTTTATGAAACATACTATAATCATATTGCTTTGTTTTTTGTGTGGACATGCTTACACGTTGCAGGCGGAAGACGCTAATGCGCAGCAGTATCAGGATAGTATTCTGAAAGTGGCACAGGCTATGCCGAGTACGTCCGACAAGCTTGAGTATCTGCGTGATATCGTTTATAAGCACCAGTATGCACCTTATAACAAGCCTTTTTCTACGGCTTTGTATCGAGAAGCTTGTGCGCAAAAGAATGTGCCTTATGAGAATCTGGGAGCCTATTACCTTGCCGCCTGTTACGATAAATTGCATGAACCGGATACTCTGGCGTACTGGGTGGATAAACTGAAAAGTTATGTTACTGAAGTGGGCACTTATGACTATTACCTGGAACAGAAAGCCGCTATCAGTCGCGCATTAGCTTCGAAAAGGCAGATAGAAAAGGCCATATATGTGGCTAAAGAAACTTTGCAGGAATCTTTGGAACATCATTCAAATAATGGGGAAATTGCTGCCTATAACAGTCTGGCATGTGCTTATAATGTGTCCAGTAGAGGCGATGAAGCTCTGAAGATTCTCCTGAAGGCTTATCAGAATTTTACACCTCAGACTAAGCCTTTTTTGCGTATCGACATTCTTTCACGCATTGCCCAGGTATATGGTAATGCAGGTCAGGATAGTTTAAAGCGTCCTTATCTGGCACAGATGGATGAAACTTTGCGGGACGTTGTTTCCCGCGAACCTGAAACACGTAAGAATTGGAGCAATTTGAGAATTGACTGCGAGGTAAAACATGTACTTCACTTTATGAACCGTGGGAAGATGGCCGAAGCGCAAGAACATATAGATAAAGCCAAAGCACTGCTGGAAGATCATGTGGATCCGGTATTCTGGCTGAATGTCCAGCTTGTGCAATTACAATATTATTCCCGCACGAAAGAGTATGATAAGAGTATTGCTTTGATTGATGAAGTAACACCTATAGTGTTGAATCATTATGTATCCACGTTTGCCACACTCATCAATTATAAAGCATCCACTCAGATTGATAAAGGTGATGTCGACGGAGCTATTGAAACACGCCGTTATCTGATTGCAGCACAAGATTCACTGGACAATGCTTTCTCGGCCAATCAGTTGCAACAGGTGAAGGAGATTTATCATATTGATGAGCTTTTGCTGGAGAAGCAGAAAATAAAAGATACCAATTATAAGCAAGGTTTCTTATTCTTGATGACTCTATTGGTTTTGATGCTTCTGTTTTATCTATATACCCGCTATCTGTCCCGGAAAATAGCTGTGGCGGAGAAAGTAACAGCGGATGCGGCGATGCAGGCAGAAGCGGATAATGTCACTAAAGATCGCCTGCAATCGGAGATTAGTCATGATATACGTACCCCGTTGAATGTAGTGGTAGGTTTTGCCGAGCTATTGACAGAGTCGAAAGAACTGGCTCCTGAGGCTAAGGTGGAATATGGCAAGATGATACAGGAGAATGCAGAGAATTTGCTGAAGTATGTCAATAGTATCCTGGAACTTTCCCGTTTGGAATCCGGTAAAACAAAATATAAGCATGAAGGATGTGAAGTCATGTCGTTGTGCCGCAAGGGAGTTGAATTTGCCAGACAAGTAGGAAACGGACGCCTTGCCATCCGATTAGATACGAATATCCAGAGTCAGATGATATGTACGGATGAAAACTGGTTCTCTACATTGCTTTCCAGTCTGCTGGTGCCTGCAGAGAACGATAAGAACTCTTACAACATTGTTGTCCGCATCCGTTATGATAAAGAAAAAGGTATCGTAACCTTTAAAATAATCGGTACGCCTCTTGCTAAGTCACGCTTTGAAAATAAAACGACTTTGATTCGTCATGAAATCAATGCACACTTTATTCATGCTTTCGGAGGTATTTACAAGGTACAGTCAGACACACATGAAGGACCGCTGGTCATCTTCACATGGCCGAAAACGGGTGATTAGATTTTCAGTTGAATGATTCCTCCATAAGGTGTCAGGGCACTGAATGCCTCTTCAGGTTTGACGGTTCCTGCATAGAGTTGTGCACAAATCAGTACGCCACCGTGTGCGAAGATGGCAACTTGTGCGTACTCTTTTTCTTTCAGCTCATCCAGGAAACTGGCAACACGTTGATATTGCATGGCGAATGACTCTCCGTTTGTTGCGGGTACATTCATATAATCGGTATACCACTCTTTCAATCTCGGATCACTTATTTCATCAAACTTCTGCATTTCCCAATCTCCGAAGTTTATTTCCATAATTCGTTTGTCATGTTCTGCATCCGGGTATCCACAATAGGTCGCGAGGCGTACGCAACGAGATAAAGGACTGGTATATACGTGATCGAAATCCCTGCCTTGCGGACGGTAAGTCTTCAAATTCTCAGAAGTAATGGCAGCTTCCTGCTCAAAACTGTCACGCAAGGGGACATCTGATTGTCCGTAGCATACTCCGGGAGGGACGTCGACCGAAGTGTGTCTGATAAATGTAACTTCCATAGGATGACTATTTTAAATAAGCATTGATAAAGTCTGGATTACCGTACCTGATATGTGCATATAGCAAGATAGCGGCACCCAGATAGAATGATAGTTCACAAAGCAGGAATGTAGCTCCGCAGCAGTCTCCCGTATAACCTTGAAGACGATGTTTCATCAATCGGTACAGGAAGATAAATGTGAGAATCGGGCAAATTGTAACGAGCCAGAAATCTATCGGCAGGAATAATACGATGGGGAAAAGTCCACAGATGAATCCTGTCAGCAATTCTTGCCAGGTCATACGGTCGTACACAACTTTAGCCTTGCTGTCTTCCTCTTTTCGTGCATAAGGCAAATAGTTGATAATTTGAGATGCACAGAATTTAGACCAGCAATCGCCGCAAATGACAAGGGCGCAGATTAACTTTAACGGTAGATTTTCCAAGAGTAAAAACAATAATAGGAAATAACCTATCAATCCTATGACTCCATAGCTTCCTATCTGAGAGTCTTTCATGATGGCAAGTGTGCGCTCTTTGGTTGTTCCTCCACCGAAGCCGTCGAAAAAGTCGGCCAATCCATCTTCGTGCAGGCAACCTGTGATGAGCAGACGTGATAGGATAGCGAGCAACCATGCGATAGATACGGGCAGCACCTGGGCAGTCACCCATAGAACACCGACCATGATACCGCCCGTTAACCATCCGGCTAATGGCCAGTAGGGAACGATACGCTTGAAGTACTTTGCCGGGACTTCTTTGATCCTCCAGAAAGGAAGGCGCGTGAAAAATATGAGTGCTGCGAGGATTTTCATATAGTTAAAAATACTTTGTTATGGATGCATGTGCAAAGTTATCCATTTCGTTAATCATCAGGATGGCGGATTCTACAATAGGATAGGCGCAAATAGCACCTGTTCCTTCGCCCAGACGCAATCCAAGATTCAGCAATGGTTTTACTTCCATGTTGTCGAGCAACAATTTATGTCCGGTTTCATCTCCACAATGCCCGAAGATGGCATAATTCATTACTTCGGGATATAGTTTGGCAGCAGCCAGAATACAGTTTGTCATGATGAAACCATCTACCAGGATAATTATGCCTAGTTCGGCTGCCTGTAGCATGGCACCTACTGCCATAACCATTTCCAGTCCGCCGAAGTAACGGATGATATCACGCGGTGATCCGTCTCCTTTATAGTGATCGAGCGATTGTTTCAGCACTTCGTATTTATGGCGGATACCCGCATTATCCAGTCCGCTACCTGCTCCTACACATTGTTCTAAAGGTATTCCGGTGAAACAGGTCATCCACATGGACGAAGAAGAAGTATTTCCTATACCCATTTCTCCAAAACTGAGCACATTACTGCCTTCTTCATGGCAGCGGCGTACCACTTCTGCACCGCGTTCCAAGCAAAGCTCCATTTCTTCTTCCGTCATGGCTGCCTCATACAGATAGTTCCGTGTACTTTTTCGTACTTTCATATTGATAATACCCTTGTCGTATGGTAAATCATAATCTACACCGGCATCTACTATTTTCAGGGTAAATCCATGTTGGCGACAAAGGAAGTTCACTCCTGCACCTCCATGTAGGAAGTTACTGATCTGTTGCCAGGTAATTTCTTTGGGTGAAAGGCTGACCTTTTCTTCTACTATGCCATGATCGGCAGCAAAAATAATATTCTGCGGATGTCGCAGGGTGGGGGACAGGGTTTGTTGTATCCAGCCTATCTGCAAAGCCAACTCTTCAAGAGTGCCCAATGAACCTTTCGGTTTAGTTAAATTATTGATTTTATCAATCAATGCCGGGCGGATACTCTCGTCCGGTCGTACGATTTTAAATGTTTTCATCTGTTTATTGTTTTATCACTCTATCACTTTACTACTCTATTGCTCTCTCATTTTACCTTCACCTCTATCCCTGATACCATCAGCCATACCTCGTTTGCATGTTCGGCAATATATTGGTTCATCCATCCCTGCATATCTGTAAATTTACGCTGGATTTCATTATCCGAAGTAGCTCCCATACCAATTTCATTGGTGACAAAGATAAAAGTGGCATCTTGCTTTGTAAAGCGGTCGAATTCTTCCTTGGCAGCTTCCAAGGCACTGTCAGTATCTGCATTTACATCAAAAAAGAAGTTTGTACACCATAAGGTTACGCAGTCTATCAATACAGTTCGCCCGGATAATTGATGACGGCTTAGCTGTTTTTCTTCCTCGATATTTGTCCATTCCGGTCCACGTCTTTGCTGATGGCGGATGACGCGTTGCCGGAATTCTTCGTCCCAGATGCGTGCAGTAGCAAGGTAAACAGGATTAGGAGAAAGGCTTAGTGCCAGTTTTTCTGCATGGCTACTTTTACCTGAGCGTGCCCCTCCGGTGATTAGTATGATTCGTTTCATGGATTTTTCACTTTTGTGGCTGTAAAAGTACATTTTTATTTTTGAATATAAAAAAACTTCTTTTACCTTTGCACCGTCTTTGAATGGGATAAATGCGGAAGTAGCTCAGTTGGTAGAGCATCAGCTTCCCAAGCTGAGGGTCGCGGGTTCGAGCCCCGTTTTCCGCTCTTTTGAAAATCAAGCAGTTACAAGGGATGTAATTGCTTTTTTTTGTGCTATTTATATAATTCTAAATAAGGAAATGAGATACATTTTTCACCGTTTACTTTTTGGTATAATGGTATCTCATAGAGAAGACGTATATTTCAATTGTATCCTCATGAACTGAATAGATGATTCGATGTTCTGAATTTGCAACTCGCTTACACTGCCAAATCTGAATTACGTTCCGGAAGAAACAATGCGCATAAAGTGTTGTTTTCATTATTGATATAATGTTGTATTAGAGCAGAAATAGAAATGAACCATGTATTTGTTGTTTTTGTTTTGCAACATAATAGTTATCTATATTAAAAGATAAGGATATTTGTGATACCTTGTAACATTTGTTACAAATTCTATTTTAGAATAGCACTAAATTTGCATTAATCAATTTAAAAAATAAATGAGATATGAAAACTAATACAACATTTGCGTATGCAACAGTATTTAATATCGCTGGAGAGGTAGACTATGCCAGTGGTGGAATAGTTAGTAAACAGATTATTAAAAATCAGGCAGGAAATGTAACTCTATTCTCTTTCGATAAAGAACAGGGGTTAAGTGAACATACTGCACCTTTTGATGCTCTGGTACAAATTCTTGATGGGGAAGTTGAAATACATGTCGGAGGTATCCCTCACAGACTAAAGGCAGGTGAGATAATCATTATGCCGGCTAATGTCCCCCACGCATTACATGCAGTTGAACGTTTCAAGATGTTATTAACTATGATAAAAGGAGAAAACAATGAGTGAATTGATCAATAGTTCAAAAGGAAAGACTTACTCAATACCTGATCCTTTAATTGTATAATGATGAAGCGCCTGAACAAGTGAAAGAAGGCTTGAAGGAACTTTTTATAGGCACTACCCACAATTCTATGTAAATAGTAGATAGTGCCTTAACTAAATTTAGCTAGCTCTTCTGCATTTTGCATCATTAGGTTCGAATACATAGGCATGAACTGCATTTTTGACGGATTCTTCCAGGAAAATCATGGTACGGCGCACGTTAATATATCGCCAATCCAGTGAATTGCTATCCAATGTACGGGCGCTCCAGATTTTTATGCCTTCGCCGATAAAGGAACGTATTGCATTAATTGCCTTGCCATTTACAGGTACATTTAGATCCTCTTGTTCCCTGTTATTGATGTTTACCTCCGGTCTGTTAACGTAATTGACTGAAACATTTGCAGGTGCTTTCCATACACCGCGCGTATTATCCACCATGGTGTAGATACCTGCCATGGCTGCGGAAGGTGGCAGTAAATTAAGGGATGCCTTCACAGTCTTTATCATCGACTGATATATGCTCCAGTTCTGCAATAAAACTTGATGAAATTCATTCTTTTTATTATCCGGCGTTTCCTAGTTCTTTATGATTTCATCAATTGTTGCATTTGCATAATTCAAAATGCCGGAATCTTTGGGAAAGAATGCCTTGAAATCAAGCTCACTGTCAGCAGACCAAGAAAACATATCGGTTGTAATATCTTTATCTCCCAGTATTGTTGTCTCAAGCCACGGATAGTAGGCTGCTCCATATGACAGGCCATTGTTGCCGATATTGGTCTGGAACTCTTTTACTTGCTCCATCATAGTCTGATTCTCCGAACTTTTGGCTTGAACATCAAGAATAGCAAAACGATTCTGCATTTTACTGCAATGATCCAGAACCATCGTTTGAATATTTGCACAATCCGGAGAATGCACTGCTTCGGGGATCACAACCATTGTTATTTCCCGCTCTTTTTCAAGAGCATTGATCGCATTGCTCATCATATTCTTGTTCAGCAGTTGGTTGTCTTTATAGTTTCCTGCTGAAAGAACATAGCAAGTACCGCCTCCATTAGCAAAGAACATCAACATCTGATAGTAGAGAGTGAAGCGTTTTTTTTCTTTTCTCTGGGCTGTAAATATATACTTTGTGGTTGTTGTATCAGTTTTGGTATACTCCTTCTCATACGTAAACAGGCAGTCTGTAATAGTGCTATTCGACTTTTTAATACTTAGGATAAACTTTTCTTCGGGGCCTTGACCGAAATAGTTCATATATTCCGCCATAGAGGAAATTCTCCATGGTTTACCTTTAGTATCAGGAGCTTAAAGCCCCCGATATTGCCCTTTTGCATCAAAGCACGGACACGCCTTGTGTATGGAATTACTGAGCTGATAATGTCCCAATATGCTGGCTTGCGGATAATCTGTTTTCAGTTGTCGCAGCAAATCGAGTAGGGAACATTTCTGGGCATACGTCCTTGTATCCGCCGGTCGGCCGCATTCATCCAGTCCGCCTTCGTAGCAGATGCCGATGCTCTTGTCATTCCATCCTGTAGCATGTGCTCCGATCTGGTGAACCGGACGACAGATGTGTACTTCACCGTCACGTGTGATGTAGAAATGATATCCGATGCTTGCAAAGCCTCTTGCCAAATGACATCTTCGAAGAGCTTCTACGGAGAAATTCTTGTTACAGCGTGTTGCTGAACAATGAACTACCAGGAGTTTTACCTCCCGATAGTTCTGATAAAAACTTCCTGCTCTCATAGTCTATTTCATGCAGGAATTTAGTCCGAATATGCCTGCCAGGGCAGATGCCACGGCAATTACCACTTTGATGATCATACTCCAGGTTGAATTTGATTTTTTTTCCATATAACTGTTATTTAGTTATTAGTGATTTAATGATAGCGCAGCCTTTAATTATTAATTTTTTCATTATTAATTTCTAAAGGCTGCGCCTTTAGATCCTATCCCAGCGGATCATCCTCTATACCTCCGTCGCCTCCTGAATTTCCACCTCCACCGGTGTTTCCTCCATCGTCTCCTCCTGGTGTGGGCGTTTTGGAAATATCCACAGTGGTCTGTCCTGCCTTCTGTGCTTTGAGCACGGCGCGTGTGGCAGCACGGGTAGGGACCGGTGAGAACTCCATACCGGCGAAGATGTTTTTCAGATCTTCTCCGGGGATAAACTGAATATTGACTCCGGTAATGTTGGCAGCCGTGAATTTCTCCGCCGTTTCCGCCCCCCGGCTGGTTATCTGTAACCGGAATTTTCCCAGGTCTCCGAAGTCTACCTGTTCTCCTGCCCGCAGGCCGTCAATCATATTCTCGACGGTAGCGATGATAACGGCAGTCACGTCCGCCCTGCTGGCGGTGGTCTGCGATGATACTCTCTTGGCGAGTGCTTTTAGTGATAACTCTTGCGAAACCTGCGCTTTCGCATACGCTTTTTTGGCCTCTTCCTGATTCATTGGATTGCCCATCATTGCAATACTGTAATTCAATGCCATAGTTGTGAATTATGAATTAAAAATAAAAAATGAAGGATGAATTTCACCCGTGTAAGTTCAGTGAAATACTGTGCTTCCCGTGGTGAACGAAACAAAGGTACGATGTGCTGAGGGGTGAATAATGAAAGAGATTATTCCTTCATGAAACTGCATGATAAAGAGTGAAAAGTATTTGCCTAAGGTGAGCTATATGTAATATAAAATGCTTATCTTTATGCTATGATAATCAATAAAATAACTCTTATGAAAACAAGTAATGAAAATGAAAAGGCCCCTGAAGAAGCCTGGCCCGTACGCCCTTACTCCAAACGTGAGCTTGCCGAGGCTTATGCTCCGAATATCTCTCCCGTGTCTGCCCTGAACCGCTTGGCACAATGGTTTAGATATAACCTGCAACTGAGCGAAGCCTTGCTTCAGACAGGCTATAAAAAGCGCCAGCAGATATTTACTTCCATGCAGGTGGAATTGATATTCAGGTATCTGGGAAGACCTTAGATCGTTGATAAATAAAAAGATAAGAAATACTATTGTCAACAATTGATAGTATCTCTTATCTTTATATCGGTTCCCTTTTATTTGAGGAACAATTTGGTTTGATGCCACTTCCCGGTCAGTTCATCCGGTACGAAGTCTTTCGCCGGATCATCTTTGTATTCTTTCCATGGTGACTGTGACCATACGAAAGGCTTGCCCTTGAACCAGGCTACCCCGTACAGCATCCAAAATGAAGTTTTCGTGCCTTCATCGGACGGTTCGTACTTTAGACCTGAAAGTAATTCAAGAACCTTGTTTGCAGAAAACGCCTTAGAGTCGACTGCTCCGTCAGGAATGGTTCTGGGGTATTCCGTTGTTCCAAATCCCAAGTCCCAACGTCCATAGATGGACAGTGGCTCATCATCTGCTATGTGGGTAATCAATGCTTTTGCGTCTTCCTCATTGTTCACATTCCCAATCATGTCAAAGAACTGCACTCGCCTGAGTGGCCTGTTGTCTGTGGAGCCTAAGTCATACGCCACTTTTTTGAATACCGGATAGTTTACTCCCAAGATATATTCATTAGTCATCAGGTGCTTATCATAATCCAAATCCGGATCGAATTCATTTTCAGGTTCATATTTCCCGGTTAAGCAACTATCCTTTCCGCACCTTAACATTGCAAAGCGTTTATAACTCATTTCTATCAATGACATTTCTTTCGTATTGGCATCAATAACCATATAACCGTTCAGATAGGTGCCCGAATTGCTGGTTTTTATGTAGTTGAAGAAATCATCAATGTCTGTCGCGAACATTTCGGCAGCAGCAGAACGCCAACACAGCCATACTGCCTCTTCTTTTTGCGACTGCGACATGGGATTGTATGAATAACGGTGAGTAGTTTCATTGAAGCAAATGCCATGTTTGTTGAATCCAAAATCCATGTTGCTGCCTACTTGCCCGAAACAATACGAATTCTGTGACACAAAGTCGATCCCTCCCTCATTATTGCGGATTGTGTAGGAAATCGTGTGTGAATTCGACAGGTAGCCGCACCAACTGTTGTGCGTCCATACGATGTCTCCGTCATCTGTCCGTTTGACGAAAGCGGAACAATGGTCGGGCTTGTGCAAACCGTATGTGCTTTCCAGTGAGTTGGCCACGGCATCCATCAAGTCCATCTGAGTATTGATAAAGTAGATGTCTCCGAAAGATATTTTATCTTCCCCGTAGCCTAAACTGAATGTATCCCAATTGAAAAGGTCATTCTTCACTTCGTCAATGGAGCGTATATACCCGCAAGACAAGGCATCGTATATACCCCACATTCGATAAAATAGCCTTTCTATCGCTTTCACATACTTGCCAATAGCCGGTTCTTCCCGATTGTCTCTTATCCATTTTGTAGTAAAAAGGTAGTTGCTTTTCAGCGAATTTTCCGCTTTCTTCAAGTCTTTCGGTTCCGGAGGGCACGTATGGGGAAATGTATGGCTTGTGTCACACAAGTAGGAGTTCTTCCAAGTATTGTTGCGTGATGCGCGTATCATATCCTCGCCCTGTAGTTCTCCCTGTATGAACCCGGCAACATACTCGTTGGTAAGGACATCCGAATGCTCGTGCGTGGAAATTATAGAAAAATTCCAGCAATTGTCCTTAAACTCTGCATACCCTACGCAGGATTTCCCCTTCTGAATCCTGTTGAATTTTCTGTCTTCTTGTTGTGTCATATCATTCTAATTTTAGTGGATTTAAATATTGTTCCCTTCCTTGATTTCAGTCGAGTTAAATATTTCCAGTTCATGTTACATTTTGATGTGGAAAATGCAATTTTTATATAGGCTGAAATGGACTAAGACAAAAATAACGGGAAACGATCATATATAGATTCTAAAATCAATAAATTTTAAAGAAAAATCGTATAGCGTTGGTATTTAGAATGTTAATTCTGAAATGGCATTCTTTATTTTACGATTTCAAACTTTTTTTGACGATATCGAGTGGGGGTAAGCGAGCTTTATCTCAGGGGGAATAATCCTATAATGCGCAAACCGAACGCTTATATCTGCGTTGGCTTGCGCACTTATCTGTATCGGCCAACGCTTATATCTGCGATGGCCTTCTCACTTATCTGCATCGGGCGATGCACTTATCTCTGGCAATACCCGGCTCCACTTATTTGAATCCCTTGTCCACTTCATCGTTTTGTATGTCCACCACTTCATATTCCGTACTTCCCTGTTCATTCCTTCTTGTCCGGAAACCGTACTTTTCCAGTGACATTACCAATGTCTGTATGGTCTGCCTGTTCACCTGTATCTTTCCGTAAATGGCGATCTTGCTGAGTATGGCTGCCGCCGGCATCCATTTTATGCAGTAATCCTGCGGTTGCGGCTTGCGGAAGTATACGAGCAGGTTCTCCTCCACGGGATCTTTCATGCGGTGCAGTTCATTGTGCCGGTTCAGCTCGTTTATTTCCTCTCCTTCATACCAGTACCGGTATCCTTCCTTTATCAACGCGTAGGCCTGCGCATATATCCCCTCATAATTGACCGGTGTGCGATAATCCAGTGTAATGATGGAGGAGGGGAGGAAACGCCGGTTTCCGCCTATGTCCTGCAGGCATTGGCGATTGTTCGTACTGGCAATGAAGGATGCATGCCGTATGAAATTGTATGCCTGCATGTCGTATGCTTTCCGCTCCGTCACGCTTTCCTGTGTGATGACCCGTTTCAATCCGGCCAGATCACCTATCCTGGCCCCTTCAAATTCTTCCATATTGATGATGAGGTGCGTGCTGAGCAGCAGCTGGTGGTCCTTGTTGTCCGGGTTCACCATTCCGTTCCGGTAATACTCCCTCCACTGGGGAGGTAAGAGCCTGCGTATCCAGGTACTTTTTCCTTTTCCTTGTTCGGAGTACAGGATGATCACAAGATGGTTGACCTGCTCGTCCTGCAGTGCACATGCCAGCATTCCCACGAACCACCTGCGGAAACTTTCTTTCCAGAACTCCTGATCTTCCGCCTGTACCGTATTCGCCAGCCGGCCGATATAATCTGTCTCTCCATCCCAGGGTTCCAGTTTTTCTACGTAGTCTGTGAACGGGTTGAAATCCCTGGCATAGGTGGAGTCAATGACCGCCTGCAGATAATTCCTGAAACACTTGATGCCTGCCAGTTGCAGGGCCAGGAATATGGAGTTGTAGCTTCTTGCCCTCATAGGTCGGAACCTGCCTTTCCATCTCTCTTCTTTCTCATCGAAGTTTAGGTATTCCAGCCTGTCCAGTATTACATTCCTTCGGATATCATAATGTGCCTTCAGGAAGTCGAGTACTTGGTTGATAATGTCCGGCTTCTCTTCCTTATGATGGATGGCTGCTTCCTCCGTCTTGTCGGTATAGATGTATGCATTGTGTATGGGCACAGCCACATCGAACCCTTCACCGCCGAAATTTTCCTGAGCCAAACGAATTGCCACGCCCTCTTCCAATGCTTTTGCATAACATTTGTTTCCCAGAGCGAATATGAAGCTGTCCCTGCTTCCCGTTTCGAATTTAGCAATCCTCTTTACTGCGAGTACCGCCTTGTTGAATTCCATCCTTTCCCACGGCTCAGCTTCCGCCTTATCACTTATCACCCTATCACTTACCGCCTTATCACTTACCACCTTATCACTCTCACTCATCGCCTTCCCACTCTTCTTTCTCCCCGTCTGCGGTTTTTCAGGCGGCACAATACCGGTCAGTATCTCATCGACCTCTTTCATAAGTTCTTCATTCAGATATGCCTTTTCATCGAAAGAAGTGAAGAATCCTCTTGATATATCCTTTCCGCTTCCGTCCACTTCCACGTCCAGCAGCTTTTCATAGTATTCTTTGCAGGTATCATACATCATCCTGTGATATTTCTCCAACGCAGCAAAGTCCTTTTCTCCGTTAGAGAATGTCTCCCTGAGAGTGGTGGCATCTTCCGTCTGCAGGAACACGAATATCTTGAATCCATGTGCCTTTGGAGTGAGGAAACTGCCCAGCGTGTTAGGATCCTTGTTGATTTTCTCCCTCAAGTCTTCCAACTTCTCTTCGGGCTGGTCGTCAATGTCCAACAGGATGACATGCGTGTACCTTGTGATGCTGTAAGCTTGTCTTTTTTCGCTGTATCCTGCCGTGACGGTGTAGAATGGCAATTGCTTCTTCACATTGTTTGCCTCTTCTGTCTTTCCCTGGCTGACGAGCAGTCTTATTTTGAATACAAGTTTTGCGTGTACTCCCTTTGTGATGTTTTCAATTACTTTTCTCAGGGTTATCTCTCCCCGAACGTTGCTGAATCCGCTGTATGCGGTAACCGGAATATTTTCCATTTCTTTGTTAGTTGTTTTAGTCTGCCTTGTTGGCGGTGCGAAGTAGGGTATAATATCCGGAATGACAAAAACGCCTTTTCGGTTGAAAAAGGCGTTTTTGCACAATTTTGAATTCCTACATCTTTTCCTTCTTCTTTTCCATTCCCGCTTTCTCTTCCCTGATTTCTTTCCTTAAGCTAATGATTTCGGTATTAATGCTTTCCAACGTCAGAAATCCTTCCTCATGCTTTCCTTTTTCGAACCTTGCCATGCGGTACAGCTTCCTTGCCAGATGCTTTGTTCCTTTGAGTCCCGCCTCTTTTTTATGATGGATAAGCATGTTTATCCAGGGAGTGAGGAACTCTATTCTTTCTTCCGCCCTGACTATGACCTGCTGGTCAACCGGTTCATTTTCAACCAACAGGATGTCGATCCTGTTTCCTTTTCTCTCGATCTCGATGCCGCAGGCATCTTTACTTATGAGCTCAATGCTCAAGATTGTGTTTTTTTAATCATAAAACCACAATTTTAGATGTTAGTAATTTATTTTAAATTTGCATTCGAAAGCAAAATTAACGGTTATTCTCGTGAAATCTGTCATAATGGTATAGAAAAATGAAACTTTTCTGTTCTGTGTGTGATACACAAAACGATGTAATAGGTGGTAGCCCTACCTACCTATTAATATAAAGTGTGTGTAACAAGGTCTAAAGAAAAAGTAGGGAAATACGCGCCTGTGCGTATGTATACGTGCGTACATTATTATAAAAGAGAAATATGATGTTAGGAAACTGTCGGGATGAGGTTGCGATAGTTGAAATAGATACATGAAACGGAATGAAAGCTGATGTTTCAAGAAAAATTGTAATGGATGTGGGGTGTTTTTTAATCGTTCGTTTAATATGCGCAAAGATAATGCCTTGAAATGAAACAACAAAATATTCTGATAGATAAAATCGATTTTCTCTTTAATAAATGTCATATGTTACTAATCCATAGTGAGTTATCCCTGAAATAAAATTGTGATTTTAAACTTGTTTTTTTATCGAAAGAATCTTAGGGAAGATACAGGTTAAAATGCCATCTTTTAAACGAACGATTAAAAGACGTTTTTCTTTATTAATCCATTCGTCTTCAATATATTAAAAGTAGATAACGACTTGATTTATCTATTTCGGCTTGAAAGAGGAAATGTCTTGCTCAAGCCGCGAAGCGTATCCATACCTAAAGTAATATCCTCGATTTTATTTATTGCAAGTGGTTGAAACTCAGAAATATTGGTTTGCAGCTCGTACACGTGATAAGCAAGAATTTGCAATCGGCAAGTTTCTTGAGAAGCTGAAATCAAACGAAAATTTGGATATTGACTATTATCTGCCGACTAAAATTGTAATATCTCAGTTGAAACACCGTCGGAAGCGTAGTGTAGTCCCTGTTATCCGCAATTTGATTTTCGTTTGTGCCACCAAGCAAACAGCCTGTGACATTTCTAATGTTTATGGTGTACAGCTTTTCTATATGAAGGATCTTTTCACTCACTCCATGCTTGTCGTTCCCGACAAACAGATGAAGGATTTCATGTTTGTCATGGATTTGAATCCGGACGGTGTCAGCTTTGACAATGAACCTCTCACAATAGGGAATAAAGTCAAGGTCGTTAAAGGCGATTTTCGTGGTATTGAAGGAGAAATTGCTACAGAAGCCAATAAGACATACGTCGTTATTCGTATTAATGGTATTTTGACAGCCAGTGTAAAAGTACCAAAATCCTATCTGAAGATAATAAAATAATATTTAATCATATCATACTCATATTTCAATGAATGATCTGCTTTCTTGTGCTCGTGAGCTTCAGCATTTGGCTCATAAGCTTATGTATCTTGGCATGGATGGTGAACCCATCTATTCAGATGATTTTACTCGACTGAACAAGGAGGTTCTTGTAGAATCGGATTCTCTTTTTGCCGCAAAAAGTTCCGGTATCGAAGAAGAAGCCAACCTTTGTTTAGCTCTTCTGATGGGCTATAATGCCACCATCTACGACAATGGAGATAAAAGAGAAAAGAAACAAGCTGTTTTAGACCGCATCTGCAATATTTTGAAACAGCTTCCCCCTTCTTTGCTAAAAGTCCGTTTGCTGGCTTTTTGTTATGGGGAGATTTATGAAGAATCCTTGCTTCAAGAGGCCTATGGCATTATTGATGGTTGGGACAAGGCAACTTTGAATTCTGAACAAACAGAAATCATAGAAGAGTTGAAAAATATTGCGGATAATCCTTATCCGTTTGAGGAGATAGAAGAGTAAGATTAGAAGATTTGTCTGATACGTTAAGACATAAAACTGTCCGTGGTGTTGGATGGAGCTTTATTGATAACATAGCCAGTTCCGGTATCGCCTTTTTGGTGGGATTAGTGCTTGCTCGTTTATTGACTCCTGCGGAATATGGCGTAATGGCAATGATAGCTATATTTATAGCTGTTTCCACTTCCATTATTGACAGTGGTTTTTCCAATGCACTTATCCGGAAAGTACACGTAAAACGAGTTGATTATAATACTGTTTTCTATTTTAATCTGACTGTCAGTATTCTTGTTTATGTGCTTTTGTATTTTGCTTCTCCGGCCATTAGTGTATTTTTCAAAGAACCCATCCTGGTAGAAGTTACAAGAGTTATAGGGTGGGTGTTGATTATCAATGCACTTGCCATCATCCCCCGCACCCAATTTGTGAGGGAGGTAGATTTCAAGACACAAACAAAAGTCTCTCTGATTTCCTCTATCAGTAGTGGAGTTATTGGAATAGGAATGGCATTAGGAGGTATGGGGGTGTGGAGTTTGGTTGGTCAGCAACTTTCCCGTCAATTTCTGAATACACTATTTTTATGGATATATAGCAAATGGCATCCGGTATGGGAATTCTCTACGAAGAGTTTTAAAGAACTCTTTGGTTTTGGATCCAAACTATTACTCTCGGGCTTGTTGGACACTATTTATAAAAATATCTATTATATCATCATCGGGCGTTTCTATACTTCTGCGCAATTGGGCCAATATACCCGTGCCGAGCAATTCAATACGATATTTTCCAGTAATTTGACCACCGTTGTCCAACGTGTCAGTTATCCGGTTTTAAGTTCTATTCAGGAGGAGCCGGAACGCTTGCGTGAAGCTTATCGGAAGGTGATAAAGATTACCATGCTGATAACCTTTGCCTGCATGTTGGGATTGGCTGCTGTAGCGAAACCTTTGATTATTATCTTGATAGGCGAAAAGTGGTTGCCTGCCGTTTACTTTTTGCAAATCATCTGTTTTAGCGGCATGCTTTATCCTCTTCATGCCATAAATCTGAATATTCTTCAGGTGAAAGGACGTTCGGACCTATTCTTGAAGTTAGAAATTATAAAGAAAATAATAGCTGTTGGTCCCATTGTTATTGGTATCTTTTGCGGTATTGAATATATGCTTTGGGGAAGTGTGATAACTTCGTTTATAGCTTATTTTCTGAATAGCTATTATTCGGCAAGCTTAATAGATTATCCGACAGGAAAACAGATAAAAGACATACTTCCCACTTTTGTAGTTTCTTTAGTGGTAGCATTTGTCATGTGGGGACTTTCTCATTGGAATATTCCTGTTTATGCATTATTGTTCATTCAGATTTCGGTAGGAGTATTCTTAGCTTTAATTATTTATGAGAAACTGCATCTTGACGAATATCTTGAGATCAAGCAGTTGGTGCTTTCTGCGCTCAGACGTAAGTAGAAAATCAAAAACAAATTAATTGTAGTAAGATGGAAAATAAAGTAATTACGGTTACTTCTCCATTACTTCCTTCACTGGACGATTTCATTCCTTATCTGCAAGACATCTGGAATCGCAAGTGGCTGACCAATAATGGTCATTATCATCAGGAATTAGAGAAGGCGTTGTGTGAATATTTAAAAGTACCTTATATCAGTCTTTTTACTAACGGTACGTTACCTTTGATGTGTGCACTCCAGGCGTTACGTATAACGGGAGAAGTAATCACGACTCCTTATAGTTTTGTAGCTACTACCCATTCTTTGTGGTGGAATGGCATAAAACCTGTGTTTGTTGACATTGACCCCGAAACTTGCAATATTGATCCCGATAAGATAGAAGCAGCAATTACCCCAAAGACTACAGCTATTATGCCTGTACATGTTTATGGAAAACCTTGTGATACGGAACGCATTCAGGAGATAGCCGATAAATATGGACTGAAGGTGATTTATGATGCTGCCCATGCCTTTGGGGTGGAGGTAAATGGAAAGTCAATCCTAAACGCAGGAGATATGTCAACATTGAGCTTTCATGCTACGAAAGTTTATAATACTATAGAGGGAGGTGCGCTAATCTGTCATGATGAAAAGACAAAAAAGCGTATTGATTATTTGAAGAATTTCGGTTTTGCGGGAGAGACAGAAATAGTTGCTCCTGGTATTAATGGGAAAATGGACGAGGTTCGTTCTGCTTATGGCTTGCTTAATTTAAAGCAAGTGGATGCGGCTATTGAATCCAGGCGTCAGGTTGCTGTCAAGTATCGGGAAGCATTGAAAGATGTTGAGGGTATCAGTTTTATGGAAGATATGCCGGGTGTACGTCACAACTATTCTTATTTCCCGATTTTCGTGGATGCTGAAAAGTATGGCATGACCCGTGACGAACTTTATTTTAAGATGAAAGAGCAGAATGTGCTAGGCAGGCGATATTTCTATCCGTTGATAAGTGAATTTTCTACTTATAGAGGACTGGAGTCTGCAAGAGCTGATAATTTGCCGATAGCGCATAAGATAGCAAATAGCGTGATATGTTTGCCGATGTACTTTGGCTTGGTAGAGGAGAATTTGGAATGTATAATTGAAATTATTGCAGAATGAATATTTTGGTTTTAGCTGGGGGAGCAGATCAAATTGCTCTTATACAGGAATTAAGGAGTAGGAATGTACAAAATATAGTACTTATTGATTATTATGAAAATCCTCCAGCTAAAAAATATGCGGATAAACATGTTGTGGCAAGTACACTTGATGTGGAAGCTGTAAAAAGAATAGCATTGATGGAAAAGGCTGATTTAGTTTGTACGGCATGTACTGATCAGGCATTATTGACAGTTGCACAAGTTTCAGAGGAACTTTTATTGCCGTGTTATATTTCTTATCAGACAGCATTGAATGTTACGAATAAATCTTATATGAAAAAAGTTCTGAAAGAATTTAATATTCCGACATCTCAATATGCAATTTTAGATTCTTTTGATAATACTGCTTTAAATAATTTTCATTATCCTTTAGTTGTAAAACCTGTTGATTGCAATTCTTCAAAGGGAGTTAAGAAAGTATTCACAGAAATGGAATTGCATGTGGCTTTGGAATCGGCAATATTATATAGTCGTACAAATACAGCAATTGTAGAAGAGTTTAAAGAAGGTGAAGAAATATCTGCTGATTTCTATGTTGAGAAGGGAATTGCCAAATTTCTATGTGCGACGAATTCTGCTAAAATGAGGAATACACATTCGTTTACTATTCTGCAGAGTCGCTATCCTGCTATTGGAGATGAACAGAAAGGGGAATTATTAAGAATAGCTCAGCAGATAGTAGATGCTTTTCATTTGGAAAATACACCGCTATTGGTGCAGTTAATACTGAAAGATAATCATTTTGACGTATTGGAATTCAGCACACGAATGGGAGGTGGCTCCAAATATAAATTAATAGAAGTTTTGTCAGGTGTTAACATTATGTCAAGTTATGTAGATTTGATTTTAGGGGAATCTCCTCGTATGGCACCTTGGGAGAAAGTAAAATATGCAGTAATGAATTATATTTACTGCTATCCTGGAATCATTAATAGTTTTGAGGGATTCAAAAACTTGTTGGACAATTCTTTTATAGAGGAGTATTTTTTGTATAAAACGGAAGGAATGGAGATAACAAAAGCTGAAACGAGTGGTGACAGGGCGGCAGGTTATTTAGTAGTGGCATCAACCGAACAGGAACTGCAAGAAAAAGTTAGTTATATTGATTCACAACTTGCAATTCTTAATAATAATGGTGTTGATATAATGTGTCATGGTTTATCTGATTTAGTTTTATGAACCCACCCAAAATTACTATAATTGGTGCTGGTAACGGAGGGCAGGCGATGGCCGGTCACTGTGCAGCTTTAGGAGTTCATGTTTGTTTATATAATCGTGATATGGAACATATCTTTTCTATAGCCCAGAGTCATTTGATTAGATTGGAAGGGGTTTTAGAAGAAGAAGGTTATATTGATTTAATTACTGATGATATAAAAGAGGCCGTTGAGTTTTCCAATATAATTTTGATTGTGACTACAGCCACTGCACATCGTAATATAGCTGAGCAAATACTTCCCTATTTAAAAGATGGACAGATTATCATTTTGAATCCGGGAAGGACATGCGGAGTTTTAGAAATTGCTAATATTTTGGCGAAGAGACCTAATTTGAATATACATATAGCAGAAGCTCAAACATTGGTTTATGCTTGTAGAATACTGTCTCCCGGAGTAGTCAATATTATTGGGGTTAAAGATAGAGTAATGTTGTCCGGACGCAATATGGATGAAACGGAACTTATACTAAATCAAATTCGCTCTATTTTTCCTTGCTTTATACCAGCAAAGAATTTGATTCATACGAGTTTGGAAAATATCGGTGCTATATTTCATCCTGCTGTTGTTCTGTTCAATGCGGCCACCATAGAGCGAAATAATCCATTTTATTTTTATCGTGATATAACCCCTAATGTAGCATCTTTTATTCAAAAACTTGATGAAGAACGTTTGAATATAGGCAAAGCGTACGGGGTAAATTTGATGGCTGTTTATGATTGGATGACTTATGCATACCCAGGAACGTGGGGGAATGGATTATGCGAACGTATGCGTAATAATCCTGCATATCATGATATATTGGGACCCGGCTCTATCTTTACCCGACAATTAACGGAAGATATACCTACTGGATTAATTCCAATGAGTGAATTGGGAAAAAAAGTGGGTATTTCAACCCCTTTAATGGATTCAATAATTATATTGTCTTCGGCATTGTTGGGGATTGATTTTAAATGGCAAGGGCGTACTTTGGAAAACCTGGGACTTTCTCATCTGGAAAAGGATGATATACTAAATTTATTATCATGACGCGTTTACAAGAAAATGAAATTTTTGGATTAGTAAAGACGGATATTGACGTACATACTTTGGGAATAACCACAATAGCGCATTTGTTAAGAGACTGTGGTTATGAGTGCTATATTTCTCCCAATGAGATATCTGTTGCAGTAGAGAGTATATATAAGTTGAATAATTTTTCATTGCTTCAAAAATGGATTTCTGACCATAATATAACTCGTATCGGTTTTAGTTATCGATTAGATCCCAGTGAAGCAAAAGACTACTTTTGCCATCTTTTCTATGAAATGAAGAATCATAATCTTTTCGTTGAAAATGGAGGATGTTTGCGAGGGGTATTTTTTGCAGGTTTACCTGATGCTTGTTTACTGGTAAAAAGAGAATTGGGTGAGCAGGTACTAGTTTTTCCGGGCGATGAAACTCCAATAGAATCACTTCAAAAATTAGGTGTTCCGGAGTCTAAATTTCCAAAAGATTTGAAACTGAATTCAGAGTATGACAATATGCGCTGGGCTTTTGCTAAAGATTTAATTGAGTCTGAGACTTATAAATGTATAACTCCGCAGGATCATTTGGGATATATTGAGGCTGGGAAAGATAGTGATTCTTTCATTAAAAGAGCAAACTATTGCAAGGAACGTCATACCCTTCCTTTAATTCGTGCTCATGTTGGTCCTTATAATCCCAATCGTTTAGAAGCTATAAAAGAATTTTTTTCATGGGAAAAGGATTTAGCCAAGGCGCATCTTTTAGATATCCTTTCTATAGGTTCTTCTCAGTTAACCCAATCAAAGTTTGGGGAGGATTGGAATGGATTGCCTAATGGTGGAGGTATACCTGTTAATTCAGAACAAGAGTATCAGATGATAAAGGAAGCAGCTTCTCCTATGCTTGTAAGAACGTATGCTGGCACAAAGAATGTTCCGGATATGGCTAAGATGCACGAACGCTGTTTAAATATATCTTGGCATGCTTTGTCTTTTTGGTGGTTCTGTGAGATAGATGGGCGTGGTTCTAATTCTGTATTAGAAAACTTGAAAGAACATCTTGAGACAATAAAATATATTGCAAGTACTGGCAAACCGCTTGAGCCTAATGTTCCTCATCATTTTGCATTTAGAGGTACAGATGATATATCATATATTATATCAGGATATCTAGCAGCAAAAAGTGCGAAGAAATTAGGTATAAGAAATCTGATTTTGCAGAATATGCTGAATACTCCCAAATATACTATTGGTTTGCAGGATTTAGCTAAAGGCAGAACGATGCTACAATTGGTTAGAGAATTGGAAGATGATAACTTTACCGTTCATTTGCAGTCTAGAGCTGGGTTGGATTACTTTTCACCGGATTTGGATAAAGCTAAAATACAATTGGCGGCAGTCACGGCTTTAATGGATGACATTGAGCCAAATGATAGAGATAGTCCTGAAATAATTCATGTTGTAAGTTATTGTGAAGCCGTGCGTTTAGCTACTCCTCCTGTCATTAATGAAAGCATTCAAATAACTTTGGCGGCATTAAACAAATACAGAAAATTAAGGGCTATTGGTCAAATTGAAAACATGGCTTATAATCAAGAATTGAATGAGCGTACAGAAGATATGTATCAAGAGGCCAAAGAGGCAATACGTATTTTAGAAAGATATATACCCAATTTATATACTGCAGAAGGACTGTATCGCGTATTTAAGGAAGGTTTTTTGCCAGTTCCTTATATGATAGATTCTAATAACAAATATAATGAAGCTACCATGTGGAATACAGCGATTAAAAATGGTGGCATTAGGGTTATTGATGAAAAAGGAAAAGTAATTAGAACATCTGTTCGTTATGATAAAATAATCTCATGTCATGGATGAATTTGAGAAGGCATTGCAAGAACGCTTCTTGTTGCAGGAAGAATATTTAGGAGATAATAAACCTGTTAATGAGAGTTTCCCTTTAGTTTCTGTTACAGTAACCACTTATCAGCATGTTAATTATATAAGGGACTGTCTAAATGGAATATTAATGCAGAAAACAGATTTCCCTTATGAAATAATTTTAGGAGAGGATGGGTCGTCTGATGGTACTCAAGAAATATGTAAGGAGTATGCGGTAAGATATCCTGATAAAATTCGATTATTTATTCGTGATAGAAGAATTTCGCAATTTGTAAGAAAAGATGGGACTGTTTCTCGTTTTAATGGCATTTGGAATAGAATGTCTGCAAGAGGTAAATATATAGCATGGTGTGAAGGTGATGATTATTGGACTGATCCTCTAAAATTGCAGAAGCAGGTGAATATACTTGAGTCAGACAAAAATATAGGCTTTGTTTATTCAAAATTCCAATTAGTCAATTTAGACAATATGCTTATTGAAAACTCTTCAACTGTGTCAAATCAATTATCCCACTCCAAAACAGGATATTTATTACCCTCTTTACTGCGCAATAATTTTCCACAAACTCTCACTGTTATGTTTAAGAAAGAACTGTTGGCTAATTTCGACAAATATTATAGTTATGGCTATGATTGGCCTCTCTTCATTCATATATGTGGAAAGTGCAAATCGGTCTTCTTAAAAGACGTAACCGGATGTTATCGGATAAATCCTAATGGAATGATGGCTTCCGGTACATTGAAAGATGTGGATAATGGTGGTTTTACCACTTTAAATGGAGCTTTTAGAGCGTATTTGTGTGGGGAATATAAAGCTGCTTCTATTTTGGATAAACTGAAAATTAATGTGTATATGTATTATCGCCTTTCTAAAGGTGATATCAAAGACTCTGTAGAGTTGGAGAACTGTGTCAAAAGTCGTTTGCTGTATCAACTAATGCGAAGGATGACATTTGTTTGGGCTTTTCTTCTAAAAAAGAAATGATGAGCGTTTTTGTTGTAATGCCATTAAATTTTTTGCTGTATTTTGGTACCTTCATTTTTTCTTATAGAAAATCTGGGCTCACTATATATTCCTTTGTATGGTTGATGTATTCTATATTTGCGGCTTTCAGTGTTTATCTCTGTTTGTCCGGATTATATTGGAGTGTTATGTATACATCATCTTATGAATACGAACCACTTTCTCCAATACCATTTTTTATCAATTATTTTTGTGTTTATTTGATATTAATGCCTCTGAATAAAATCAAGGTTGAGAAAATGAATTTCTCAACCTTACTCTATTCCCGGAGAAATTGGAATATAGTTTATGTCTTATTTGCTATTGATATTATATATGCATTGATTAAACTAACACAGCTGAAAACAGCCATTTCTTTCGGTTTTGGGAATATACATAGCATGGGAGGAGATAATATTTCAGATTTGTATTATAGTGGGAATCCATTAGCTAAACTTTTTAATTCTATAGGACGTTTTTCACATGTGATGATTGTTCCTTTTGTTTTATTATATATTTTCAGGGGTTATAAATGTGCTGAATGCTCTAAAAAGTTTTTAGTGTCTTATTTGATAGTATTTTTATTTAATGCTCTATCAATAGGTTTGACTACAGGATCAAGAGCAAATTTGTTTTTTGGCATACTAAATCTATCTTTTTTCTTCATTCTTTTCTGGAATACTATGTCTTACAGATTCAGAAGAAAAGTTTTGTGGGTGGCAGTTGCTGTTGTCGCAATACTGTTTGTTGTCGTTGCTCAAATTACCGAAGAACGTTTTGGGGAGAATGTAAAGAGGACAGCAGTGGATTCAATCTATGAATATCTTGGAGAAACATTTCCTGTTCTAGGTTATGAATATTGGGACAAAGTGAATTTTACTGGAGGAAAAAGATTGTTTTCTGAGTTTTTTAGCTTATTTGATAGTAGTTTTAAAGCTGGAGATAAAAGTGATTGGTATCATTATACAGGGGTAAGAGTGGATTGGTTCAAAACGGTGTATGGTGATTTATATATAGAGTTTGGTCCCGTATTGCCAGTAATAATTCTATTTATTATAGCTTTTTCCTTTACTATATACTTACGAAAGGGGAGTGGAGTATCCTGCTATAGGATAAGTGTTATTTATAAATATTATTCTTTTTCTGTAGGAGGAATATTTGGCTTCCTTAATATGTGTTCTATTTTTGATATAGTGGTAATCTTTTTGACTTTCTTGATGCCTTATTTTTTGCAAAAACAATTCTGCTCCAAATCAATCGTTAACACGTTAGACTGAAAAATGACTAAAAAAAGATATGCTGTAATATTGTTGAATTACAATACAGTTGAAGATGCAGTAATTGCAGCATCAAGTATTGTAGAGAACGCTATATCTGATGATTATGTGATATGCTTCGTAGATGGCTGTTCAACTAAAAATAATCAGGTCGAAATATTTATTTCTGCCAACATTCACAATACTTGTGTTTTAAAATTAGATGAGAATGTCGGATATGCAAGAGGAAATAATGCCGGGGTTCGGTATCTGTTAGAGAAGTATGAGATTGACTATTTGGTAATAATGAATCCGGATGTTGAAATTAGGACAAAGGGGTTAGTTGATAATCTTATTGATACCTTGTCTGAATTAGGTGAGCATTATTGTGGAATTCAGCCGTTAGTATGGACGCCTCACATTAGTAATGAAGCAAACAGACAAATTTGTATTAGAAAGGTTTATAGCTATTTTGATTGCATAATGGATAGCTTTTATCCTATTCGTAAACTATTTACCAGAAAATACCAAGAAATGGTATACTATAAAGAACGTCCATATGAGAGATTAATCGATTTTGAAGTTCCATCTGGATGCTTTTTCATAATAAAAACAGATGCATTCATGAAGGTTGGCATGTTTGATGAGAGAACGTTCTTGTATGCAGAAGAAATAATTCTAGGTTATAAATTAAAGAAAGAGCATTATAAGTTTATTCTGGATCCATCTTGGTTAGTGATACATGAAGGTGGAAAATCTACAGGATCTCATCATGGTACAGTTTCTAGTAGCTTTGTTGCTAAAGAAGAAATTAGATCTTTAGAAACATATATGAAATATTGTTTAAATTGTGGAAAGATAAAAATTCTTTTGGTGAAACTCCTTTTTATGTTCAATTATTATGTAAAGAAGGCATGTACTCTTGGATACTATAAACAATGAATATGGACAACGAGGAACGTAACAAAATATAAATATACGCAAAGTAACTCAAGGCACGGGAGCTTTCTTCTGAAAGCTTGGGCAGATTATATATTTTATGAGACGCAAAGATATTGATGGAATTTCAGGACTGATGATTGTTTATATGATATTTGTTCATATAGTAAACTTTACTCATACAGGGAATTTCTTTGTGGTTCTAATGCGACCACTTTTCTTTTTCATGCCGTGGTTCTTTTTTAAAAGCGGAATGTTCTTTTTCCATAAAAGTAATAATCAGATGTTTTTAGAGGGTAAAAAACTATTGTATCCTTATGTTAAATACTCGCTTTATGGCATAATAGTTTGGTCGGTAATTTTGTTTTTTTATGGAGAAACTTCTTGGGTAAAATATATATTGTCTCCGTTTTATCAGATATTGAAAGAAGGGGCTGTTATGGGTAATTTACCTCTTTGGTTTCTCGCTTCATTATTTGTTGCTAAATTAATGTACAATGCAATATGCAGTCAAAAATATTATTTGACACTTCTGTTTTTATGTATTATAGCTGCATATATACTTGATGTTATAAATTGTAATTATATTGTTTGGTTTGGCAATATTTTGTCTGGACTATTCTTTTTGGGAATGGGACATTTATTAAAAGATGTCCAGTATAAAAAAATAGTGTTTATTATATCTACGCTATTTTATGTGGCATACTTATCAATACCTTCGCTATTCTCTAATGTAGATATGAGAGCTAATCATTGTAATCATGGTTACTATTTACTATATGTATTAGGTTCTTTGAGTGGAATAATTATGATAAATAATATATTTTATTATTTGCCTCAAAATACATCCATATTGCATGCTATTGGTAGTAAATCGATGAATTATTATGTCATCCACTATTTGCTACTAGAGGTTGTTATATTGTTTTCTAATAAAATTTTTCATGTTGATATTGATTCACTATTGATGGTCTTTATTCTATCTCTGAACAGTTTCATTGTGTTACCAATAATTGCTAAATATGTAAATACTTCTAGGTTTATATAATGTTTGAGGTATATCTATTTCTGTGTAATATTGAGTATTTATTTTCTAGTGCGAATCAGTGGTTGAGGTTATAATTGAAGATACTCAGTAAATCATCATTATTGAAATCCGCTTCATCATGAGTTTAACTTAATCCTTGATTCATATTTCTAATTAGTTTAATGATAATTTTATGATTATAGTACGATTATGGGGAGGTTTAGGTAATCAACTTTTTCAGTATTCATTTGGACAATATCTCGAAATTGAAACTGATAAAAAAGTATTCTATGATGTTGCTTCGTTTGGAACATCAGATCAACTGAGAAAGTTGGAATTGTGTTCTTTTATACCTGACATACCGCTTTATAATGCATACTTTACTCGATATACAGGTGTCAAGAATCGTTTGTTTAAAGCTCTATTCCAATGGTCGAATACCTATTTATCAGAAAGCATGTTTGATATTTGTTTGTTAGAAAAAGCAAGAGGAAAAATCTTTCTACAAGGCTATTGGCAAGAGGAAAAATATGCGACATATTTTCCAATGCAAAAAGTACTTAGTGAGTGGAAAAATCCTAATGTTTTATCTGAAATAGAAGAAAACATCCGTTCTGCTAAAATCTCAGTTTCTTTGCATGTACGAAGAGGAGATTATTTTTCACCTAAGAACATTAATGTTTATGGGGTTTGTACAGAGAAATACTATGAGCAGGCTATAGATCGAGCTAATTCCGAAATTGAAGAGGATAAACAGTTCTTTGTTTTTTCAGATGATATATTGTGGGTGAAAAATCATGTATCCTTGCCAGAATCTACAGTTTTTGTTCCTAATCATGAAATATCACAATTTGCATATATCTATTTGATGTCTTTGTGTAAAGTAAATATCATTTCCAATAGTACATTCTCTTGGTGGGGAGCCTATCTTAATCAGCATAAGAATCAACTTGTTATTGCTCCTTCGCGCTGGACTTTTACTTCCAATAAAACTCTTGCTTTGGATAGCTGGACTAAAATTTGATAAGTATGAATCTTGTATACGTAGGTATTCCCTTCTATAATGCCGAAAAATATTTGGATTATGCCATACGATCTGTACTAAATCAGACTTATACCAACTGGAAAATGACTTTGATAGATGATGGAAGTACAGATTCATCATTGGCATTGGCTCGTAAATATACAAGTGATACACGAGTCAAAGTTATTTCAGATGGGCGGAATAAAGGACTCGTTTATCGTCTGAACGAACTCGTTAAACTAAGTGATTGTAAATATTTTGTTCGTATGGATGCCGATGATATTATGCACCCGCAAAGACTGGAAAAACAACTTAGATATTTGGAAGAGCATCCACAGGCAGATGTTGTTGGTAGCTGGGCATATTCGATTGATACTGGAAATCGAGTTGTTGGCATTTTGAAAAACAAGGTAAATCCGTCTGTAATAGGGGATGTATTTGCTCATGCATGCTTCATACATCCATCAGTAATGGGGAAAAGAGACTGGTTTAGTAATAATCCGTATGACTCAAGATATATTAGAGTTGAAGATATGGAACTTTGGTGTCGCACTATAGAGAAATCTAACTTTTATAATTTGTCTGAACCACTATTATTTTATCGTGAGATAGGTGTTCCGTATTTGTATAAATATCTTTTGTCAATGAAGGGGGTTAGGACTTTAATTATAAAGTATTATAGCGCTAATCTCTTAAAAAGATATGGAATGCTTATTATTAACTATGTAAAATGCTTATTATATGCCTTGTTTACTGTTTTTGGACTACAAAATATCTTGATAAAAAGACGCTCAAATAGTATATCATTTAAGTTGAAAACGGAGGCTTCAAGCAAATTGATGGCTGTTATAAAATAATTATTATGAATATTCTTCATGTTGTGAATATCTCTTTTGTAATTCCCTATTTTTTGGGTAATCAACTTTCATATTTTAATAAAAAAGGCTATAAAGAGTATATTGTATGCAGTAGTTCGCCTGAATTGGAATCTTTTTCCAGAATATATGGTTTTGAATATAAAGAGGTTGAAATCCTGAGAAAAATTTCTGTTATGAAAGATTTTGTGGCAATCTCTAAAACCATGCAATATATTAAATCTAAGCAAATAGATATTGTTGTTGGGCATACTCCTAAAGGGGCGTTAATTGCTATGATTGCAGCTTTCATTTTACGCGTTCCAGTTAGAATCTATTTTAGGCATGGTCTGGTCTATGAGACTTCGATGGGATTCAAAAGGAAGTTGTTAATATCAATAGATAAACTTGTCGCAGCTTTAGCAACTAAAATAGTGTGTGTAAGCCCTTCTCTATATAAGAAAAGTATTGATGATAAATTGAACTTAGTATCGAAACAAGTACTACTGTCTAAGGGTACTTGCAATGGCATTGATGTCGGTCGCTTCAATAAGGAGAACTTAGATTTAAAACGCTTAAAAGATTTGAAGGATAGTTTAGGAATAGCTGATTCTAGTTTTGTAGTGGGTTATACAGGTCGTTTAGTTCGTGATAAAGGTATTGTAGAATTGGTTAAGGCTTTTCAGATTCTTACCCAAAGGCATGATAATATGGTTCTGTTATTGGTTGGGATGATGGAAGAAAGAGATTCTTTACCTATAGAAATTAAACGATTTATACAAGATACTTCTAGCATAATAAATACAGGATATGTTTTAAATTCAATTATAGAATATTATTATGCCCTAATGAATGTTTTTGTTTTTCCTTCATATAGAGAAGGCTTTGGAATGTCAACATTAGAAGCTTCTTCAATGGAATTACCTATAATAACAGCTCGTGTAACAGGGTGTGTTGATTCAATAATTGAAGAACAGACAGGAGTGTTTGTAGAGCATACCCCTGAATGCATAATAAACGCTATTGAAAGGTTTTATTCTAATGAAAAACTTCGACTGAATTTTGGAAAGAATGGACGGAATTTTGTTGTTGATAATTTTGAACAGCATGTAATTTGGACGGAAATAGAGAAATTGTATCAATAATAAATTTAGATTCATAATGAAAAAAATAGCATTGCTTACAGGTATTACTGGACAAGATGGTTCATTTCTTGCCGAATTTTTAATAGAAAAAGGTTATGAAGTTCATGGTATCCTCCGTCGTTCTTCTTCATTTAATACAGGACGTATAGAGCATCTATATCTGGATGAATGGGTACGTGACATGAGGCAACAGCGACTAGTTAATCTTCATTATGGTGACATGACGGATAGTAGTTCATTGATTCGTATTATTCAGCAGGTACAACCTGATGAAATCTACAATCTTGCGGCACAAAGTCACGTAAAAGTGTCTTTTGATGTTCCGGAATATACGGCTGAAGCTGATGCTGTAGGAACGCTTCGCATGCTTGAAGCTGTCCGTATTTTGGGTTTAGAGAAAAAGACGAAGATTTATCAGGCTTCCACTTCGGAACTTTATGGTAAGGTACAGGAAATTCCCCAGAAAGAAACAACACCTTTCTATCCTCGTAGTCCATACGGTGTAGCAAAACAGTATGGTTTCTGGATTACGAAGAATTATCGTGAGAGTTATGGCATGTTTTCTGTAAATGGTATTCTGTTCAATCATGAAAGTGAGCGTCGGGGAGAGACTTTTGTAACCCGTAAGATAACTCTTGCCGCTGCTCGTATTGCACAAGGTTTTCAGGATAAGTTATATCTGGGTAATCTGGATGCCCGTCGTGACTGGGGGTATGCGAAGGATTATGTGGAGTGTATGTGGTTGATGCTACAACATGATACGCCGGAAGATTTTGTGATAGCTACCGGTGAGATGCATACAGTTCGCGAATTTGCTACTTTAGCTTTTCGTGAGGTTGGCATTGAACTGTACTGGGAAGGTGAGGGTGTTGATGAAAAAGGAATTGATGTGAATACAGGCAAAGTGCTTGTTGAAGTTGACTCGAAATATTTCCGTCCTTGCGAGGTTGAACAATTATTAGGTGATCCTACCAAAGCCAAAACAGTACTTGGTTGGAATCCTACGAAAACTAGTTTTCCTGAGCTTGTGAGGATAATGGTGGCACATGATATGAAGTTTGTGAAGAAATTATATCTTAAGTCGCAAGTTATAGAATAATAATTAGGATATTCCGATATTGCAAATTACCTTTGTAGAAAATGTTGAGATAATGAGTAAGTCTAAGGCATATAAAAAGCAGGAACTAATAGAGCAGACCGTCAATGAGCCTGTAATGGAATACCGTTCACCTTCTACGATAGGAGAAATAGAATTATTGTCGGACGAAATTATTATTGGGGCAGTAAAATATGCTCAAATAGCTCGTGAAAAAGGCCGGATGATACCTAATAGTGAGGTATATGGATTGTTAGCTGATAGATTGGGATGGAAGTAGTCTGGTCTGATTTGGCTATAGAGTCTCTTTATGATATACTATCATACATACAGGGTTTCTTTGGGAAAAAACGGCAAATAATATTGCTGTTAAAATTATATCTTTTATAGAGTCATTGGGAAGTTCTCCTTACGTAGGTAAGCGACTGTTGCATTTGTCTCAATATGGAGAATTAGATGCATTTTTTATAAACAAGACCATATTTATTATCAGATTTATGAGGATAGAATTGAAGTGATAATTATATGGGATGGACGACAAGATCCTTGTCGACTACAAAATCTTCTTATTGATTTTCTTACTAAACAGTAAGTATTCGTTTTTTATTTCTGCGATTTTATGAATATTCTTATTACCGGAGTTCACGGTTTCGTGGGTTCCAATTTTGTTATGGCTTTAAAGGAATATCATACTCTTTATGGCTTAGATATTGTTGCACCTGAAAAAGAGGGAGTAGTGAAAACTTTTGCTTGGGAAGATATTGAAACGATCTCTTTCCCTATGCAGAATTTACCCCAGTTTGATGCTATCATTCATCTTGCAGGCAAGGCACATGATACAAAGAATCAGTCTGCTGCACAGACATATTTTGATATCAATACAGGACTGACACAAAAAATCTTTGATTTCTTTCTGGAATCTACAGCAAAGAGGTTCATATTCTTCAGTTCTGTGAAAGCTGCTGCTGATAGTGTAGTGGGGGATATGTTGAGGGAGGATGTGATACCTGCACCAGTGGGACCTTATGGAGAGAGTAAGATAGCAGCCGAGAATTATATTCTTAGTAAGTTGAGAGTTGAGAATGGAGATTTGAGAGTTGCTATGCAGCGTGATAAACTGGTGTATATTCTTCGGCCCTGTATGATTCATGGCCCGGGTAACAAGGGGAACTTGAATCTACTTTATAATGTGGTAAAGAAAGGTATTCCTTGGCCTTTGGGAGATTTTGAAAATAAGCGTTCGTTCACTTCTATAGATAACCTTTGCTATGTGGTGGAAGGTTTGCTGACAAAGAATGTAACGAGTGGTATTTATCACATGGGTGATGATGAAGCTCTGTCTACCAATGAATTGATTGCTCTCATGTGTGAAGCTATGGGCAAGGAACCTCACATCTGGAAGATGAACAAGAAAATGATGGAAAGTTGTGCTGGTTTGGGAACATTGCTTCATTTGCCGTTGAATACTGAACGTCTTCGGAAGTTGACAGAGAATTACGTGGTGAGTAATGAGAAGATTAAAGCAGCACTTGGCATTGAACGAATGCCTGTTCGTGCTGCTGATGGGATTATGAAAACGATCTTATCGTTTTCAAATTAATAATAAACAATTCAAATTAAAGGGGCAAGTACGGTTATGTATTACCTGATTATATTGGTTCTGCTATTTCTGGCAGAACTTTTTTATTTTAGAATAGCTGATAAGTGCAATATCATCGATAAGCCGAATGAGAGAAGTTCCCATACCCGGATTACTTTGCGTGGTGGCGGAATCATCTTCTATTTTGGAGCTTTGGGCTATTTCCTGAGTAATGACTGGGGATATCTTTGGTTTATATTGGCATTGACTCTAATCACATTTATTAGTTTTGTGGATGATATCCGTTCCATTTCCCAAGGTTTGCGATTGGTGTTTCACTTCACTGCTATGGCTTTGATGTTTTACCAATGGGGCTTGTTTTCTCTTTCGTGGTGGTGGATTATTATAGCTTTGATTGTTTGTACAGGCATCATCAATGCCTATAATTTTATGGATGGTATCAATGGGATAACGGGTGGTTATTCGTTGGTTATCCTTGGTGCATTGGCTTATATCAATGCTGAAGTAACTCAGTTTGTAGAGCCTGCTCTAATCTATACCGTTTTCTGCTCCGTCCTGGTCTTCTGCTTCTTTAACTTCCGTAAGAAAGCGAGGTGTTTTGCCGGTGATGTCGGTTCTGTGAGTATTGCTTTTATTCTTCTTTTTCTGATAGGAAAACTTATAATTAAGACTGAAGATTTCAGTTGGATTATCTTATTGTCTGTCTATGGTGTCGACAGTGTTCTGACTATCATTCATCGCCTGATGCTTCATGAGAATATCGGTTTGCCCCATCGTAAACATATGTATCAATTGATGGCGAATGAATTGAAGATGCCTCATGTAGTGGTATCGCTGATTTATATGGCTATGCAGGTAATTGTAATAATAGGATATATATATTTCTTGGACCATGGCTATTTATATTTATCGTGTACTATTTTATTGCTTAGTATTATTTATATTGGATTTATGAAGAATTTCTTCTGTTTACATAGTCCTAATGGTAGGAGTGAAAAATAGAAAGGTGATAGTTTATAAAGTGTATATTACTGTGGACGGATATCCACATAGTTGTAGAAAAAATACTCAAATTAGGAAAATGTCTTTTATATGGTTTTGGCTTAAGTAGTTGATATATAGCGTGATACTTGTTTGGAAATAGTTTTGGCATGCGTCTTGTACTATATTATGTGAGAGCTAACAAGAAATGTTTAACTTAAACAATTAGAATTATGAAAAAGTTATTTTTAGCAGTAGCATTGGTAATGGGATTGGGTACTTCAGTAGCATTTGCTAACAACATGGTATCGGATGTTGAAATCGTAACGATGATCAACGAGTTTAAACCGATTGATGTAAAAGAACTCCCGCAGGCAGTTCAGGATGCCATCAAGGAAAACTACTCGGAAGCAACCATCAAAGAGGCAGCCGTTGAAGTTGCTGAAGATGGAACTAAGACTTACAAGGTAACATTGGTGGATGCAGCCGGTACCGAGAATCCGGTTCTTTTCAATGAAAAAGGGGAAGTTCAGAAATAAGTTATACACACAATTAAAAAGGTACTCTATCACAGGGTACCTTTTTTATAGAAACTAATGTAATCGCATTAAAACTTAATATCCAAGACAAGTGACGAGTACCTACTGGCACTCGCCTGAAAGGTGTATACCATGTTTTGGACGCTTACGGCTGATAAGCTGGGTATAGATAAATAAGAGAGGATGTCAATCTTTAGAAAAATAATCATTTCTTTGTTTGATTGTTGCCCAAATAGTTGTACTTTTGTTTATGGGTAATATCAATGTATAATCGTATGGCAACAGTATCATTGAAAATACGTCTGAATTATAATCAGATATTAGAGTTAACTCAACAACTTTCTGATGATGATAAGTTGGAATTGAGCCGTGCACTTGCTGCTGAAACGAGAGGCATTAAGTTGAGACGATTATTAGAAACTTTTAAGACAGATGAAATTTCCCAAAAGGAGATAGATGCAGAAGTGGAAGCTGTTAGGCAAGAGGCGTATGAAAAGCGATTGCGAAATGAGAATAATTATTGATACAAATCTTTGGATTAGCTTTCTTATAGGCAAGAAGCTGTCTTGCTTGTTGGAACTCATATCTAATGGAAATGTAGAACTTGTAGTTTCTAAAGAACTTTTAGATGAGATTGAAAGCGTTGCTTCACGTCCTAAATTTGTAAAATATTTCTCCAAAGAGCATTTAGATATGCTATGGGATTTTTGGGCTCAAGAGACATTGTACTACGAAATAGGTAATATTTCTTCCCGTTGTCGGGATCCTAAGGATGATTATTTATTAGAACTTGCATTAGTGTCAAGAGCTGATTATCTGATAACTGGGGATAGAGATTTATTGATTGTGAAAGAAGTCGGTTCTTGCCAGATAATTACTGTCATGGAGTTTGACGCATTAACTTCTTCATTAGGGTGTTCTGCTCTCCTTCATGAAGATCTAGAAGATTATTACGCTATTGTTATTGGAGAATAGAGTAAATGTATAGTAACAACATAAAATGAAAGCCGCTATCCCTAAATCATCCGGATAGCGGCTTTTTTAAAATAGTGTGTTTATCAAACGCACTATTCACGCAATTTTTTGTATTTTTGCCGACTGTTTAATAGACACATCCGAAAAAACTTTAAAAAACGAAATAAAATGGCAGTAGAATTAAAAGACCTGACCAAACGCAGCGAGAATTATTCGCAGTGGTATAATGAGTTGGTGGTGAAGGCCGATCTGGCGGAACAATCGGCTGTGCGTGGCTGTATGGTGATCAAACCTTACGGATACGCTATCTGGGAGAAAATGCAGCGTCAGCTGGATGATATGTTTAAGGAAACAGGACACGTGAATGCCTATTTCCCTTTGCTGATTCCGAAGTCTTTCCTCAGCCGTGAAGCGGAACATGTGGAAGGTTTTGCAAAGGAGTGTGCAGTAGTAACACACCATCGTCTGAAAAATGCTCCTGACGGTAGCGGAGTAATTGTAGACCCGGAAGCTAAACTGGAAGAAGAACTGATTATCCGTCCTACTTCTGAAACCATCATCTGGAATACTTATAAGAACTGGATTAATTCTTATCGCGATCTGCCTATTTTGTGTAATCAATGGGCGAACGTGATGCGTTGGGAAATGCGTACCCGCCTCTTCCTGCGTACTGCAGAATTCCTGTGGCAGGAGGGACATACAGCACACGCCACTCGTGAAGAAGCTGAAGAAGAAGCAGTACGTATGCTGAACGTATATGCTGAATTTGCCGAAAAATATATGGCTGTTCCTGTAGTGAAAGGTGTGAAATCTGCCAATGAACGTTTTGCCGGTGCGCTGGATACTTACACTATCGAAGCCATGATGCAGGACGGAAAAGCTTTGCAAAGTGGTACGTCTCACTTCCTTGGACAGAATTTTGCCAAGGCATTTGATGTGCAGTTCGTGAACAAGGAAAATAAAATGGAATATGTTTGGGCTACTTCATGGGGGGTATCTACCCGCTTGATGGGAGCACTGATCATGACTCACTCTGATGATAACGGACTTGTACTGCCTCCTCATTTGGCTCCGATACAGGTGGTTATCGTGCCTATCTATAAGAATGCAGAGATGCTGCAGAAGATTGATGAGAAGGTAGCCGGTATCGTTGCTAAACTGAAATCTATGGGTGTTTCGGTGAAATATGATAATGCCGATAACAAACGTCCGGGCTTCAAGTTTGCAGACTATGAATTGAAAGGTGTACCTGTACGTCTTGTGATGGGTGGTCGTGATCTGGAAAACAATACAATGGAAGTAATGCGCCGCGATACGCTGGAAAAAGAAACCCGTTCTTGCGATGGTATCGAGGAATACGTAAAAGATCTGTTGGAAGAAATTCAAGCAAATATTTACCAGAAGGCTCTCAACTATCGTAACTCTCACATCACGAAAGTGGATAGTTACGACGAATTCAAGGAAAAGATTGAAGAAGGTGGCTTTATCCTTGCCCACTGGGATGGTACTACCGAAACTGAGGAGAAGATCAAGGAAGATACAAAGGCTACTATCCGTTGTATTCCTTTTGAAACTTTCTTGGATGATGATAAAGAACCGGGTATCTGTATGGTGACCGGTAAACCGTCGGCTTGCCGAGCTTTGTTTGCTCGTTCTTATTAATAGGATCTCAGTAAGATTATAGGAGAGGGCTGCACTTCCGTATAGGAGGATGCAGCCCTTTTAGGTTTAGAACAACTGTGTTTTTAGGCCGAATGATAAACTGAGGTAATCTTTAGGTTTCAGGTATTTGTTAAGGAATGCACTTACTATATACAAGTCGCATGTACTTATTTCGTAGTAGAAAGTAATGGCTCTTGCTCCCAAGCGCCAGCGTGGAGGTATGTTGTAAGTTAACCGTTGACCCAGGAAAGCGTGTATGCGTACTTTGGACGAAAAGCCATAGTAACCTTTCGGATAACGGTCTGGTTCATGTGTCCAGAATTCGCCTCCAAACACCGTATTAAAATACATGCCACAGGCAAGAGGTTCAACCGCAAAATCTTTTCCCAGTGAGATGCTCCAAGGCATATAGTTCTGCTTTAGGGTCATGGTGATTTTGGTGCGTTTGGAATCATATTTAGGCAGAATACCAAAGAGAATATCCGTTTCCCACTGGTTTCGTTTGCCATAATCCCATCCGGTACCAAGTGACAGCAATCCCATATTACCGGCAAATTGCAGTTTGGTATGAGTCGGTATCAGACTTTCCCAATGTTTCCGGTAACGATGGACACGCTTGTCATAACGACTGGAACGCTTTTTGCTGATATCGGCACTATCTATCTGTGTCGTTTCTTTTTCTATCCATATCGTATCATGTTTCACAATAATAATAGTATCCCTGAACACTTGGGCCGGCTCTGTATTTATTGTTTTCACTTCCTGTGCATAGCCGGTTGACGAATAGACAAGAAGGAAGCATGTCAATGCTTTAATAATAGACCACTTCGCGCTCATATCTGTCAGGAGTTACAGTGAATATATAGTAGCAACGGTTTTTCATGCAATCACTCATGTAGTACATCACGCCGTCATCAAAAAGATCCTCTTCGAATACATGATGTTCGTGAGCTGCCGTACAGAATAATAAATCGGGAAACCTCTTAATGCTATATTGGAAAACCTGAGCTACATTATTATTGAACTCGAAGCAGAATGGACGTATATGCATGGAGAAGATGGTACGGTCGTACTCCTCGCGGCGATCTTCCAACTGAGCATTGATGAAGTCAAAGTCAGGAATAGGACGGGAGTAATCGAACTCGAGAGCATTGGTATTCAGACAAACGAATTTGATGCGGCCAGCAATAAATGAGAAATTGGGATCACCGAAAATGGCGCGATAAGTTTCTTCACCTGTGCCGAGACAGTCATGATTACCAATGAGACCAACATAAGGAACTTTCAGCTTATTCATGATATCACGTTGCCACAGGAACTCGTCTGTGACACCAAAATCACTGAAATCTCCGCCATGGATGACGAAATCAATGTCATCTCGTTTATTGAGGTGATTGACAAAATCCTGGGTTTCATCATACCAACGTTGTGAATCACCCATGGTAACAAAACGGATTGTCGTCTTGTCTTTACAATTGGCTTCTATTTTTGCTATATTGCGGTTGTTGATATCCGTCGGACCACTGATACGCACATCATAAGGATGGTAGTCTATCATGTCGCAACCGCCCATAAACAGACCTATGAGCGGGATGAATAAGAGTTTAGATAGTTTCATGTGAATGATATTAATAGTATATATAATCTCTATATTGAAAACTGGATGCAAAGATAGAGTTTTCTTTTTGATTAATGATTGTCTTATATTCCTTTTTTCTGTCCTTTCATGCTATACCGATTATCCGGTGGTTGTCTATTTTTTAGACGGAGGTGTCTAATTATTAGACACTTGATGATTGGATTTGGAAAGCTAATTTGTTGATAATAAACGGAATTTGAGTTTTGGCACGCTTTCTGCATTTATATAGTTAAAGTATTGCGTGTATTAATCTTAATATGCTAAAGAGTAGATTAAAAGAAATAACTAATAACTCATAATTTGAAGAACATCATGATTGAAATTAATGACATCAGTAAAGTATTCCGTACATCGGAAGTGGAAACAGTAGCATTGAACCACGTGAATCTCGAAGTGAAAGAGGGAGAGTTTGCAGCTATTATGGGACCGTCAGGTTGCGGAAAATCAACCCTGTTGAATATTCTGGGATTACTGGATAATCCGACGGAAGGTTCATATAAACTTCTGGGACAGGAAGTAGGGAATCTGAAAGAAAAAGAGCGTACACGCGTTCGTAAAGGTAAACTGGGTTTTGTATTCCAAAGCTTCAATCTGATAGACGAACTGAATGTGTATGAAAATGTGGAATTGCCTTTGACTTACCTGGGCATCAGAGCTTCCGAACGTCGCCGGATGGTGGAAGATATACTGAAACGAATGAATATCAGTCATCGTGCCAAACACTTCCCGCAACAGCTTTCCGGTGGTCAGCAGCAACGTGTAGCCATTGCTCGTGCTGTGGTTACTAATCCTAAGTTGATACTTGCCGATGAGCCGACCGGTAATCTGGATTCTAAGAATGGTACAGAAGTGATGAATCTGCTGACAGAGTTGAACCGGGAAGGAACTACTATTATCATGGTGACACACTCTCAGCACGATGCTTCTTTCGCCCATCGTACGATTCATTTGTTCGATGGCAGTATAGTGGCAAGTGTTGCAGCACAGGAAATGTAAGTTACGATTATTACAATAGTAAAGTATGAAACAAATCTATTATGTCATAAGGACTTTATTACGTGGACGCGGTTCGAATATTATCAAAGTCATTTCCCTTGGATTGGGATTGACGATGAGTATTTTGCTGTTTTCTCGTGTGGCTTTTGAACAAAGTTACGACACCTTCTACAAAGACTATGACAATTTATATCAGATATTCTCTATTTTTTCAGCTGATGGTGAACAGTTTGAGCCTCAAAAGCAAAACTGTGGCCCCGTGGCAGGTGCCATATTGGAAAACTTCCCGAAAGAAGTGGAAGCAGCCACCAGTATCGCCTATTTTCTCGGTGGTCCGTTGTATAATGGCAGTGTTCGTTTCGATGACGAGATACTGTTGGCAGACTCACTTTTTTTCCGAACTATGGGTATTGAGGTGCTGAGCGGAAATCCGGAGAATGAACTGGTACAACCGGATGTTATTTTTCTGAGCGACCGCTTGGCACAGAAAATCTTCGGCGGCGAAAATCCTATTGGAAAAGTGCTGAGCTACAATAAAGAAATAGCATTTACAGTGAAGGGGACTTATGCCGCTTTACCGGAAAATACTACGATGCGTCCCGAGGGAGTTGTATCTATGCCCACAGCTTGGAGTCGCAGTTGGGGTAACTATTCCTGGCGTGGGGGAGACAGTTACTACGAATATATCCGTTTCCGTCCGGGAGCTGACAAAGAGATTATCAATGCCCGACTGGATGACATGATACAGAAATATCGACCGGAAGAGGATAAGAAAGCTTATGGCTATACAGCTTTTGTGAAACCTATCCGTGATGTATATCGAAACGAAGACCAAGTGAAACGGATGGATAGCATTATGAGTATCCTAGCTCTTGCAATTCTTTTTGTTGCAGCACTAAACTATGTATTGATATCCATCTCCTCGCTTACTTACCGCGCGAAAGCGGTGGGAGTACATAAGTGTAGTGGTGCAAGTGGAGGTACTGTATTCTCAATGTTTCTTCTGGAGACAGGTATTATCATTGTACTGGCTCTGGTGTTAATGGGACTGATATTGCTTAACTTTCAGGAGTTTATAGAAGATACTACCGCAGCCAAGCTGAGTGTACTTTTTGCACCCGATCGTATTTGGGTACCGCTTGCTGTAGTGTTGGTTCTTTTTGTTGTGGGGGGAGTATTGCCAGGTAGATTATTTGCGCGGATACCGGTGTCGCAGGTTTTTCGTCGCTATACGGAAGGTAAGAAAGGGTGGAAACGTCCATTACTTTTTATCCAGTTCGCAGGTGTGGCCTTTATCTGTGGACTGATGTATGTAGTGATGGCGCAGTACAATTATGTGAAAGATAAAGATATGGGATATAATCCGCAGCGTGTAGCGGTGGGGAATGCTTATTTTGGTAGTGAGGAGGAGAGTGGACCGGCATTGCAGTTTTTCCGTGGTCTGCCTTATGTCGAAGAAGTTTCTTCTGCGGTCAGTACCCCTATCTGGAGCTATAGTGGCTCAATGATTGAAGGCGAAAGTGGACAGTCCCTCTTCTCAACACGCTACAGTTTTGCTCTTGAAGATTACTTTAAAATGATGGGTATGACAATGAAGGAAGGTCGTGCTCCGCGTGCAGCAGATGAAATAGTAGTGAATGAGGCTTTTGCGGAGAGGATGCGTTGGGGAGACAAGGCTTTGAACCACCCGTTACGTACAGAAGGCAAGAATTTTAAAGTCGTAGGTATATTGAAAAATTTTCATATAGGTTCCTATTACCAGCCACAGGATGTCATAATGTTCGGATATACCCGTACTTTCGGTAATACTGTCCATGTGCGTCTCAAAGAACCTTTTGCTGAGAATTTGCGGCGTCTGAACAAAGACGTAAGCGAAGCTTATCCGGACAAAACGATTGATTTTGCCGGATTGGAACAACGAATATTGGAACGGTATAATCCGGTTCGTGTCTTTAGCAATGCTACCATATTGGCGGCGGTAACCATGTTCTTTGTCATGCTGATGGGCCTGATAGGTTATACTACGGATGAAGTGCGTCGTCGTTCCAAAGAAATTGCCATTCGTAAAGTGAATGGGGCGGAATCTTCGGGGATATTGGAGTTACTTTCAAAGGATGTCCTTTATGTAGCGGGACCGGCTGTCATTATCGGTATTATTGCCTCGGCGTACGTCAATGAGATGTGGATGGATCAGTTTGCTGCACAGGTGCCGCTTTCGTGGCCAGTATATGTGCTGATAGCATTGGTTATCCTGTTACTTATTGTTGCTTGCGTCATCTGGAAGTCATGGCGGATAGCGAATGAAAATCCGGTGAATAGTATTAAAAGCGAATAAACGTATGAAGCAGATATACTATGTAATTCAAACGTTGCTCCGTGGGCGCGGCAGCAATATCATCAAAGTTCTCTCTCTGGGCTTGGCACTGACGATGAGCATTCTGCTTTTTGTTCGTGTTGTTTTCGAGCAAAGTTATGATACTTGCTACCGTGATCCGGACCGCATCTATCAGCTCTTCTCTATCTTCACTATCAACGGTGAACAGGGGGAACCGGGTGAATTGAACCTGCCTCCTGTGGCAGGTGCCGTCTTGGAGAACTTTCCCCAAGAAGTGGAAGCGGCTGTCAGTGTTTGCAAATACATGGCTTTTGGACCGCTTTATAATGGTAGTGTACGTTTTAAGGATTACGCTGTAATGGCAGACTCACTCTTTTTCCAGACATTGGGCATCGAAGTCCTTAGAGGTGATCCGTTGCATGAACTTCAACAGAAGGATGTGGTCTTTCTGAGTGATCGTCTGGCACAGAAAATGTTTGGTGATGAAGACCCCGTGGGTAAAGTGATAAACTATGATAAACAACTGCAGCTCACTGTAAAGGGTATTTATGCTGCTTTGCCAGAGAACTCCACCATGAACCCTGAAGCTGTCATTTCTATTGTCAGTGCATGGAGTCGTGACTGGGCGGAATATTCATGGGAAGGAGGTGATTCTTTCTTTCAATATATCCGCTTTCGTCCGGGTGTGAAGGTAGATGTTGAGAAGTTCAATGCACGCCTGGAGACTGTGATTCATAATTATCTTCCTCAGGATGGGAAAGATAATTCGAGTTATACCTCTATTGTGAAGCCTTTGCGTGATGTATATCGCAGTGGTGACATGGTAAAGCGTATGAATGCCATTACACTTATCCTCGGTCTGGCCATCCTCTTCATTGCAGCAATGAATTATGTACTTATTTCTATTTCTTCACTCTCGTATCGTGCTAAGGCGGTGGGAGTACATAAGTGTAATGGTGCATCAGGCGGTACCGTATTTTCAATGTTCCTGCTGGAGACAGGTATTGTTATCTTATTGTCATTGATACTGATGGTATTGCTGTTGCTGAATTTCCGTGAGATGATAGAGGAGACGATGGAAGTCCGGTTGACATCCCTGTTTGTGTTTGGACGTATCTGGGTACCATTGGTGGTAGTGCTAGGTTTGTTTATTGTGGGCGGTGTGCTACCGGGACGAATGTTTTCGCGAATACCGGTGTCACAGGTTTTTCGTCACTACACGGAAGGGAAGAAAGGGTGGAAGCGTCCGTTGCTTTTTATTCAGTTTTTGGGTGTGGCTTTTATCTGTGGACTGATGTGTGTCATCATGGCCCAGTATCACTATGTGTTGAATAAAAATACTGGATATGATGCCCGGAGTATAGCTACGTCCGATATCTATTTTGATAGTGACTCCGAACGCGATGCTGCCCGTCAGTTCTTTTGCGGACTCCCTTATGTGGAGGATGTGGAATCTGCCAGTTATCCACCCTGTATCGGCATGAGTGGTATGAGGATAATGGATGAAAGCGGGCAGTCACTTTTCTCATCACGCTACTGTGTAGAGACAGAAAACTACCCTAAAATGATGGGTATGGTGATAAAGGAAGGTCGTATGGCACGGGAACGCAATGAGGCTGTGGTGAATGAAACATTTGCCAAGACTATGCGCTGGGGAGATGATATCGTGGGACGTATAGTGCATCAAGGAAATACAAGTCTGGGAGATCTGCGTGTTGTGGGAGTGCTCAAAGATTTTCATACAGCATCATTTTATGTGCCGCAGCAGCCACTTATTGTACGATGCGGACGGTTTGGTGCTTGTATCCATGTACGCCTGAAAGAGCCTTTTGCGGAGAACCTGAGGCGGCTGAATAGTGAGGCATCCGCTGCTTTCCCTACGAAAACAGTAGATTTCTGCTCTCTGGAACAGGATATGGCGGAGAATTATAATATCGTCCGTGTCTTTCGTAATGCTACTGTACTGGCAGCGGTAGTCATGTTTTTTGTCATGCTGATGGGCTTGATCGGTTATACTACCGACGAGGTACGCCGTCGTTCCAAAGAAATTGCTATCCGCAAGGTGAACGGTGCAGAGTCGTCTACCATCTTAGAAATGTTGTCGCGTGATGTACTTTGGGTAGCGGTGCCGGCAGTCATCATGGGTACTGTGGGGGCGTGGTATGTAAATGGAATATGGATGGATCTCTTTGCAATACAAGTACCGCTGGGAGGATCAGTGTATGTATTGGTAGCTATTGCTAATTTAATGATCATTACGGCATGTGTTGTATGGAAAGCATGGAGCATTGCAAATGAAAATCCGGTGAAGAGTATTAAGAGCGAATAAATTATTATAATAGATAAAAGTTATCATTATGAGACACCTTTATTATACCCTGCAAACTTTGCTTCGCGGACGCGGATCAAATATCATTAAAGTTATTTCTTTGTCATTAGGGCTACTGATGTCTGTTTTCCTTTTTGCACGTATTGTTTTCGAGTTGAGTTTTGATAATTTCTATCATGAACCGGAGAATCTTTACATTGTCAAGACCGGTTGGATGAATAAGGGAGTGTTGAGTGGTGGAGAGGGGTATAATACCATCCAAACCATTCCTGCTGCCATTGCAGAGGAGTTTCCTGATGAGGTACAGAGTGCTACTACCAGCTGTTCTCTTTTTGGTAAGGAGTATCGCTTGGGAGAACATAAGTTCATGTTACCTACAGTGATGGCAGATACTCTTTACTTTGCCACCCTCGGTATCGAAGTATTGGAGGGAAATCCACAGGAATTGGCAAATCCGGATGCAATATTCTTGTCCCATACATCGGCACGCACTATTTTCGGCAGTGAGTCACCATTAGGGAAGACATTGAATTACTCAATTGGTGGTACTACGGTACCTATGCTCGTAAAAGGTGTCTATGCTGATGTGCCACTGAATACAGAATTATATACCCGTCCTGAAGCTATTGTCTCTTTTCCCAGCATCGAACGGCATACCCGTTGGTCTTTAGGCTGGAACAGTGGTGGTAATTACGACGGATACGTACGTTTACGAAATCCTGCTGATGCTAATAAATTGAATAAACATCTCTCAGTTGCTATTGCCCGTCATATTCCGGAAGAGAGCGGGTTGGAACTGAAAGTTACTGTGGATCCTATGCGTAGTCTGCACCTTGCCAAGCCGACGGTACGGAAAATGATCTGGATCATGGCATTGCTCGGCGTAGTGTTACTTTTCACAACAACACTAAATTATGTGTTGATATCAATAGCTTCACTGACGCAACGTGCAAAATCCATTGGTGTACACAAGTGCAGTGGAGCATCCGAACGTAGCATTTTCTCCATGTTTCTGATGGAGACAGCGGTAGTGATTCTACTGGCACTATTATTGATAGGAGTGTTGGTGTATGTTTTCCATGAAAAAATGGAAGAACTGGCATCTATTCCGTTGAGTGTTCTCTTTGCCTGGCAGAACTTGTGGGCACCTTTGTCTGTAGTTGCTCTCTTATTTCTGTTGGGAGGATGTTTGCCTGGTATTTTGTTTTCGCGTATACCGGTGACGCAAGTGTTCCATCGCTATACTTCCGGACGTCGTGGTTGGAAGCGGGTACTATTATTCATACAGTTTGGAGGTGCGGCATTCATACTGGGCATGATGCTGGTGGTATTTATACAATATAATTATGCAATCGGACGTGATCGTGGTTTCCGTCCTGAACGCGTTGCATACGTTTACCACCGATTAGAAAATCCGGATAACTTGCGTAGTGTTCTTTTAGGATTACCCTATGTAGAGTCTGTGGCTTCTGCCAGTGCATCGCTACTGGGATTTTATGCTCCTCACATGGTGACTGATAATCAAGGAAACCGGCTTTTTTCTCCTCGCTTTTCTATATTCGATACGGATTATCTGGATTTTATCGGCTTACGACTTAAAGCAGGTAAAAACTTATCGGGTAGTGGACAATTACTTGTAAACCGCACTTTTGTAGAAAAGATGAAATGGGAGGGTACCGGTATAGGTGAACACGTAAATGATCTGGGTACAGTAGTAGGTATTTTGGATTCGTTCAGTTTTCCTCTTGCACCGGATGATAGTGATCCGGTTATGATAGCTTGGACGGAAGGCATAGAAAGCACTCTACATGTGCGCCTGAAGAAGCCTTTTGACGATAATCTTATCCGGCTGAATGAAGAGATGCAGCATGTGTATCCGCAGAATGAGTTACTGTTTCGTTCAATGGAAAAAGAGATGCGAAGTTATTCGGAATCCGTTCGCATATTCCGTGATGTCACTTTATTGGCATCTGTTACAATCTTGTTTATCATTCTTATGGGGCTCATTGGCTATGTAAATGATGAAATTCGTTTGCGCTCCAAGGAAATAGCTATTCGTAAGGTGAATGGAGCAGAAGTGAGCGGTGTGCTGCGCCTACTGACGCGTGATGTCTTGTGGTTGGCAATTCCGGCTGTAACGATTGGTACAATCGGAGCATTCAAAGCCGGTGAAGTTTGGATCAGTCAGTTTAGGGATGCTATTTCCTTGCCTGTAATGGGGTATATGGGTGTTGCTGTGACTCTGCTTATGTTTATTATCATGTGTGTCATAATTAAGGCATGGCACATTGCTAATGAGAATCCGGTGAAGAGTATTAAGAGTGAGTAACTGTTTCCTGTGTTCGGGTAACCTTTCGTATATACATACACAGTACTGTGAGTGCTGTTAGGAAAGCAAAGAAATCGGCAACGGGCATACTGGTCCAAATTCCATCCAGTCCCATGAAACGGGGAAAGAAAATTAGACCGGGAAGCAGATATAAAAGTTGCCGGGTGAGCGAAAGGAATATACTGATTTTAGCTTTTCCGATACTTTGGAAGAAATTACCGATTACAATCTGTGCGCCCACCAATGGGAACATCAGCACGCAGATGCGGACACCGCGAGAAGCAATGTCAATCAGTTCTTGATCGTTCGTGAAGATAACGGATACTGCATGTGGAAAAAGTTCGCAAATGAGGAAACCACTGCTTGTGATACACACACCGGTCAGGATGCTCAGTTTCAACGTTTGCTTCACACGGTCGTGTTTCTGTGCTCCGAAGTTATATCCAACAATTGGTTGCATACCCATAGTCAGACCTAATACAATCATTATATAGAGTGTAAGCAGGCGATTGATGATACCGTAAGCTCCGATGGCCATATCGCCTCCGTGACGTTGTAACGTATTGTTAATGATAATCACAATGACACAGGCACATACATTCATGAGGAAAGGAGACATGCCGATTGAAAAGATGCTACTGATGATGCGTTTCTTCAGTTTCCAAAAGTCCGGACGGAAACGAACGAAACTATCCTTATCAAGGAAATGCTTCACAACCCATACCATACCGATGAACTGTGAAATAACGGTTGCCGTAGCTGCTCCACGAATTCCCCAGTCAAAATGGAAAATGAAGATAGGAGCAAGGATGATGTTACAGACCACTGTTACCATGGAAGTCAACATCGCCTTTTTAGGATATCCTGTGGCACGCATAATATTGTTTAGCCCGATCATTGTATAAGTAATTGGGGTGCCTGCCAGGATAATTTGCATGAAGTCACGTGCATAAGGTAATGTTTCGGAACTGGCACCGAAGAATCTTAATATATCATCCAGAAATAGAAAAGCAAGTCCACCGAATACTACTGCATTAATCAGACAAAACATCAGCGTATTTCCCAGTACTTCAGTTGCTCCGTCTAAATCTTTTTGCCCCAGACGGATGGATGAAATGGTAGAACCGCCTGCTGATACCAGCGTACAGAATGCTACCACAAGGTTCATCAAGGGGAATGTAATAGCCAATCCGGCAATACCCATTGCACCTACACCATGACCAATGAAGATACTGTCGATAATGTTGTATAGGGAAGTTATTGTCATGCCGATAATAGCGGGTATGGAATACTGCAACAGCAGTTTTCCGATGCTCTCGGTACCTAATATGTGAGGGTTATTATCCATAACTATTTATCTAAAGAAAGTGATGAGTCCGCGTTCGTCCGCTCCGGTCCATGTCGTCCGCGTATCTGGTATTCGCAGCAAAGTTACTCATTTATTTGCTCGGTTCAAGGATTATTCTGACCTTTGTATCGTAATAGATAAGGTATTAACATTATAAGGTAAAAGAAAGTTTATATGGCTGAAACTAAAAACATCGCCGTTCTCTTCGATTTCGACGGTGTCGTTGTCGACACAGAGACGCAGTACAGCGTTTTTTGGCATAAAATGGGAGTAGATTACTTAGGTATGGAAGATCTGGAAAGTCGTGTTAAGGGACAGACCCTGATGTATATCTACGATACCTTCTTTCCCGGTATGACAAAAGAGAGAGAGGAAATCACTGTAGGTCTCGACCGCTTCGAACAGGATATGTCATACGATTTTGTTCCCGGGGTGGAGGAATTTATTGCCGATCTTCACCGTAATGGTGTGAAAATGGCTGTAGTTACCAGCTCCAATGATAAGAAAATGGAAGCTGTATACCGTGCTAAACCTGAAATTAAAAGTATGTTCAACCGTATTCTCACAGCAGAAATGTTCACTGCCTCTAAACCTGCACCTGATTGTTTTCTGCTTGGTATGGAAGTATTTGGTACTACTCCGGAAACAACTTATGTTTTCGAGGATTCCTTTAATGGTCTGAAAGCCGGAATGGCTTCCGGTGCTACAGTTATTGCTCTGGCTACCACTAATTCACGAGAAGAAATTACCCCGTTGTGCCACTATGTTCTGGATGATTTCCAGGGATTTACTTACGATAAATTAACAGAATTGCATAAGTAAAGGGAAAAAGGATTACCTTTGCGGCGATAAATAAAAGTATGAACTACAATTTACGATATATGATTTGCAACGTGTATCCTGTACACAGTCAAAATTATACATTGTAAATAATTAAATTGTAAATGAAACTATGGCTGGATATATTTCAGATGACACTCGTAAAGTGACCACTCATCGCCTTGTTGAAATGAAGCAAAGAGGTGAAAAAATTTCTATGTTGACATCCTATGATTACACTATGGCACAGATTGTGGATGGTGCAGGTATGGATGTAATTCTTGTGGGTGATTCTGCCAGTAATGTAATGGCTGGTAATGTGACGACACTTCCGATCACCCTTGATCAGATGATCTATCATGCTAAGTCCGTAGTTCGTGGAGTAAAACGTGCTATGGTTGTAGTGGATATGCCTTTCGGCTCTTATCAGGGCAATGAGATGGAAGGGCTTGCTTCTGCCATCCGCATTATGAAAGAGAGTCATGCAGATGCTTTGAAACTGGAAGGTGGCGAAGAAATAATAGGTACTGTAAAGCGCATTCTGAGTGCAGGTATTCCTATTATGGGACATCTGGGACTGATGCCGCAATCTATCAATAAGTATGGTACTTACACTGTTCGTGCCAAGGATGATACCGAAGCTGAGAAACTGGTACGTGATGCCCATCTGCTGGAAGAGGCAGGATGCTTTGCCATTGTGTTAGAGAAAATCCCGGCGGAATTGGCAGAACGTGTGGCCAGCGAACTTACTATTCCTATTATCGGTATTGGTGCCGGCGGTGGAGTAGATGGACAGGTGCTGGTAATTCAGGATATGCTGGGTATGAATAATGGTTTCCGTCCCCGTTTCTTACGTCGTTATGCCGATTTGCATACGATAATGACTGACGCTATAAGCCGTTATATATCTGATGTGAAGAACTTAGACTTCCCGAATGAGAAAGAGCAATATTGATAATCTTTGGTCGCTGGGATTTATGCGGATATGCATGGCTAATTTCCTGCTTTTTGCATCCCTATATATGCTATTCCCAGTACTGCCTGCGGTGATGGTGTCACGCTTAGGCATTTCTACTGTACAGGTGGGTAGTATGTTTTTGGTGTTTGCGGTGGGTATGTTCCTTGTAGGACCATTTCACGCATATCTGGGAGATGCGTATAAGCGAAAGCACGTGCTTGTCTACTCCACATTTATAATGTTAGCAGCGACGGTGGGTTATCTATTTGCTGATACTTTAACGAAATTGCTGTTACTTGCCGTTGTGCAGGGAGGAGCTTTCGGATTAGCGGCCACAGCGGGAATTACAGTTGCTATTGATATTACAAATTCTCCGCACCGTAGCGCAGGGAATATGACATATGCTTTGGCGGCTCGTCTGGGTATGTTGGTAGGAGTGGGAGTAGGAATATGGATGCTCCAGCTCAAAGGCTTCAGCATGGTAGTGTATCTTTCCGCATTGTGCGGTATATTTAGTATACTGTTTGCATTGCGGGTGTATGTTGCTTTCCGTGCACCTATAGGTATAGGACGTTTTAATATCGACCGTTTTTTACTGTCACGGGCTTGGTTGCCTGCTCTCAATGTAGTGCTGATAGCTTTTGTGTCGGGGATAGTAATACCTATAATAAAGGATGGGGATTACAGTGCGACTTTCTTCCTGGTTGTTTTGGTGATACTTACAGTACCTCTTACGAAGATATTCGTCAAGCTTTCGCAGCATTGCCAGCGTGGAACAGCAAATACAACTTGCCATTTGGCTATGGAAACGGGAATTTTAATAGGTATTGCAGTTTGCTGCTTCCTGTCAAACAACATAGAACTGTATTCTATGTTTGAAGATGGTTCAAGCATTGAAAAACCACACTTTTATGTAGATTTTCAATTGATCTATAAAATTATAGGTGTGGGAATCATTGTAGCACTACTATTTTATTTCCTGCTGACACGTCCCTATTATAAGAGAAGACGAGTGAGATAAACCCGTGTCAAAACAAATATGGGATAAAAATAATCCCTCCAATGATTGCCGCCGCAACAGCGCATACCAGCACTGCACCGGCGGCAATATCTTTTACTTGTCCTGCAATGGGATGACGCTCCGGTGATACCAGATCCACCAATCTTTCAATTGCCGTATTGAAGAGCTCCGCAGCTACGACCATACCAATACAAAGGATAATGATCATCCATTCCGTACGTGTAATGTCGAAAAGGATCCCTGCACCTATCACGATTATTGTAGTAATCAGGTGGAAACTAAGATTCTGTTCTTTCCCAATACATTGCCGGAGGCCTTTCCAGGCGTATCCAAAGCTTCTGATTTGTTTCTTAAAATCGTATTTCATATTCAATTTCTTGAAACTTGTTTCACTCCTTTTACTGTTCTCAGCTTCTTTATAAGTGTTTCCAAACGTCCCGTATCGCCTACCATAATTGTCATAGTGCCGGAGAATAGTCCGTCATGAGAGTCTATACCGATGGAGCGTAGAGAAATATCATTTTCTTTAGATATGATCGAGGTGATGTTAGTTACAATACCAATATCATCATGGCCTACCACACGAAGCGTTATAGGATATTGTGTACCTTGCGATTTACCTGCCCAACGTGCTTTTACAATCCGGTATCCGAATCGTTCGCGTAGTTGAGTGGCATTGGGACAATCGCTACGATGTATCTTAATACCACCGGTCACACTCACAAAGCCAAATACATCATCTCCATAAATCGGGTTACAGCAACGTGCTAACTTGAAGTCCAACCCTTTCAGATCCTGATCGATTACCAGTACATCTTCTTTTGAACGAGTGATTTCATCATTCTGCGTTTGTTGTAGGTTATATCCTTCAGCACTACGGTATATAATGTCGTCATGCGTATCATTTTCCCGTCTCTGTTGTTCCAGATATTTGTCGATAATTTCGTTTACATCCAATGTTTCATCGGCAATGTTTTGATAGAAGTCAGTCACAGTCTTGAAACCGAGGCGTTTAATGAGGCGCATCATGACAGCTTCATCATATTCTATTTTCCGGTTTTTGAATTTCCTTTCAATAGTTTCTTTGGCAAAGGCATGCTGGCGGGCAACCATCTCTTTCAAAGCTTGGCGTATCTTGGTACGTGCTTTGGAGGTAGTCACGATGTTCAGCCAGTCCTGCTTCGGTGTCTGGGTATTCGAAGTCATAATCTCCACTTGGTCACCACTGTTCAGTACCTGACGAAGTTGCGCATTCTTGCCATTAACTTTTGCACCGATACATTTGCATCCCAATTTACTATGGATATGAAAAGCAAAATCCAGCACTGTTGCACCTTTACCTAACTTAAACAGATCACCTTTCGGGGTGAACACAAAGACTTCATCCTCATACAAATCCAGTTTGAACTGGTCCATAGCTTCCAATCCATTGCTATCTGAATTTTCCAAAGCCTCACGTACCGTAGTCAGCCATTCATCCAATCCTGTTTCACCCTTCACACCTTTATAGCGCCAGTGGGCGGCCAAGCCTCGTTCGGCAATATCGTCCATGCGTTCAGTACGTATCTGTACTTCTACCCATTTACCTTCAGGGCCCATCACGGTGATGTGCAATGATTCGTAGCCATTACTTTTGGGCACGGATAACCAGTCGCGCAGACGTTTGGGATTGGGTTGATACATATCTGTTACAATGGAATAGGCTTGCCAGCATTCCTGTTTCTCCTTCTCCACAGGTGAGTCCAGAATGATACGTATGGCAAAAAGGTCATACACTCCTTCGAAAGGGCATTTCTGCTTCTTCATTTTTTGATAGATGGAGTGGATGGACTTTGTACGTCCTTTGATGTGGAAATGTAGTCCGGCCTCTTCCAGCTTTTTCTGCATCGGGGTGATAAAAGCTGCAATATACTTATCGCGGGATGCCTTTGTTTCGTTTAGTTTATCCTTAATATGGTAATAGACCTCTTTTTCTGTATATTTCAGGGAGAGGTCTTCCAGTTCCGATTTCAGCTTATATAACCCCAATTTATGGGCGAGGGGAGCATAGAGATATGCAGCCTCGTTGGCCACTTGTCGGCGGGCTTCGTCGTTCTTACTATCTTTAATCTGCCGCATGATATTCACACGGTCAGCAATCATTATCAGGATTACGCGCATATCTTCCGCAAAAGAGAGCAACAGATTGCGAAAGTTTTCCGATTCGATAGTCGGGCTTTTGGAATAAAGTTCATTTACGCGTATCAGTCCACGGATAATGCCGGCCACATCTTCACCGAAAGCAGCCTGCACCTCTTCGGGAGTACAAGCTCCGTTTCTCACACTTTCGTGCAACATAATACCCAGAATCGACGCCCGCTTCATTCCGATTTCTTCGGCAACGATAACGGCAGTCTGCATATCCTTAACCAGTGGATTTAATCCGAAAGTGTCGCGTTGAACCCGGTTATCCTTTATAGAGTTGATAAGATGTGTTTTCAGTTTTCTGCAGTCGCCCTTCTGTAATGTCTCACCGGTCAACTGTAATAATTTTCGGTAGAGAGAGAAGAGCAATTTCTTCTCTTCAGTAGTGAAAAATTCATCTCTTTCCATAATCGTCCATTTTTGTGGTGTAAAGGTAGTTTTTTTCTTCTTTTTCTTGATAGGGCTTGCAGTTTTTTTGTATTTTTGGCAATCAATTAATAAAAATAGATAATATGATAACACCGCAAGACAAAGAGTTGCTTATGCAAAAAGGTATCTCAGAAGAACAGATAGCCGAACAACTGGCTTGTTTCGAGAAAGGTTTTCCATATTTGAAGCTGGCTGCTGCCGCTTCTCTGGAAAAAGGAATTCTGGCTCCTGCAGCAGATGAGCAAAAGCTCTATCTCGATGCATGGGACGCTTATACCCGGACAGATAAGGTTGTAGTGAAGTTTGTTCCTGCATCAGGTGCAGCGAGCCGTATGTTCAAGAATTTGTTCGAATTTCTCGGAGCTGATTATGATGCCCCCGAAACTAAATTTGAAAAGACATTCTTTGAACAGATTGAAAAATTCGCTTTCTATGATGATTTGAATGCTGCCTGTGAGAAGATGTCTGGAAAAGATATTTCTGCGTTGGTGTCTGAAGGAAACTATAAAGCCGTAGTTACTGCACTGCTTGAAGCAGCAGGATTGAATTACGGTGCATTGCCGAAAGGTCTGCTGAAATTCCACAGATATGAAGACGGTAACCGTACACCGTTGGAAGAACATCTTGTAGAGGGTGCGCTCTATGCAGCTAATAAGAATGGTAAAGTAAATGTGCATTTTACAGTTTCTCCCGAACACCGCCGTTTGTTTGAAGCATTGGTAGCAGATAAAGCGGCTGTTTATGCAAAGAAATACGGAGTAGATTATAATGTAACTTTCTCTGAGCAGAAACCGAGTACGGATACGATTGCTGCCGATATGGATAATCAACCTTTCCGTGATAATGGTAAGTTGCTGTTCCGTCCGGGCGGCCATGGTGCATTGATCGAAAATTTGAATGACCTGGATGCAGATGTGATCTTTATTAAGAATATCGATAATGTGGTGCCCGATAAGCTGAAAGGTGATACTGTGCTCTACAAAAAGTTGATTGCCGGAGTATTGGTTGCTTTGCAACAAAAGGCATTTGCTTATCTGGAACTTTTGGACAGTGGCAGATATACTCATGAACAGGTGATTGAAATACTGCAATTCCTGCAAAAGAAACTCTTCTGTAAGAACCCTGAAACCAAGAATCTGGAAGATGCCGAACTTGTACTTTATCTGAAAGAGAAGCTGAACCGTCCGATGCGTGTATGCGGTATGGTGAAGAATGTAGGCGAACCGGGTGGTGGTCCGTTCCTGGCATATAACAGTGACGGAACTATTTCTTTGCAAATTCTTGAAAGCTCTCAAATTGATATGGATGATCCGGAGAAAAAAGGAATGTTTGAGAAAGGAACGCACTTCAATCCTGTAGATCTGGTTTGTGCCGTACGTGATTATAAAGGCCATAAGTTTGACCTTGTAAACTTCGTAGATAAAGCTACCGGTTTTATTTCTTACAAATCGAAGAATGGTAAGGATCTTAAAGCACTGGAACTTCCCGGTTTGTGGAACGGTGCAATGAGTGACTGGAATACGGTATTTGTAGAGGTGCCTCTAAGTACATTCAATCCGGTGAAGACGGTGAATGATTTGCTGAGAGATCAACATCAATAAATGATACTTGCGGCTGCGTAGGTCGACGCTTATAGCTGCGTTGCCCCTCACTTATATAAGCGCAAGCTTACGCTTATATAAGTGAGGGGCAACGCAGCTATAAGTGTTTTTTTTTATTAGAACTCCACCGTAAGTCCGATTGACGGTAAAACTGTTCCACTTTCCTGTTTTAAATACTTCATTTTATATCTTTGTTCTCCAATGGGAGCAGAAGGATTTTCAATAACTCCTGTACTCATAATCACATCCTGCTGTTTCAGTTTGCTTCCTGTTATATTCTGTATATCAATGTAAAAGCCTACCATGCAACGATGGAAATAGAAAGACTTATCTATACGAACATCGAATTGGGCAAAGTTGGGAAGTCGTTCCGTATTATACTTTGAATAATCATAATAGGGACGTCCTTGCGCATTCCATGCTTCAACCAATGAAGACTTATCTTCATCATAAGGAGTATAAGGAGCACCACCGATATAACTGAGTTTGCCTCCAATGCTCCAACGGCGAGACAGATTGTAGGTGCCACTGACGTTGAGGATAAAACGATTATCCCACGCAGAGGGGATATCACGGAATTCACTACGAAATAACGTGAGTGAAGATACAAAATTAAATTGTCCCGGTACTTGCCAACGCAACATGGTTTCTATGCCATAAGCTCGTCCACGCTCTGTAGGAATCAGTACTTCATTACCTACAGTACCATAATCATCTCCTTTACATGCCAATGGGATATTATCCCGTACGGAAAGGGGCATGCGTCCATATTGTTTGAGGAATCCTTCTGCCGAGATCATCAACCTGTCCTCCAAATGCCAATCAAGCCCAAGACTGGTTTCCAAAACCTGCATGTATTTAAGGTTCTTATTTATATAGATGCCGTCATTGTCTTTAAATCCTAAAGCTGTATATGGGGGGAGTTGATAGTATAAACCTGCACTTCCACTTAATGCCCATTGTTTGGTAAGATCATAGGATAATGAAAAACGGGGAGAAAGTTGCTTCCATAACTCCTTCATTTCCTGATTGTAATTATTGCCATCTGTCCGGATACCTGCTGAAGCGGAGAACCGTTTATTCGTGCTGATATAGTCTGTGGAGAAGAAGCCACCCCAGCTGAATATGTTCAAATCAGTATGGTAAATAGAACTGGAACTGAGTATCCGTTGTTTGGTGCGGTTGGTATAATTAGAATAATTTACTTCGGCACCTTCTTTCAAAGTCCATTGCCCCAGTCTTGTTCGATTTTCGAAACGAAAGGTAGTCTTTTGCTCTACAGATCGCAGACGGAGGGTTAGATTATCTTCGGAAGAATCATCGTTATTCAGATATTTCACATTACGGTTATTCAGATAATTATGACTTAGCGTGAGTGTCTGTACGTGTTTTCCTGCATAATGGCGATAAGATGCTCCTATGGTGAATGTTTCCTGATGAATGGTAGGGAGATAACTTAATATATATTCCGCATCTTCTCCTTTCTCGTCCGTGTTCAGTTTCATTTTATCAATTCCTACCAGACCCAGTACAGTCAGTTCATCATGTGCTGATAATTTTGTCTTTAGTTTGAATTGCCCGTCAATGAAATTAGGCAGGAAAGGTAGGCCCAATGCCTTGAATAATAATTGCAGATACGATTGTCGGATAGAGAACAGGTACGTCGTTTTATCACTCAGGTGTCCGTTACCACTGAAGGATACTTCGGAAGCTCCCAAGGTTGCTTTATAAGTCTGTTTATCCGGATTACCATCTCTCAAACGGAAATCTAATACAGAACTCATTGCTCCGGAACGATCCGCAGGAAATGCTCCGGTATAGAAACTGATTTCCCGTATCAAATCTGCATTAACGATGCTAACCGGGCCACCTGATGCTCCTTGTGTAGCAAAGTGATTGATATTCGGGATTTCTATTCCATCCATATAGAAACGATTTTCCGAAGGTGATCCACCCCGTACAATCAAATCGTTTCTGTATCCGATAGGTGAGAACGATACACCTGGATATGCCCGCACAATTCGCGAAATATCCCGGTTTCCACCCGGACTTTTTTCTATCTCTTGTAGCCCAATAATACGCATACTTACCGGACTCTCCACCGTTTTCCTGAAAGGAGAGGGGGTAACCACAATTGCAGCCAGCATATTTTCATCTTCTTCCATCTCAATCTCAATGAAAGGTGTAGAGGCAGAAACCAGATACTCGGAAGTTACAGCACTTTTATATCCTATCAGCGTTGCTTCGAAACGATAAATCCCAGGTGGTACTTGTTCTATATGGAATATACCCAGTGAATCTGTGGATGCTCCTTTTCCTGGGATACCTGTAACCACTACATTGGCGTATGCTACCGGTTGCCGGGATTGTTTATCAATGACTTTTCCGCGCACGGAGTAGTTGACTGTAGCAGCGTAGATGCACACATTGCACAGTAGCAGTGAAAGTGTCAGTATAATCAGTATAATATGTTTGCTTGTTGTCATATATGCAAATATAGATATTATTGATATATAATAGATGGAATGGGGGTATAAAAAAACTGTCCGGAAATTATTCCGAACAGTTCTCATTTGTTGTTTAGCTGTAAGATTAATATCTTCCACCGCGGTCGCCGCCATAGCCACCACCACGATTGCCGCCGCCGTAACCACCGCCACGGTTGCCACCGCCGTAACCGCCACCACGGTTACCGCCGCCGTAACCACCACCACGGTTGCCGCCTGCGGGTCTTTCTGTTCTGGGGCGAGCTACGCTTACTGCGATATTCTTGCCTTCAAATTCTGTTTCGTTAAGAGTGTCAATAGCCTTCTGACCTTCTTCATCATTCGGCATTTCTACGAAGCCGAAACCGCGTGAACGTCCCGTCTCTCTGTCGTTAATAATGTAGGCTGAAGTTACTTCGCCATACTGTGAAAATAATTCCTGTAAGCTGTCACTGTTTGTGTTCCAGCTTAAGTTTGCAACATAAATGTTCATTTCTTTTTGTAAGTTAAAATTGTTATTTATTAATGATTGAGATCCGCACGGCGTTCATACCTCGCGTACCGCGTTCAATTTCAAATGTAACGTTGTCTCCTTCTGTTATACCTTCAGGAGCAGAAGTAATATGGAAAAAATATTTTTCACCACTTCCTAAATCTTTTATAAAACCATAACCTCTGGATACATTAAAATGTTCAATGCGTCCGTTTAAAGGCAGAATTTCTTCTGCTTCGCCTTTTTTAGGAATTGATATTTCTATTTCAGAAGCATCTATTTCCTCTTTAGGCTTTACACCTTCGGGTGTAGAATGAAGAATACCGTTTTCGTCTACGTATGCCAGCATCTCTTCGAAGCTACGGCTACCACTGCTCAAGCGTTCTTCTTTTCTTTTCTGTTTTTCTTCTCGCTTACTCTGTTTCGCTTTTTCTCTGTCTCTTTTACTTGATGTTACTCTTTTTACTGCCATTCTAAAATTATTATATATTATGCAGTTTAAAAACACTGCACTTAGTTTTTCTGACTAATGGTAGCATGCAATCATTCAGGACTAGCATACAACAATTGAATCGTATAATGAACAAAGGAGCTGATTGTGAGGTCAAATTTGGAATGGAATAATTTGCGGAATCCCGCAAAGGCAAACATGCACAAAGAAGATTTCAGAATAAACCCTATTGTTTATGGTACAAAGATACAGATAAAAATGAGCTATCCATTTGTTTTTTCAATTATTTAAAGCTGTAGCTACTTATTTTTTTATGTACATTTGTGCTTCTTAATATAAACACATAGCAAAAATGAAGAAAATTTTATTGTTAGGTTCCGGTGAACTGGGTAAGGAGTTCGTTATTTCTGCCCAACGCAAAGGCCAATATATCATTGCCTGCGATTCCTATGCCGGAGCGCCTGCCATGCAAGTGGCTGATGAGTGTGAGGTGTTCAGTATGCTTGACGGCGATGCTTTGGAACGTGTAGTACGCAAACATCAGCCGGATATTATTGTACCGGAAATTGAGGCCATCCGCACAGAGCGTCTTTATGGTTTTGAAAAAGAAGGTATTCAGGTAGTACCCAGTGCGCGTGCTGTGAATTTTACTATGAATCGCAAGGCTATCCGTGATCTTGCTGCCCAGGAATTGGGCTTGAAAACTGCTAAATATTTTTATGCCAAATCTTTCGATGAGTTGAAAGCTGCTTCTGAGAAAATAGGTTTTCCTTGTGTGGTGAAACCATTGATGTCTTCTTCAGGAAAAGGACAGTCTCTTGTGAAGAGTGCGGATGAACTGGAACATGCCTGGGAATATGGTTGCAACGGTAGTCGTGGTGATATAAAGGAACTTATTATTGAAGAATTTATAAAGTTTGATAGCGAAATAACTCTGCTTACTGTAACGCAGAAGAATGGCCCTACATTATTTTGTCCTCCTATCGGTCATGTACAGAAAGGAGGAGACTATCGCGAAAGTTTCCAGCCGGCTCACATTGATCCTGCTCACTTGAAAGAAGCACAGGAAATGGCTGAAAAAGTAACACGCGCTCTGACGGGTGCCGGTCTTTGGGGAGTTGAATTTTTCTTGAGTCATGAAAATGGGGTGTATTTCTCGGAACTTTCTCCGCGTCCACATGATACGGGCATGGTGACTTTAGCCGGTACACAAAACCTGAATGAGTTTGAACTTCATTTGCGTGCAGTACTGGGCCTGCCCATTCCAAATATCAAACAGGAAAGGATAGGAGCCAGTGCTGTTGTTCTCTCAACAATTGCCAGCCAGGAACGTCCGAATTATAGAGGTGTTGAGGAGGTAACAAAGGAAGAAGATACCTATATTCGTATTTTTGGTAAGCCGACAACACGTGTTAACCGTCGTATGGGAGTAGTGTTGTGTTATGCACCGCTGAATTCAGATTTGGATGCATTACGGGACAAGGCAAAACGTATTGCTGAAAAAGTAGAGGTATATTAAGATTTACTTTCTATATAATAAGACAACAGTTGTCACATTCTTTGCGACAACTGTTGTCTTATTTTGCAACTACTATTTCAACATCATATCCGATAAAAAGTCCGCTTTCAATTACTCCGGTAATCATTTTTAGATTTTCTTCCAAAGAAGGATCAATGTAACTGAAGCGGGTATCAAGAATAAAATTACCATTTTCAGTCAGAACAGGTCCATCTTTTCCATCGGCAAGACGCAGTGTTATTTCAGAAGCTCCTAATCGCCGCATCTCACTCTCTACAAAAGTCAATGCGCTTGGGAAGACTTCTACAGGTATTGGAAAGCGGCTCCCCAAATGATCAACCAGTTTTGTGTCGTCAATAATAATGAAATTCTTACCACTACTTTTTATCAGAAGTTTTTCTTTGAACATGGCTCCACCACGTCCTTTTATCAGACTCCGTTCCGGATCTACTTCATCAGCACCATCAAAAGCCCAGTCCGGACGTTTATTCCAAAGAGTAGTTTGTGGTATACCCAGTTGTATGCAGGTCATGGAAATTTCAGCAGAGGCAGGGATAACCTCTATGTGCAGAGATTCTTTGCGAATACGTTCCGCTAATGCAAATAATGTAAGGTAGACAGTAGAGCCGGAACCAGCCCCAATCACATCACCTTCTTCCGCCATTGCAGCAATTTCCCGCGCTACGATTTCTTTTCCTTCACGATTGATAATTGCATTCGACCATTGCAAATGATTTATCAGTTGATTATCCCATTTCATAGTTAGAGCGTTAATCGTTATTGTCTTCCTCGTCGTCAGTCAGATTGTTCAACTCAACTTCGAGTTCAACTAACTCTTGTTCCCAAATTTTTCTGATGTTTGCCGGCGTATCTTTGGGAGCTTCTTTGATATGTTTTTGAGCTAATGATACTTCATGCTTCAGCTGTGAACGTCTATTCATAAGTCATGCTTTTTTATAGTTATTTTAATAGATAACACACTGTTTTGTGCAATTGTTTTCTATTTGGTAAGAATTTTATATTACCCAAATAATTCGGGATAGATTTCTCCATCACCACCGGATACATCAAGACTCTGTAGTAGTTTACCGTCAGGAGCATAGAAAAGCTGAATTTCTCTGTTAGAATTATATTCTTCTATATCAATGATTACTACGGTAGGCATTTTAGGAAAGGTAATAATCTTTATATATCTGATTTGTATGGGAGGTGTCTCTGTCTGCATGAATGCTTTAGCTATGGGAGCAGGGACTTCTTCCAGGCTTTCTACATTTGTCTCTGTCATTATCCATCGGGCATTGTTACCAAACCAGACGTTCATATCATGACTATCTGAAACAAATCCGACAATGTGGTAATCACCTTTATGCTCCCATTCCACGGTGGTCACTTTTGGATACATCTTTTTGAAAGCTTCTTGTACTTTTTCCGGAGCATTTTGTGCACATACGGATGCAGATATCAGCAATAACAAGCCTGCCAATAAATTGAATTTAAACTTTTTCATAATCAGGGACTGTTTTTAGTTGCTAATAGAAACAACCTGAAGAAGCTTTTGTTTGTAACTTTTTGACTCTATAAAATAATTATTGAGTCTGTGATATCACGTATTATTTAATTCACTACTTTCGGGCACTTTTTTAAAGAGACAAAATGAATAATGTATTGATCCTTGTAGACAGCTTGGATGATTGGAAGCCATATTCCAAAACAAACAGCATTTTAACCGTATCCGACTACCTGAAGTATAAATCATCAGGAAAGGATCGTAAGTTGGTAATTAACCTGAGTAATGATTATAGCTATAACTCCGAAGGCTATTATTGCTCACTATTAGCCCAGACGAGGGGGCATAAAGTCATTCCCGGAGTTGATATTATTAATAAGGTGGAAGCAGGTACAGGTATCCGTATGGATAGCAGTCTTCAGAAACTCTGTTACCAGTGGATTCAGAAAAATGATATAACTGATGATCTTTGGTATTTGAATGTATACTTCGGTACGTGTAAAGAGAAAGGGTTGGAGCGTATTGCCCGCTTCATCTTTGAAAACTATCCGGCCCCTTTATTGCGAGTTACGCTGAATACGCGGCATAAAAACCAGATAGAAAATATTCAGTTCTTACCATTAAGTTCATTGAATAATGAGGAAGAAGATTATTTTGCCAATGCCTTGGACTTGTTTAACAGAAAGGTATGGCGTAACCCTCAGGCTTCAAAATCTGCACGGTATAATTTGGCTATACTCTATGACCCGAATGAAAAATTCCCTCCAAGTGATAAAAAAGCACTTCACAAGTTACTTGAGTTGGCTAAAAAAATGGATATCCATGCCGAACTACTGACAGAAGAAGACGCTACACGGCTGATGGAATTTGATGCCTTATTTATTCGTACCACGACTTCATTGAATCATTATACATTCCGTCTTTCTCAATTGGCTACACAAAACGGACTGGCTGTTATTGATGATCCGCAATCTATTATCCGCTGTACTAATAAGGTTTATTTAAAAGAATTATTTGAAAAAGAAAAGATTCCAGCGCCACTCTCCATGCTGCTGTTTAAATCGAACGTCAATTCCTATGAGGAGATTACTGAACAGCTTGGTAGTCCTTTTATTTTGAAAATTCCGGATGGTTCTTTCTCCATTGGAATGAAGAAGGTGAATAATAAAGAAGAACTGGATGAAGCTCTGAAAGTCTTGTTTGATAAATCGTCCATTCTGTTGGCCCAAGAGTTCACTCCGACAGATTTCGATTGGCGTATCGGTATTTTGAACGGGGAACCTTTGTATGCATGTAAATACTATATGGCTAAAGGACATTGGCAAATCTATTGTCACTATGCTTCCGGACGAAGCCGTTGCGGACTGGTAGAGACGATTCCTATTTATCAAGTGCCGCGTAAGGTTCTGGATACAGCGTTGCGTGCAGCTTCTTTTATTGGGAAGGGATTGTATGGAGTAGACTTGAAAATGGTAAATGACCGTGCTATTGTTATTGAGATTAATGATAATCCCAGCATTGACCATGGATTGGAAGATGCGATTCTGGGAGATGAACTTTACTACCGGTTGTTGAATAACTTCTGGCGTATACTGGATATCAGACGTTTCTAATCTGTATGGAACCGAGATTTATACTCCGTCCGGCGGTAATTAATGATATTCCGTCGATTATGGAAATAGAACAGATATGTTTTGATTTGGATAGTTTTTCAAAACGGCAATTTGCTTATCTTATTTCCCAAGCAAAAGGATACTTTTATGTGGCAGAATATCAGCAAAGGGTAGGGGGATATTTTAGTGCATTGATAAATCAACGTGCCTGTAGTTTGCGTATCTACTCGATAGCTATTCATCCTGATTTTCGCGGCAGAAGAGTGGGGCAATTATTAATAGATCAGATAATAGTTATTGCTCTAAAAGAAAGCTTGAAGAAGATAATTTTAGAAGTGAATGTTTCTAATTTTCCTGCCATTTATTTATATGAAAAAAATGGATTTAAATGTACTTCTGTAAAGGATAACTATTACCATGACGGGTCTTCTGCATATTGTATGCAGAGACCTGTAACTGAGTAGTTTTTTTTCTTATACCAACTATTTTGTAAACAAACAGAGAGGTCAAAGCCTCTCTGTTTTGTATTATTCTTAATTCCTGTTTAAAATATAGCGTTATTTCCGTCTTTTTCTTGGCAAACTGTTAACAAGGTGGATGCAACTATTAAACCTTGTTGTAAAATGCAGTGAAATGACTCTGAAATTTGGAGAAATCAAGAAAAGCCGTACCTTTGCAATGTGTTTTTCATAGTATTAGATTTAAGGTTAACAAAAGATTGGCTGTCTGGGATAGATAGCCTTTTTTATGTCTTCTTGTTACTACTCTTCTCCAAGAAAATCATAGGACGGTGCAAAGAACAGAGTTCCTGTAATTGCAGTACTGAAATCCAATAAACGATCGGTGTTACCTACCGGATTTCCAATAAACATACTTTCCAGCATCTGACGCGTAGTACTGAATGTGCTTGCATAACCTATAAAATAGGTTCCATATTCTCTTTTTGCTGTATTTGCAAATGGCATATTGGCACGTACTATTTTAAGATCATCACCAATATTAGCAACTGCATTGTGAGCATTAGCCGGCTTTTCTTCATCTGATAACTCTACATCATTGAATTTACGTCGGCCTATCACTTTTTCCTGTTCTTCTACCGAAAGGGCATTCCAGGCATCCATGTCATGAATATATTTCTGCACAAATACATAACTTCCACCGGCAAAATCAGGATCTTCTTCACCAACTACGGCAAAGTGATAAGGATTTTCGTCTACAGCCGGAGATTCTGTTCCATCTACGAACCCAATGATTGCTTTGCCATCCATATATCTAAAACCATGAGTTTCATCAATAGCTTCAACAGCGCCTTTCAGCTTTTCATCAATAATAGAGGCAAACTCGTAACATAACCCCATTTGCTTAGCGCGGATATGAAACAATATATCACCAGGGGTAGATACTGCTATTTGTTTACTTCCCTTGATTTCCTTAAAAACTTCCAGTTCTTTGGGCCTACCTTTGCCTGGGAAAATACGGTCCCATACGTCTGCACCAAAGCTTATCGTGCTACTGAACTGTGCATCGGGGAAACGGTTACGCATACTACGTATTAATGCCGAGAAATTGGCACATACATCTTTTACTTTCTCAACGGAATCAGGAGATTGATTTAATTTGTAAACAATGAAAATGGCATTTTCGCCTTGTCTTTCAGTTACATCCTGTGGGGTGTTTCCTGCGAATGGATTTTGATGTGAATTCATGCTTTTTCCTTTCATTAAATTTATACTTCAAAAGATAACTTGCTAAATGTTGTTTTGTTCATACAAAAATAACAGAATTCCTTCTTTGTATCTGTTGGTGAATGTTTAAGCAACGTTAAATGGATGTCGCTTTTTTGTTCTGATTGTAGTAATAATAGTTCAAAAGGGTATAATTTATAGAAAAAACGTTTTCATAGAGTACAATCTGAAAGTTTTTGTGTTTACATTTGCAAAGTTGCTTATGTAACTATCCCGTTAGAATTAAGATTTGAAGCTTTGAACAAAAACTATTCAATAGGTGTTAAGCTCATAGCAGCGGAATGACAAGAACGCGACTCGAAGAGTTTAGAAAAAGAGAAATTATATAAAAAGATTGCTTATGTCACAAATTATCGGACATATCTCTCAGGTCATCGGACCGGTAGTAGACGTCTATTTTGAGGGTACGGATGCCGAATTGATGCTTCCAAGTATCCATGACGCACTGGAGATAAAAAGATCAAATGGAAAAACATTAATCGTAGAAGTGCAGCAACACATCGGCGAGAACACGGTGAGAACCGTAGCCATGGATAGTACAGACGGCTTGCAGAGGGGTATGAAAGTGCATCCCACAGGCGGTCCTATTACTATGCCGGTGGGCGACCAGATTAAAGGTCGGTTAATGAATGTAGTGGGTGATTCCATCGACGGTATGAAAGAGCTAGACCGTGCCGGTGCTTATCCCATACACCGTGATCCTCCTAAGTTTGAAGATTTGACTACCGTACAAGAGGTGCTCTATACAGGTATCAAGGTTATCGACTTGCTGGAACCTTATAGCAAGGGTGGCAAGATCGGTTTGTTCGGTGGAGCTGGTGTAGGCAAAACAGTACTGATCCAGGAACTCATCAATAACATTGCCAAGAAACAACATGGTTTTTCTGTGTTTGCAGGAGTAGGAGAGCGTACCCGTGAAGGTAACGACCTCTTGCGTGAAATGATTGAATCCGGTGTGATCCGTTATGGTGAGGAGTTCAAGAAAAGTATGGAAGAAGGAAACTGGGACTTGTCTAAAGTGGATTACAATGAAGTGGAGAAATCACAGGTTTCTTTAATATTCGGTCAGATGAACGAACCTCCCGGTGCACGTCAATCTGTGGCATTATCCGGACTGACAGTAGCTGAGTCTTTCCGCGACCAGGGTGCTGAAACCGGTGGCTCGCGTGATATATTGTTCTTTATAGATAATATTTTCCGTTTTACACAAGCTGGTTCCGAAGTATCTGCTTTGCTGGGACGTATGCCTTCGGCTGTAGGTTACCAACCAACGTTGGCTACTGAAATGGGTGCGATGCAAGAACGCATCACTTCTACCCGCAATGGTTCTATCACTTCCGTGCAGGCTGTATATGTACCTGCTGATGACTTGACCGACCCGGCGCCTGCTACTACCTTTACACACTTGGATGCCACGACGGTATTGAGTCGTAAGATTACTGAGTTGGGTATTTACCCTGCTGTGGATCCTTTGGAATCCACTTCACGTATCCTTGACCCGCATGTTGTAGGAGAAGAGCATTATGAAGTGGCACAACGGGTGAAACAAATCTTGCAGCGTAACAAGGAACTACAGGATATTATTTCTATTCTTGGTATGGAAGAGCTTTCGGATGCCGACCGTACATTAGTGAATCGTGCACGCCGTGTACAACGTTTCTTGTCGCAACCGTTTGCAGTTGCCGAACAGTTTACCGGTGTACCGGGAACGATGGTGCCAATAGAAGATACCATCAAAGGCTTTAAGATGATTTTGGATGGTGAGGTGGACTATCTGCCCGAACCTGCTTTCCTGAATGTTGGTACGATTGAAGAAGCAATAGAGAAAGGCAAGAAGTTATTGGAACAAGTAAATGGTTAAAAATTAGAAGAAGGGAAAGAGGCTATGAAGAAGTTGTATTTGAACATAGTGTCTCCTGAAAAGGAAATATATAATGGAGAGATTGAAAGTGTAACGCTGCCTGGAACGATAGGAACGTTTACCATTCTTCCGCAACATGCACCCATCGTGTCCTCACTTCGTGAAGGAAAGGTGATATATGTACCGGAAGGGGGCGAAGAACAGACTCTTGATATCGAAGGTGGGTTCGTTGAGTTAAGCGGTGGAGTGGTTTCCGCCTGTGTTGACTAATGTTTCCTTTTCCGGAATTATCTTTTATTTCTAATTTTTAATTTAGTACTATGAGTATCAGCTTGACAAAACGCAATTTCTTATACCAGATCACCCTGTTAACGTTAATAGCAGGATGGGTGGGCGCAGGGATTTTACATTATCTATTACCTGGACACTATTTCGGAGGATACCCTTTTATTCCGGTGTATTTCTTCTTGTTCGGTTTTTTTGAAATATCTATGTTCGACGCGTGTCGTAAACATGCCCCGCAGAAGATGTTGCTGCTTTACATGGCGATGAAAGTGATGAAAATGTTGCTCTCCGTGATACTCTTGGTGGTGTATTGCTTTGCAGTACGTGAAGAAGCCAAGTTATTTCTGTTGACATTCATCCTTTATTACATAGTCTATTTGATATATGAGACGTGGTTCTTCTTTACTTATGAAGTAGGAAAGAAACAGAAAAAAGAAAAGAAAAATGAAACAAATGCGTAATCTATTGACTGGAATACTCCTGATGCTGGGAATGCTGTTCACCACTCTGCCCGTTGCGGCACAGGGTGTTGAAGCGGAGCTTGACAGCATAGCCAAACGGGATGATGTCACTTCTGCCGAACAGAAAGAAAATACGGTAGATGTGAAAGAAATCGTCTTCGGACATATTGGCGATGCTTACGAATGGCATATCACTACATGGGGAAAGACGCATGTTACTATTCCGTTGCCTATTATCGTATATAGTTCGCAGACTGGCTGGCATGCTTTTCTCTCTTCTCGTTTGGAAGAGAATGAAGGTTCTTACGAGGGATTCTCTATAGCTCCGGCAGGTAGTAAATACGAAGGTAAAGTAGTGGAATATGACGCAGCTGGAAATGAAATACGTCCTTGGGATATTTCGATCACCAAAGTGACGTTGTCATTGCTGATTAACAGTGTATTGCTGCTGATTATTATTTTAGCTGTTGCTCAGTGGTATCGAAAACATCCGCAAGGCAGTGCGGCTCCGGGTGGCTTCATCGGCTTTATGGAGATGTTTATTATGATGGTGAACGACGATATCATCAAGAGTTGTGTAGGGCCGAAATATCGAAAGTTTGCGCCTTACCTGCTGACAGCGTTCTTCTTCATTTTTATAAATAATATCATGGGGCTGATTCCCATCTTTCCGGGTGGAGCCAATGTGACGGGTAATATCGCTATTACGATGGTGCTGGCACTCTTTACATTTGTTGCCGTCAACCTGTTTGGAACGAAAACTTATTGGAAAGATATCTTCTGGCCGGATGTGCCCTGGTGGTTGAAAGTACCTGTGCCGATGATGCCTTTTATTGAATTCTTCGGTATCTTTACCAAGCCATTTGCTTTGATGATCCGTCTTTTTGCCAATATGTTGGCCGGGCACATGGCAATGCTGGTATTGACGTGCCTCATCTTTATTTCTGCCAGCATGGGTCCTGCATTAAATGGTACGCTGACCGTAGCCTCTGTGCTGTTCAACATCTTTATGAATGCGTTGGAGTTGCTGGTAGCATTTATCCAGGCATATGTATTCACTATGTTGTCTGCCGTATTTATCGGATTGGCTCAGGAAGAACATAAAGAAGTTAAAGTGAAAGAAAACAACAATTAATAATAAACCATTTAAAAATTAAGAATTATGTTACTATCTGTATTATTGCAAGCTACTGCAGCTGCAGCCGGAATTAGTAAATTAGGTGCAGCACTTGGCGCCGGACTTGCCGTTATTGGCGCAGGTTTAGGTATTGGTAAAATTGGTGGTTCAGCTATGGAGGCTATTGCCCGCCAGCCGGAAGCATCAGGAGACATTCGTATGAACATGATTATTGCCGCTGCATTGATTGAAGGCGTTGCCCTGTTGGCGGTAGTTGTGTGTCTGTTAGTGTTCTTCTTATAATTAAAATATAGATAAATTATGTCATTGTTATTACCCGATAGTGGTCTGCTGTTCTGGATGCTTTTGTCATTCGGCGTGGTGTTCGTGGTGTTGGCGAAGTATGGCTTTCCTGTCATTACCAAAATGGTAGAAGGTCGTAGAACCTACATTGACCAATCGCTGGAAGTGGCAAAAGAAGCTAATGCGCAACTTCAAAGGCTGAAAGCTGAGAGTGAAGCATTGGTTGCTGCTGCCAATAAGGAGCAAGGGCGCATTCTGCGGGAGGCTATGCACGAGCGTGACAAGATTATCGTCGAAGCACGCAAGCAGGCGGAAGTTGCCGCGCAGAAAGAGCTGGACGATGTGAAGAAGCAGATACAGCAAGAAAAAGAAGAGGCAATACGTGATATTCGTCGCCAGGTTGCCGTGCTTTCTGTAGATATTGCGGAGAAAGTAATCCGTAAGAATCTGGATGAAGAGCACGAACAAATGGAGATGATAGACCGGATGCTGGACGAAGTGCTGGCAGCCTCAAGAAGCAATTAAGTAGCGATAAAGCGATTGGCGATGAGTGATTAGCGTAATGCTGATTATGAATCGCTGATCACTAATAATTAAAGGAAATGGATATAGGAATTGTTTCGATGCGATATGCCAAAGCGTTGATAGAATACGCGAAAGATACGGGGGCAGAAGACCGCGTATATCATGAATTGCGTATGCTGGAACGGAGCTTTCGTAAGCATCCTGATTTACGTGAGGCGTTGGATAATCCCATTTTGAAAATCAAGGAGAAGTTTGCTCTGATTTGCACCGCTGCTGTAGGCAATGGAGAAGTGAGCCGGGAATTTTCCCGCTTTATCACCCTTGTGCTGAGAAATCGGCGGGAGTACTATTTGCAGTACATCTGTCTGACTTATCTCGACCTATACAGGAAGTTGAAGCATATTGGCGTAGGAAAACTGATTACCGCCGTACCTGTGAGCCGGGATGTCTGGGAACGCATTCGGAATAGTGCTTCTGCTCTGCTACATGCACAGATGGAGTTGCAAACTGAAGTTGATCCTTCTATTGAAGGAGGTTTCATATTTGATATTAACGATTTCCGCCTGGATGCCAGCATTGCCACGCAACTTAAGAGAGTGAAACAACAGTTCATTGATAAGAACAGAAGAATTGTATAAGCACTAATCATTAATCACTAAAGAAACATGTCTGAAAATATAAAAGTAAGCGAAGTCTCCGATATTCTCCGTCACCAGTTAGAGGGAATCGATACCCGTGTGCAGTTGGATGAAATCGGTACGGTGCTGCAAGTCAGTGACGGTGTGGCACGTATCTATGGACTGCGCAATGCCGAAGCAAACGAACTGTTGGAGTTCGATAACGGTATCAAGGCGATTGTGATGAATCTGGAAGAGGACAACGTAGGTGCTGTTTTACTGGGCTCTACAGATAAAATCAAAGAAGGCTACGTCGTAAAGCGTACCAAGCGAATTGCTTCCATTATGGCGGGAGAGGGTATGCTGGGGCGTGTTATAGATCCGCTGGGAGCACCACTGGATGGTAAAGGACTCATTGGTGGAGAACTATGTGAGATGCCTTTGGAACGTAAAGCACCGGGGGTTATCTTTCGTCAGCCTGTAAACCAGCCGTTGCAAACCGGATTGAAAGCCGTGGATGCCATGATACCTATCGGTCGCGGACAACGTGAGTTGATCATCGGTGACCGTCAGACGGGAAAGACGGCTATTGCTATCGATACGATCATCAATCAACGCGCCAATTATGAGGCAGGAAACCCTGTGTATTGTATCTATGTAGCTATTGGTCAGAAAGCTTCTACGGTCGCTACCATTGTAAACACATTGCGTGAATATGGCGCAATGGATTATACGATTGTTGTTGCTGCTACGGCAGGTGATCCGGCTGCGTTGCAGTATTATGCTCCGTTTGCAGGTGCTGCCATTGGTGAATATTTCCGTGATACCGGTCGTCATGCATTGGTAGTTTATGATGATCTTTCTAAGCAGGCCGTAGCTTATCGTGAAGTATCACTGATTTTACGCCGTCCATCAGGACGTGAAGCGTATCCGGGTGATATCTTCTATCTGCACTCCCGTTTGCTGGAGCGTGCTGCGCGTATTATTAATCAGGAAGAAGTGGCACGTGAAATGAATGATTTGCCGGAAAGCCTGAAAGGTAAAGTGAAAGGTGGCGGATCACTGACTGCATTGCCTATCATCGAAACGCAGGCAGGAGACGTATCTGCCTATATTCCGACGAATGTGATTTCTATCACCGACGGACAGATATTCCTTGATACTGATTTGTTTAACCAAGGTAACCGTCCGGCTATTAACGTAGGTATTTCCGTGAGTCGTGTGGGTGGTAATGCTCAGATTAAGGCGATGAAGAAAGTGGCCGGTACATTAAAGATAGACCAAGCGCAATATCGTGAACTGGAAGCATTTACAAAGTTCAGCGGCGATATGGATCCTGTTACAGCACTGACCATTGATAAGGGACAAAAGAATACCCGTTTGTTGGTTCAACCGCAATATAGTCCGATGCCGGTAGAGAAGCAGATTGCCATTCTTTATTGTGGTACTCATGGACTGTTGCGTAATGTTCCGTTAGATAAGGTGACTGATTTTGAACGTAGTTTTTTGGAAGCACTTGAAATGAATCATCGTGCGGATGTACTCGATGTACTAAAGAGTGGTGTCATTGATGATGATGTTTGTAAGAAGATAGAGGAAACTGCGGATCTCATGTCGAAACAATATTTGGATTAGTGATTAACGTTTAGTGACAAGTGATTAGTGGTATGCGCTCATGTGCCGCTTATCACTAATCATTAATCACTTACCACTAAAAAAGATGCTATGGGTTCTTTAAAAGAAGTAAAAAACAGAATAAACTCCGTCAAGAGTACGCGTCAGATTACATCGGCGATGAAGATGGTGGCATCCGCAAAGTTGCACAAAGCACAATCGCGGATTGAGAATATGCTGCCTTATCAACAGAAACTGAATGAAATTCTGACAAACTTCTTGTCTACAGATGCCACGTTCGAGTCGCCTTATACCGAAGTGCGTCCTGTAACGCGGGTAGCGGTCGTGGTTTTCTCATCCAACAGTTCGCTGTGCGGAGCTTTCAATGCGAATGTGGTAAAGAAGCTTGGAGAAACGCTGGAAGAATACAAATCACTTGGTAAGGAGAACATCCTGATATATCCTATAGGAAAGAAGGTGGAACAAGCTACTAAGAAGTTAGGCTATACATCGCGAGGAAATTATCAGGGAATGGCAGAGAAACCATCCTATGTGCAAGCATATGAACTTGCTGGATTGTTGATGCAAGAGTTTGTAGAAAAACAAATCGACCGTGTAGAGCTGATCTACCATCACTTCAAGTCGATGGGGTCACAGATACTAACGCGTGAGGAATATCTTCCTATTGATTTAAGTAAGGTGGAAGCAACTGCTGCAACAGAAGGATCGGGAAAACGCGGTTTTCAGAATGATTATATAGTGGAGCCATCTGTCGGACAACTTATTGCAGATTTGCTGCCAAAGGTGTTGAGCCAGAAGCTTTTTACTGTACTTCAAGATTCCAATGCCTCTGAACATGCTGCCCGTACACTTGCTATGCAGACTGCAACAGATAATGCGAATGAACTGATACAAGATTTGACGAAGCAATATAATAAAAGCAGACAGCAAGCGATTACAAACGAATTATTGGATATAATCGCGGGAAGTCTCAAGTAAGAAAGCTACGGGTTACAAGCTACAAGCTACGAGTGCCTTTCGGAATATAGTGCAGCCACTTGTAGCTCGTAGCTTGTAGCTTTTTTCATTTTTATGTAAAAAGATGTGCCGATAGGGCTTTTCCTCTTTTATTTATGTTACCTTTACACCTCCAAACAACATTTATGAAATAATGGAACAAAACCCGGAATTGTCACTTGCATGGCAATTTATAGAAAATACAGGCACTCATCTCTTCCTGACCGGTAAAGCAGGTACTGGAAAAACTACATTCTTGCGACAATTGAAGTCCGGAAGTCCTAAACGTATGGTTGTTCTTGCCCCGACAGGCATTGCGGCTATTAATGCAGGTGGTGTAACTATTCATTCTTTTTTCCAGCTACCTTTTGCCCCTTACGTACCCGATACTTCATTCAGTGCAGATGGTAAGGCACAATACCGTTTCCGTTTCGGAAAAGAGAAACTTAACATCATGCGTAGTATAGACCTGCTTGTGATTGATGAGATCAGTATGGTACGTGCCGACCTCTTGGATGCGATAGATGATGTGTTGCGTCGTTTCCGTGACCGTAGCAAGCCTTTTGGTGGTGTACAATTATTGATGATCGGAGATTTGCAGCAACTTGCTCCGGTAATCAAAGACGAAGAATGGCAGATGCTAAACCGCTATTATGATACTCCCTATTTCTTTTCCAGCCGTGCATTGAGGAAATCGGAGTACTGTACCATTGAATTGAAGAAAGTTTATCGACAGAGTGATACTCATTTTCTGGATATGTTGAACCGTATCCGGGAGAATCGTTGTGACAAAACTTTGTTGGATGAACTGAACTGTAGATACATTCCAAATTTCAATCCTGCGAAAGAGGAAGGATATATCCAACTTACCACCCATAATTACCAGGCGCAACGTATCAATGAATATGAACTGGCACAACTGCCCGGACGTTCTTTTACCTTTCGCGCCCAGATAGATGGAAAATTCCCGGAGTATTCTTATCCTACTGATGAAGTACTGGAGTTAAAACGTGGTGCGCAAATCATGTTTGTAAAGAACGATTCATCCGGTGAACACCGTTATTACAATGGCATGATCGGTGAGGTGGTAAATGTATCCGCTTTGGGCATTGAGGTACGTAGCAAAGGAAGTGAGGACGTCTTCATGTTGCAAGAAGAAGAATGGACCAATGCAAAGTACGTGCTGGATGAAGAGACAAAAGAGATTACAGAAGATATAGAGGGAGTCTTCAAACAATTCCCACTGAAACTGGCATGGGCTATAACCATTCATAAAAGTCAGGGGTTGACGTTTGAGCGTGCAATAATTGATGCCAGCGCTTCCTTTGCACATGGACAGACGTATGTGGCTCTGAACCGTTGCAAGACGTTGGAAGGTCTGGTATTAAGTGCTCCATTATCTGCCAGGGCAGTAATCAGTGACAGTGCTGTGGATACCTTTACAGAAGATGCACGTAGAAATGAGCCTGATGAAACGCGTTACCGGAGATTGCAACAATCGTATTTTCTGGAATTGTTATCAGGATTGTTTGATTTCTTACCATTGGAACTGGCATTGAAGCGTTTTGTGAGGTTATTGGATGAACACTTGTACAAACTCTATCCTAAACTGCTGGTTGAATATAAATCAGAAACGGAACGTTTCCATGAGAAGGTTACGAAAGTTGCTCAAAAGTTTAGCTTACAATATACTCGCCTGGTTGATGGTGCAGCGGATTATGCTACAGATAAAAGTTTGCAGGAGCGCATTCACTTGGGAGCAGAATATTTCAAAGAACAATTGACGCCCTTGGATGCCATCAGAAGTAGTACAATTGTAGAGTCTGACAATAAAGAGCTAAAGAAACAGTTGAAGGCTGTCAGTGAAGAGTTGGATGATTTGCTTCTCTTGAAAGTCGATTTGCTGGAATTCGTAATTGATAAGGGATTCCATGTAGGCGAATATCTGAAACAAAAGTCCGTCCTCTCCATTGACGATGCCGCATCGGGTAAGGATAAAGGAGAAAAACGCGGCGGCAACTTCTCCGGAAGAAGAAAACGTAAAGACGAAACTGAAGACGGTGGAAGTAGTTCTGCACGTAAAAGGGCGGCAACTGTGGAAGTACCTTCGGACATCCTGCATCCCGAATTGTACAAGCGTCTGGTGGCATGGCGCAATGCAGAAGCATCCCGGTTGGGATTACCGGTATATACTGTAATTCAACAAAAGGCAATTCTCGGTATTACGAATTTATTGCCGGAAGATAAGACCACTCTTCTCCGCATTCCTTACTTTGGTAAAAAAGGAGTGGAAAAGTATGGAGATGAACTCTTGGAAATGGTACGAATGTATAAAAAAGAAAGTGGGATTGCGGAAACGTTGTTTAATGATTAAGGGTACTAACCCTCAATCGCTAAACAACATTAAACATCAATTTAATACCTTCTTCCAGAGTGTGTGGCTGGTATCCTAATTCCCTGCGTGCTTTTTCTATGCTCAATCCACTGAAACGGGGGCGGGGAGTTGCCTCTTCCATTTGCTTGGTGGTGACTGGCAGAATTAAGGAATAGTCCAGGTTCAGGATATCTGCTACGCGGTAGGCAATATCAGCTATTGTCAGACATTCTGAGCCACAGATATGGAAGATGCCATTATTAGGATAGTTTATCAGCTTCTCTATTCCTTGCGAGACATCTCCTACATAAGTTGCTGTACGCCATTGGTCGGAAACGACTCGTATTTCTTCGTTGTTTCTTAAACGGTCAGCAACCAATTGTAGTACATTTCCATGTTGTCCCGGTAAGACAGCGCCATAGACTACTGCTACACGGGCAATGGCATAATTACTACATAACTCAGCTGCCCGTTTTTCACCTTTTAGCTTAGTGACACCATAATAGTTGACCGGATCAGGTGTATCTACTTCCGTATAAAGCTGCATTGTATCTCCATTGAATACAAAGTCGGTAGAAAGATGGATAAGGCGTGCAGCGGATGCTTCACACCGGAATGCCAACTGTCCTACAGCATTGACGTTGACACTATCCGCTTCCTCATGGTGAGCTTCACAATAATCAGGAACTGATAAGGCAGAAGTGTTAATCACCACATTAGGGCGTACTTCCCTGAATAGTGCACTTTGTTCTCCCATCTGGCAGATGTCTGCACTGATAAAACGATAATTTCCAGAACCGGGAGCAATGTCATCATGCAGGGAACAGCCCGTTACAATGTATTCGTCGTTGCGCGACAAATCATTTAATATCCGGCGTCCTGTAAACCCGTTGGCGCCTATAACCAAGATTTTTTTCTTCATATTCATATCTTCTTTAATAAGGTGCTGTTCTTCCTTGTTGCACTTCGATTCTTATGCCGAATGATCCATTCGCTGATTTCAGTTCAAAAGCGCCTTTAAAATTATTCCGTTCCCACGGTAAAGCAGAAGGATTTGGAACTTTCCATCCGTCCTTGTTGTATTCTCCATAGGTATTGATACGCATGCCATTCTTCAATCGGAAACTTCCCATCTGCAGGTTTTGAGGAGATGAACCAAAACCTGTCAATCCGAAAGGATTCATACTGTATAGGGTGGAACTACCCAAGCTAAACAGGTGTGAGTAGCCTTGAGAGTAGGTTATGTTCGGGTCCAGGCGAAATAAGAAACTATAATCTTTGCTGGCATCCGGAATTTCCAATTTCATTTTAGGCACTTGGGGAGCTGCCATCTTCATTAAATTCATATCCAGAAGAAAACCATCAAAATCCTTTGTTTCCGGCATATTCATACTACGCACGCTGTCAGCAGGTATTTCATTCTGAGCATTTACCCGGAAGGAGAAAAGACAGAAAAGTATGATTAGTCCTATATATTTCATTACTTAATAGCCTTTATTTAATGGCGAATATATGAAATAAGTATGAATTATGGAAATATATAGCATTTATTAAAATAAAAGTTGTATATTGTATACGGTTATTTGGAAATAGTTATTATCTTTGAGGTGTAAATAATTGAATTAGTAGATAAGCAATCTATTTTGTTCCTCTCTAACCAGTAAATGAACGGGCTGTATCTCGTGTAGAAATGCAGCCCGTTTTTCTATTTCCTAATTATGTAAATGGGAAGTTGAATTATGAACATAATTCAACTTCCTGAATTGCATTAGTTGATGATAAGTTTGTATCCGATGCCTCGGACATTGACAATGCGGATACGTTCGTCCTTGGAAAGTTTATGCCGTAATTTAGTGATGAACACGTGCAGGCTGCGCGAATTGAAGAAACTGTCGTCCCCCCAAAGATCGAGCAGGATATTCTGGGTATTCACTACCTGATTACGGTTTTCGCACAGGCGTTTCAGGATTTCGGCCTCGCGGTGGGAGAGTTCCTGCTCTATTCCGGTATGGGATAATATCTGTGTGACAGAGTTGAAATGGTAATCGCCTATCTTGAAACAGGTTTCTTCCTTCTTCGGTTCCTCTTTGAATGTAAATGCTTTGCCCACCAGCGCTTTAATGCGCACGATAAGTTCCTGCATGCCGAAAGGCTTTTTCAGATAGTCGTTAGCCCCGAGTTCAAAGCCTTCTACCACATCATTGATGGAAGAACGGGCGGTGAGAAAAAGTACCGGAGTTCGTTTGTCGGTTTGACGGATATGGCGTACCATTTCAAAACCATCCATACGAGGCATCATAACATCTGCTACCAGTACATCAGGGCGTAAGTCGAAGAACATACGCAGACCTTCCTCGCCATCGGCAGCAGTATGGATGATGAAGTTCTGGCCTTCCAGCGTATCTTTGATAATCATGGCGAGGGTTTGTTCATCCTCAACCAGCAGTACCTTGATTTTGTCCATATCTTGATTTATTTTCATAATAAGCAATGTAATGCATCATAACAAGCAATGTAATGTGTTGTAACAAGCAATGTTGTACACCATAACAAGCAACGTTATTCAGATCCTTATTGTAAAAGTACTTCCTTTTCCCGCTTCACTTCGTACGGTTACAATGCCACCGTGCTTTTCTACCATTGTCTTTACGTAGAAAAGCCCCAGCCCGTAGCCTTTGGTATTGTGGATATTTCCTGTCGGAACCCGGTAGAATTTATCGAAAATGTGAGGTTGTTTATCCGTAGGGATACCAATACCGTGGTCTGTCACTGAGATTTCCACTTGTTCCGTTTCCTTTTTCCGGCAACAGATCGTTATGTTGGCTTTATCCGGAGAGTATTTGATGGCATTATCTATCAGGTTACTCAGAATATTACTGAAGTGTGTACGGTCGGCAATGATTGTCAGGTCTTCCGGTGCAATGTCGAGATTGATTTCTACAGGCTTGCCCGCTTTCAGTTTATGCTGTTCGATGAGTGTTGGGAACAGATCGTGCAAGCTGAGCGTCTCCGGATGCAAACGGAAGGTTTTACGGCGTTCCATACTCATGGAGAGAATTTGTTCCACCAGTCCGCTTAATCGCTGTAACTGTTCTTGGCAGATAACCAGATACTTATCCCGTTGTTGCTTGTCTTCTGCCAGATTGAAATTAAGCAAAGCATCGTTGGCGGCATACGCCACAGCAATAGGTGTTTTCAGCTCGTGGGTAATGTTGTTGGTAAAGTCGCTCTTCATCTCTTCCAGTGTTTTCTGCCGCAAAATGGTGCGGATAAGAAACCAGAAGGAGAAACCTAATATAATAAGAATAACGAATGATGTGGTAAGAATACCGCTCATCTGCCGCAATACAATCTTATAAATAGGCTCTATTGTGAGGCGGTAACTTTGATTGGAGTGAATGTCGAAAGCATAATTATATTGTTTTGCTTTTTCACTGGGTATGTATCCGGGAGTCCCGACAATGGCGAGCGTATCAGTATAAACCAGCGTTGAGTCCGGATCAGCACCGGAATGAAGACGCTCCAATCGGTAGGGAAGTTTAAGCCCCCGTTCTTGCAGATAGGTATTCAGCAGACTGTCATAAACGGCTATATCAGGTTCTATAAAAATATCCAGCCCCGAGTGCATTCCGCGCTGGATGAAAGTGGCAAGTTCCACCATACTGCTTTGGTCACGCAGCATCATGTCTATTCCACCTTCGGCTCTTAAAGAAGCCTGAGGTTCATCCTCATTAATCACTGTATCTTCCAGGACCTCTTTTACTGAATCTCTTTCTGCCCAGACTGAAATATTTGTGCCTTCCTGTCCCCGTGTGAAAAGGATATCTCTTGTCGAGTCATTCGGATAACTTACTGATACACTGTCATACTTCATAGGGATACCTTCTTTTAAAAGTGAACGACTTCCGGCACTGTCTGTTTGGTTAACAGTTGTACTGCTGCGGACAAATGATTTTCCGGAATCGGAATTGTATCCTGCTGAAACCTCTACGGAACCGTGGGCTTTATTTTCTTTTTGCATCTCCTTTACACGCAGCATCATCTCATTATAATCACTCATGCGCATGGCCTCTACGATGCTTTGTTCCAGTTCGTGCTTCATCGTTTTGTATAGCCCCGTGATCCAGTATGCCTGGTAAATAAAGATACCCAGCAGAGAGATTATGACTAATATGGCAATAGGTCTGAATGGCAGTTTCATGTAGCTCTTGTATTTATATGGACAAAGATAGGAAAGATAACCGGTACATGTATGGACGGTAAGACTAAATAACACTTCAGATAACACTAGATAAGACTACGTAAGTTCCAGATAACACAAAGTCCGGAAGATTTCACCGTACTTTGCAGTGCAAGAGCTTAAGGGATGATTCGTTTTTGCACAAGGCATCTTTTGCAAAAGGTATAGGGAGAATCTTGTGCAGTCCCTTGCATAATTGGGTGTCAACCTTGGTTAACCGGCCTGTCAACTAAGGTTAATGGATCTGTCAACCAAGCTTAATCGACCTGTCAACCAAGGTTGACACCCAATCATCTCTAAGTCTGAACACATTTATGTCGTATCTAAAACAAATGAACATGAAGTCTTATTACTATCTTTCCCTGATGCTATGTGCATTGAGTGCAGGAGTTTCCGCTCAGGAAATAACAAAGAGTACGGATGTAGAGAGCGAACGGACGCTCAGCGCGGACAGTATTATAACACAAGACAAGCAGCTGGACAGTCTTTATCAATCTCTTCCTGAAGTAATGATTACCGGGCAACGTCCCATCGTGAAAGCGGAGCAAGGTAAACTGGTGTACGATCTTCCGCGCCTTATCGGTAATCTACCCGTAGATAATGCTTATGACGCTGTGAAGGAACTGCCGGGCGTAACCGAGATGAATGGCGGGTTGATGTTGGCAGGGCAGGGGGTAACTGTAATACTGGATGGTAAAGTTACCACCATGAGTACCGAACAGCTTTATTCTTTGCTGAAAAGTATCCCCTCCAGTCGCATTGAGAAGGCGGAAGTGATGTACAATGCTCCGGCACGCTATCAGGTGCGGGGTGCACTTATCAATATCACACTGAAACAAAGCACCGGAGGCCCGTCTTCCTGGCAGGGAGAGCTTTATGGCAAATATAATCAGAAACATTACGAGGGCTTCAACGAACGTGCCAGCCTGATCTATAATGGAAATAAATTCTCAGCAGATTTTCTTTACTCACACAACCACGGACGGGGATATTCTTTAACCGATAAAGAAGCTATGCACTCTCTGGCGGACGGTTCGGTTCATCACATCACAACCGATGAGATGGGCCGGAGCCGTTCACATACCCATAGTTTCCGGGTAGGGGCGGATTACAATATTGCCAAGGATCATCAGCTGAGTTTTGTTTATAATGGAAGTTATTCGACTTACCACAGTCTGATGGATATTTACGGTACGCAGCAGTCCAACACCCGTAGCAGCAGTACCGATTGGCTGCACAATGGGCGTCTGGATTACCGTACACCTTTCGGACTGAAAGCTGGTGCTGAATTGACTTATTACCGTTCTCCATCCGATCAGTTATTGCATAGCAGCATGCAAGGTGAAGAGCTGGCCTTTTATACTGAAGACTGTCAGCGCATCAATCGCTGGAAATTCTTCCTTGCCCAGGAGCATAATCTGGGGCGTGGATGGGGATTGAATTATGGTGCCGTTTATACTACCAGTATCGACCACAGTTATCAATATTATTATGATACGGAGAAGGGTGCGGGAACAAAGGCAGGTGTAAGCACAGGTATTCCCGATAATATGCAATCCCGCCGTCGCGAACAAACTCTGAACTTCTATGCGGGTTTCAATAAAAGTTTTGGTGATAAACTTTCCCTGGATGCTTCGCTTGCCGTGGAACATTATAAGACACCGGTATGGAATCAATGGGATTGGTATCCTACCATTAACCTGAGTTATATGCCCGCCCCCGGCTATGTTTGGCAATTGGCTTTGAGCAGTGATAAAGATTATCCTGATTATTGGGCGGTACAGGATGCTATTTCTTATCTGGGCGGTGGATATTCTGAAATACATGGGAACCCGTTCCTGAAACCGGCTCAGGAATATCAACTTCAGTTGACACATATTTTGAAGAGTAAATACATCTTCAGTGCATGGTTTAATCATACGAAAGATTACTCAGTCCAGACTCTTTATCAATCCTCCGAACGTCTGGTGGAGATCTATAAGCATTTGAATTTTAATTACCAGCAACAAGCAGGATTACAGGCTTCTATACCATTTGATATAAAGCAATTGTTAAATTCTCGTTTAACTTTGATTGGTGTATGGCATCATGAGAAAGATGAGGATTTCTGGGATATTCCTTTCAACCGGAATATTTGTTATGGTATTGCCGTACTGACAAATACTTTCACTCTTTCTAAGAAGCCTGATCTGAAACTGACACTGACGGGAATGGCTCGTAGTAAAGCGACTCAGGGAATTTATGATTTACCGTCTTCAGGGTATGTAAATGCTGCTTTGCGGTATGGCTTTGCCAAAGGAAAGGCTGTTCTGAATCTTTATTGCAATGATATCTTTGAGACGGGACAGATAAAACCACGCATCCGTTTTGGTACGCAGAACGTGACGAATGATTATACTTGTTTCAGGGAAATCGGGGTGTCGTTTACGTATAAATTCGGAGGATACAGGGAGAAGAAGAGGGAGGAAGTGGATAGGTCGAGGTTTAAATAGTGACGAGCAAATCTTAACGTATGTATTGTCCTTCCTTGTGATTGTTTGTTATATACTTAACCAGAATACGTTCGTCTTGTTTAATGAAAAAGATATACCATGTTGTACGAGGTGACTTGCTTCTTTTGAAAAAAGTGTATTGTATATTTTCTCCGTAACGGGAAAAATGGCTTTCGGCTGAAGGGCTGAGGTGGTAATGAACTGCTGTTGGAATTTCCTGAATAAAATCGATAATTTCGTCTACAAGTAGTTCTGCATTTTCATAAATATTCAGATAGCCTTCAGTTATCAGGATATTAGGAAGTTCCTCTAAAAATCTGAAACAGAAGGGTGTATAAGGATTTTAGTTGCGAGCATACATTTCTTTTAATTTGCGTTTACACTGTATGCGGAAATCCTCAACGGTTAGTCCCTGTTCCCATTCCTGTTCAAATTTATCTTTTTGTGCAATGCGTTCTTTCACAAACTCCAATACAGAATTTAATTCTTCCGGTTCGTCTATACGCATTATACGATTGACCAATTGAACCTTCATCGCATTTATATCTCCGTAGATACCTGACGGTTCGGAAGCGTTCGTTTGTTGCACTGGAATATCAGAATATTTTTTGGTCTCTTTCTTTCCCATATCTATCGTTTTTAATAATCGTTTCAATGATAGTACAAATATAGCATGTTTGCTTTATCTTTCAATGATTTGCTGCCATTTAAATGAAGAACTTATTTTTTTATGATTACTAAAAAGCATTCCGCACACTATAAAAATCAGAATCTTTTGTCCCTTCCTCCTCTATATTTCTTAATTTTGTCGGAACAAAATGAAGTATCAACCTTCCGCACACTCAATCTCAAAATGACACTGCGGAACTTAAATTATCGTATTATGATTAACAGATTCGTCTTGAACGAAGTATCCTACTTCGGACCGGGTGCCCGCGAAGTGCTCCCACAGGAAATTAAACGTCTCGGCTTGAAAAAAGCCTTTGTATCTACCGACAAAGATCTGATTAAATTTGGTGTAGCTGACAAGGTGCTTTCCGTACTGGATAAGGCAGGCATACCCTATGTTGTATTCAGCGATATTAAACCAAATCCTACGGTTAGTAATGTAAATGCAGGTGTGAAAGCGTTTGCAGAATCCGGTGCCGATTTTATTCTGGCTATTGGTGGTGGTTCTTCCATCGATACATCAAAAGCTATCGGCATTATCACTAATAACCCGGAATTCAGTGATGTGGTTTCTCTGGAAGGAGTGGCGCCGACTCAGAAGAAATCCGTGCCTATCATTGCTCTGCCTACTACAGCAGGAACGGCTGCCGAAGTGACTATCAACTACGTGATTACCGACGAAGTGAATGAAAAGAAGATGGTATGTGTAGATCCGAATGATATTCCTGCCATCGCCATTGTAGATGCCGAATTGATGTACACTTTGCCTAAAGGGCTGACCGCTTCTACGGGACTGGATGCATTGACACATGCTATTGAAGGTCTGATTACTAAGGGAGCTTGGGAAATGAGCGATATGTTTGAAATTAAAGCTATCGAAATGATTACCCGTTATTTGGAAACGGCCGTGTTTGAGCCGACAAATGCAGAGGCACGTAATGGTATGGCGGTAGCGCAATATATTGCAGGTATGGCATTCTCTAATGTAGGTTTGGGCGTTGTTCATGGTATGGCACATCCATTGGGTGCTATTTTTGATATACCTCACGGTGTGGCTAATGCGTTGTTGCTGCCTATCATTATGGAATTTAATGCTCCTGCTGCACTTGATAAGTATGTGGAAATTGCTAAGGCGATGAAAGTATATAAAGAAGGTATGAGCCAGGAAGAAGCTGCACGTGCTGCCGTAGATGCGGTGAGAGCACTGTCAGTAAGAGTAGGTATTCCGCAACACCTTTCTGAATTAGGTATCAAGGAAAGCGATCTCGACAAGCTGGCTACGGCTGCTATTGCCGATGTTTGTACACCGGGTAATCCTCGCGAGGTGACGAAGGAGATTATTCTGGATTTATACAAAAAAGCGTTGTAATAAGTGATTAGGGGTTAGTGATTAGTGATTAGTCTCCTTGCGGCATTATAGCGTAGCACTAATCACTTATTAAACTATCGGGAACAGAAGTGTAAACGTGCTTCCTTCTCCCACTTTTGATTGCACCGTAATGCTTCCATGATGCTGGTGCATGATTTGGCGCGAGATGGTTAACCCGATACCTGAACCGGTCGGTTTTGTGGTGAAAAATGGAATGAAAATACGTTCCTGAACTTCCGGATCGATGCCGGTTCCATTATCAGTAACACGCAGGAAAAGGTGATTTCTTGGAGTGATGCCCGCGGAAAGAGTGATTTGTGTCGCTTCGTTTTCGCGGGCATTCCGTATCAGGTTGATAAGTACCTGTTCTATTTGCTCTTTATCTGCAATCAGGCGCAACGGAACGTTGGGAAGAGAGAGGTGTAGATCATCTGTATCATTTTGCATCAATTGAACGACTCCTTTCAGCAGTTCTCCGGCATTATAAAGTTTTAATAAAGGGTGGGGCAGGTGCGATACTTCCCGGTAGCTATTCATAAAGCGTACTAGACCGTTCCCTCTGCGACCGATGGTTTGCAACATCTGTCTGATTTCCATTTTGGTTTCTTCGTCACCTTCCAGACTGTCGGCGTGCTTGGTAAGAAGTTCGGTCAGTGATATGATAGGAGTGATGGAATTCATAATTTCATGCGTCAGTACGCGGATTAGCTTCTGCCATGCTTCCGTTTCACGGCTATCCAAGGCGGAATGGATATTTTTCATTCCCGCAATCAACAGCTTCCTGCCCTGAATGATGAATTCCATGCCGGAAAGGGCAAGCTGCACAGTCTCTTCCTCTTCTTTGATTTGCCAGACGGAAAGGTCGCCCGCTTTCAATGTGCGCAGTTTTTCCGGCAGATTCGGATGAAACTCTGTCAAGTCATCCACCGTTCGCGGATGTTCCATGTGTATCAGACGCTTTGCCGCTTCGTTAATCCATTCCATCTGCCCGTCAGGAGCATAAACGAGTACTACCATATCTATGTGATTGGCCAGAGCCTGGAAGTATTGCAACTGGCTTTCTTTTTTTTGCAGATTACTGCGATAGTGTTTAAGGGCATCCTGCATCTCGGTCAATAACTCTTCGGGGAGAGTTTGCGGAGCATTAGGATGGGCGGCAGGAGAAGATAGGAATTCAGAGTATCGCACTGACCAAATGAATTGAGCCATCGCACGTGCAGAATGTAATATATACCGATAGATAGCGTAAGCCACAAACGCAGTGAGGCAGAGTGCTACAAACAGGCTGATATAAAACCCGTGCACGGCCAGCCATGCCGAACACAAACAACATGCCAGCAATCCGACCGTAAGCCAGAGAGGCGTCTTCGCCCAAGCTTGTTTCTTCATAATCCGAACTTTTCAATCCTTCTATATAGTGATGTCCTCGTTATCCCCAGCATTTCCGCAGCCAACGTGATGTTTCCTCCGCATATCCGCAGCACCTCATTGATAGTTTCCCGTTCCATTCGTTCCAGATTATATTTTTCTTTTTCGGGAATGGCATTGGAAGATTGAGGCGAACGTAGCATGAAATCATCTGCCGTCAGCATTGTTCCTGTAGAAAGGATGACGGCACGCTCGATGGCATGCTCCAGTTCACGCACATTGCCCGGCCAACGGTAAAGTTGTAGCATCTTTCGTGCTTCTTTGGAAATTCCCCGAAGTTCTTTCTTATACTTCTTCCGATAGCGTTGGAGAAAGAAATCGGCTAACAGGAACAGGTCGTTCCCACGTTCCCGCAAAGGCGGAATACGAATTTCAATCGTATTGATGCGGTACAGTAAATCCTGGCGGAATTGTCCGTCATCGATGGCACTGTATAAATCCGTATTTGTGGCACAAATCAACCTTACATCTACAGGATAGGAGGTGGTAGAACCGAGCCGTGAACTCTTTCTCTGTTCAATGACCGAAAGCAACTTCGCTTGAAGCGGAAGATTCAGATTGCCGATTTCATTCAGAAACAACGTTCCGCCTGAAGCTACTTCCACACGTCCCGGCTTATTCTTGCGGGCGTCGGTAAATGCACCCTTTTCATATCCGAACAATTCGCTTTCGAACAACGTGTCCGGAATACTTCCTAAATCGATAGGTACGTATATCTCATTCTTGCGGGGGGACTGTTCGTAAACATAGCGGGCAATCAAGTCTTTACCTGTTCCGTTTTCTCCCAGGAGCAAAAGGTTCGCATCTGTTTCGGAAAATTTTCTTATCGTCTGAAAAATAGCTTGCATGGCGGCAGATTCACCGATGACGCGTGTGGGCTTAGGGGGAAGAGTCAAAGCTTCTCTTTGTTCTTTTAAAGTCTCCTTCTGTTGTTTCAGGGTTTCTACTTCCGTCCGGCTGAAACTGAGTTGCAGGGCGGAAGACACGGTGGCTATCAGCTTCTCGTTTTGCCAGGGTTTGGGAATGAAATCTGTGGCACCTTGCTTAATGGCCTGAACTGCCTTTTCCGTATCCGCATAGGCGGTAATGAAGATAACAACAGCTTTCTCGTCCAGCTTCAGTATCTCGTCCAACCAATGAAATCCCTCTTTCCCACTGACGGCATCCCGACGGAAATTCATGTCAAGCAAGATGACGTTGAAGTGGGTACGAGAGATGAGTGGCAGCAATTCACGTGGGTCAGTTGTCATAGTGATACTTTCTACCAAAGGACGCAGTAGCATTTTCAAGGTGAAGAGAATGTCTTCATTATCGTCTACAATGAGTATCTTTCCTCGTTTCATCATACTTAAAGTTAAGTTTAAAATGTGCGGATACAGGGCTCTTTTCCGGACATGTACAAAGATAGGTAAAGTTTTTGAAAAAGAAGTGTACGGAAGCGTGCATTTGGTGTACGATATCGTGCAATTTTGTGAAATGATATTGTGCTTAAGTAAATGAAAAACAATGTATTATTCTTTTGGTATAGTTCTTGCGAAACTTCCGTAGAAGAAAGTCTTATTCTAATAAATGCGATTATGATAAAGCATTATATAAAAGTTGCACTCCGGTTGATCAAGCGGAGCTTCCTATTTTCTACCATCAATATGCTGGGCTTTGTATTTGGCATGACGGCAGCGTTTCTCATTTACCTCTGGGTGATAAACGAGCTGACGTATGATAATTGCTTTCCGGATGCAGACCGTATTTCCAGAGTGATAGAAGTGAGCCGGGAGACGAGTGGCGAGATAAAGGAATCTCCTGAAAGTATACGCTCACTTGTGAGAGTTTTTAAGGAAGATTTTCCACAAGTAGAAGATGCGACAGCTATCAAATATGAAGATAACCTTACACTGGAGACAGATGATGAGAAAAGAATAATTGGTAAATATGTCCATGTGGACAGTACGTTTTTTCACGTCTTTCCATTCCCGATAATAGAAGGTAACCCCGAACAACTATGGGATAATCTTGATAATGTTGTATTATCCGAGGTTATGGCACGAAAACTATTTGGAAATGCTTCTGCCATAGGAAAAAAAGTGAAAAGAAACTATGTTGGACGGACTGATGTACACACTGTTGTTGCCGTGGTTAAGATACCTGCGAAAAGTCACATACAGTTTGATGTTGCCTTTTCGATAGATGCATACGGTCTCTTCTCCATGGGGTGGAATTGGGATAGCATGCGTCGTGGAATGCATGTTTATGTAAAAATGAAACAGGGTGACGAGGGTAAGTTGTATCGTCAGGAGCAAAGAACAATGAGGCATGCTCTCAAAAAGTTTGGTGAGAAACGAACGCTATTGCGTTTCCAGCCGATAAGAGATATTCATCTACATACAACTTTCTCTGATGAAAACGTTAAGAATCATGGTAGCCTTGCCACTATGTACCTATTTGTGGCGTTAGCCATTTTGGTCATTTTTATGGGTGCATTCAATTTCATGACACTTTCCACAGCTCGGGCGTCACTACGCTATAAAGAAATAGGGGTGCGCAAAGTAACGGGTGCCAAACGGAAAACACTTATTACACAGTTTCTCTCAGAAAGTTTAGTACAATCATTTATTTCTCTGGTACTTGCTTTAGCTCTGACGGAACTTATGCTGCCTCTGTTCAACCAAGCTATGGAAACTGCTATAACATTAAGAATGAATTGGGATATTATTTTCTATATTCTGTTTGGTATTATAGGCATAGGTTGTTTGGCTGGTGCTTATCCAGCATTTTATCTTTCATCAGTCAATCCGTTGCTTGCTTTCAAAGGCGGACGAAAGACCGGCAAGAAAGGAGGGCTTATCAAAGGATTGGTTTGCATCCAGTTTTTCATAGCTATAGTATTGATGTTGATGACTTTCATTGTACTGAAGCAACTTCACTTCATGGAGAATAAGGATTTGGGACTTGACAGAGAGAATATTGTCTCCATCCATACAAGCTTATGGTATGAAGTTGCTGATTTCAAACAAGACTTATTGAGGAATCCCGATATTAAGAGTGTTTCGATGGGTTCGCCTATTGAAAGTTTTGGAGAAGGAAATCTGGAAAAGAAAAACGGACAAGCGGCAATCAGGTGGACAGATATAGATGGAAAAACAGATTCGTTGCAAATGATGGAGATATGGGCGGATGGTGATTTTGTAAAAACTTTCGGATTACAATTATTGAAAGGGGAGTTGATGGATTCTTATTTTGAGAATTACTGGATGCAGAGTGATTCTGATAAGCCTGTTCAGCCGACGATTGTCATCAATGAAACAGCATGGAAAGCGATGAAAGTTGCTGACCCGATAGGTATGGAAGTCTATAAAGAATTTAGTGGATGGGCTGTGAAATCCCGTATTGTTGGTGTGGTGAAAGATTTTAATTTTCAGTCATTGCGTGAGAAAATGAAACCTGCTTATATATACTATAATCCGGAGTGTCTGGGCGATATGTATATTAAGATAGCCCCCGAGCGTAAACAGGAGACTTTGAAATATATTCAGCAGAAATTTGAAGAATGGGCGGTGCGTGATGATATTTTCGTCAAAGAATTCAATTATCAGTTTTTCTCCGATACTCTGAACAAGAATTATGCCAAAGAGCAGCAACAAAGCCGAATGCTGTTATTTTTCACCATCATTGCCATTGTTATTGCTATGATGGGGGTATTCGGGCTGGTTGCTCTTTCTACCGAGCAGCGGACTAAAGAGATAGGTGTCCGCAAAGTGAATGGGGCTCATTCCGACCGCATAGTACGGATGTTCTGTTTGGAATATCTTCGCTGGATAGGCATTGCTTTCGTGATGGCTTGCCCGTTAGGATATTTCTTAATGCATCGTTGGTTGAGTGAATTTGCTTATCAAACGCCCATTAGTTGGTGGCTATTCCTGTTGGCAGGGGCAATGATAGCAGGTATTACTTCATTTACTGTCTTTGGACAGACTTGGCGGAAAGCATCACAAAATCCGGTAGAATCATTGAGGTATGAGTAAGATTCATTTCATACATAATGAAAAATAGATTTGGATATAATGATAACGAGATTTGATTATAATGAAAAAAATAAATTGAATATGATAAAGACTATTGGACTCAGTAAGATATTTCGTACGGAAAGCGTGCAGACCACTGCATTGAATGAAGTAAGTTTGGAAATCAATCAGGGAGAGTTTGTTGCCATTATGGGACCTTCCGGTTGTGGTAAGTCTACCTTGCTGAATATGATAGGTTTGCTTGATAGCCCCACTTCCGGTGAACTTTGGTTTCTGGATCAGGAAGTTTCCCACTACTCCGAGAATGACCGTACGGATTTGCGTAACGGAAATCTTGGTTTTGTATTCCAAAGTTTCAATCTGATAGATGAACTTACAGTCTTTGAAAACGTGGAACTTCCTTTGCTCTATGCCGGAGTATCCACGCGTGAGCGTGTGAAACGTGTCAATGAGGCTTTGGAGCGTATGCAGATAGCTCACCGCACCGAGCATTATCCGCAACAACTTTCCGGTGGGCAGCAGCAGCGTGTGGCCATAGCGCGTGCTATTGTTACCAATCCCCGCATTATCCTCGCCGATGAACCTACGGGAAATCTGGATTCTACGAACGGTAATGAAGTGATGAGCCTCCTGAAAGAACTGAATCGTGATGGGGCCACTGTTGTTATGGTTACCCACTCTGAAGAGAATGCCCGCGAAGCAGAAAGAATCATACGGATGATGGACGGATATATATTGACTGAAAGTAAAAACGCCCGATAATAGATTCTTGTGTTTTGCAACATTTTTTAATAAAAAAAACTTTTTTCTTTCATGTAAATGAGAAAAAAGCTCTTTCTTTGTTAGTAGTAATTATCATAAACCTGTTTGGCAATGACACATTATAAACTGCTATTACTGCTGGTAAGTTTCTTTTGCATAACTTCCTTGTATGCACAAAAACGTAACTTTCTGATGTATAAGGATTCTGTATTGGGAAAGGATACTCTCATACTCAATGTTGAATTCTCCTTTGGAGCATCTTCCGCGTCCGCTAAACAGAGGCAATATTCTATTTCAATAGAGAAGAATGGCCGTATTGTGAAAACTTATGATGCCAAAGATATTGTAGGTTATCGGGAAGGCGGTACAACTTACGCTCCCAAAGTGATTTTAGTCAACGGAGAGAGGCGGAAAGTATTGTTACCTCGCATTTATTGGAAAGAGCCTGTACAGATGTATGTTTTCATCACCGATGAAGGAAATAAAGAATATTATTTTCAAAATGACAAGGATGAAAATTCTCCTTTACATCCGATGAGAGATGATCCTCAAACTGGCTACGTAAACCCGTTGAAAACATATTTGGAAGAATTTCCGATAGCACAGGATAATGAAGAGGTAAAAGCATATATCCGTTCGATGAAACCTACGGTCAACTCTTTTAGAAGCCGATACAAAGTTTGCCGAACCGGCAATGCGAATTATATTCCGCGTATCCGTTGGGGAGTATTGGCAGGAGCAGGCATTGCCAAATTATTTTTAGAATCTTATGATTTTAAGCCTAAATTGCAAGGGTTTGTTGGTGTTTTTGCCGACATACCTCTGATTGATGGATTTTCTTTTCATCCGGAACTGACTTATCGTAAGTATGCTTTTAGTAAATTAGAGGAGAGCAAGACGAAATTGAATGTTGTTTATAATCGGCAAGATTTTGTCTTGCCGTTAATGTTACGTTATACTTTGGTATCGCTGAAAGGGAAAATATTACCCTATATGCAATTAGGGGCAGAATTGGGATATGCCCTAAAAAATGAATCAGCCAGTCAATATACGACTACTGATCCGGATGACTTCATCGTATGGACCGAGAGTGGAATCATAAAACATGATAAGTTCGGAATTGCCTATACGGCTGGTATTGGAACAGAATGGAAAATTCGTTCTAATCATTCTTTATTTTTGGATTTACGTTATTGCAAGGAAACTACAAAAGATTATCTGACAGGTTATTATGCTGTTGTTTCTTTTAACCTCTAAAAACAATTGGTTATGAAAACGAATTATTTTTTATGTATATTCATCCTTAGGATTAGCTGCGTATTGTTTTTCTTTTGTTCTTGTGAGGATGCGGAATTGGCTCTCACTAATTCTGCTAAAGTGAGTATACAGGCTGAATGGAAGGATTATTCGTTTCATTTTTCAGCGAATGTCAAGAGCTCTGGCAATCTAAAGACAGAGGAACGAGGATTTGTGAAGGTTATTCCGGCCCACAATGAAGATATGGAGTCATGTCCGGAGCAAACAGAAACTTTGATTATTCCGCTAACCGGAGATTTTTCCTATCAGACAGAGAAAGATAATCTGATGAGTGGCTTAGAGTGTTGGGTTTATGCATATGTGAAGACTAATTATGGTAACTTCCGCAGTGAAATTACAGTATTGAAAACCCCCAACCAATCGCAACCGCAGATCACTTCGGTACGTCATGTCCCCTCACCGGAAGGTCCCAGTCTGGGAGGTGGCACTGTTTATATTGACGGCACCGGTTTCTCTAATATAAAAAGACGGATTGCGGTTTCTATAAAAACAGTGGGAGATTTATGGAATCCACCACAGAGTATTTTTCTGGATATTCAGGAAGCATCATTTACGCGGATTGTTGCTACCTATCCTTCCCATGAATGGAATCTGGTGGGAGATTTCCCATTAACTGTATTTGTGGGTAATTATGAAAACAAGGCTGTTGATACATTCAAAGTAGAAGGGGTACTGTTAAAAAGTATATCACCTTGTGTGCTTCGATATGGAGAAAAGGCAATGGTACAAATGTCAGGATTCTCTCCGAACAGTGACTTTCAACTTGCAGCGTATGAATCCGGAGATTATAAAATAGTGTCTACTACCGAGCAAGGAGTGGAATTACAAGTCTTCCCTGATTATTATGATCCCACTAACGATAGGGAATGTCAATTATTCTATTATGATAAAAATACGAATATGTATTCCACTCGCCTGTCGTTCCATGTGCCTGCGTCTAAGTGGTTGGAAAGAAATGCTTTTAAGATGTTAAGTCCTAATGCCAAGCAGTATAATTGTTTCTATCAAGGTAAAGGCTATTTTTATGATACAGACAATTTTTTTGATTCGAATAACAATAAATTGAAAGTATATGACTTGGAAACATTCTCATGGGAATATTATCCGCTCATGGACAACGACCACAATTATGGCATTAATGAATATGCCGACTTATTTGCCCATGAGGGATATATTTATCTTTCAATCAAGCGTCGAAGAAATAAAGAAGGAACCAATACTGTTCTTTCTTGGCAGTGCCTCTATCGCTTCAATGTCAATACTCATCGGTGGGAACAGTTGAAGAACATTGCCGACAACGCTGAAGATTGTATGAATATAGATGCCGTCTGGTTCGATGGGCAGCAACTATATGTACATTCTGATAAGCCTTTTTTATGGGAATATAATCCTACAACAGACAGTTGGCAAAAGACTAACATACATTTCCCTGCCGACTTCATGTATACAGGCGAGCATAATGGTTACATCTACTATCAAACAGAAGATAAGCATATTTACCGCTTCAAGAAAGAACAACCGGAAAAAGTAGAATATTTTGGCACACTGGAACTTCCTGTTTCCAAAGAGGCGGCAGTCTGCGGGGACTATATTTACTATAGATATGAGAAAGGAGTGTTCCGCATACCGCTATCACAATCTGTAGGAGGGATGCTTGAGGTTGAATCATTAGGTGCCGTGGATGCATTCTATTATTGCCATGGTACATTCTTCTCTCACAATGGAGATATTAATTACCTTTTAGCTACTCGGCCCAGTGCTATGGGATGGGGAGATTGCCATTTATATGAATATTCTAATTGAGACTTATAAGGAACGCTCAAGAGGCTTTCTTATCCTAAAATCTTGCTATCTGCACTCTTTTTCGTACTTTTGTAACTTTCAAAAAGAAAGTTTTATTTAAAGAAGTTCTCTGTATGAAATCAGACATTGAAATAGCCCGCAGCATAGAGCTGAAGAAGATTAAGCAGGTAGCCGAGAATGTAGGTATTCCACGTGAAGAAGTAGAAAACTACGGACGGTATATTGCTAAAATCCCTACACATCTGATTGATGAAGAAAAAGTGAAGAAAAGTAACCTGATTTTGGTAACTGCTATTACCGCTACCAAAGCAGGTATTGGTAAAACTACAGTTTCTATCGGTCTGGCTTTGGGATTGAATAAAATTGGTAAAAAGGCGATTGTTGCTTTGCGTGAGCCTTCATTAGGACCTTGTTTCGGCATGAAGGGTGGGGCAGCAGGTGGCGGTTATGCCCAGGTGCTTCCTATGGAAAAGATAAATCTGCACTTTACAGGAGATTTTCATGCCATCACTTCGGCGCACAATATGATATCCGCATTGCTCGACAATTATCTTTATCAGCATCAGGCGGATGGATTCGGGCTGAAAGAGATTATCTGGCAGCGTGTACTGGATGTGAACGACCGTTCTTTGCGTAGTATTGTCACGGGTTTAGGTCCCAGTACGAACGGTATTACCGAAGAATCCGGCTTCGATATTACCCCTGCATCCGAAATTATGGCTATTCTTTGTCTGGCAAAGGATATAGATGACTTGAAACGACGGATTGAGAATATCATTCTTGGTTTCCGATTTGATGGTTGTCCATTCACAGTGAAGGAGTTAGGTATTGCTGGAGCTATTACTGTCTTGTTGAAAGATGCCATTAATCCGAACTTAGTTCAAACTACCGAAGGATCGGCTGCTTTTGTTCATGGAGGTCCATTCGCCAATATTGCACATGGTTGTAACTCTATTCTGGCAACGAAAATGGCCATGACTTTCGGCGACTATGTTGTAACGGAAGCCGGCTTCGGTGCTGACCTCGGTGCGGAGAAATTTTATAATATCAAATGCCGTAAAAGTGGATTGCAACCAAAGTTGACTGTGATTGTTGCCACTGCACAAGGTTTGAAAATGCATGGAGGTGTCAGCCTCGATCGTATTAAAGAGCCCAATATGGAGGGATTGCAGCAAGGTTTCGGTAATCTTGATAAGCATATACGTAATCTGCGTTCGTTCGGTCAGACGGTGGTGGTTGCTTTCAATCGTTTTGCCAGTGATACGGATGAGGAAGTGGAAGCGATCCGTCATCACTGTGAGGAAAAATTAGGCGTTGGTTTTGCCGTCAATAATGCATTTACAGAAGGTGGAGAAGGAGCCGTGGAACTTGCTAATCTGGTAGTGGATACTATTGAGAAGAAACCTTCCGAACCTTTGAATTTCAGTTATAGTGAGAATGATAGTGTAGAACAAAAGATAGAGAAGATAGCTTGTAATCTATATGGTGCCAGTGTGGTGACTTATAGCATTCATTCACGCAAAATCATTAAACTGATAGAGAAGATGGGCATTGGTCATTATCCAGTTTGTATAGCTAAAACTCAATATTCTTTCTCTGCCGATCCGAAGATATATGGTGCAGTGAATAATTTTGAATTCCACATCAAGGATATTGTAATCAATAACGGTGCGGAAATGATTGTTGCCATTGCAGGAGAAATTTTACGTATGCCGGGACTTCCCAAAGAACCGCAGGCTATGCATATTGATATTGTGGATGGAAATATAGAAGGATTGAGCTGAATCAGGCTAGTAGACATAAAAAGAAATCCGCAGTCTTTCATTAGGCTGCGGATTTTTTATAACGTTTTTTATATACGTTTTCTTAGTATGCAAACAGCGGATATTTTTCCATAGTCTTATTCACGCGTGCGCGAATTTCGGCAATAACCGCTTCATTTTCTACATTGGACAGAACCGTTTCAATCATTTCTGCAATTTCCAGCATCAGATCTTCTTTAGCACCACGAGTAGTGATGGCAGGAGTACCCAGACGGATACCGGAAGTTTGGAATGCAGAGCGGCTATCGAACGGAACCATATTCTTGTTTACAGTGATATCGGCAGATACCAATGCTTTTTCAGCAACTTTACCTGTGAGATCAGGATATTTGCTACGTAGGTCAACCAGCATAGAGTGATTATCCGTACCACCTGAAACGATTGTAAAGCCACGGTCGATTAATGCTTGTGCCAGTACGGCTGCATTTTTCTTCACTTGAGCAGCATATTCTTTGAATTCAGGTTGCAGGATTTCACCGAATGCAACAGCTTTTGCTGCAATAACGTGTTCCAACGGACCGCCCTGAATACCCGGGAATACGGCTGAGTCGATCAGCTGAGACATCATCTTGATTTCACCCTTCGGTGTTGTTTTTCCCCAAGGATTAGGGAAGTCTTTGCCAATCAAGATGATACCACCGCGAGGACCACGCAAAGTCTTATGGGTAGTAGAAGTAACGATATGAGCATACTTCACAGGGTTATCCAGCAATCCGGCTGCAATCAGTCCGGCAGGGTGAGCCATATCGATCATCAGGATAGCACCTACTTTGTCTGCGATTTCGCGCATACGTTTGTAGTCCCATTCGCGGGAATATGCTGAACCGCCACCGATGATCATTTTAGGTTTTTCGCGCAAAGCAACTTCTTCCATCTGGTCATAGTCTACGCGACCGGTTTCCTTATTCAGATTATATTCACAGGGAGTATAGATAATACCGGAAGTATTTACTAAAGAGCCGTGTGAGAGGTGACCGCCGTGAGCCAGATTCAATCCCATGAATTTGTCACCCGGATTCAATACAGCGAGGAATACAGCTGCATTAGCCTGTGCGCCTGAGTGGGGTTGCACGTTAGCCCATTCTGCACCAAAGATTTCCTTTATGCGGTCGATAGCAATTTGTTCGCTCTGGTCTACTACTTCGCAACCTCCGTAGTAACGTTTGCCGGGATAACCTTCTGCATACTTGTTAGTGAGACAGGAGCCCATTGCCTCCATTACTTGGTCACTTACAAAATTCTCTGATGCAATCAGTTCAATACCTTTGAGCTGACGTTGATGTTCTTTTTCGATGATATCGAAAATTAAATCGTCTCTTTTCATTTTGCTTACTTAGATAAGTTTGATAAATCTGTGTTCTCTTATTAAGCGTACAAATTTACGGTAAAAAAATGAATAAACTGTCAGAAAAGTCAGAAATTTACTTTCTAAAAGAATACTCCAAAGGAAAAACTGAGAACATTGTCTCGCCGGTGGAAACGTATTTCGTCGGCGGGTGGATCACCTTCGACGACACCGTCATCATAAGTCACTTTGCGCGATATATTATGTAATCCTATATCATAACGGAAGTCGAAGAAAATGCGGGAAATGGTAACGGCTACTCCAAGGGTAAAACTGAGGTTCAATGGCCGTAATCTTTCGCTGATTCCCTGCTGGTCAAAATTCTCAAAAGTGACTTCGCTTTTTTTATTCCAGATATAACGGAACTTTGGACCGCCGAATACAGCCAGGCTATAAGGTCCCTCCTTGATGACATTATATCCATAGATCACAGGAATATCTACGCTGTGAATGGATGACGTAATAGATGCCATTTCCAAAGGGGCATTCTCTTCAGCAGGTTTCTCGAAAGTGATGTTGCAGCGGTTAATGTTGTAGGATATTTCCGGTTGCAGGAAGTGGCGTTCAAAGTTGATACGCATGAAGACAGAACCGAAATAACCTATCTTATAGTTATTCTGCACCTCGTCTATTGTGATACCGTTCAATGTAAGGTTGGATACAAGAAAAAGGGAAGAGGTGAAGCCACCTTTAATACCGAAGTTCACCGGACGGTCATGGTGGTGTTTGCTCAGAGGTTCTTCAACCGCCGTGCCAGGCACAAGATGAGACTGTCCCCACATCGTAGCGGGGAAAAGCAAAAGGCACAGGATAAAGCTCTTCAATACTTTGTTCATCACTTATCACTAACGGTTAATCATTCATTTTATTTCTTCTTCTCAACAGACCAGCCAAATTTACCGATCTTTTCGCCCAATTCATAGTATCCTCCATGTACATAAACCAGTGGATTAGCTTCCGCCAGTTCCAGTTTTCCGGTTTCCGTATTCAGGTTCCGGTCGTCGGCACGTACGTTTACCACATCGGCAATAAACATATCATGCGAGCCGAGTGACATGATTTCCTTTACACGGCATTCTATACACAAGGGGGATTCTTCAATAAGGGGAGCATTGACCACAGTACTTTTTCCCGGTGTCAGATGCATTTCTTCGAACTTATTGTAGTCTTTCCCGGAACGTACGCCACACCAATCCGTTGCACGCGCCATATCTTTGGTCGTGAGATTAATGACAAACTCCATATTCCGTTTTAGGATTTCGTAGGAGTGGCGTTCGGGGCGTACTGAAATATAGCACATGGGCGGGTTCGTACAAATCGTTCCCGTCCATGCAATTGTTACTATGTTATATTCTTCCGGAGTGCTTCCGCAGCTTACCAATACGGCAGGAAGCGGATAGATCATTGTTCCGGGCTTCCAGTCTTGTTTCATGACAGTTACATGAGTTACGAGCTCTTATATTATTTCAATTTCGTTCCTGTTTTGCTCTTTCTCGCAATAGTGACATCGGATCACGCAATTTTCCTTGTCTACTACATGGAATAACGTCGCCATGGGCTCGTTGTTCGTGATACATTTGGGGTTAGCACACTTTACAATGCCGCGAAGTTCCTCAGGAAGGCTAACTTCACGTTTTTCCACCACTTCATAATCCCGGATAATATTCAGCTTCACGTTAGGCGCTACCACGGCAATACGATTAATTTCATCATCGCAGAAAAATTTATCCGCAATCTTAATAATGCCTTTAGTACCCAGCTTTCCGCTTTTGAGATTAAAGCCAATGGTGATATTGTTGTTCATGTGTTCAAGTCCCAGCAAAGAGACTACGGTGAACAGATTTTCAGAGGGGATATGGTCGATAACAGTACCGTTTTCTAATGCGGCAACCTGTAGCTCTTGTTTTTTTTCGCTCATAGTTTTTCTGATGTAACTTCAATTGTAAACTTGTCAAATCATTCTTTCACATCATCCAGTGTGATGCCCAATACATCACAGAGAATAGCCTCACGGGCATAAAGACCGTTTTGTGCCTGCTGGAAGTAGTAAGCTTTCGGATTATCGTCTACGTCGTATGCGATTTCATTGACGCGGGGCAGGGGATGCAGAATACACAGATTAGGACGGGTCTGTTCCAGCATTTTGTTGCGCAGGATATAGACGTTCTTCACCCGTTCGTACTCCATGAGATCGGTGAAACGTTCACGCTGCACACGAGTCATGTAGAGGATGTCGGCATCTGCTATGGTTTCTTCTGTAAAGTCCGTATGTTCCACGTATTTGATACCATGATCGCGGCAGTAAATCTTGTATTCTTCAGGCATTCTCAGCTCATCGGGAGCGATGAAATGGAAAGTCGGATTGAAGTGGCGCATTGCCATCAGCAGCGAATGTACAGTACGGCCATATTTGAGGTCACCAACGAGGAAAATATTCAGGTTTTCCAGTGTACCCTGGGTTTTGTAGATGGAGTAGAGGTCGAGCATCGTTTGTGAAGGATGCTGGTTGGCTCCGTCTCCGGCATTGACGATAGGCACTGTGGTTACTTCGCTGGCATAGCGGGCTGCTCCTTCCAGATGATGCCGCATCACGATGATATCGGCGTAGTTGCTCACCATTTTGATGGTGTCTTTCAGGGTTTCGCCTTTCGAAGAACTCGTTGCTTTGGGATCACTAAACCCGATTACACGGGCCCCTAAGCGGTTGGCTGCTGTTTCAAAACTGAGTCTTGTACGGGTAGACGGCTCGAAAAAGAGGGTGGCAACCACTTTCCCTTCCAGCAGCCTACGGTTGGGACGGGCTTCAAACTGCTTCGCCATCTCGATCATGTAGAGGATTTTTTCCTTGCTATGCTCGGCAATGGTGACTAAACTTCTGTTTTCCATATCGTTCGTTATTTTGTTTCTTTTCGAGAGTTCAAAGGTAAGGAAAAGATGCGGAGTACGGAAGAAAGACGGGAGAAAATAACGAAAAAAAAATCCCATGGGATGAAGTTGCTCATGTGGTGAGATGAATGCCGGAATTTGTTTGAATCATTATCAGCTTCAGCAGCAGCTTTTCTTTTTCTTTTCTGCTGTTGTTGTTATATAAAGAATATATAAGAAAGAAAAACGCACTGTTTGTTTTGGCGAAAATGCTGAAAAATAGTACTTTACTGCTCAAAACGCCACTTTATTCCTAAGCAAAAAAGTGCGTTTTTCGGCAAAAAACAGCTTGGAATCGGCCGATTCCTAAGCAAAAAATGCCTCAAAAATGATCAATTCCCTACTACTTTTGGTGACTAAAATGCCATATTTCATCGCCTCAAATGCCACACTTTATCATCGGAAATGCCACATTCCATTCTCCCGAATGCCACACTTTATGCTTGTTGAAGTGTGGCATTTTACCCGTTAAGATGTGGCATTTGGGATGATAAAGTGTGGCGTTTTAAGAGTTTTCTATAGAATTTATAAGGGTGTTCCAATATAATTCCGTACCTTTGCCTTATTATTTTTACAGGTAATCTATTTATTGATTTAGTGAATTTACAGTAATAAACATGATAAAGAACATCATAAAAGTCCTTTGGATATTCTTAGCCGTCATAGTATTGGCTTGCGTCACTGTTTTCTTTTCCATTGCTAAAGGTTGGATAGGCTATATGCCTCCTGTTGAAGATCTGGAAAACCCTAATTATAAGTTTGCTACACAAGTTTTCTCGGAAGATGGGAAGGTACTTGGTACTTATTCGTTTAGCAAAGAGAACCGTGTATATGTGGGCTATAATGATTTGTCCTCCAATATCATCAATGCATTGATTGCAACAGAAGATGTGCGTTTTGCCGAGCATTCCGGAATTGATGCAATTGCTCTGTTTCGCGCCATTGTGAAGCGTGGTTTATTGTTCCAGAAGAATGCAGGTGGGGGTAGTACGATTACCCAACAATTATCGAAACAACTCTATTCGCCCAGTGCGGACAATGTAATGGAACGTTTGTTTCAGAAGCCCATTGAGTGGGTAATTGCAGTGAAATTGGAGCGTTACTATACCAAGGAAGAGATACTTACGATGTATCTTAATAAATTTGACTTTTTAAACAATGCAGTCGGTATCAAAACTGCAGCCAACACTTACTTTGGCTGTGAACCTAAAGATTTAAAAATAGAAGAAGCTGCCACTTTAGTTGGTATGTGTAAAAATCCGGCTCTTTATAATCCCGTTCGTTTCAACGAGCGTTCACGCGGACGCCGTAATGTGGTGCTCGATCAAATGCGTAAAGCAGGATATATCACTGCCGAAGAATGTGATTCACTGCAAGCACTTCCACTGACTTTGAAATATACCCGTGTTGACCATAAAGAAGGTATGGCAACCTATTTCCGCGAATATCTGCGTGGAGTATTAAATGCCAAGAAGCCTGTGAAGGGAGATTATCGAGGTTGGCAGATGCAGAAATTCTATGAGGATTCTCTTGATTGGGAAAATAATCCTTTGTTCGGCTGGTGTGAAAAGAATATGAAGAAAGATGGTTCAAAATATAACCTTTATACGGATGGTCTGAAAATCTATACGACTATTGACTCCCGTATGCAGCAATATGCAGAAGAGGCGGTAGAAGAACATTTGAAAGAACTGCAAGGCTATTTCTTCAAAGAAAAGAAAGGACGTAAAAAAGCGCCTTACAGCAACAGGATCACGCAGGAGCAGGTAGATGAAATCCTTGCCCGCACCATGAAACAGTCTGATCGTTATCGGACCATGAAGAAAGCCGGTGCATCGGATGCTCAAATTGAAAAGGCTTTCAATACACCTGAAGAAATGTCGGTATTCACCTGGAATGGTGAAAAGGATACGATCATGACGCCTATGGATTCTATCCGTTATTACAAACACTTCCTTCGTGCCGGTTTTATGTCAATGGATCCGCACAACGGACATGTAAAGGCGTATGTAGGCGGACCTAATTATAATTACTTCCAATACGACATGGCAATGGTAGGACGTCGGCAGATTGGTTCTACTATGAAACCTTATGTATATTCACTGGCTATGGAGAATGGATTTTCTCCTTGTGATGAGATGCGGCATGTGGAGTTTCAGGGCTTCGATGAGAATGGTAAACCTTGGGCGCCTCGTAATGCAAATAATAAGCGTTACGGAGAGATGGTGACTTTGAAATGGGGACTGGCTAATTCGGACAACTGGATTACGGCGCGATTGATGAGTAAATTAAACCCGTATGAGTTAAAACGATTGTTACATAGTTTCGGTGTGCGCAATCGTGAGATTGTACCTTCTATTGCTCTTTGTCTTGGCCCTTGCGAAATCTCGGTAGGAGAGATGGTAAGTGCATATACGGCATTCCCCAATAAAGGAATTCGTGTGGCACCTATGTTTGTAACCCGTATAGAAGATAGTGATGGCAATGTACTGGCTACGTTCTCTCCGGAAATGGAAGAAGTTGTCAGCGTTTCCAGTGCTTATAAGATGTTGGTTATGCTGCGTGCAGTAATCAATGAGGGAACCGGTGGACGTGTTCGTCGCTTAGGCGTGAAAGCCGATATGGGTGGTAAAACTGGAACAACTAATTACAATGCAGATGGCTGGTTCATGGGCTTTACCCCTTCATTGGTATCCGGATGTTGGGTAGGCGGTGAAGAACGTGACATTCACTTCGATGGTATGACGCATGGGCAAGGTGCTTCTATGGCATTGCCTATCTGGTCAAAATACATGGTAAAAGTGCTTGGAGACAAAACACTGGGATATGATGAAAGTGAGACATTCCAACTCCCTGAGGGTTTTGATCCCTGTAAGGATAACGGAGACGTTGATCTGGAATCGGCATCGGAAATCGGTTTGGATGACTTCTTTGATTAAAATTCAAGTGTCGGTCTAAATTATTGATTTTGAAAGTGGTTTATACAATCAGCATCGGTAGTAACGAGCAACGGAAAAAGAATCTTTCGTTGGCGCGGAAGCGGTTGAAAGAACTGTTTCCCGGTATTCGTTTTTCTACGGAAGAAGAGACTAAACCGCTTTATTTCCGGCGTTCATCTTTATTTTCCAATCAGGTAGCACGTTTTATTTCCAATGATGATGCGGCGGAAATAACTTCTTGCCTGAAAGCTATTGAACGGGAAGCGGGACGGATGCCTGAAGAGAAAAAACAAGAAATAGTCCGGTTGGATCTGGACTTGTTGTCGTGTGATGATACTGTCTATAAACCCGACGATTTAAAAAGAGACTACATTTGTCGGGGATTAAAAGAGATAGAGTAATTTCAAATGGGTATGCGGGCGACGCGGATAAAGCGGAAGAACGTGGATCTATTAAATTGTAAAATTGTAAATATAAACATGTTGAAGTTTTTAGGAATCATTCCCGCCCGTTATGCATCCACGCGTTTTCCTGCAAAACCGTTGGCTATGCTGGGAGGTAAAACTGTAATACAGCGAGTCTATGAACAAGTGGCCGGTATTTTGGACGATGCTTATGTGGCTACAGATGACGAACGGATTGAAGAAGTTGTAAAAGCTTTCGGAGGTAAAGTAGTGATGACTTCTGTGAATCATAAAAGTGGTACGGATCGTTGCTATGAAGCATATACTAAAATAGGGGGAGACTTTGATGTCATAGTCAACATTCAGGGCGACGAACCTTTTATTCAACCCTCCCAATTGGAAACTGTAAAAGCTTGTTTCAATGATATTACAACCCAAATTGCCACACTGGTGAAACCTTTCACTCCTGAGAATGGATTTAAAGCTTTGGAGAATATCAATTCTCCGAAAGTAGTGCTGAATAAGAATATGAATGCACTCTATTTCAGCCGTTCTATTATCCCTTATCAGCGGAATGCGGAAAAACAGGATTGGCTGAAAAATCACACTTATTATAAGCATATAGGATTATACGCTTATCGTGCTGAAGTTTTAAAAGAGATTACTTCGTTGCCGCAATCTTCACTGGAACTGGCAGAATCGCTGGAACAACTTCGTTGGTTGGAGAATGGCTATACCATTAAAGCCGGTATTACCGAAGTAGAGACCATCGGCATTGATACTCCCCAGGATTTGGAAAAGGCTGAAGAATTTTTGAAAATATGTTAGACAGATCTATCCAGCCCCTTATTCGTGAACCGGAACAACTGGCAGTGCCATCTCCCGAGTGTCGGGTGATGAAAAATGGCATACCTTTATATATACTCAATGCCGGGGATAATGAAGTAGTCCGAATTGACCTGTTGATGGAAGGTGGGCGCTGGCAACAAGATCAACGCTTGCAGGCTTTGTTTACCAACCGGATGCTGCGCGAAGGTACCCGGCGTTATTCGGCCGCGGCCATTGCCGAAAAGTTGGATTACTATGGTGCCTGGTTGGAACTTTCCAGTTCATCCGAGTATGCTTATATCACTCTTTATTCTTTAAATAAATATCTGCCGGAGACTTTAGATGTCTTTGAATCTATCGTAAAAGAACCTCTTTTCCCTGAAAAAGAGCTGGGAGTGATTATCGACAGCAATATCCAACAATTTCTTGTAAACAGCTCCAAGGTGGATTTCCTGGCTCATCGCACTTTGACAAATGCCGTATATGGCGATACGCATCCGTGCGGTCAATTAGTGCAGAAGGAAGATTATTATTTGATCAACCCTTCTGTCCTGCAATCTTTTTACGACCGATATTATCACTCCGGAAATTGCAGTATCTATCTTGCGGGGAAAGTCAGCGAAGACGCTATCCGTCGTATTGAAACTCTTTTTGGAAGTAAACCTTTCGGCAAAGATTTTCGCAAACCGGAAAAACTGTCCTATGTTCCGGTAACTTCTTCTGAGAAACGTATTTTTACCGAGCGTGCCGATGCAATGCAAAGTGCTGTTCGCATGGGAATGCTTTCTTTGGACCGACGCCATCCTGATTATCTGAAAGTCCGTGTTTTGGTTACCTTGTTCGGAGGGTATTTCGGTAGCCGTTTGATGTCTAACATTCGTGAAGATAAAGGATATACGTATGGTATATCTGCCGGTATTATGCCTTATCCCGATAGTGGGTTGCTGGTTGTCAATGCAGAGACAGCCAATGAATTTGTAGAACCGCTTATCAAAGAAGTTTACCATGAAATAGACCGTCTGCAAAATGACCTCGTACCTGTCGAAGAACTTGCCATGGTGAGAAACTATATGTTGGGCGATATGTGTCGCAGCTATGAGTCTGCCTTCTCACTGGCGGATGCCTGGATCTTTATTCATACTTCCGGTCTCCCGGACTCTTATGTGAGGGATGCCGTAGAAGCTGTGAAGACAATTACTCCTGCCGAGATACGTGAACTTGCCTCACGCTATTTGTGCAAAGAGACATTAAAAGAAATCGTATCCGGCAAAAAAATGTCATAAAAGAAGTGGAATACCCCTTCCTTTTAGCAGATTAATTGTATCTTTGTGCAAATACTATATAGGACGTGTAACAAGTTGCTACGTTTACACGTCTTATTATTAAAATCGCTAATTTATAATTTTCAATGAAATATCTATATACTGCACTCATTCTGGTATTCATGTCCCAAGGCGGGGCGACGGCCCAGGAAAAGAAATCCGGTTTCTTCGACAAAGTAAAAACAACTTTCTCTTCTGAAATAAAGATAGGAACTCATACCTTCAAAGACGGTTCCGTATATACGGGTGAAATGAAAGGACGTAAACCCAACGGAAAAGGTAAGACGGTTTTCAAAAATGGCAATGTCTACGAGGGTGAATATGTGAAAGGAAAACGTGAAGGATATGGTACTTATACATTTCCTGACGGCGAAAAATACGAAGGACAATGGTTTCAAGATCAGCAACACGGTAAGGGTATCTACTATTTCATGAACAACAACCGTTATGACGGCATGTGGTTTCAGGATTATCAGCAAGGCAAAGGTACAATGTACTACTATACCGGTGATATTTACGAAGGAGACTGGGTGAATGATAAACGTGAAGGTCAAGGTACATACACTTGGAAAAACGGTTCCAAATATGAAGGTTCCTGGAAGAATGATAAGAAAGAGGGTAAAGGTACTTTTGTCTGGAATGACGGCTGTAAATACGAAGGTGACTGGAAGAACGATGTGCGTGATGGAAAAGGAACTTTCGAATATGCCAACGGAGATAAATATGTAGGCGACTGGAAAGATGATATGCAACATGGCAAAGGTATTTACTTCTTCCACACCGGCGACCGCTATGAAGGTGCGTATGTGCAGGGTGAACGTACCGGAGCCGGTATTTATTATCACACTAACGGCAATAAATATGTAGGAAACTTCAAAGACGGCATGCAACACGGAAAAGGTGTGTTTACTTGGGCAAGTGGTGCGGTCTATGACGGCGACTGGAAAGATAACCAACGTGACGGCCGTGGAACATATAAATGGAATGTAGGTGATTCTTACGAAGGTGAATGGAAAAATAACCAGTTCAATGGTCAGGGAACCCTGATTATGACAGACGGAACTAAATATAAAGGTGGTTTTGTGAATGGTATGGAAGAAGGTAACGGTATACAGGAGGATAAAAACGGTAATCGTTACGAAGGCTTCTTCAAGCAAGGCAAAAAGCACGGTCCTTTTGTTGAAACGGATAAAAACGGGAAAGTAATAAAAAAGGGCACGTACAAAATGGGAAGACTGGAGTAGAGATTAAGATTTGAAACTTTAAATAAAAAATGAAGGCTGCGCAGTATATTGAATTGCGCAGCCTTTGTTTTTTATATCCAATTCTCTATTAGATAATATACTGCGAACTGATAGACTCATTATTCACCACTCTCTTAATGGTTTCTGCAAACATATCAGCAATACTGAGTTGTTTTACTTTCGCGCATTTCTTAGAGTAGGGGATACTATCGGTAAATACGATTTCAGTCAGACTGGATTCCTGTACACGGAAAGATGCCGGATCGGACATTACACAGTGGCTTGCAATAGCGCGTACTGATTTAGCACCAGCATCCAACATAATGTTAGCTGCTTTAGTGATAGTACCGGCTGTATCTACGATGTCATCTACCAATACTACGTTCTTATCGGTTACATCACCGATAATCTGCATGGATGCAACTTCGTTTGCTTTCTCACGTGATTTGTTGCACAATACCAGGGGAACTCCCAAATACTTTGAGAATGTGCTGGCACGTTTGGAACCACCCACATCCGGCGTGGCGATTACAAGATCTTTCAGTTTCAAGGACTCGATATAGGGTAGGAACACTGCCGAAGCATACAAGTGATCTACCGGAATGTTGAAGAAACCTTGGATTTGATCAGCATGGAGATCCATCGTAATCAAACGATCGATACCTGCTACTGAAAGTAAATCAGCTACTAACTTTGCGCCGATAGAAACGCGAGGTTTGTCTTTTCTGTCCTGTCGTGCCCAACCGAAATATGGAATGACTGCAACAACGCTTTTAGCAGACGCTCTTTTAGCTGCGTCGATCATCAGCAGAAGTTCCATTAAATTGTCGGAATTAGGGAAGGTGGATTGAACCAGGAATACATGTGCGCCACGAATTGACTCTTCATAGGAAACAGCAAACTCACCATCAGCAAAGTGGGTGATGTTCATCTTTCCCAGAGGGCAATCAAGGCTTGCGCAGATTTTCTCTGCAAGGTATCTCGAGTTAGTTCCGGAGAATACCATTACGGGTGCTTTTTCGCTCATTTTGTAATAGATGTTACCTATTTGTTTAATACGGCTGCAAAGTTATGAATTTCCCGCTACATTCTACAAGACTTATTGTAGAAAAATCTTTTTTCTTTCCCGGATTTATTTGTAGCTTTGCTAAGTGAAACGGTTTCCTCATATACGATTGGTGGGCTTACTGTGTTTTTGCATAGTAATGATTTCTTGTGTGGGTACTGCTCCCACCAAGGAAGTACATCTTATCGATTCGCTCAACCAAGTGGCTTATTCTTATCGTTATAAAGACCTGGACTCTTCTTGTCATGCTGCCACACAAGCTTATGGAAAAGTGAATCTGTATAGTCAGGGGAAAGCGGAAGCATCCAATAATCTGGGCTTTTGTGCTTTTATGCGCATGGATTTTGAGAAAGCGGAGAAATTTCATAAAGATGTGTATAGTCTGACAAAAAATGAACTGGAACAGCTGGTTGCCGATATCGGACTGATGAAAATCTATCAGCGGACAGCCATGAATAAAGAATTTTATGACTATCGGAACAGTGCCCTCCGCCGCATGAAACGTATAGATGAAGATAACAAGCTCTTCGTAGATAAGCACGAACGGTTGAGATTGAACTATGCATACTCCGAATTTTATATTGTTTCCGCTGTCTATTACTACTATCTGCAACAACGTCCGGAAGCGGTGGCTTCCATCAACGAAATCTATCCGCAAGAAGAACTTGCGGCAGACACGAACCAGTTATTGTATTATCATTATATAAAAGGATCAGCGGCGCTTTGTGAGGGCGAAACTGCAGACGAACGTCGTTTACGTGAATTCGACGAGCTGTATACAACGTGGAAATTGGCATCCCGTGGAGGATACTTGTATTTTGAAGGTAATGGAGTGCAGGGGCTTGCTAACCTGATGGCGTCTCCCGATAATTATGATTTCTTCCAAGGCAGGCGGTCTCATGCATTGAAACAGTTTGGTGTACCTGTGGATTCCCTGTTGCCTATGCATTTAGGACAATTGGCTTTGAAGAAATTCAAGCAATATAATGATGTGTATCAGATAGCCGGTGCCTATGTCTCTATTGGGAAATATCTGAATGCGCATGATAACTATGCCGAAGCATTGGACACTCTGACGCTTGCCTTAGAATGTGTGAACAGCCATCATCGCCGTTTTTATGATTGCCATGATAGCCTGGATTGGTTGAAAACCTATGATATGCGGGATACCATTTCTTCAGAAAAAGCATGGATAGAGCGTAAGTTACGAACCGTTCCAGAATGGATTTCACGTATTCGCGAACAACTGAGTGTTACGTATGCCGGACTGGAAATGAAGCAACACTCCGATTATAATCGCAATATTTATCTGGATATTCTGGAAGATACCCGTCAGGATAAGGAGTTAGAAAGCCGCTATCAGGCTTTGGAAAGTGAAGCCCGGCAACTCAATATTTTACTCTTCTTCGTGATTGTCGGTTTTATACTGGTGGTTATATTCTTTTGGATATTCAATAAGCGGTCTAAAGAACGTAATCATGTCCATTTGCACCGTTTGAGGCAGATGTTGGACATTTGTCAGAAAATAACTGCTTCTATTCCCACGGACGCGCAGACGGAAGAAGAGATTGTAGATGCCATTCTTTCTGCTGTGCAGACAGATATAGAGGAACTTTTCAGTGTAAAAGACATCCGGATAGAAGATGGGCAGTTGGTATTACCCAAACGTCTTACAAAGGATGAGAAGGCAATACTACATGTGATTGCTCCTTATATTACATGGGCGCTTGACAACGGTATGACTTCCATCTCGCTGGGTGACGAACGTCGCCGGTTGGAGAAAGAACGGTACGTGTACGAACAGCATATAGCCGGAAATAAACGTCAGAATCTTATAAAGAAAGCGTGTATGGCCATTGTGAATGGTATTCATCCGTATATAGACCGTATTATTAATGAAGTACATAAACTGACGGAAAAGGGTTTTATCCATGACGAACACATCAAAGCTGAAAAGTATCAATATATGGACGAATTGGTGACAACCATCAATGAATACAATGATATCCTTGCTTTATGGATTAAAATGAAACAGGGTAGCCTGAGCTTGAATATAGAAACATTCGGATTGAACGAGCTTTTCGATCTGATACGGAAAGGAGGCCGTGCCTTCGAAATGAAGCAGCAACAACTGGAAGTGACGCCAACGGATACCTGTGTGAAAGCTGACAAGGCATTGACGTTGTTCATGATAAACACGCTTGCAGAAAATGCCCGTAAATATACTCCAAAGGGAGGCAAGGTAAAAGTCTATGCAAATCCGACAGAAGAATATGTGGAAATCTCAGTAGAAGATACTGGTTATGGCCTTTCAGAAGAAGATGTGACGCGTATTGTCGGTGAGAAATTGTATAATTCGCAGGAAATAGGCGTACAGGATGCTGCCGACCGGGAAGAACTACTGAAAAACAAAGGGAGCGGCTTCGGCCTGATGAATTGTAAAGGTATCATTGAGAAATACCGGAAGACGAACGAAGTATTCAGAGTCTGTTTGTTCAATGTAGAAAGTACTTTAGGGAAGGGCAGTCGTTTTTATTTCCGTTTGCCTACAGGAGTGCGTAAAACTTTGATGGTATTTCTGTGCATATTCTTTTCTATAGGCATGAGTTCATGCAATAAAGCAGTAGAGGAAGCGGTGATGCAACCGGATGAAATCTATGCGCAAACGGCTCAGGATTCTTTGTCATTAGCTGCGGAAAATGAGTTTGAAGCTCTGTTGAATGAGGCGTCCGACTATGCCAATGATGCCTATTATAGTAATGTGGAAGGAAATTTTGAACAGGCTTTGGAATATGTAGATTCTGCCATGTCTTGCCTGAATGCGCATTATAAAAGGTATGCCCAGGAGCCGCAGCGCTATATGTCGTTGAGAGGGGAAGGGGAGCCAGGTGAATTATCCTGGTGGAATGATCTTTTCAATTCGGACTTTCATGTCATTCTGGATATCCGGAATGAGGCGGCTGTCGCTTTTCTTGCGTTGAAACAATGGGATGCATACAGTTATAATAATGCCGCTTATACGACTTTGTACAAATTGCTGGGTGAAGATCAGTCTTTGGAGGAATATTGCCGTCAGTTGGAACGTTCCACCAATAATAAGATGGTGGGGGTTATCCTGTTTATCGGACTTATAGCTATGTTGCTCTTGGGATATTACATCCTGTATATTCGCAAACGTCTTGTAAACCGTTGGAATCTGGAACAGGTTTTGGAAATCAATAGACAGATCTTTGCTGCCTCCCTGATACAAGTTCCCGAAACAGAAGAGGCATTGCAACGGGAAGAAGATACCCTGAAAGCTATTCCTCAACGTATCGTTGACGAAGGCTTTGATGCCGTAAATGAGTTGCTAAGTATTGATCGGTTGGGAATCGCCGTTTATAATGAAACGACACATCAACTGGAATATGCGTCAAATTCTATAGAAAAAGAGTTGTCCTCTACGGGAGATAATGGATCATCTGCGGCAGAAGATGAACTTTGGAAGGAAGTAGTTCAACGCTGTTTTGAACAGCATACTCAACTGTCCGCACCGGGATTTGAAGCTTTGCCTTTGGTGGTGGATGCTGCGGGTGATTCGCGCTGTGTGGGTGTGTTATATCTAGAACGGCAAGAGAATGTTGATCAAGAGACAGCTCATCTATTGCTGGAATTGATTGCGCGGTATATAGCGATTGTGGTCTTCAATGCAGTTGTGAAATTGGCAACAAAATACCGCGACATCGAAGCTGCGCATGAAGAAGCACACCGGGCGTCATGGGAGGACGGTATGTTGCATGTGCAGAATATGGTGCTTGATAATTGTCTTTCCACCATCAAGCACGAGACAATTTATTATCCGAATAAGATCAAGCAACTCATTGGTAAACTCCGTTCAGGTATTCTCTCAGAAACGGAAGAAAAAGAGACGGTTTCAGCTATCAGCGAATTGATAGAATATTATAAAGGTATATTTACCATCTTGAGTTCGTGCGCATCGCGACAGTTGGAAGAAGTTACGTTCCGTCGCGGGATAATTTCCGTACCGGAGTTGTTTGCTCTGGCAGAAAAGTATTTCCGTAAAGCAAATAAGGGAAAAGGGGTTGCTGTATCTTTCTCTACAAGAGCTATTGATGAAAGAGTGGTCGGAGATTTTATCCAACTCCGCTTCTTATTGGAGAATCTGATAGACGAAGCCTTGTCTGTTCCTCTGGATGGAGAAATACATTTGGCGGCAGCAGTAGACGGAGAATATATTCGTTTCCTTTTCACTGATATGCGAAGGACGAAAACCCGTGAGGAATTAAATCAACTTTTCTATCCAAACCTGGAACGTATGACGGCAACAGGAGAAAAAGGAGAGTTGCGAGGTACGGAGTATCTCGTCTGCAAGCAGATTATTCGTGACCATGACGAGTTTGCTGGAAAACGTGGCTGTCGCATCAATGCTGAACCGGCTGAGAATGGCGGATTTACAGTTTATTTTACGATACCGAGAAGAAAATAAAATTAAATAATATGGAAGACAAGAAATTCAAAGTAATTATTGTAGAAGACGTCAAGCTTGAACTGAAAGGAACGGAAGAAATCTTCCGCCATGAAATACCCAACGCGGAAGTTATCGGTACGGCCATGACCGAAAGTGAATTCTGGACATTGATAGAGGCCGGAGTTCCTGATTTGGTATTGCTGGATTTAGGGTTGGGTGGTTCTACTACTATTGGTGTGGATATCTGCCGGAATATCTTTAAGCGCTATCCGGGAGTACACGTACTCATATTTACCGGAGAAATTCTGAATGAAAAGCTTTGGGTGGATGTTCTGAATGCGGGTGCTGACGGTATTATTTTGAAAACAGGTGAGCTGCTTACGAAAACAGATGTACAGGCAGTAATGGATGGAAAGAAGCTGGTTTTTAATTATCCTATTCTGGAAAAAATTGTAGACCGTTTCAAGCAATCTGTTGCGAATGATGCTAAACGTCAGGAAGCGGTTATCAGTTATGATATTGATGAGTATGACGAACGTTTCCTACGCCATCTGGCATTGGGGTATACCAAAGATATGATTGCTAACCTGAAAGGCATGCCTTTTGGAGTTAAATCTCTGGAAAAGCGTCAGAATGATTTGGTAAACCGTCTGTTTCCACAAGGAGAGCGGGTAGGAGTGAATGCAACCCGTCTGGTTGTGCGTGCTTTGGAACTCCGTATTCTTGATATAGATAATCTGGAAGCAGATGATGAATAACAAATGGCGTTTACCGCATCCGGCAACAATGTTTCTCTTGTTGACGCTGGCTGTCATTGTCCTATCATGGATATTTGACATTTACGGCCTGAGCGTGTTTCAACCGCAAACAGGGGAGGAGATACGGGTACAAAGTTTGCTTAGTCCGGAAGGTGTTCGTTGGCTGTTGCGGCATGTGGTTACTAATTTCACGGGGTTTGCTCCGCTGGGCTTGGTAATTGTGGCTATGTTTGGTATCGGGGTGGCACAACATTCAGGTTTTATAGATGCTTGTATCCGCGGTGGGGCACGTCGTAAGCATAATCTATGGCGCATGGTGATACTGGTTATTTTCTTGGGATTGCTTTCCAATATAGTAGGTGATGCCGGATATATAATTCTTTTACCGATTGCAGCAACTTTATTCCATTCGGTCGGGCTGCATCCGGTTGCAGGTATTATTACGGCATACGTTTCTGTTTCGTGTGGGTATAGCGCTAACCTGATGCTGAGTACTTTGGATCCTATGCTTGCTGCCACTACCCAGGAAGCTGCGGACATGGCAAATGTATCACCTGGAAATACAGGGCCTTTATGCAATTACTATTTCTTGTTTGCATCTACTTTTTTGCTGGCTTTTATTATTTATCAGGTAACCCGCCGTAATCTTCTTCCGGCTTTGGGAGAATATGCCGGTCATATTCGTTTCAATGGTTATAAGCAATTATCCCGTAAAGAACGTCGTGCTATGATAGGTGCAGTATCTATCGGGGTGATTTATACAACCGTGATTCTTTGGGCTACTTTCTCTTCATGGGGTATTTTGCGTAGTGTGAATGGTGGTCTGATCCGTTCTCCTTTTATAGAGGGCATTCTGTTTCTGCTTTCTTTTGGTATCGGGCTTATGGGGATGGTTTATGGCTTTGCTTCCGGTCGTTATCGTACAGATGGAGATGTGATTGAGGGGCTTACTCAACCTATGAAATTGTTGGGTGTTTACTTTGTTATCACTTTCTTTGCTGCTCAGATGTTTGCGTGTTTCGAGTATTCTCATTTGGATAAATGTATAGCCATTATGGGAGCGGACATGCTTTCGTCCATCCATCTTGGGAGTTTATGGATACTCATTCTATTTATTCTCTTTACAGCACTTGTGAACCTTATTATGGTTTCTGCCACTGCCAAGTGGACTTTCATGTCCTTCATCTTTGTTCCGTTCTTTGCCAATATGGGGATTTCTCCGGATATGGTGCAATGCGCCTTTCGTATTGGTGACAGTGCCACCAATGCCATCACTCCTTTCATGTTCTACATGCCTCTTATCCTTACTTACATGCAGCAATATGATAAGCAAGCGACCTATGGTTCACTACTGAAATATACCTGGAGATACTCTCTCTATATATTATTAGCCTGGACTTTGTTATTTATTTTATGGTATGTAACTGGTTTACCATTAGGATTATAACATCTAATCGGATATAAAAGCATCTATTTACAAAATATTTTCTGCGTAAAATCTTTGCAAATTTCACAGAAAAGCGTACCTTTGCACCGCAATTAAGGATGGTTCCGTAGCTCAGCTGGATAGAGCAACGCCCTTCTAAGGCGTGGGTCTTGCGTTCGAATCGCAACGGAATCACAGAAGAAAAGTCGCAAATCGCTAATAAATAAGCGTTTGCGACTTTTCTATTTCATTAATTAGGGTAATTCTGTAGAATACGGGGATTTTTCTGTATGATTTATTTTCATTCTGAATATAATCTATTTTGATTATGTGCACAATTTGTTTTTCTCATGCTGTTTGTCTCTAGATAGTTCCCCTTGAAATTTACGTAAAATAACATTTGTTACAGCTGTCCTAAAAACTACAAAAAAGTTAAAATGGTTTTGCTTCTATAGCTATGAACACTAATTTTGGAATATCAACTTTTAAAATTTAAAGCACATGAAAAAATTTTTGTTATCCATTGCGCTGTGTTGTGCAGCAACTAACTTTTTTGCGCAAACTACAGAACCTGGAAATCTAATTAACGAAGGAAAGGCAGCACTCGAAGCCAAAAATTACCAGGAAGCATTTACAAAATTCAGTACCTACCTGACACAGACAAACAATCAGGACTCTGTTATCGCTTACAACTGCGGCGTTTGCGCCGATAAAATCAAAAAACCGGAAGAAGCTCTCAAGTATTTTGATATTGCTATTCAAAAGAAATATAATCTGGGAAATGCATATGTAGGTAAAGCCGGTGCATTGAAGGATTTGAAAAAAGACAGTGAGTATCTTGCCACTCTGAAAGAGGGTATAGAAGCAGCTCCGGAAAACAAGACATTGAAAAGACTTCATGCTAATTATTATCTGAATGCCGGTATTAAAGCACAAAAGGCTAATAAACTGGATGATGCTGAAGAAGCTTTCAAACAAGTACTTGCTGACGATGAAAAGAATACCAACGCATTGTACAGCTTGGGGACACTTTCTTATAATAAGGCAGCTTTAGTTCTGAAGAATGCAGCACCATTGGCTAATTCAGATAAAGCTAAGTACGATGCACAGAAAGAAATCGCTGACAAAAACTTCCAGAATGCTAAAACGTATCTGGAACGCGCACTCCCTTTACTCTCGGTAGACAAACCTCGTGAAAAAAGTATGATAGATAATATTAAGAAACTATTGCCGCAAATTGAAGCGCAATTGAAATAATCTATCGGAAAGAAGAATAAAAAAGCCGTGTTGGAATTTCCCGACACGGTTTTTTTTATTTATAGTATGTTATTTATTTCGTTTTCTTCAATACTACTGCTGTACGGGCAGGAATATATAACTTCAACCATTCCTTCTTCTCTTTTTCATAAAGAGGATCAGCAATAGTGAAATGTTTTACAGTGTCATCAGTCAATCCATTACCGCCATAAGCAGGATTATCCGTATTCAATACTACTTCATATGTGCCCGGAGAAACTAGGAAGCCATAATCGGTAAATGACTGTTTGGGATTGAAATTGAACACAAAGACATAATCCTTACGCATATATGCCAATACCTGATCGCCGTCATTGTGCCAGATTTCCTGAACAGGTGTTGCCTGGAACGCTTTCACGCTCTTAATGATTTTGAGCATACCAGCATCAAAGTCAGCCATATAGTGGTAAGTAAGATTCTTGTTATCTACCAGATCCCACTGACGGCGGGCATACTTGCATGACCATCCATTACCTTCACGTGGAAAATCAATCCATTCGGGGTGACCGAATTCGTTGCCCATGAAGTTAAGATAACCACCATTGATAGTACTTGAAGTCAGTAAACGTATCATCTTGTGAAGAGCAATACCACGATTTACTGTGTAGTTTTCATCGCCTTTCTGCATATGCCAGTACATATCGGCATCTATCAGACGGAAGATAATCGTCTTATCACCCACTAATGCCTGGTCGTGACTTTCTGCATAAGATATGGTCTTTTCATCTTTACGACGATTGGTTACTTCCCAGAACATGCTGGACGGTTTCCAGTCTTCGTCTATTTTTTCTTTGATGGTCTTGATCCAATAATCGGGGATATTCATCGCCATACGGTAGTCGAAACCATAGCCGCCGTCTTCAACTTTAGCTGCAAGACCGGGCATTCCCGATACTTCTTCGGCGATCGTTATTGCTTTGGAATTTACTTCGTGGATAAGTTTGTTGGCAAGTGTCAGGTAGCAAATGGCATTGTCATCCTGATGGCCATTGAAATAGTCTCCATAATTACAGAAGGCTTCACCCAGTCCGTGACTATAATAGAGCATAGATGTTACACCATCGAACCGGAAGCCGTCGAATCCGTATTCCTCAAGCCAGTACTTACAGTTGGAGAGAAGAAAATGGATAACTTCATTCTTTCCATAGTCGAAACAAAGTGAGTCCCAAGCCGGATGTTCACGTTGTGCGCCGGGGTAGAAGTATTGATTCGGATCACCGGCAAAATTGCCCAAGCCTTCCACTTCATTCTTTACTGCATGAGAATGAACGATGTCCATAATCACTGCAATACCCAATCCGTGTGCGGTATCGATCAACTCCTTCAATTCTTCCGGAGTACCGAAACGGGAAGAAGCGGCAAAGAAACTGGATACATGGTAACCGAAACTACCGTAGTAGGGATGTTCCTGAATTGCCATGATTTGAATGCAATTGTATCCGGCTTTAGCTATGCGCGGAAGAGTTTTTTCACGGAACTCGTTGTAAGTTCCTACTTTATCTTCCTGTTGCGCCATACCGATGTGGCATTCGTAGATAAGCAAAGGATCCGTATTAGGTTTAAATGTACGCTTCTTTACTTTATATGGCTTTTCCGGTGACCAGACCTGCGCACTGAAAATCTTGGTTTGCTCGTCTTGTACCACCCGTGTTGCCCAGGCAGGAATACGTTCTCCGCAACCGCCTTCCCAATGTACAATGAGTTTGTATAAATCACCGTGTCTCATGGCATCTGCCGGAAGTTTGATTTCCCAAACACCATAATCCTTACGTTTCAGACTGTACTTCTTCAGTTCTTTCCATTCATTGAATGTGCCCACCATAAATATTTCTGTGGCGTTGGGTGCCCATTCACGGAAAATCCAGCCGTCAGCAGTACGGTGAAGTCCGAAATATAAATATCCCGAGGCAAAATCAGACAAAGTCTGTTTCCCTTTGTTCGTCAGTTCAGCCTCTTTGTCTAATACATGCTGATGACGGCCTTTGATGGCATCTTCGAAAGGTTCCAGCCAGGGGTCGTTTTTGATCAAATTCAATGTTTCCATAAAGGATGAGTTTTTGATTGATTGGATTATTATGCTTTCACTTTCACAATGACTTTCTTCACACCGTCAGGAGAAATGCCGGGAGCATGTCCGTCTTGAGGGAAGAATATAGCAAACATTCCAGGTTTTACAGTGATATAAGTTTCAGCCAGTCCTTCGAAGAAAGTAATATCTTTCTCTGCATTGTAGGGAGCATCAGCCGGTACGCAATCTTTTCCTGCGGTATAGCCCATTACTTCCGCACCGGAGAGAGGAATCTGGATATCTATAAATTCATTGTGTGTTTCCAGTTTGGCTTGTTCTTTAGCTTTAGGGGTAGTTTGAGCTACGTTTACAACCAGGTCTTTACCTTTCAGTTCGGTTTTGCCAACTTCCATTGCGTTCAAGTCATGCGATTGCAAGAATTCAATAGCTTGGGCGAACAAGGGGTTCAACGATGCATATTTTTCTAAATTTTCTAATCTATCTACTACCATAGCTTTAATGTTTTAAGTTAGTTATATTATTATCAAATTTTATTCAAAGTCGTCAATCGTGTAGTTCAGGAAATCAGCAAAAGGTTTCATTTGCTTGAAGATTTCCGCCGTACGATCCACGCAATCGGATGCCAGAAAGAAGCTGTCCGGTTGATTGCAGTAACAGGTATATTCCTTGCATTTCAGATATTGTACATATTCAAAATCCTTTGGAAACCCTTTGGGAGCTGTTTTCAGGAAATCTTCGCCTATTACCGGGAAGTATTGCTTGAAATCCGGATTTTCAACTATACCGCGAAATTCGTCTATGTTATCATACACTGCCTGTCGCACGGCTTTCAACGTCTTAGGAGGCAGGCAATAGCTACCACCTGCCAACAGACAGTTGCCCGGTTCAATGTGAACATAGTAACCGCAGTGGTCTGATTTCTTACCGCGGGCGTTGATGTATCCGCCCAAATGAGTTTTATACGGGGTCTTGTCCTGCGAAAAGCGCGTATCACGATAAATCCGGTAAGTACAGTCTTTGACTTGAACGCCACGAATACTTTCATCGAAAAGCGAGATACGGGTAATTATAGCCGATAACAGGTTCTCAAATTCCCCACGGGCTTCTTCATATAAGTCCTTATGAGCATTGAACCATTCGCGGTTATTGTTAGCGGACACTTCTTTTAAGAATTGAAAAATAACAGGGATGTTCATATTGGTATTTTCCTTATTATCTGACAAAATTACGCATAATTTTCCTAACATGCTACAAAGAGGGACAAAAAAAGCATCGGCTCTGGTAAACCGATGCTCCTTACACATTTATCAATCAAACAGACGCTTCTGTTTTTGATGTACTTACTTATCACAAGCGGGTACAGTCTCCTTTAATTAATCTTATATCTAATACTATGAAAAACACAATAATATAACACGCCTCCACAGAAAAAGTTCGAAGGGGTATGTGTATTTTTATCATTTGTTTATATCTTTGTAGAAAAATTATACGAACATATGGAATATAAGTATGATGAGGAAAGTGTGAATGCCCTGATGAAGTGGGCTGAGCACGCACAGTTACCCAAAGAGTTACAACTAAGTGAGGCCGAAAAGATTGTGAATCTTAGACAATACGTAGTGGCAAATATAAACGATATCAAAGCGCATTATCCGGATGAGTTTTACAATCCAGCCATTACGCGTCTGTACAGACTGAAGGAAAAACTGGAAGGAGAAAGAACCACGGAGTAGAACAGAACTCCGTGGTAGAAATCTTATTATAGCTTGATTTTCAACATCTTTCCACTGTATCCCTCTACTGAGATTTCCGTAGCCTTATAAGGCAGCAAACTAATACTTTCCGTCTTTCCGGTTAACAAATCTACTGCCGGATAAATATCCATCTGCGGTATTTGCAGGAAATCAAAGGCATGAGAAGGCACATTGATAGCTACATCTACTGAAATGTGGTCAAAGTTCACGATAATGAACAACAATTCTTTTCCAGCTTTGCGCAAGAATGTGTATTGCTTATGCTCATTGAAGCGCCAGCCATTTGTGTTGGCATACATCAGATCGAAGAATTCTCCTTCAGTGATTGCTTTTTCTTTGTTGCAAAGCGTCAGGATGCGTTGGTAGATACTATAGATGTGTTTTTGGTCTTCCGTCAGCATCTTGCCATCGAACTTCCCACCATTCCGCCAGCGACGAATGGTATCCACGCTCCAATAATCAAAAATAGTGGTACGCCCGTCTCTGCCACTGAAACCTTCACTATCCATGCCCAGTTCACCGAATTCCTGCCCGAAATAAATCATCATCGGATTGGTATTCATACAAGCTGAAACAATCAATCCCGGAATGGCTTTACGCGGATTTCCGGCGAAGAAATCAGAAGCAATGCGCTGTTCGTCATGGTTCTCCAGGAAATTCATCATCCGTTTCTCGATGCCACCCAGACTTTGCCAGGAACGGGTAATGGCCATAGCCGAATCATAGCCGCAAATCACATTGCGAAGCGTATCATAAAGCCCTACCTTATCATATAGATAATCAAATTTTCCGCGGAATAAGTAATTCTGATATTCTGCCGGATTATAAACCTCTGCAATGAATAACAAATCAGGATGCTTCTCTTTCACTTGTGGAATCACCCATTCCCAGAACTCAACCGGAACCATTTCCGCCATATCACAACGAAAACCGTCAATATTCTTGTCTGCCCAGAAAAGAAGGATATCTAGCATCTTTGTCCAGGTGTCCGGAGTGGGATTGAAGTGACAGGTTCCACCATTCTGATAGTCCACTCCATAATTCAGTTTTACGGTTTCGTACCAGTCGGTGATATTGGGATAAGCATCGAAACGATTGTTCCCCGTAGCCTTGGCAGGACATTCTTTATAAGGTTCCGCAGCCGATCCTTTCATATCAAACTGACCGTGCAATTCGGATTGAGGGATATAGTAAAAATTATTATATGGGCTGAAAGCGTAATTAGGATCATCATTTGCACCCAACTGTGAAGTTCCGTCAGGTTGTGCATCCGAATGATATTGGCGGGCAACATGATTCGGAACAAAATCAATAATGACTTTCAGACCGCTACGATGAGTACGTTGTACCAGATTTTCAAATTCCTTCATACGTTCCTGTACATCGTTTGCCAAGTCCGGATCCACGTCATAATAATCCTTGATGGCATAAGGAGAGCCTGCTTTTCCCTTAACAATAGCCGGATGATCGGGACGTATGTTGTAACGGCGATAATCCGTTTGCGTGGCATGTTCTATGATACCGGTATACCAAATATGGGTGGCTCCCAACTTCTTTATTTCATTGAGTGCCTTGGCTGTAAAGTCCGCCATTTTACCGCATCCGTTTTCCGTTATGTTCCCGTTATTGATGCAGTGATTATGATTGTTACCAAACAAGCGCGTAAACACTTGATAGATAATCATTTTTTCATCTTTCCCCATTCTATTTTTTATTTTATGATTTGATAATTACTTTCATCTTTCCAGATGGTTCCCTGATCCGCTTTCAACTGATCCAGAAGAGTGTTAGCGGCATTGTATCCCTGCATAAATATCTCTTCTGCTTTTTCCAGTTCGGTATTGCTGTATCCCTCCAGGTTATACGGTTCTATTAATAAGTCCGCTTTTTCCCGTTCAGGGAATGTATTGGCACGGAACATGAAGTGGTAGGAACGCATGGCAATACTTACAATATTCATCTTATATTTGTGCGCCAGTAGCGGACTAACATTTACTGCCACCACTTTGCTGCAAACACGCCGGATGGTAGATACAGGTAAGTTCATAAATACCCCACCATCTACATAATGCGTTCCTTCTATTTTTACAGGAGAGAAGAGGACAGGCATACAGCAGGAAGCTGCCACACGTTCGGCAATATTCCCTTTGTGGAAATGCACCACACGTCCGTGATCGAGGTCGGTTGCAGTGATGATGAGAGGTATTTGCAATTCTTCCATCGTCTTTGCTTTCAGATTGGTTTTCAGGAAATCAATAAATTCGCCTAACTCGAACAATCCCACTTTTGGTATGACTAATTTGGTCAGGTCCTGGAACTTATGCCCGGAGAAGTAATCCAGCACTTTATGCGGTTCGTTGCCGTCTGCATAAAACACGCCTGCCAAAGCCCCTGCGCTTACTCCCGAAAGGATATTAGGTTTGATGTCATGTTCCAACAATGACTGCATCACGCCCAGATGCGCGAAACCCTTGATAAAACCACCGCTCAAAGCATATCCTATAGGATATTTGTTCGTAAACCAATTATTTGATGTTGCCTCCATGTAAAAAAACTACCATATATTTGTTCGCCACGAAATTAGTGATTTTATTGTAGGTTGAAAGTAAAAAGGGAGAAAAATGTGCTAAGTATAGAGAAAAAGCAACGCCTGCCCCCAATTTATTCAATCGAAGACAGGCGTCAGTGGGAATCGGGAAAATATTTAATCAAAAGCCGAAATCATCCACCTGAATTTCTTCCTGATGATTATCGGTGAAGGGTTTAGCCTCTTGCTGTACGGCATTTCCTTCGATGTATACGGCGCGGAAGGGGCGGGCAGGGCAGACGTATTCACAACCGCCACAACCTACACAAATTTCCGTATCTATATGAGGAATTGTCAATCCGTCCTTGAAAGGAATCATCGACAGAGCTTGCGTAGGACAATGTTCCGAACAAGCCCCACAACTGGTTCCGTCACGGTAGACGATGCAGTTCTCTTCGATGAAGACAACTTTACCCATCTGTGTCAGGTGTTTCTGCTCTTTCGTCAATGGCAGGATAGCTCCATTCGGACAGACATCCCCGCATACGGTACAATCAAAATTACAGAAACCTTTTTCAAAGAAAACGGTCGGCTGCATCATTCCCCCTAAACCATACTCCATAAAAGCAGGCTTCAGTACATGAGAGGGGCATTTGCTGACACACAGGTGGCACGAGGTGCAATGTGCCTGAAAATGTTCCTGACTGATAGATCCCGGCGGTGTTATAGGCGTCTGACGTTTATCACTTTTCATTCCGGCTGCCGCAGCTGCTACGTTCTGGGCTTGTGCCATAACTTTAGGAGTTGCGGCGGCAGTTGTCAGCCCGGCAAGTAAAAAACGGCGTTTGGAAGCGTCAGTCACCTGTTTCTCTGTTTTGAGGGGAGTGGTATAACTAAGTGCATTCTGGCGACATTCACCCAGACAATCGAAACAATCTACGCAACGACTGTAGTCAATAGTCTGTTCCGGACTATTAATACATGAGGCTTTGCATTTAGTGGCACACAGTCCGCAATGATTGCATTTTTCTGTATCGATACGTACTTTAAACAGTGAGAAGCGACTCAGAAAGCCAAGCAACGTACCTACCGGGCATATTGTGTTACACCAGGTACGTCCGTATTTCCATGCCAGAAAGCCAATCACCAAGAACGTTAACAGTCCGATAATAAAGGACGAGATGCTCAGGAGAGAAACGTCCACCTGATAGAAAGTATAGTTATTGAAACTTGAAAATATGCTTTCCAGCAAATTGTTCCCTAACATATACACAGGTTTAAACACATTGGCCGTCATACGCCCGAAAGCGCTGTAAGGATCGAGCAGACCTAAAACGATCGTAAAGCCGAAAAGAAAAGCTATAGCCGTTACACCCAATACTCCCCAACGCAGTATATTCCTGGCAGGTGAGTAGCGGAAACGTTTCTTTTTCTTAGCCGTTTTCTTGGAGATCCAGGTCACTATGTCCTGAAAGATACCCATCGGACAAAGGGTGGAGCAATAGATACGACCCAATAACAAAGTGATCAGTATCAGTACTGCCAAAATAATAAAACTGAGTGACATCAATGCCGGTACAAACTGTATATGCGCCAGTCTGTGGAAACTATTTGGCAATATTTCCGCAAAATCCAGAAAATAAAAAGTTATCAGCCCGAAGATGACAACGGACAGTATAATACGTGCTTTTCTCAACATAAATGTGTATACTTTATATAGCTTGAATTAAAGTCTAATACGCTTTACATTCAGCTTATCCAAATCCATCGTTCCAATCTTTAATGCCTGTCCGTTAGCGAGGTGCGCCACACTTTCAAGTGGCATTTCGCGAACCTGGTTAAAGAATTTGGTGGCAGCTGTATCTACGGCTACAATGTCCTGTGAAATAAATAATCCCTTGGTTAATACTACATCCGAAGCAGAACGTCCTCGCGGGCCATTCGTTTTCAAAACGCGATAGGCATCCACCACATTCAGCACTGCTTTTTTATCCATTGTGCAGATATCGGCAATACATTGCTGCAAGTCGTTGGAATGGAAGAAACCGCGATCCCAGACAATACCCATGTGATTCTTCATGGAAATCGTCAGATTGGCACCTCCATGGTTTTTCAGGATGGGTACATTGATCCATACATCACTATTCAGAATGGCTTCGTGTACCTTGGCACTTTTCATGCGTACACCTTTGGGCAATGAAACTGGTTTGTAATAGCTTTCCAGATGAGCCGGCATAACCTTGGCACCCGCAGCTTTGGCAGCTTCTTCAATGCCACTGTTCTTGTAGCACTTCTGCCAGTCATCGCAAGTATGATCAAAAACCGTAACCTCCTTGGCACCTGCGGCAAGACATTGCTTCACAATTTCCGCAACGAGCTTCGGATTCGTATTACCGGCCAGTTCGGGCACTTTATCCCAACCGATATTCGGTTTAACCACTACCTTTTGTCCCGGTTTTATAAACTGTTTCATGCCACCTATTTCTGTAATAGCACGCCTGAACATCGTTTCCGGTTCTCCACCCATCACAGCTACCAGATCCACCTTGCCACCGCCAGCATTTGTCAACTTTTGCGCCAGTATGTCCATTGCTTCGGAACGCTGCACGGTCATCACCGCACCCGTTACCGCCAGAGTTTTTAAGAAATCTCTTCTATCCATAGGCTCTTTTTGAATTATTAATTACTAATTATTAATTACTTATATGATCCACGGGAACTTAAAACACGTCTCGTCAAACAAGGCATAATCTGCCGTACCATTGACTGCGAATGTTTTTATCATACGTGCCTCTTTTAGTAATTCGCACGCCAGACGAATGGTAGAGCCTGTCTTAATACGGTCATCTACCAATAAGATGCTTTTATCTTTAAAATCAAAGTCAACCGGAGCAAGCAACTGGGGTGCATCGTACTTCGGATGTTGGTATTCATCCCGCAAATTGATACGTAGCAGATGCACTTCTTTTTGCAATCGCTGGTTGATGATACCTGCCGGAACGATACCGCCATTAGCAATAGCCACGATCATATCAAAATCATCGTGGAATTCAATTGTGCGGAAGCGTTCCAGCACTTCTTCCATTGTTTTTGCCATATTGATATGGGAGATAGTCTATTATTAAAGTTTGGAAATAGCTTTCAGCAGAGCGTAACCACCGAACCATTGGATCAGCATACCCGGAATGCCGATACGGAAATCTTGTACGGCCAGGAAGAAGTTACCACATATAGCCCATTCAAAAACAGTGCCTATCACCTGGTAAGCAAGAATCACACCAAGCAATGCAACTAAGGATATCTTTTTTGTATATCGTGCAGCAAATGCAGCGGCTCCTGCAAGCAAACCGGATTTAATGAGCAACACAGGCAATGCGGCGGCAGCGGGCATGCCAAACAATAAATGATTAATCACCGGAGAAAGTAAAGCCGTAAGCAGTCCTACACGGAAGCCGAATTTATAGGCGGCAATCAGTGTAAAGAAATAGATAGGCAGCAAAGTCGGTCCACCCATGGGAACCAAATGGCAAAGCTGCGGCAATGCTATATTTCCTGCAACAAATAGGAATACGAATAAATAGGTCTTTACGTTGCTGAACGACAAAGAGTAGAGTTTAGCAGATGTTTCCATTATTCAATAAATTAGATTTTAATTTGTTATTATTATGTTTCTTCAAAATACAAAAGTAGGAGATGAGCGTTCATTTTGTTTGAAGATTTGTCTCAATCCTTACAGGTTTTGTATCGGTATGTTTGTATTAAGACTCTTTTGGACAAAAAAGGTTTAAATCTTCACCAATTCATATTGCATATTGCCCAATCCGATCTTTCCCGCATGGCGCAATCCGGCCAGCCAGTCCGTATCCGGGTGCATCATGTGGAACTTGTCATGGCCGCACAAATCATCGTGCTCATGTCCGGCAGAAAGGCGGTTACCTGTGTGCAGTATAGGAGCTTGGATGACCATATCCGCGCATGCTTTATCCAGAGCCACCGGGTCTGTAGAAGCCAGAATACCGAGGTCGGGAACAATAGCAGCATCATTATGATTCCAACAGTCACATTCCGGAGATACATTCATTATAAAACTGATGTGGAAGTTGGGCTTATCTTTCACTACGGCCAGTGAATATTCGGCAATCTTATAGTTTAAGCGTTCGGACGTATCTTCATCGCCCATAATGGCGCCGTCATACTGGCACAAGGCGACACACTGTCCGCAACCTACGCATTTAGTGTAATCTATTTCTGCTTTGCGTCCTGCATTCAGGTGTACGGCATCGTGTGCACAGTGCTTTACGCAGATATTGCAGCCGATACAACTTCCCGTATCTATTTTGGGTTGAGAGGCCGAATGTAGTTCCAATTTTCCGGCTACGCTGGCACAGCCCATGCCTAAATTCTTTAAAGCTCCGCCAAAGCCGGCCTGTTCGTGCCCTTTAAAGTGATTCATGCTGATGATAATATCCGCATCGGCTATGGCAGTACCAATCTTGGGGGCGGTACAGTACTCACCGTTCAAGGGAATTTCCCGGCAATCCGTACCTTTTAATCCATCTCCGATGATGACCTGGCATTGGGCGGATATAGGATTATAACCGTTTTCCATTGCGCTTTGCAGGTGATCGACGGCATTGGCACGACGGCCTGAATATAGTGTGTTACAGTCCGTCAAGAAAGGTTTTGCACCATTGTTGCGCAATAGGTTTGCCATGCGAGCCGCGTAGTTCGGACGAAGATAAGCAAGGTTTCCCGGCTCACCGAAGTGAATCTTGATAGCGACAAAACTGTCTTTTAAGGGTAGCTGTTCAATACCTGCCCGCTTTACCAGGCGCTCCATCTTATCCAGAAGATTGGAAGTAGGAGAGGTACGCAGGTCTGTGTAGTAGACTTTTGATGTTTCCATATTACCTATTTATAGTTATAATATGTGCAAAAATAAGAGATATTATCCATATAAATAGGTATAGAAACAAAAAAAGTAGCGAAGTTCTTTCGCTACTTTAATTTGGCATTATCCTAACGGATCATCCTCTATACCACCGTCACCTCCCTGGCTACCGCCGCTACCGTTACCACCGGAACTGCTTCCATCCGTATAATCTGTATCAATGGGAATGGCGCGGGTTACGCTCATTTCTCCCAAAGTACGTTGGAAAATCTTCCCTGGAGTGAATACAATACGCTTACGTACTATATTGCTTGCCGTAACACCTTCTGCGGTATCCGCACTTTTGGCCTTAATGGTGGGGCGAAAGATGCCGAACTCTCCCAATTGAACGCTCTTTCCGTCATCAATATCCTCCGCCATCATATCAACCAGACCGCTGACTACCAAATCTACCACTTTTCGATGGACTCCGCAAAGTCGACTGACCTTTGCACACGTTTTACTAAAACTCATCTGTCCCGAACGTACAGATTTTGCTACATACTTCTCAGTCTTTGTGTCGTCAAAGCCAAACACTCTCTTGGTCACTACATACTCTAAAGCCATAATAATTAAAGTTTAATAGGTTGAAAAAATAAGGTTTACTGTTGTCATTTGTTTCAGATGACTTTGCAAAGGTACTATACGGCACAAGGGAGATTGTCCCCTTTCGGTACCTTTAAACAAATAATTCGGAGGAAAATATTAATATACATTTCTATCTAAATAAGAACCAATACTTTACCCCAAATACCGTGCGATTCTTTTTTTATCTTTTTATCGTAAAACCTATATATTCACCTTTTAGATTTATAAACTTTATAATAATTCATTATGCAAATAGATGCAAGCATAATCACTATTCCAACAATTTGCAGGGAACCTATTTGCTCTTTCAACACTATTCTTGCACAAATAATGGCAACGGGAAGCTCTACAGTCATTAGTATAGAACTGATACCGACACCAATCTTTGAAATGCCGGAGGCAAACAAGGCTGTCGGAACAGTCGTACCCACAACGGCAAGAAATATAGCCCAACAGAAGAATTTGTCATTTAGATAATCACTTGACAGAATTATTTCACTGTTTATTGAAAATAGACACAATGAAGATCCCATCATTATAACCATGCTTTTAGTTTGCCAACGAACACTCTTGCTAACCCGACTGTTGGCTATGATATACACGGTATAAGTGAGTGAAGAGCTTAATGCAAACAGGACGCCTTTCATCGAAAACTCCCATGCTTTTGCCCCAAGGATATTTCCAGCCATTATCGTTCCGACCAAGATAAATGAAACAGTAATCAATTCAGGTTTGGACGGTTTGCTTTTAAATATAAGCCATTCCAACAACAGGCTGAACCATGTGAACTGCATAAGGATGACGATAGCCAATGATGCCGAGATGTAACTTACGGATTCATAATAAAAGAAATTTGTTAGTCCGATAGCACTGCCTGTAAAAAGTAAGAATATAAAATTGCCGAAGGTCAACTTACCCTTGATATTCTTTCTTGTGAAAAAAGCATATATTGCAAGTAATAAGGCGGCGATAAAAGCCTGCCAAAAAGATATTTCAGCGGCATTGAAGCCTTTTGTGTACGATAGTTTCACAAAGGAAGACATCGTACCATACATGGTTCCACCGAGCAGAACCATGAAAATATATTTCAGATTTTTCATTTCAAAGTTGTTTTTATATTAATAAAACCAAAAGATTTGGCTGAACAACCTTGAATAAGGAATAGGTATAATCCTTCTATTCCAATACCCTTGAAAGGTAGGAAAATGATATAAATGGAATCCGGTTGCTCAGCTTTTAGACTGCTACCGGGGGATTGTTTGTAGTAAACAGGTTATTGTAATACATCTGTAGTTCTCTTAAGAATATCTGCAAAGATAGGAAAAAACACGATAAATAGTACTACCTTTGTATGTTTAACAGTAAATACTAGTACTCACCAGATATTGAAGAATCAGATGAATAGCAATTATAAAGTTGGGGATTTAATTTATGATGCGAATATTTATGATGGAATGAATACCCATATAGATGATTTGCTATTTTACAAGCGATGGCTGCCTAAAAACAAGTCTGCCTGTATACTTGAACTTTGTTGCGGTACAGGCAGACTTACTATTCCGATAGCACAGGAAGGATATGATATCAGCGGGGTAGACTACACTGCTTCTATGCTTGAACAAGCGAAAGTAAAAGCTGCCGGAGCAGGATTAGAAATAGAATTTATTGAGGCTGACATCAGAATTCTCGATTTAAAGAAGAAATATGACCTTGTCTTTATTCCTTTCAATTCGATCCATCATTTATATCAAAATGAAGATTTGTTTAAAGCATTACGTGTGGTTAAAAATCATCTCAAAGCAGGAGGCATATTTTTGTTAGATTGTTTTAATCCCAATATCCAATACATTGTAGAACATGAAAAAGAGCCAATAGAAATTGCTGAATATACCACCAAAGATGGGAGAGAAGTATTGATAAAGCAGATGATGCGATACGAGAGCAAAACTCAGATAAATCGCATAGAATGGCACTATTTCATTAATGGTGAGTTTGATTCTGTTCAAAATTTGGATATGAGGCTATTCTTTCCTCAAGAGTTAGATTCATACCTGGAATGGAACGGTTTTGAAATTCTTCATAAGTTTGGCAGTTTTGAAGAAGAAGCATTTTGTGATTATTCGGAAAAACAGATTTTTGTTTGCCAATGAGCTATTAATGAATAATATGAAAGAACTATCTACAAGAAAGCATGAGAATCATAGATCATAAACCTGTTTTATTTGAAAAGTCCGCTCATAACATTTGGACCGACCCGTATATTCAGCAGCAGATATTAAAAGATCACCTTGATCCGCAATCTGATGGTGCCAGCCGAAAGCGGGAATCAGTTCTGAAGATAGTGGATTTCATACTCCAGCACACAAAGCCCCAAAGTCATTTGCTTGATTTAGGTTGCGGTCCGGGACTGTACACATCGCTTTTAGCAGATAAGGATTATATGGTGACGGGCATTGATTTTAATAAAGCTTCTATAGAATATGCCATTGGAAAACGGGAGGAAATCAACTATATTTTGGGTGACTACATCAATAATTATCCTATGGGTAAGTACGATGCAATCACCATGATCTATTGTGATATGGGAACCCATCCGGATAGTGATCGCGACCGATTGCTGGACAATATATATTTTTCGCTGACTGATGGAGGTATTCTCATTTTTGATGTTTTCTCGGAAGGGATTATTGATGACAGACAGGAAAGCCGGGATTGGAAATATGCCCCTTGCGGTGGGTTCTGGAATGAAAGTGAATATTTACTTCTAAGCCAAACATTCCATTATCCGGAGAACAAAGTTTTTGCATATCAATATAACCTGATACTTGAAGACACAGCCAAACATTTCATCATTTGGGAAAGGTATTATTCGGAGGAAGAAATAACAAGTATATTGAAAAAGGTAGGATTCCGCAAAATTACACTTTCAATATATAATGGTTTATTCTCCCAAGCGGAAATCGCTAACATTATCGTGAGACAAAGAAATTTCTTCAAAACGACTTGTGCAGCTGCCTTTTTGAGGACACTGGCTACTGATGCCCAAATAGATGTTCTTGGGATAACAATTCTTGTATAGACGAACCATGTTCCATCTTTTCTTGTCGATGGAATAATAGCTGGCAATGGTTTTTGTATCAGATGAAATCTTCAGGTAAACAGATGAAACATCTAATTTATCATGATTATTATCATCGGATGTTCCTTGTGTTCTTACTGTAACAATACGGTGGTTACCGTATTCATCCTGTTCAAATGCCAGTTTCTGCCAGAGTGAATCACAAGAATATACAAAAAGGTCAGCTGCATTATACAATCCCTCCGTTGTGAATTCCGGAGTAACCTTGGCTATTAACGTAAAAGGTTTCGTGTTCTCAACGGGGACAAGCAGAATAGGAAGCGTTGTATTTGACAGTTTTCCATTCGGGTCACTGAAGAAATCCAGTCCTCCGGCACAATGGAATTCCAATGCGCCATCATCAAGCAGTTTCACGCAATTTTCAGCTCCATTGATGGCATTAGTGAAAGTGATGTTTCCCGCACTGATTTTGCAATCTGTAACTTTGTTCATAACTGTTTCGTTCATTGTTTGTTGAGACTCATCTTGCTTAGCAGAATTGTTAGATTGGCAAGAAGCCAATATGATGCTTCCTGCAAGAATTACTTGACAAATAGTATTACTTTTCATTGCTTAATAGATTATGAATGATTAATTTTTTGCAAAAATAGTCTGTTTCGACCATTCACACAATGGTGAAAAATAACCAAATTCATAAAGGGACAATAAACTGGTTTGGGAAAGCATCACGAATTAGTGATATACAGCACATCGATATTCTGATTACACGAAAAGTCCGGTTAGTTGAGGAACAATTAGCTTATGGAGATGTTTTTAATCTTATACTATAGAATTAATTCTATGGGTATCCTGAAGTTTTTTAGCTCTAAGGAAAAGTATAATAGTATTATAACATTTTACAGCATTATGAATTTAGACGAAGTCCTCCATTATCGTCGCTCTGTGCGAGCGTATGACAGAACAAAACTGATAGATCCGGAACGAATAAAACATTGTCTGGAATTGGCAACATTAGCTCCCAACAGCTCGGATATGCAGTTGTGGGAGTTCTATCATATCACTCAGCCCGAATTACTGGCAAAGGTTTCAAGAGCTTGTCTCGATCAGAAAGCCACTTCTACAGCTTCACAAATAGTCGTTTTCGTGGTGCGGCGTGATTGGTACAGGAAACATGCGCGGTTTGTACTTGACTTCGAGCGGGAGAATATCCGGCGTTACAGTCCGAAAGAACGTCAGGCCAAACGCATCAAAAACCGGGAATTATACTATGGCAAATTGATGCCGTTTGTTTATGCCCGTTTCTTTGGAATTTTGGGATTATTCAGAAAACTACTGGTTAATATCATCAGCATTTTCCGCCCGATAATGCTCGAAGTCTCCGAAAATGATATGCGCGTGACTGCCCATAAATCTTGTGCACTCGCTGCTCAAACGTTTATGATTGCTATGGCAAACGAAAGGTATGACACTTGTCCTCTGGAAGGTTTAGATAGCCGTCGGCTAAAAAGGATACTGAAATTGCCTCATGGTGCTGAAATAAATATGGTTATCCCCTGTGGAATACGGGACGGAAATAAAGGAATCTGGGGAGAACGGTGCAGAGTACCATTTGATGAAGTTTATCGTAGAATTTAAAGTCGTTTTTTGATTATCAGTTCATGCTATATGTCAGGTGTTGTAAAAATGTAAAGTTCGTTTATGCTAAGTAAATAGAATATATCATAGTCTCAAATATAGACAAATTATAGGCGCTTTTCTGCCTTGTTCAGCTTCCTGTTATTCGTTTTTTAAGAATAACGGGAACGTTTTTAAAGAATGTGCTCAACGTTTATTAAAAACGTAAAAAGCCTCTTTTAGGCCTAAATTTGATAAATATCAACAAAAAAGGCGATGATTCTTATGAAGAACAACCGCCTTTTCTATTTATTGTCTATTATTATTCCGGGAATGGATCACCCAGATTCGCTATTATCAGCCCGTATTGCTTGGGAGAGAGCCAACGATGATTATAAGGCTGATAGCCCGTTTCAACTAAAGCAGTCGCCAGATTTGTACACCTTTTAATGCTTCGTTGTAAAGATCTTACCGCATTTTTCGGAGTGGAACAACCGGGGAAATACATACCGGCCAATTCGGAGAAAGAAAGAATCAGTTTTGCCATTTGCTAAGGTTTTAGGTTTAATATTAAAATTCAGTTTTTTAAAGCTCTACAAAGATACTACATCAGAAAGGCGAAGTCAAGTATTTGGGTTGGTTTTTCCGACTTTTATTTTTTCTTTTTTTATTCTTCTCATTTTTCTGAGATAACATCTTGTATATTCGTTTTTTTTTATAAATTTGCCCAATTTACAACATAACAAAAAACAATATGCGACACTCTTGTATTTCCTTTCTCGGCATCTCTCTTTTTCTTCTCACGGCTTGTTCCGGAGAAAAAGGTTCACATGATCAGGTTTCTACAGTCAGTATTGATAAAGGCGTCGAACACTTTGATGCGGACTACACTTCGGCACAATATCAATCTCTTTTCAAAAATCCGAAAACGATCCGGTTGGAAACGAATGATAAATGCCTGTTGAGTGCTAATGCGTACCTGCTTAATGTGACTCCAAAGTACATAGTTATCGGAGATAAGACGAGTTTTTATTTCTTTAATGCCGAAAACGGTTCTTTTCTTTCTGTGATGGACAGGAAAGGAAATGGACCTGAAGAATATGCCGACATCTTTTCCCGCTTTTTTGATGAAGAAAAAGAGTTGATTTATGTTGCTACTCCTAATAAGACTAAATTATATAAGCCGGACGGGACTTTCGTCAGCGAATACCCCAAAGATAGTATATCCAACTTTATTGGTGTATCCAACGGATATTGGGGAACCTACAAAAGAGAATATCAGAAATCGCACTTAGTAGCCTTCTTTGATAAGGACTGGAACATGAAACAATCTTTCTTTCCTTTCGATGTTGAATCGGTGACGGGCTTTTCGGGTGGCTACATCGTGCCCAGATTCAGAGACGGAAACGACCAAGTGTGTATTGTGATTAATGATACGCTGTATGCCAGCAGAAAGGAAAAACTCATTCCCGCTGTGGCCATCAATCAGGGCAAACTAAAGATGCCGACAGATTTGAATGGCGATCTTGAACGTATGCTTACGGAAGGGAAGTATTGCATCAAAGCGGAAAATGCTTTATTGGTGAATGACCTGTTGTTTTATGATTTCTTCTGGAATGAGAGCAGGCATTATACACTATGGGATACAAATAGCGGGGAATTGTTGACTCATTCGGAAAAAGGATATGTCATGCCTTATAATGAGAAAGCAATTGTAAATACTCCCGTTTCCCTTATCCGGAACAACAAGGCATATACATTGCTTTCTATTGATAAATTGGCTCAATATGGTTTAGCTAATGAGGAGGATGACTCAAATCCTACATTGCTCTGTGTGGATTTAGGAAACTGAAATATAGTGTCCAGCAAGTCCAACCAATGTTCCCAATATTACAGCATTGAATGCTATTATTGGCAAAGATTTCTTATCCGAATGTCCTACTTGAATAAGCATCGGGATAGTTAGTGCCAAGCCTACAACACCTCCTTCCAGCCACCAGGGAATATGAGGTATGTCTACATTGAGAATAATGATTGAAACAAAGAAGTAATGGAAAAACGCCGAAACGGTGGAGTAGCGGGGAAGTTTCTGCATAATCATAGGAATGATGTCTATGACTCCGGCAATCAATCCGATAATTGCCGAGAAAAATAATTTGTCCATGTCAGATATTATTTAGTTAGTGATGAAAAATCATCTGTTTTAAGCAGATTGAAAAGATATTCTTTGGCTTGCTGTTTAGAAGAGTGTCTGAGTAAGTTTGAATACAGAGCTGTCGCGGCATCAATGTTTTCCATGGCAGACTTCGATGTGGAGATTCTCTCCGGTACCAATGATGATGAGTAAGGCAGGGCAGGATCGATACGATGTTGGCTGAGGGCATAATTTACCCGGTTCATACAGTTACATTTCTTGCCTCCTGCGTGCTCGCAATATTCTGACAGGAAAGAACTCATTACTTTTCTGGAGCGTGACAGCCGTTGCCTGAAGTTGTCAGCCGACAATCCTGTAATCTCACTTCCCAGCCGGCTGTCTACATCAAACATGGTTCCCAGAATGAAGATTAACCTGTCAAATGGATTTAAGCATTGAAGCAAAACGTTGGTGCATGACAGTTTCAGCTCTTCCGAGAAAATCTTTTTCTCAGCCAGATTCGTTTGGTCAACTGAAGAGGCGACATATCTGTCTATATCACTCCCGAAGATTTCAAAAGACAAAGGATGATTTGCGAAGTCTTTATTCTTCTCATTGATTAAATGGTTTACGGCTATTTTATACACCCATGTCGAAAATAAACTTTTTCCTTTATAAGAAGAAAGGCTTGTGATGACCTTTATCAGAATGTCTTGCTTTGCGTCTTCGGCATCTTCAATCCGCCCGAGCATGCGCAATGACAAATATAGTGATTATAATAGAATGAATTTCTATTCTATAACATAGCTGTAATTTGCTTCTCCAGTGCTTGTTTGATGAAAGCATTGATAGAGATACCTGCACGCTGTGCCAGCATTGCGATATGGCTATGTATCTCAGGAGTCAGACGAACATTTAATGATCCTGAATAGCTTTTGTGCGGTTGTACCCCTTCTTCTTCACAATAAGCCAGATAATCATCGACTGCTCCATGAAATGCTTCTGTCAGTTCTTGAACACTCTGTCCTTCGAAATTAACCATTCCATTTATTCCTTCTATTTTACCGAAAAAAACGCTGTCTTCTTCACTGAAGTTGACAGACCCAATGAAACCTTTGTACCTTAATGTATTCATAATAATACTCCTTTCTTCATTTTATAAAACCTGCATCCATCAAATCATTTAATACTTGTTTCATTGCATACCCTTTGATAAGGTTGCCGGGATGAGGTTTGTGAATCATTATAGGGCGTTTGTCTCCATTCTTAAAGATAACTCTCAAACCGGAAGTTTTACCTTTATTCGATTTTTCATAACCAAATATCGACAACAAGCGTTCCATTTCTTCAAATGTAAAATTTGCTGGTAACGACTTGAAACGTTCGATAAGTTTTTCTTTTGTTCCCATTCATTTATAAGTTTAGCAAATGTAACTACAAAATAGTTACAATCCAATAATAGGGGGTATAAAGTATGTCAAAAGGAGATACATCCGTAATATTGGTTATATATTCCGTAATTTATATACCTGCATACTGGATAATACTCCGTAATTTTGTATCATTGCAATATGCTTCCCGAATCGAAGCGTTTGCTACGGAAAAGTAATCTATATCACGTCCTGCCTTAAGCTCCAAGTCGGCGAACCTGGCGGACTATGATACTGTTTATATAGGTTTTCCCATCTGGTGGAATTTAGCTCCGAGAATCATCAAGACTTTTATAGAAAGTGGTGATTTTTCGGGTAAGACGATTATTCTGTTTGCCACGTCGGGCGGAAGCAGTATCTCCAATTCCGAAAAGGAATTGCAGAAAACTTATTCCAATCTGAAGTGGCAGAAAGGCAAACTGCTGAACGGTGCAACCAAAGAAGACATTAAACAATGGACTCAAAAATAAATTAGTATGAGAAAGAATTACGGAGCAAAACCCTTTTCCTATCCGCAGCCGGTGTTTATCATCGCTGCTTATGATGAAAATGGACTTCCAAACGCTATGAATGCGGCTTGGGGTGGTATCAGTGAGATGAAAGAGATCAGTATTTGCATCAGCGAAGGACACAAGACCACTGTGAATATCCTGAAGCGCAAAGCATTTACAGTAAGTATGGCGGAAGTGGGGCAAGTGGTTGCCTGCGATTACGTAGGTATTGTTTCCGGCAATAAGGTAACGGACAAATTCGCCCGTGCAGGCTTCCATGCCACCCGTTCGGAGTTCGTGGACGCTCCGTTGATTGACGAACTGTCCGTAGCGGTGGAGTGCAAACTGAAAGATTATAATCCCGAAACCTGCATCTTGCGTGGAGAGATCGTAAATGTGAGTGTAGACGAGCGTGTACTTGATGAAAACGGGAAAGTAGATGCTTCCAAAATAGCTCCCATCATCTTCGATCCGTTCAACAATGATTATCTGAAGGTGGGCGAAAAGGTGGGTAAGGCTTTTTCGGATGGCAAGGCATTGAAATGATTCTAAAATCAGGTCTTCACAAAAAAATATTCCTCAAAGTATAGCTTAAATACTTTGAGGAGTACAGATCAATGATACATTGTGATCGTTTCTGTCAAACGACTTCATTATCAATTTGTTTAATCACCCTGCAAGGATTTCCTACGGCTACGCAGTTGTCAGGAATAGAGTGGGTTACTATACTGCCGGCACCTATGACACTGTTTTTTCCAATTGTCATTCCTGGTAGGATTATCGCACCACCACCAATCCACGCTCCATCATTTATTCTTACGGGGAGTGCATAGGTTTTGCAAATACCTTCTCCTGCTTCCCAATCCGCTACGACTCTTTCTTGCAATTTGGTAGAGTGGGTGGCCGTGTATATCTGTACATTGGACGCTATCAACACATTGTCGCCTATCTCGATGATGTTATTGTCTACAAACGTACAGTTCATATTGATGATAACCTGATCACCGATGAAAATATGCTTCCCGTATTCACAATGGAAATCAATATCAATATGGACATGTTCTCCCATTTTGCCAAACAAATCATGAAAGATTCGCTTTCTCTGTTCCGTGTCGGCATAATCCGTTTCATTTAGCTGTTTCAATAATCTTTTAGCATTCAGCGTCATATCTGCCAATACTTTGTCACCACCGTTGAACAGCTCTCCGGCTAAGCACTTTTCCAATTCTGTTTTCATATATTGCAATCTACTAATTTTTAGAGCATTCCAATTACTATGGAGGTGAATTACTCGTCACATTATGTGACAAAGATAGGAAAAAGATGTTTCCCTCCATAGCTTTATCTTTTTTATTGAAATCCATAACTCTATATATGAATAGGGAAATCCTCCTAAATAATAGGGAAAAAGATAATATTATATGTTTTTCTCCACTTATATTTGTAGCAACATAAAAAGTAAAAAACAATATATGCAATGAAAACAATAAAACTGACATTAGCACTACTGGCATTTATGATTGGCATAAATAGCTGCGCCAGCATTATCGGATCGAGTAAAGACATCATGATGAGTGTCCAAAAAGGGATGACCCAAAAAGAAGTTTCTTCCATACTTGGAAAACCACAATATCGCCGTTTTGACCAAGAAACAGAGCAGTGGGAGTATGTGAAACTTGTTGCCGGTGGCAATTTATCTACTGTGACTACATCGATTGTCATAGATTTCGTAAACGGGCGTGTTGTAGGGATGAATTCTTTTAACACAGCTCCTCATCCGCCTGTTGCTGTATATCCTGCTATTGAAGTAGGTGATGGAACTGCTTCCTCCCGTCCGCACGTTAGTGGTGGAAGAGGGATGAATGAGAGGGATTTCCAGTCGCTTTACAACAAAGTGAAGAGCAAACCTTTCAAGGACGACCAACTGGAATTATTGGAAGCCGGAATCGGTAACAGAGGATTGAGTTGCAAACAGTGTGTGCGGATGATGTCGATATATCGGTTTGATGACGACAAACTGGAAGTTCTGAAAATTATAGCTCCGAATATCTCCGACCGGGAGAATTATGACGAGATAATCAATGCACTCGATTTTATCTCCAGTGAAGAGAAAGCAAGAAGTATTTTGGGAATAAAGAAGTAAAATGATACTTGGTTCTATAAGCGAACTCAAAAACTAAACTTCATATATTTCAACGGAAAGGCGGTAAATCCATGCGAGGAAATACCGCCTTTTACTTTGTATGAAGTTATACTGTCATTTATCCTTTTCGACAGATACAGTCCGCCAGATGATCGTTGACGAATCCCGCAGCCTGCAAATGGGCGTAGCAGATCGTAGATCCGAAGAACTTGAATCCTCGTTTTTTCATATCCTTGCTCATGGCATCAGATTCGGGAGATGATACCGGAATCTCACTCAAGGATTGAAAGGTATTGATAATCGGTTTTCTATCAGGAAAGAACGACAGTGTATATTCATAGAAACTGCCGAACTCCTTTTGTATGGCGAGGAATAGCCTTGCATTTGTGATGGTAGATTTGATTTTCAGACGATTCTTCACGATACCATCAAAATGCATCAGCCGCTCGACATCTTCATCGGTCATTTGTGCTACTTGTTCGGCATCGAAATCACAAAAGGCTTTGCGATATCCCTCACGTTTTTTGAGGATGGTTATCCAACTTAATCCGGCCTGGGCGCTCTCCAGCACAAGAAACTCAAACAGTGTCTTGTCGTCGGTCACTAAATTTCCCCACTCTTGATCATGGTATTTCACATACAGTTCGTCAGTTCCGCACCAACCACAGCGTCCGTTTACAAAATCTTGCATAATTATAGTACTTATAATGAATGTACAAATATAGTTTATTCACAATGGCGTGCCAAATTTTAATAAGTTATTCTATTTCAGCTTCTTCCTTTTCTTGGATAAACTGCTATTCATCAGCCTTATTACTGAGTTCTGCGCTCAGTCTCAATTTAATTCCTATCTTTACAGCAGAAAGCAGGCTTGAACTATTTCTTATTTATCAATTCAATAACGGATTATACTATTATGGATACTCAAAAAATGAAAGTACAAAAATTAGTGCCAACGGAATACAATGGTAGATGGGGCTTTTTAGATACTGCAACAGGCGAAGAAGTCGTGCCGTTTATCTATGACTATGCCCATGCTTTTTCTGTAGGATTGGCATTAGTTCGGCAGAATGGTTGGTGGGGATATGTAGATAAAACGGGAAAGAAGTTATTCCTTTTATATATGATGACGCCCGCTATTTTAATAAAGATGGCAAAGCAAAGGTGAAGCTGAACGGTGAAACGTTCTTTATTGATGTGAAAGGAAATTGGGTTGAATAAACATGAAATGACATACATGAATTTATGATTGATACAGACGAAATAGTATTAAAGCCTCTGCTTGGCGAAGATATATTGTGGTTTGATAGATGGTTGAGAAAAGATTATATTTACAAATGGCTATGTCCGGATGGGGAAGAACAGAAGGAGGCTTGGTTGGACGAAGTCAATAATAGAGATGGTAAATATGACTTTATGAAACATTTTATTGTTTACTATAAGGATAAGAAGATCGGATATTGTCTTTATGCTGATTGCTTTTTCTTGAAAGACTTGGAGGAAGAAGGGCACGACTTTGAGAGTTTGTATGGAGACATATCTGAAAAGAATCATACGTACGAGATCGGATATTTGATTGGCGAAGAAGAGTATCTGAATAGAGGTATTGGTAAAATGATTATCAGGAAGTTGGAAGAAAAGATCATTGAATTGGGAGGACGTGAAATAGCGGCGGACCCTTCCGAAGAAAATGTGGCTTCAATAAAGGTGCTGCTAAGCAATGGGTTTAAGAAGAAAAGTGATGGGGATTACAGAAAAATAATTTAGGGTACACTACCTGTAAATTTGGAGTGGAAAACAGTACTTACGAAACTTAACTTCTTAACTTTTGCTGAAGTGATAAATTATCCGCGAACGCATGTTGCGCTTTTTCTTTTGACAATCAGAAAGACGGCTCTTACTTTCTTCTAAAACAGCGTGTATGAAGTGAACTCATGGACAAAATGATTCTCTGACGATTAATGATTGTATATCAATCTTTTATGCCTCAAAAAAAGACAAAAAGTGTACTGTTTAGGGGTCAAAATAGGTTCAGGGTCACTTATACCCCCAATTCCTGCTTAAATGAATAAGATATTTAAAATGGATGTAAATAAAACATACTATAATAGTGCTAAACTACTAAGGAATAAAGATTTTATTATTCACTCTTTATCACTTCCGCTTTATTGTTTTACTTTTTGTATTAAATATTTATCTATTTAAGGTTTGTTCAGATTGCAATATTCCAAATCTACTGAAATACGTTTTTTGCAAAACGTCTAAAAAAGTCAACTGTCTGTATATTAGCATTATATTGGCTGATATAAATAAAAATGGCCTATAAATGGGGTTATAAGTGACCCTGAACCTATTTTGACCCCTAATAAGGCTTTTATTGGTCTTAATATTGTTATACTTTTTCAAGAATAGTCTGCGAAAAATAATACGGTAACCCACCCAGAAGCCTTAAACGGAACATGACATTGCTTGTTCTAGTTATTGGATTTAATTTGTTTTATAGCTGATTTTAACTCCTAAATATCATAACTTGCGAAACCTCAATTATTTATTTATCTTTTTCAGGATATTCCGTATGGTAGTCTTAACGCCTGTGGAGTAATATTCGGTATCTGCATTCTCTAATATGAGTTGCAGTTCTTTCAAAAGTTCCGGCTCAGACTTGCAAAGCTGGTAAGCCATTCTGATAGATAATGCCTGCACACCGATACTTTCTTGTGGAGCCAACATGTGATCTAGACAATAATTTAGCAAATCGACAGAGACAGGATCAGATGCAGGCACATTATATAATATAGACAGCAACAACCGTTTGGAACCATCATGTTGGCAGACCAATAATCGCTGAATAATATCATCCAGCAATGGAACAAACCAGCCGGGATGCTTCTCACTTACTTTCTCACATGCCCATATAGCCCGCCATGAAACGACGATTTTATCATCGGAAATCAATTGGTATATATCTTTAAGGTATTCCGGATGCAGGCATATTTCCTGCACCAACTTATCTATTGATAGTTTGCAAAGAGGCATTGCAAGGGTGTTTTTGTATTCGTCGATTTTCTCCATATCATGCATGTTTTTGCAAAGATAATGCAAAGCGAACGCAGAACTTTCATGCTTGCATGAAAAAGTTATGCTGAGATGCAGCTTATCTTATCTAAAGATAATGCAAGTTGGATGTAGAACTTTCATACTTACATGAAAAATTTTTGTTGAGATGCTGTTTATCTTCCTATTCTGAATGCGGATAGTACGATTACAAAATAAAAGGCTGTCTTTGGTTAAAAAGACAGCCTTTACAAATATATTGTATTTAAGGACTATGCAATTCCGTGAGCAGATACCTCCGGTGCAATCTTCTTGATCAGACCTTGCAGTACAGCACCTGGACCACATTCTGTGAAGTCGGTAGCGCCATCAGCAACCATATTCTTAACAGTCTGTGTCCAGCGTACAGAAGCTGTCAGCTGAGCAACGAGATTCTTCTTGATCTCTTCCGGATCAGTGTGAGGCAATGCATCTACATTCTGATAAACCGGACATTTGGGAGCGTGGAATTCAGTAGCGTTGATAGCTGCTTCCAATTCAACTTTTGCAGGATTCATCAGTGGAGAGTGGAAAGCACCGCCTACCTTTAAAGGTAAAGCACGTTTTGCTCCGGCAGCTTTCATCAGTTCGCATGCCTTGTTGATACCTTCGATAGAACCGGAAATTACGATCTGTCCCGGACAGTTATAGTTGGCTGCAATGCAAACTTCACCTTCAGCGGTTACTTGCTCGCAGATTTCTTCTACTTTTTCATCGGAGAGGGCAATGATAGCCGCCATTGTAGAGGGTTGTGCCTCGCAAGCTTTCTGCATGGCCATGGCACGAGCATAAACCAGCTTCAATCCATCTTCGAAACTCAATGCACCGGCAGCAACCAGAGCAGAGAATTCGCCCAATGAGTGACCGGCAGTCATCTCGGGTTTAAAATCATCACCCATACAAAGTGCGGAGATAACGGAATGGAGGAATACAGCAGGTTGAGTTACCTTCGTCTGACGCAGGTCTTCGTCCGTACCGTTGAACATAATATCCGTAATGCGATATCCCAGGATATCATTGGCTTTTTCAAACAATTCTTTTGCTAAAGCGGAGTTTTCATACAAGTCTTTTCCCATTCCTACGAATTGGGCACCTTGACCCGGAAATACAAATGCTTTCATACTGTTCTTGTTTTAGTAGTTAATTAAAAAAGTGGTGCAAAGGTATAGCTTTTTCTGATATTGACCGCACAAACGAAGGATTTTTGTGCAATAAGCTATTTTAACTCCCTCCGTTCGGAGAAGGGAGTTTATTAGGAAGCAGAGGGATAGATGAGAAAAAAAATCTTTTTATAGCACTTCAACTAAAATACAATAAGAGGTACTTGTCTTTTTAATCTTCCGGTATACTAAAATCCTTAAAAATAAAGCACTTCACTCTTATTGTACTTCCTACAATTACCTGATTCTTCCGTTTATCAACAATACATATTGTACTTTCAACGATAAGACCATATTTTGATATTGTAAAATGTACGATATCTATCATATTGAAAAATAGTGCTTTATAACATAATGTAAATTAAGTTTTCTGCGCTTGTATATTCAAAAAACCTGTTTATATTTGCAGCGCTTAAACATGGATATTATGCAAAACATGGAACATAAAACCCCATTAGCGAACAATCATATATCAGTAGACTGTGTAGTGATTGGCTTTGACGGAGAACAATTAAAAGTTCTGTTGATAAAACGTGTAGGTGAGGAGCAAGGTGAAATTTTCCACGATATGAAGCTTCCCGGAAGTCTGATCTATATGGATGAAGATTTGGACGAAGCTGCCCAGCGTGTGTTGAACGAACTAACGGGTTTGAAGAACGTCAATCTGATGCAATTCAAGGCATTCGGTTCTAAGAATAGGACGAAGGACCCGAAAGACATTCATTGGCTGGAACGTGCCATGCAATCGAGAGTGGAGCGTATCGTTACAATTGCTTACCTGTCATTGGTGAAGATAGATCGGGCACTGAGTCGGAATCTGGCTGATTTCGAAGCATATTGGGTGGCACTGCAAGATATTAAGGCATTGGCTTTCGACCATAATTTGATTATTAAAGAAGCACTGGTATATATCCGCCAGTACGTGGAGATTAATCCGTCAGCCTTGTTCGATCTGCTTCCCCGTAAGTTTACGGCATCACAACTGCGTACTTTATATGAATTGATATATAGCAAGCCTATTGACGTGCGGAACTTCCATAAGAAAATAGCGATGATGGAATACGTTGTTCCATTGGAGGAAAAACAACAGGGAGTTGCCCACCGTGCCGCACGCTATTATCGATTCGATAAGAAGATATATAATAAGGTAAGAAGATGAAGAGATTTATGATTCATCATAAGCGGAATAAATCATAGATCAAAGGGCATAAATTTCAAACAAAATAAATCAAAAATCATAAATTAAAAGCATGTATTTATTAGGCTATGACATTGGAAGCTCGTCCGTAAAAGCGAGCTTGGTAAACGCCGAAACCGGCAAATGTGTATCTTCTGCTTTCTTTCCGAAGACAGAGGCGGCAATCATTGCAGTTAAACCGGGTTGGGCGGAACAAAATCCCGAAAGTTGGTGGGAAAATCTGAAGCTTGCCACACAGGCTGTCATGAATGAATCGGGTGCAAACGCAGGTGAAATCAAGGCAATCGGTATCTCTTATCAGATGCATGGATTGGTATGTGTGGACAAAGACCAGAATGTGCTGCGTCCTTCCATAATCTGGTGTGACTCGCGTGCTGTGCCTTACGGACAGAAAGCTTTCGAAACGCTGGGAGAAGGGAAATGTCTCTCACATCTGTTGAACTCTCCGGGTAACTTCACTGCCTCTAAACTGGCATGGATAAAGGAAAACGAATCGGCCATCTACGAACGGATTTATAAGATTATGTTGCCGGGTGATTACATCGCCATGAAGTTGAGCGGTGAAATCTGTACCACTGTTTCCGGACTTTCGGAAGGTATGTTCTGGGATTTCAAAAACAATCGTGTAGCCGACTTCCTGATGGATTATTATGGTTTCGATAACTCTCTGATTGCGGACATCAAACCCACATTCTCTGAACAAGGCCGTGTGAATGCTGCCGCAGCAAAAGAATTGGGATTAAAGGAAGGTACACCGATCACATATCGTGCAGGTGACCAACCGAATAACGCTCTTTCACTGAATGTATTCAATCCGGGAGAAATAGCTTCTACAGCAGGCACTTCGGGCGTTGTATATGGTGTGAACGGTGAAGTGAACTATGATCCGAAATCACGCGTAAATACATTCGCTCACGTAAACCATACGGACGAACAAACCCGTCTGGGTGTGTTGCTTTGCATCAATGGTACGGGTATTCTTAATTCTTGGGTGAAACGTACGATTGCTCCCGAAGGCATCTCTTACAATGAAATGAATGTACTGGCATCACAAGCTCCTATCGGTAGTGCGGGTATCAGTATCTTGCCCTTTGGCAACGGTGCGGAACGTATGCTCGAAAATAAAGAGATCAACTGCTCCATCCGTGGCTTGAACTTCAATCTGCATGGCAAACAACATATCGTGCGTGCAGCTCAGGAAGGCATCGTATTCTCTTTCAAGTATGGTATAGATATTATGGAAGGTATGGGCATCCCTGTACAGAAAATCCATGCAGGCCATGCAAATATGTTCCTTAGCTCCATCTTCCGCGATACGCTGGCAGGTGTGACGGGAGCTGTGATCGAACTGTACGATACGGATGGTTCGGTAGGTGCAGCCAAGGGAGCGGGTATCGGTGCAGGTATCTATAAAGATAATAACGAGGCATTCGCAACGCTGGAAAAACTGGATGTTATTGAGCCTAATCAGGCTAAGCGCCAGGAATATGCAGATGCTTATGCACGCTGGAAACATCGTTTGGAAAAATCAATGGCAAAATAATGCCAACTTAACTCTCCTCTGAAAACGAGGGGAATTAAAGTAATACAGTTAACATTCAAAACATAATTAACCCTTTAAAATTCAATTAAAATTATGGCAACAAAAGAGTATTTTCCCGGAATAGGAAAGATTAAATTCGAAGGTAAAGAGAGTATGAACCCGATGGCATATCGTTACTACGATGCTGAGAAGGTAATCATGGGTAAGAAGATGAAAGATTGGTTGAAGTTTGCTATGGCTTGGTGGCACACTCTCTGCGCAGAAGGTGGTGACCAATTCGGTGGCGGAACGAAACAATTCCCTTGGAATGGTGACTCTGACGCTTTGCAAGCAGCTAAAAATAAATTGGATGCAGGTTTCGAATTCATGCAGAAGATGGGTATCGAATACTATTGCTTCCACGATGTAGACCTGATTTCTGAAGGTGCAAGCATCGAAGAATATGAAGCTAATCTGAAAGCTATCGTAGCTTATGCAAAAGAAAAACAAGCTGAAACTGGTATCAAGCTGTTATGGGGTACTGCTAACGTATTCGGTCATGCACGTTATATGAACGGTGCTGCTACCAATCCTGATTTCGACGTTGTGGCACGTGCCGCTGTTCAGATTAAGAACGCTATTGACGCTACTATCGAACTGGGTGGTTCAAACTATGTATTCTGGGGCGGTCGCGAAGGTTATATGTCTTTGCTGAACACTGACCAGAAACGTGAAAAAGAACACCTTGCAAAGATGTTGACTATTGCTCGTGACTATGCACGTGCTCGTGGCTTCAAAGGTACTTTCCTGATTGAACCGAAACCGATGGAACCGACAAAACATCAGTATGACGTAGATACTGAAACTGTTATCGGCTTCCTGAAAGCTCATGGTTTGGATAAGGATTTCAAAGTAAACATCGAGGTTAACCACGCTACTTTGGCCGGCCATACTTTCGAGCACGAACTGGCTGTAGCTGTTGACAACGGCATGTTGGGGTCTATCGATGCTAACCGTGGTGACTACCAGAACGGTTGGGATACTGACCAATTCCCTATCGACAACTACGAACTGACTCAGGCTATGATGCAGATCATCCGTAATGGTGGTTTGGGCAATGGCGGTACTAACTTCGACGCCAAGACTCGTCGTAACTCTACCGACTTGGAAGATATCTTCATCGCCCACATTGCAGGTATGGATGCTATGGCACGTGCTTTGGAAAGCGCAGCCAAATTACTGGAAGAATCTCCTTACAAGAAGATGTTGGCTGACCGTTACGCATCATTCGACGCTGGTAAGGGTAAGGAATTCGAAGAAGGCAAATTGTCTTTGGAAGATGTTGTAGCTTATGCGAAAGCTAACGGCGAACCGAAGCAAACCAGCGGTAAGCAGGAATTGTATGAAGCAATCGTAAATATGTATTGTTAATATAATAAAGGCGGTAGGGTGATAGAGTTATAAGTGATATCACCCTATCACCTTTATCACTCTACCACTTATCTCTTTATCACTTTTTACTCATTTATCAACCTAATCTTTTTTATCATGAATGATGCTAACAAGGGTAGTAAACTCTACCTATATTCTATTACAACCGTTGCCATTCTGGGAGGCCTACTGTTCGGTTACGATACGGCGGTAATCTCGGGTGCGGAGAAAGGCTTGGAAGCTTTCTTCCTGATGGCTACGGATTTCCAATATAACAAGGTGATGCATGGTATCACTTCTTCCAGTGCACTTATCGGCTGTGTGATCGGTGGTGCTCTTTCCGGTTTCTTCGCTTCCCGCCTGGGACGACGCAATTCGTTGAGACTGGCATCCGTGCTGTTCTTCCTGTCTGCATTGGGTTCTTACTATCCTGAAGTTTTATTTTTCAACTACGGTGAGCCAAACATGGAATTGCTCATCGCATTCAATTTGTATCGCGTATTGGGTGGTATTGGTGTAGGTCTTGCCTCTGCCGTATGTCCGATGTATATCGCAGAAATTGCGCCTTCTAATGTTCGTGGAACGTTGGTATCTTGTAACCAGTTTGCCATTATCTTCGGTATGTTGGTGGTTTATTTCGTTAACTTCCTGATTATGGGCGATCACACGAATCCTATTATTGATAAAAGCGCTGAAGGCATATTGTCAGTGAATGCCGCTTCGGATATGTGGAGCGTACAAACAGGCTGGCGTTATATGTTCGGTTCGGAAGCATTCCCGGCTGCATTATTCGGTTTCCTCCTTTTCTTTGTACCGAAGACTCCGCGTTATCTGGTGCTGATACATCAGGACGAAAAGGCATACTCTATCCTGGAGAAAGTGAATGGTGCAAGCAAAGCAAAAGAAATTCTGGCAGAAATCAAGGCTACTTCCAAGGAAAAGACAGAGAAACTGTTCTCTTACGGTGTGGCAGTTATCGTTATCGGTATTTTGCTTTCCGTATTCCAGCAGGCCATTGGTATCAATGCCGTACTCTACTATGCTCCGCGTATTTTTGAAAATGCAGGTGCTGAAGGTGGTGGTATGATGCAGACTGTCATCATGGGTATTGTAAACATTGTATTTACTCTTGTAGCTATCTTTACTGTAGACCGTTTCGGACGCAAGCCGTTGCTGATTATCGGTTCTATCGGTATGGCAGTAGGTGCATTTGCAGTGGCAATGTGCGACAGCATGGGAATCAAGGGTATCGTTCCGGTTCTTTCCGTGATTGTATACGCAGCTTTCTTTATGATGTCATGGGGACCGATTTGCTGGGTATTGATTTCAGAAATCTTCCCGAATACCATCCGTGGCAAAGCCGTAGCTATTGCAGTAGCTTTCCAATGGATTTTCAACTATATCATATCCTCTACATTCCCGGCACTGTACGATTTCAGTCCGATGTTCGCATACAGCTTGTATGGCATCATCTGCATTGCAGCCGCCTTCTTCGTTTGGCGTTGGGTACCCGAAACGAAGGGTAAGACTCTGGAAGATATGAGTAAACTTTGGAGAAGAAACAAGTAAAATTCTCTCTCCTTTAAGATCTTATGAATGTAAAAAGGTGCAACTGAAACTATCGGTTGCACCTTTTCTTTTTTGATAAATATAAGTTCCGAATCTTTAATTGAACACGTATCGCAGGCCAATTTGAAGCTTCCAACATTCACTGTAATTCAGGTTTCGGGTGAAGCTTTCGGTAGGATAGTTACCGTCACTATCTTTGTACATAGAGAAAACAGGAGTATTTCTTTCACCCGTACCCTTATAGGTAAGGATGCGTCCACCGTTAGCGCCGGACATGTTCTTTGTTACGCCCCATTTGCTGTTCAGTAAGTTACCTATATTCAGGATATCCAGGCTGAGTTGCAGCGTATTCTTAGTTTTGCCAATCTTCACGAAGAAGTCGCGGCTCCAACGGAAATCAAAGCGGTGTATCCAAGGAGCACTTGCCGAATAAGCTTCGGCATATTCGCCTTTATGCTTCTTCAGATAAGGGTCTTGATTCACGAACTTCCAGAAAGCATCTGCATCTTCAGCACTCGTGAATTTGATTTCATCTTTCGTCTTCGGGATATAAATGAGGTCATTGGTCACACCGTCACCGTTCATGTCATTAGAGTACATAAAACTGTAGCTGCCGGATGAGTAACCACTGTAAAAGAGGCTGAAATTAGAAGTACTTCTTTTGTTTACGTGTACACGCCAGTTAATGGAAGCTATTACACGGTTGGGAGTAACGTAGCGTGAACGCATCAATCCTGAATTATTCGGACCGTTGATGGAAGGCATGTTTGTCCACGCAGAGTTGGCATCTGAACCGGGCATCCCACTGATTTCCTTGGATTCGGTGTGCGTGTAGGCGGCCATGATATTCACATTTTTCGCAGGTTCGGCAAATACGGTGATATTGCCTGTCCAGCCCCATCCTTTGGATGTATTGGTCAAGACGTTTGCACTGTTGATATTGGTATGTTCCAAATAGTTTTCAGGATAGATGTAGCGCTCGTCTGGACCGTTGAAGCGCTGCCACGTATCTTCCGGACTCTTTATATTATAGTTAAATTGACGTACGGCATTGATATCTTTGGAGAACATACCCTCTAATGTAACGGTAAGAGGGAAGGAGGCGGGTATCTGATAATCCAGGGCAAGGGAGGTCTTCCACACTTGCGGCATTTTGAAATCAGGATCGATACCTACGATACCGCTTGGCAACACACCTTCTTCGGGAGTGATGGTAGTGGGAAGTCCTAATGTAGAAATCATTTGGTTTACGTCTATTATCATGTTACCTTTCAGTAACTCCAGACGCGGATCACGGTTTATAACTTTACCGTCCTTATATCGTGTGGTGATACTTACCAGATTCTGGATCATTCCGGAATTGGTTGGCATATTGGTAAAGAATACCAAAGGAATACGTCCTGTGAAAAATCCCGAACCACCACGCACTTTCAGGGTTTTATCATTGAATACATCCCAAGTAAAACCCAGACGTGGTGAGAATTGCAATTTACTGTCAGGCCATGCACCTGTATCGATGTGCATGCCGTTAAAATCCAAATCATAAATAGCCTGATTGCGCATTAATTCGTTCAGGAAACTCAGGTTGTCCATACGTATGCCCGCAGTCAGTTTGAAGTTATCGCGAATGTTCCATTCATCTTGCAGATAGACGCCCAACTGGCCGAAATTCACATCAGCAGAAGGTTTTGTATTTCCGTTGTAGCCATAAGCCAAGGCGAAAGATTCGGGAGCAGCTCCATTTTTGAAATCCTCGAAGCTGGAGTATCGGTAATATCCTGTTCCGTTGCGCATGTAAGAGTTACTCGCCTTCTGGTGTTCGTAACTGATACCGGCTGTTAATTTATGGGTACCCAGGTAATAGGTGAAGTTGTCTACGATGGTCGTCACCGTATTCTTCACTTTATTATTGTAAGTAAACAATTCATAGCCGGCCGTCATATATGGTTCCAGAATCTGGTTACCCTCATTGTTATATCCGTACATGATGTCAATGAAAGGGAACAAGCCGGAATTTGTACCGCGTTCATCCGTCATATCACTGTAAGTAAATAGCAGCTGATTGGATATGGCAGATGTAAAACGGCTGTTTAATTCGGCAGTAACAGAGTTTACAATATTCTGCAAGGAATAGCAGGAATTAGCGTATGACATGGAATATTGGGAAACACGGTCATAAGCCAGGCGATATCCGGTATTTCCGGAACTTCCATTTGGAGCATTCCAGGTTTTGTTGTTTGTAAAGTTATAACGTACGCTCAATTTATTCCCTTTATCTATATTCCAGTCGATACGCCCCAATAGTTTCAGATTAGTGATATCGGCAGGAAAGTTAGTGAAAGAACCGGTGTCATAACCATATTTGTCTTTTAGTATCTGAGAGAATTCAACCATATCTGCTGCTGTGGCACGGGAGATGGTAGAGTTGTTAGGAGTTTCACCTTCTTGGGCAGCGCGCCATTTTACAACCTGCTGCGGACTCTTTTCATACTCTACATTTGCAAAGAAGAACAGCTTGTCTTTAATGATAGGACCACCCAATGTAGCACCGTAAACAGTCTTGGACTCTTCGGCACGCGCCCCGAAATCAGTATTGCCAATTTTGTTACCGCGCATCACTTCATTGTTGAAGTACATATAAGCGCTGCCTCTGTAAGCGTTTGTACCCGATTTCGTAATGGCATTAATGCCTGCACCGATAAAGTTTGCCTGACGCACATCGTATGGGGCAATCACAACCTGTACTTCATCAATGGCATCCAGTGAAATAGGATTTCCACCTCCGGGCAGATTAGAAGACAAGCCGAAGTTATTATTTAAGTTCGCGCCATCTACCGTGAACGTATTGGAACGTCCGTCGCGGCCTCCAAAATTGTTTCCTGACGCATACGGGGAAATGCGGGTAAAATCGCTGATACTACGGTTAATACTGGGCAATGTGGTGAGCTGCTCAGAAGAAATATTGGTAGTAGCTCCTGTCTTTTCAGCACTGAACTTTGACTTGCTGGCTGTAATGGTAATTTCTCCCAATAATTCCGAAGCTTCGTGCAGGGTTACATTCAAAGAATAAGTCTCACCTAGTTGCAGCTGGATGCCTGTATAGATTGCAGTCTGATAACCTACATATGATACCGTTACCTTGTAAGGACCACCGGAGCGCATGCCTTGCAGACTGAAACGTCCGTCTATATTGGTAACAGTACCGTAACTGGTTCCGGAAGGTTCGTGTACGGCTACAACCGTAGCACCGATGACAGCTTCTTCGTCAGCCACCACTTTACCACTCATTCCGGCAGTAGTTACCTGTGCCTTGAGCATTCCTGTAAGGGAAAGCAAAAGCACAAACAGGAATAACATCTTTTTAGCCATGATTTTTTTAATTTAAACAGGAATAAACTGAAAGTTGTAGAAAACGATGCAAAAGTATAAAAAAAGCAAAATACTCTTATTCCTAAAGTGTTAAATCCTCATTTCTTTTTTTGCAGAGTCACTTTCTCACAAAAATGTTTATTCCGGGAGACAATGTATAAGTTTAAACCGTACCTTTGCAGCGGATTTAACTTTTGGTATAAAAAAGAGACATTATGGACTCATTGAAAATCAACAAAGTACAGTTGCGTAATTTACAGATAGAAGACTACGAGCAACTGGCGCAATCATTCACCCGTGTATATACGGATGGAAGCGATGTGTTTTGGACACACAAACAAATTGAAAAACTCATCCGAATTTTCCCCGAAGGACAGATTGTAACCGTGGTAGACGAAAAAATTGTCGGCTGCGCACTTTCCATTATTGTGAATTACGATGATGTGAAGAACGATCATACTTATGCACAGGTGACGGGTAAAGAAACCTTCAATACCCATAACCCTAAAGGCAATATATTATATGGTATTGAAGTCTTTATTCATCCCCAATACCGTGGGCTCCGGCTGGCACGTCGTATGTACGAATACCGCAAGGAGCTTTGTGAAACTCTGAACCTGAAAGCTATTATGTTCGGTGGACGTATTCCCAACTATTATAAATACTCAGATCAGCTTCGCCCGAAAGAGTATATAGATAAGGTAAAGCAGAAAGAAATTTTCGACCCTGTATTGACCTTTCAGCTTTCCAATGATTTCCACGTACGCAAGGTAATGCGCAATTACTTGCCGAATGACGAGGAATCCAGGCATTATGCTTGTCTGTTGCAATGGGATAACATTTACTATCAGGAACCCACAGAAGAATATATTGCACCGAAAACCACCGTGCGCGTAGGATTGGTGCAGTGGCAGATGCGTAGTTATCAGACACTGGATGACCTGTTTGAACAGGTAGAATTCTTTGTGGATGCCGTATCCGATTATAAGAGTGACTTCATTCTTTTCCCCGAATACTTCAATGCCCCACTGATGGCAAAATTCAATAATGAAGGGGAGTCACAGGCCATTCGCGGACTGGCGGCTTATACAGAGGAGATTAGAGAACGATTTGTAAAGTTGGCTATCAGTTACAACATCAATATCATTACGGGTAGCATGCCGCTCATTAAAGAAGACGGACTTTTGTATAATGTCGGTTTCCTTTGTCGCCGCGATGGTAGTTTTGAGATGTATGAGAAGTTGCACGTCACACCCGATGAAATAAAAAGCTGGGGATTAAGTGGCGGAAAGGCTTTGCAGACATTCGATACGGACTGTGCTAAGATCGGCGTATTGATTTGCTATGATGTGGAATTTCCGGAATTATCCCGTATTATGGCAGACCAGGGTATGCAGATTTTATTCGTTCCTTTCCTGACGGATACGCAAAATGCTTACTCGCGTGTAAAGGTATGCGCCCATGCCCGTGCCATCGAAAATGAATGTTTCGTTGTCATTGCCGGTAGTGTAGGTAATCTTCCGCGCGTGCACAATATGGATATTCAGTATGCACAGTCAGGTGTATTTACTCCCTGCGACTTTGCATTTCCGACGGATGGGAAGCGTGCAGAAGCCACACCGAATACAGAAATGATACTGGTATCCGATGTGGATCTGGATTTATTGAATGAATTGCATACTTACGGCAGTGTACGCAATCTGAAAGACAGAAGAAGCGACTTGTATGAGGTGAGGATGAAGAAATAAAACAATCGGATTATTTATTCATTTTATTGAAACGTAGCCAGACAATATGTATTTCCGTATTATTGTACCAATAATAAATTCTACATAGAAGATGAGATAGAATAGACCTATATTTCTTGTCTTTTCCACGTTTTTCGAGCTGGCCAACAGTGGGCATTAATAAAATCTTGCACATCGCTTCATCTACATTCTTTGCAAAGGTGACAGCGAATTGTATTCCCAGATTTGCAGCATACCAATATACAGTCTTTTGAAATACGACAAGTGCCCGATTTGTCCAGATTACTTTAAGTTCAGCCATAAATTGAAAGCGGCTTTTACTTCTTCATCAGTAGCAATACCGCTGGCTTCTGACTGTTTTGATTCTTTTTCAAATTCCTCATCAGTATATTGGCAGGGTATAGGTTTGCCTATCAGAAAATTCTCTTTTTCAAGTTCTTCTGCAAATTCCCTGTCAAGATGTGTATATGCAAATTCTTTGGCACGTTGATAACGCTCCTCAAAGCTTTCCTCATCTTTATCGAGCATGCTGCTGATTTTAGACAATAGCACGGCATCGTCCATTTGTTCTATTCTGTCTTTTATGTGATTGCGCAAGGCATTCAGCATCGGACGGCTATAGTAAGTTGCAGCTGGCTCTTTTACTTTTCCCATAACATTACGTTTTGTACAAAGTTACACTTTAATGCCACAGTAACAAAAGAAATAAATCTTTTTATTTCTACTTTATCTCGAATCTCACCAGCATCGAATATTTCAGTTTTATCGTACGGAAAGCATCGTAAGCTTCTGACTGTGATGAACTCACATTGCTCTGAGCTGCAAAATACCGGGGATAACCTGCACTTTCCTGCGGTTCGACAATGCGGATGACATCTCCCAGGCGTTTGCCTAATGCTTCCACCAAATATCCTGCTTTCTTTTGTGCAGCTTTCAGTGCCTCTATCTTACCTTGTTGCCGATAAACCTGCATATCTTTATTCTTCAGTTCTCCGATGCGCATGTAGCTGATGCCTTTCGTATCGATAACCTTTAGAATCTCATCAATCTGACTAAAATCGGTCAACGTAATATCAAACCGTTTAGATACCAGGAATTCAAATCCGCGTTCACGCCAATAATCACCTACCTCTTGTGTACGGATGGCGTCTTCCGGAATCCCAATCTTTCGCAAGGCAGCTCTCAGATTTCTCTCTATTCCGATCAATGGCACTTTAGTCCGATAATTCTCCGGTTTGGACTTTCCGTCAAATTCCTCTTCCCAATATTCTTTAATCTCGATAAGATAATGAATCTCGTCGGGCACAAGAGTTATTTCCGAAGCTCCGGTAACTTCAATATACTTCGCATTATCAGCCTCCTGACTGAATGCAGTGCTGCAAACCAATAGAAATACGGCAAATAATAAAAATCTAGTTTTCATAATAGTATGTTCTTTTGAGAATTATACTTGCAATGATACAAAAAAAAGAGGATATTGTGATAATCATCTACTCTCATTTCAAGAATTCATACAAGAAATGTGATATCCTGAGATAACGGCAGAGTATTTTAAGTTCTTATTTTTAATTGCCCATTCTTTTTCGATAGCTTGGCGAATCATTTCCAGATTATCCCAATTCCTGCCACCGGAAGCGTGCCAACGATTATTAGTAGGATTACAACGGCTATTATAAGCCATGTGCGGATTTCCGAAAATGACGACAACACGTACATGCCAACGCATACACATATCATCCGCTACAAATTGTCGCTTATTGCACAGAATTATTTTCCAGCGATTTTCCTTTGCCAGTCGCATCAATACATTTTGCTGTTCTTGCGGAGTAAGAGCTGTGTTGATGTAATGCAGTTTGAGTGTATTCTTCTTATTCCAATAAGTGATGTAAATGACCGCAACAGAGACGGCAGGAAACAATACGGAAAACCATAAAAACTCCGTTTCTATAATCTCCCCCTTGAGCCTTGCCATCAATGGCATTAGCAGTACGATAGCAGAAGCAAACAAGAGAATAAAAAGATTCTCTTTAGGATAATAATCCTTTTTCTCCTGATTCGTCAGTTCTATCCGGCGGTTCTTTAGTGTTCGTTCTAGTAATTCCTGATTCATATCGGGTTCTTTGATTTACAAAGTTACGGATATGACAGGGAAAGGACAAATTTCAATCAGAAAAAGATTATAACTGGAACTTGTTTTTACCATGAACGAGGTAAACTGACGTTAATAAATAAACTACCAATGTTCTCTTGAAAAAACTTTTTCTTTTTTCCTACGCATTTCTTAATTAAATGATTTCTTTTAGAGGAATGAATTAAGTCCATAAAAAAAGATCTGAAATCTTGACATCTAAAATAACTCATTAATAACCGCAAACAACGTTTTTAAAGAATAATCAGAACGTTTTTTAAGAACGTATCCAATGTTTATTAACAGCACAGAAATATACTTTCAATCCCAATTTAAATATATATCAACAAAAAAAGGTGGCAAATCCTTGTGAGGAAATACCACCTTATCTTCTTTTTGCCTATTATTATTCCAAAAACGAAACGTCTGAAATAACTATAATCGATTTAATTTGTTACCGAATAAATCACCCATAGGTATCCGGCAGACAGCCTGCTTTAGATGAAACATTTGTCAAATTAATGCACCATCCAGAAGTGCTCCAAAAAGAAAGAATAACTTTTGCCATTTCACCAAGGGTTTAGGTTTATAATAAAACTTAGCTTAAAACGTCTACAAATATACGACATTGTAAAGGCAAAATCAAGTGTTTCAACCGATACTTTACACTTTACCAGCTATCTTCCGATTTGTTTTTCCCGATAAGTACCATCACCCGTTTTTTATAAAGGTCCGCAGCCAAGGCAATATTCTTTTCTGCATCGGGTGTTCCCATACCATACACCACAAAAGGAGTCTGCCATATCATTCCTGCATGTACAGCACCACACTGATAAGGACGCAAAAGTTCATCCACCGTGAAGCGGTTTCTTCCTCCGCTTCGGTACGCATCAAATTCGGAACCGGTAGTGGTGGCTACCAGTAAAGGCTTACCAGCTACTGCCGGAGTTTTTGCCAAATAGGTAAATATCTCGTCCTGCCATTTCTTTAATAAAGACGGTGCCGACATCCAATAAAATGGGAATTGATATATCACTGCATTGGCATGAGATATAATCCGGCTCCATGCATCCATATTAAGGATATTCTCATCCGGCATCTCATATAAATTGAAAATAGCCACATCATCCATTTCCTTTATGGCATCAAACAGGGCTTTATTGGCTTGTGAGTTTTCCATGTTGGGGTGTGCCAGAAGCACCACAACCTTTTTTAGATCTTTGTCCATACTATTATTTTTGATGTTTTGGTGAATAATCAATTACGACAGGCAAAAATAGTTTTTTTCTATTCAATAATATCTTTTCTCTAACTTTTTTGTAACTTTGCACCCTTAAAATAAGGAGGGTCGCTTTAGCACGTCTCAAAGTACCCCTTTAATCGTTAAATTGTAAATAGTTAAATTGCAAATAAGATGGGTAAGAAGTTTGCCGAATATTCGCAGTTCGACCTCTCAAAGGTAAACGCGGAAGTGTTGAAGAAATGGGACGAGAACCAGGTTTTCGCCAAGAGTATGACAGAACGTGAAGGCTGTCCTTCTTTCGTTTTTTATGAAGGACCGCCCTCTGCCAACGGTATGCCGGGCATTCACCACGTAATGGCTCGCTCCATCAAAGATATTTTCTGCCGTTACAAAACCATGAAAGGTTTCCTGGTGAAACGTAAAGCCGGATGGGACACACACGGACTTCCTGTGGAACTGGGGGTGGAAAAAGCAATGGGTATCACCAAGGAAGATATCGGTAAAACGATCTCCGTAGCCGACTATAACGCTGCCTGCCGCAAAGATGTGATGAAATTCACCAAAGAATGGGAAGATCTGACTCACAAGATGGGGTATTGGGTAGACATGACCGATCCTTATATTACCTACGACAACCGCTACATCGAAACCTTGTGGTGGCTGTTAAAGCAACTCTATACGAAAGGGTATCTTTATAAAGGATATACCATACAGCCTTATTCTCCCGCTGCCGGAACAGGTCTGAGCTCACACGAATTGAACCAGCCCGGTTGTTATCGCGACGTGAAGGATGTGACCTGTGTGGCACAGTTCAAGATGAAGAACCCGAAGCCGGAAATGGCAGAGTGGGGGACTCCATATTTCATTGCATGGACCACCACTCCATGGACATTGCCTTCAAATACCGCGCTTTGCGTAGGTCCGAAGATAGATTATGTAGCCGTACAAAGCTACAATGGATACACCGGAGAAAAAATCACCGTTGTACTTGCCAAAGCTTTGCTCTACACACACTTCAATAAAAAAGCGGAAGACATCGCTCTGGAAGATTACAAACCGGGAGATAAGCTGATACCGTTCAAAATTGTAGGAGAGTATAAAGGTCCGGACCTTGTGGGTATGGAGTATGAGCAACTGATACCGTGGGTAAATCCGGGTGAAGGTGCATTCCGTGTAATCTCAGGTGACTATGTGACTACGGAAGACGGTACAGGTATCGTACATATCGCTCCGACATTCGGTGCGGACGATGCCCAGGTAGCGAAAGCCGCCGGCGTTCCGCCTTTGCAACTCATCAATAAGAAAGGTGAACTCCGCCCGATGGTGGACCTGACTGGTAAGTTCTATAAATTGGACGAACTGGATGAGAACTTCGTGAAAGAGCGTGTAAACGTAGACTTATATAAGGAATATGCAGGCCGTTTCGTGAAGAACGCTTACGACCCGAATCTGACCGATCAGGACGAAAGTCTCGATGTAAGTCTCTGCATGATGATGAAAGCCAACAACCAGGCGTTCAAGATAGAGAAGCATGTGCACAATTACCCGCACTGCTGGCGTACGGACAAACCGGTATTGTATTATCCGTTAGATAGCTGGTTCATCCGCTCTACCGCTTGCAAAGACCGCATGATTGAACTGAACAAGACAATCAACTGGAAACCGGAAAGCACCGGTACAGGACGTTTTGGCAAGTGGCTGGAAAATCTGAACGACTGGAACCTGAGCCGTTCACGTTACTGGGGTACTCCGCTGCCTATCTGGCGCACGGAAGACAACAGCGAGGAAATCTGCATCGGTTCGGTTGAAGAGCTTTATAATGAAATAGAGAAATCCGTAGCTGCCGGATTCATGAAGTCCAATCCTTATAAGGATAAAGGTTTCGTACCCGGTGAGTACAATGGAGAAAATTATGATAAGATAGACTTGCACCGTCCGTATGTGGATGATATCATCCTCGTATCCAAAGACGGCAAGCCCATGAAGCGTGAAGCGGACCTGATAGACGTATGGTTCGATTCCGGTGCCATGCCGTATGCACAAATCCACTATCCGTTCGAGAACAAAGAATTGCTGGATAGCCATCAGGTTTACCCCGCCGACTTTATCGCCGAAGGTGTGGATCAGACTCGCGGTTGGTTCTTTACGCTCCATGCAATCGCTTCAATGGTATTCGATACTATCTCCTACAAGGCTGTTATCTCTAACGGATTGGTACTTGACAAGAATGGTAACAAGATGTCCAAGCGTCTGGGCAATGGTGTAGATCCTTTCTCAACTATCGAGAAATACGGGTCCGACCCCTTGCGCTGGTACATGATCACCAATTCTTCTCCGTGGGATAACCTGAAATTCGACGTAGACGGCATCGAAGAAGTTCGTCGTAAATTCTTCGGTACATTATATAATACGTATTCTTTCTTCTCACTCTACGCCAATGTAGACGGATTCGAATACAAGGAAGCTGACGTGCCGATGGCTGAACGCCCTGAAATCGACCGTTGGATACTCTCTGTACTGAATACACTGGTGAAAGAAGTGGATACTTGCTATAGCGAATACGAGCCGACAAAGGCCGGACGTCTGATATCCGACTTCGTAAATGACAACCTCTCCAACTGGTATGTTCGTCTGAACCGTAAACGTTTCTGGGGTGGTGAATTTACGCAGGATAAGTTATCTGCTTACCAGACTCTGTACACTTGTCTGGAAACCGTTGCCAAATTGATGTCGCCCATCGCTCCGTTCTATGCCGACAAGCTCTATATGGACTTGGTTACTGCAACGGGACGCGACAACGTGGTATCCGTACACTTGGCTAAATTCCCCGAATATAAGGAGGAAATGATAGACAAGGAACTGGAAGTCCGCATGCAAATGGCACAAGATGTAACTTCTATGGTATTGGCTTTGCGCCGCAAGGTGAATATCAAAGTACGCCAGCCGCTGCAATGTATCATGATACCGGTAGTAGACGAGGAACAACGTGCCCACATCGAAGCTGTAAAGGCACTTATCATGAGCGAAGTGAACGTGAAGGATATCAAGTTCGTAGACGGTGCCGCCGGTGTGCTGGTGAAGAAAGTGAAATGTGATTTTAAGAAGATGGGACCGAAATTCGGCAAACAGATGAAAGCTGTAGCTGCCGCTGTAGCGGAAATGTCACAGGAAGCTATCGCTGAACTGGAGAAGAATGGTTCTTATACTTTGCAACTGGATGGTACGGATGTGGTTGTGGAAGCCGCTGACGTAGAAATCTTCAGTGAAGACATTCCGGGATGGCTGGTTGCCAACGAAGGAAAGCTGACTGTTGCTCTGGATGTAACCGTTACAGAAGAACTTCGCCGGGAAGGCGTTGCCCGTGAGCTGGTTAACCGTATTCAGAATATTCGCAAGTCAAGCGGTTTGGAGATAACGGACAAAATAAAGATTACATTATCAAAAAATCAGCAAACAGATGATGCGGTAAACGAATATAAAGACTATATTTGTAACCAGGTTTTAGGAACCTCACTGACGCTGACCGATGAGGTGGAAAACGGCACGGAACTTAACTTTGACGATTTCTCCCTGTATGTAAGCGTTGTAAAAGAATAATAATACTAACGATTTAACACGTAAAGTTATGGCAGAAAAAACAAGATACTCGGATGCTGAATTGGAAGAATTCCGCGCCATTATTAATGAGAAGTTAGAATTGGCACAACGCGATTATGAATTGCTGAAAGCCAGTTTAACCGGAGCCGATGGTAATGATACCGACGATACGTCTCCTACGTACAAAGTTTTGGAAGAAGGTGCCAACACCTTATCCAAAGAAGAAACGACACGCCTGGCTCAACGTCAGTTGAAGTTTATCCAAGGTTTGCAGGCCGCATTGGTACGCATCGAGAACAAAACGTATGGTATTTGCCGTGAAACAGGTAAGTTGATTCCTGCCGAACGTTTACGTGCTGTGCCTCATGCTACACTGAGCATTGAGGCCAAAAATAACAGTAAGAAGTAAGGATGAACAAATACCTCACGAAAGGTCGCATTGCGCTGCTCGTTATTTTCTCGGTATTAATTGCTGACCAGATAATCAAGATCTATGTCAAGACTCACATGTATTGGCATCAGAGCGAAAACGCCATAAAATGGCTTTATGAGAAGCTGGGCATGGTAGATGCAGAACCGCCTACATGGTTTTATATTTACTTTACCGAGAATAACGGTATGGCGTTCGGTATGGAGATTTTCGGTAAGTTATTCCTTACCTTGTTCCGTATTGTTGCAGTAGGAGCGATAGGGTGGTATTTAACGAGAATAATCAAGCAGGGCTTGAAGACAGGTTATATCGTATGCGTATCTCTTATTCTTACAGGAGCGTTGGGTAACATCATCGATAGTGTGTTCTATGGTGTGTTGTTCAATGAGAGTACACATTCGCAGATAGCTTCATTCCTGCCGGAAGGCGGAGGATATGCTCCTTTGTTCTACGGAAAGGTGGTGGATATGTTCTATTTCCCTATCATTGATACGAACTGGCCTCAATGGATGCCGTTTGTAGGTGGGGATCATTTCATATTCTTCAGCCCGATATTCAACCTTGCCGATGCCGCTATCAGTTGTGGTATTATTGCCCTGTTATTATTTTACAGCAAATATTTGAATGACTCTTATCATGCAATAAAGAAATCATGAAAGGTCTGCATCGAATTCAATGGTTTAGCATATTCCTGTTAGCATTTTGTTTGACAGCCTGTCAGGTGAAAAGACCGAAGGTGGTTATATCGGATGCTAAGATGGAAAATGTGCTTTATGACTACCATATAGCAAAGGCTATGGGGGAAGAAGTCCCTTATACCGATGGCTATAAAAGGGTGTTGTACATTGAATCGGTGTTTAAAAAACATGGTATTACGCAAGCCGAATTTGACTCTTCAATGGTTTGGTTCACGCGTAATCCGGAAGTACTCACCAAGATTTATGAGAAAGTAAATGCAAGGCTGAAAGCGGAGCGGGATGTTGTCAATCATTTAATTGCCATACGTGACAATAAACCGAAGGAAAGTCTTCCGGGGGACAGCATTGATGTATGGGCATGGCAACGTATCTATCAGCTGACAGGTATGCCGATGGACAACAAGATTACTTTCGTATTACCCTCAGATACCAACTTTAAAGACCGCGATACTTTGCGGTGGAACGTTCGTTTTCGCTTCCACAACGGTGCGCCAGATTCCTTATATGCTCCCGTCATGGCTATGCAGATTGTTTATAAAGACAGCATAATCAGTGATATTCAGAAAGTATACAAATCGGGTATGGAAACGGTTTCCCTCTTTGCCGATACGTTGGGAGAAATCCGGGAAATACGTGGGTATATCTATTATCCTGCAGCACAGGCTACCCGTACATTGCTGACCGACCGCATTTCACTGATGCGTTATCATGCTACGGATACACTGTCGTTTGCTAAGAATGATTCTATTCAGAAAGATTCTGTTAAGACAGAGAAAATAGAACCTCAGGAACTCAAGAAAGAGGAACTGAAACCTGTGGAAGAGAAGATAAATGATAATCCGCGCAGACGTGATGCTGCCCGTCCTCGTCCATCTTCGGAACCTACACTGAAGAAGTTGGATAATCCAGAGCACGTTCAATTCCGTAAAGATAACCCCTGATGATCAAACGATTTGCTTCACACTTTATTTTTCTGCCCGGACATGGTTATCTCAAACAATATGTGGTAGGGGTGGAAGAAGGACAAGTTGTGTCCGCCTTTTCCTTGACAGAGGAGATTGAAGGAGTGGAATGGTTTCCCGGAGTCATTGCTTTATTGAATAATGAAGAAGATATTTCCGAAGGGTACTCCGGTATATTTCAGAAAGCAAATGAAGTATTACAGGAACTTCCGGAAATTTTCTGCCAAGAAACGTTTCCTTCCGGAATAAATGCTTATCTACTTTATCCTTTCGATTTTACAACGATGCTGCCTGTCGACGGAACTCGGCACAGACTACTGCGGTAGCAATTGCCACATTCAGTGACTCGGACGTTTCCCTCTCTGCGGGATAATTGGGAATATAAAGTTTGCGGTTAATGAGTTGCTCCACTTCTTTCCCGATTCCTTTGCCTTCATTACCCATCACAATCAATCCGTTGGATGATAATTTCTGTGTGTACATATTTTCTCCATCGAGGAAAGTGCCGTAAACTGGTATATCCTTCAGGCTTTGAATGAGGTCGGGCAGGGGAGTATAGTGCAGTTTCACACGGGCAATGCCTCCCATGGTGGCTTGAACCGTCTTTGGATTATATACATCTACGGTGTTCGGGGAACAGAAGATATGCTCTATTCCAAACCAGTCTGCCAGACGAATGATAGTACCCAGATTTCCCGGATCTTGCACATCGTCCAACGCCAAGCAAAGCGAGTGGCTGATGACGGAAGCATCCGTTTCATATTCCGGCTGCTCGAATATGGCAAGTACCTGTTGGGGAGTTTTCAATAAGCTGGCACGGGAAAGGTCTTCATCAGACACTTCCGAAACATCTTCTACCGGAAGCTTGGGATGTTGCGATAACCATTCGGGCGTCGCTGCCAGAAAGCGGCAGGGAAAATGTCCTAACAAATCTCCTACCAGTTTAGGACCCTCTGCCAGAAAGACTTTTTCTGTTTTACGATTCTTCTTCAGCTCCAACGAGTGGATATATTTGATGCGGTTTTTGCTCAGTGCCATAGCTTAAATGTTATCGTTTGGCAAAAGTACGTGATTATTTCTATATAATCAAAAAACGGAACACACTTCATCCGGTTTTTTATTTCGGAAAAGAAAAAATAGATTTATATTTGTAGTCAATTATGCGCAATTTATTAATTCTGGTATGAAGAAAGGCTTCCACTACGCACTACTTACTGCTGCCATACTTACATTAGCTTCCTGCTCGACCACCAAATATGTGCCGGATGGTTCATACTTGCTGGATGAAGTGCGCATACATACTGATAATAAAAATGTGAAGCCTTCTAATTTGTCCATATATGTGCGGCAAAATCCGAACTCCAAATGGTTTAGTCTGATTAAAACCCAGTTGTATGTCTACAACTGGTCGGGACGTGATTCTACCCGCTGGGTGAACAGGGCTTTACGCAGGCTGGGAGATGCCCCCGTTATCTATAGTAAGGAAGAAACCGAACGTTCACGGGAGGAAATGACGAAAGCCGTTCAGAATATGGGGTATATGGGTGCTACCGTAGAGTACGTTCCCAAAATCAAGAAGAAAAAGGTAAAACTGGCTTATAAAGTAAACACCGGAGAGCCGTATATTGTCCGTAACCTGAAATATGATGTTCAGGATGAAAAAATCTGGGAATATATGCAGAAAGATTCTGCATCGACCTATTTATCCGAAGGTATGTACTTCAATGCCAACATACTGGACAGTGAACGCCAACGGATCACGGGCAACCTGCTTCGCAACGGTTATTATAAATTCAACAAAGATTATATTTCTTATACGGCGGATACGGTACGTGGCACATATCAGGTGGATCTGACCTTGCATCTGGCACGATACAGACAGCATTCCGGTGCTGAATTGCAGGACCATCCACAGTATACGATTAATAAAGTGAATTTCATTGCGGACTATGACGTCCTGCAATCTTCAGCTCTCAGTAGTGTGGAAATCAATGATTCGATACACTATAAAGGGTTTCCCATATATTATAAGGATAAATTGTACCTGCGTCCTAAAGTATTGACTGATAATTTGCGGATAACTCCGGGAGATCTTTACAACGAACAGGATGTGCAGCGCACTTACTCTAACTTCGGACGTCTGCCGGTATTGAAATATACCAATGTACGTTTCTTCGAAACACAGGTAAGTGATAGCGCAAAGCTGAATGCCTATGTTATGCTGACGAAGAACAAACATCAGTCTGTATCTTTCGAACTGGAGGGAACGAACTCTGCGGGTGATTTGGGTGCCGCGGCATCTGTATCTTTTCAGAATCGCAATGTATTCAGAGGTTCCGAAACTTTCTTGGTTAAGCTTCGGGGAGCTTACGAAGCTGTTTCCGGTTTAGGGTATAAGAATGACAACTATACGGAACTTGGTGTGGAAACCAGTATAAACTTTCCCCGTTTCATGTTTCCGTTCATATCCAATGACTTCAAGCGGAGGATAAGGGCAACCACGGAATTCGGGCTGCAATATAATTATCAGATGCGTCCCGAGTTTACACGCATCGTTGCATCCGGTTCATGGAGTTATAAATGGGGCTTGCAGAGACAACGTTCGCAGCATCGTATAGACTTACTGGACATCAACTATTTGTATATGCCGTGGATAGAACCCGAGTTTAAAAACAATTTCCTGAACGATGAGAAGAACTATCTGCTGGAGTATAACTATAAAGACCGTTTGATTGTCCGTACCGGGTATAGCTATATCTATAACAGCGCAGGACAAGCATTGATGAACAACGCAGTGATTGGTAATTCTTATAGTATACGTTTCAACTTTGAGTCTGCGGGAAATCTCCTGTATGTGCTTTCTAAAATGAGTAATTTAAAGAAGAATGATCAGGACGAATATACCATCTTGAATATTCCGTATGCACAATATATAAAAGGTGACCTGGACTTTGCCAAAAACATCGTCATTGATAACCGTAACTCCATTGCATTTCATATTGGAGGAGGTATTGCCATTCCTTACGGAAACGCACGGATGATTCCTTTCGAGAAACGTTATTTCTCGGGTGGAGCAAACAGTGTACGCGGATGGTCGGTACGTAGTCTTGGTCCCGGTACTTTCTCCGATGAAAAAGGTAACTTCATGAACCAGTCGGGTGACATCAAGTTGGATGCCAGTATAGAATACCGCACACGTTTATTCTGGAAGTTCAGAGGTGCTTTGTTTGTAGATGCGGGAAATATCTGGACGATTCGCGAATATCAGGATCAGCCGGGGGGTAAATTCAAGTTCGACCAGTTTTATAAGCAAATAGCCGTAGCTTACGGTGTGGGATTACGTCTAGATCTGGATTTCTTTGTACTTCGCTTTGATGGTGGTATGAAGGCTATTAACCCTGAAAAGGGAAAGGATCGTTATCCCATTCTGCGTTCTGACTTCGGACGTGACTTTGCTTTCCACTTTGCAGTAGGTTATCCATTCTAAAAAAACGGAGGGTATAAAAAGCAACGGGCGAATGATTACTCATCCGCCCGCATATTCAAATTCTTTTCTTAATTAGCGTGCAGCGTAATAAGTGTTGATCATCGTTGCCTGACGAGCAGCAGCTACGCCTTGTGCATCCAATGTCACATTCATTGCTTCACCATTCGGCAGATACATCTGTGCAGTACCGTCACCGTTCATTTGCAACAATTCAGTGCTAACACCTTCTGCAACAACATTCCAAGTGTTCAATTCTTTGTCGTAAACCAGCTCCATAGCAGTGGTCTCACCTTCTTTTGTGATAGAGTAACCGTTCTCCAATGTTTTTACGAGATAGTTTCCGTTTTCACCTTTCACTTTCTTCACATCACCCACGTTAGCCATCGGATTGGAACCGCTCCAGAATTCAATGGAGTTGATTACCAACGCATCTGCCAGATAGCAAACAGGATATACGGGGATAATGTTGCAAGCCAGATAAACAAGCTCATTAACAAACTTTGTACCGATACTTTGGTTCCAATTTACCAATTTACTGTGCAGGCCGAAAGAACCAATACAAGAACTGAAAAGAAATGCGCCACAAATCATTACGGTTGCAGCCAAATTCAAATTACTCTTTTTCATAATTACTTTCTTTTGTTTTACTGAGTTTATTGATTTAACTCTTTGCTCTTTTTTTCGGGCAAATATAAGTGCTTTTTGTGAAAAATACACTTAAATAAGAGACAAAAACAAATTTTCAGTTAAACAGCCTTGGTAAAATTAAGGCTTTTTGGGAGTCAAAGCCTTACCCAGCCAGTGGTCTACGGCAAACTTTCCGGGACCGATAATATACATCAGTACGTATACCACCAGATATATGAAAGCTAGTTCTTTGACCGCAAACGGATCGTTTCCGTGAATGACAAAGAATGCCATCCCCATTGTAAATATCATCGGCAGCATTGCCAGACGATAAAGGAAACCAATGATAAATGCCATAGAACAAGCCAATTCACCGAATATGGCTAATCCCAGTGAAAGAGGACTGCCCACACTCAGCGGGTCGGGAAATACAGCAGATAACTCCTGATAATTAGACCACTTTTCGATACCGTGATTCATTAATAACACACCAAATATAATTCTCACTATTAATAATATAGCAGACGTTGCTGCTCCATCCGGTTTAGACGGAAATAAAAATTTGTAAAACATAGTCGTTCGTTTTAAACATTTATATTTAATATAACGAAAAATAAGGTATTATGGTTTATCTCTGCGCAAAGGTTTTATAATTACCCGCAAAGAAGGATCGTATGTAAAGTAACTCCACATCCAGTCTACAAAGATAAACAGACGGTTCTTTACACCGACAATACTCATTAAGTGGATGAATAGCCATACTGCCCACGCGGGGAAACCACCGAAACGAAGGTTTTTCAGTTCCACCACTGCGTGATTACGTCCTATGGTAGCCATGGAGCCTTTGTTGTGATAAACAAAAGGTTGCATTTCAAGTCCCCGTTCCTTTCTATCCAGATTCTGGATCAGATTACGGGCTTGCTGAATGGCTGGTTGAACTACTTGTGGATGTCCTTTCGGGTATTCCTTGGAAATCATAAGTGCAGTGTCACCGATGGCAAAAATATTGTTATAACCCTGAACACAGTTGTAAAGATCGACAAGGAGACGATTACCGGGACCATAGGCTTCCTCTGCAAGTCCCTCTATGCTGTTGGCGCGTACACCTGCAACCCAAAAGACGTTCATTGTTTCCAGAGTACTGTTATCACTCAGTGTCATCGTTCCATTCTCATAATTCGTAACTTGCACACTGGTTATGATCTCTACGTCACGTTTTAATAAGTAATTTGCCACTTCTTCCGAAGATTTTTCAGAGAAAGCGGAGAGCAGACGGGGAGCACCATCCACAAGAATAATGCGCATCAGGTTCATATCAAGATCGGGATAGTCTTGCGGAAGCACAAATTTTTTCATTTCTGCCAATGCACCGGAAAGTTCTATACCCGTAGCACCGCCACCTACGATGACAAATGTCATGAGCCGTTTCCTTGTCTCCAGATTGCTGGTATTCTGTGCTTTTTCAAAGCTTTCCAGAATCTGGTTGCGATTAAACAGAGCTTCTGCAGTGTTCTTCAGGGCCATCGTTCGTTGAGACAGCCCATCATTACCAAAATAGTTGGTACGGCATCCGGTAGAGACAACCAGATAATCGTATGAAAGAGCTCCGATGGAAGTCTCCAGAATATTATCTTCGGGAATTACCCGTTGCGCCTCACAAATACGTATATGGAAATGTTTTCTCTTTTTAAATATCTTGCGGTAAGGAAAAGAAATTGCACTCGGTTCAATACCGGCGGTTGCTACCTGATAGAGTAGGGGTTGGAAAATATGATGATTATTCTTGTCCAATAACACTATCTGGAATTTATCACTTCTCAATTTTCGTGCCAACTTCAATCCACCGAAGCCACCACCCACAATTACAAGTCGTTTTCGTCCCTCTTTATCGGGAATATCCATTTTTGTTTTCATAATGAAGTTCGTTATTCGTTCTAAAAGGATAACGTTAAAACGGGAATAAAGTTCTGAAATTCTTATTTCTTCCCCCTTTTTTCTTAATGGAAGAAGTTTGAACAAAACACTTCACAAAATTGTTGTTATATGGTTAAAATAAAACTAAATTTGCCGACGTAGTTTTCTACAGGTATAATCATGAACGCTAAACTAATGAAATGGGTATTACCGATGCTGTTATTGATAATAGCCACCGATATATGGGCACAAGGTCCCACAGGAACAGATGTTTCAGTCGAATCTTCTGTGTCTGTAACTGACACTTTACCACAAAAGAAAAGTTTCTTCAAGAAATTCCTAGACTATTTTAATGATGCCAATAAAGAGAAAAAAAACAAGAAGTTTGACTTCAGCGTTATCGGAGGGCCTCATTATTCCAGTGACACCAAGCTCGGTATCGGCTTGGTAGCCGCCGGATTATATCGTACAGACCTGAATGACACCATCCTTCCGCCATCTAATGTATCTTTATACGGTGATGTATCTACGGTAGGTTTCTATTTGTTGGGTGTACGTGGAAATCATCTCTTTCCACAAGACAAATACCGTCTGAATTATAATCTTTATTTCTATTCGTTCCCCAGCTTGTATTGGGGAAAAGGATATGAAAACGGTTCTAATGACGATAATGAAAGTGATTACGACCGCTTCCAGGCACAAGTAAAGGTAGACTTCATGACTCGTGTAGCGCGGAATTTCTATATCGGTCCGATGGCTGTCTTCGATTATGTCTACGGCCACGATTTTGAAAAGTCCGAACTGTGGGAAGGAATGAAAGCACGGACTACCAATATAAGCCTTGGATTCTCATTACTCTATGATTCACGGGATTTCCTTACAAATGCCTATAGTGGCTATTACCTGAGAATAGACCAACGATTCAGCCCCGCATTCCTCGGTAATAAATATGCTTTCAGCAGCACAGAACTGACTACCAGCTATTATCATCCTGTATGGAAAGGGGGAGTATTGGCTGGGCAATTCCATACGTTGCTGAATTACGGTAATCCGCCTTGGGGATTGATGGCAACATTGGGGAGTTCTTATTCCATGCGTGGCTATTACGAAGGGCGTTACCGTGATAAATGTGCCATGGATGCGCAGATAGAGCTTCGTCAGCACGTCTGGAGGCGAAATGGCATAGCTATATGGGCAGGAGCGGGAACCGTGTTTCCTAAATTCTCCGGCTTCGAAGTTAAACACATCCTCCCTAATTATGGTTTTGGTTATCGGTGGGAGTTCAAAAAGAGAGTAAACGTAAGGTTAGATTTAGGGTTTGGAAAAGGCCAGACCGGATTTATATTCAACATCAATGAAGCTTTTTAAAAACATAAAGAAATGGTTGGAAAATCAGGAGCATTTGTTCTATCTGTTCCTGCTGATCCTGATAGTACCCAATATCATCCTCTGTTTTACAGAGCCGATGCCTGTGGTGGCAAAAGTGTGCAATGTACTGTTGCCATTTGCTTTCTATTATCTATTAATGACTTTGTCGAGAAACTGTGGAAAGATGTTCTGGATACTTTTCTTATTCATCTTCTTCGGAGCTTTCCAGATAGTACTGCTTTATCTCTTCGGACAGTCCATTATTGCTGTGGATATGTTCCTGAACTTGGTAACCACTAATTCGAGTGAAGCTATGGAGTTGCTGGATAACCTTGTTCCGGCATTAGTGAGTGTGATTATCCTTTATATACCGGCATTGATTCTGGCTGCAATCTCCATTATAAAGAAGCGGAAATTATCTTCGGAATTTATCCGTCGGGAACGGAAAAAGGCATGGATTGCCTTGCTCATAGGTTTTATTTCACTGGGCGCCGCTTATGGACTGGATAAACGTTACGAGCTGAAATCGGATTTGTATCCTGCCAACGTGTGTTATAATGTAGCACTCGCATTCCAGCGTAATGTCCAAACAAGGACGTATCACCGCACATCAGAGAACTTTACTTTTAACGCCCAACCTTCCCATCCGGAAGACAGACGGGAAATTTATATTATGGTAGTGGGCGAGACATCCCGCGCCCTGAACTGGAGTCTTTACGACTATGATCGGGATACGAACCCTGAACTTTCTAAAATAGAAGGAGTAACTTCTTTCTGCCATGTTCTGACGGAATCGAATACTACGCACAAGAGTGTACCCATGCTGCTTTCTCCTGTTTCTGCACAGAATTTCGATTCCATTTATTATCGGAAAAGTATCATTACCGCTTTCAAAGAAGCTGGTTTTCAGACAGCTTTTTTCTCAAACCAGCGATATAACCATTCTTTCATCGACTTTTTCGGAATGGAAGCGGATACTTATGATTTTATCAAGGAAGATTCCCAGGATTCACAATATAACCCTTCAGATGACGACCTGTTAATGTTGGTAGAAAAAGAACTTGAGAAAGGAAATCGGAAACAGTTCATTGTATTGCATACCTATGGATCCCACTTCAATTACCGGGAACGTTATCCGGAAACTGCCGCTTTCTTCTTACCGGATTTCCCCGTAGATGCAGAAGTGAAATACAAAGATAACCTGATGAATGCCTACGACAATTCCATTCGGTATACGGATAATTTCCTGGCACGTATCATCCACTTATTGGAGCTGCAGCAAGTAGATGCCAGTATGCTTTATACGTCCGACCATGGGGAAGATATCTTCGACGATGGCCGACACCTGTTTCTTCATGCATCCCCCGTTCCGTCCTACTATCAGCTACACGTACCTTTCCTGCTGTGGACATCCGACAGTTATAGGGAAGAGTATCCCGGGATAGAGAAAGCTGCTTCGATGAACCGACAGAAAAATATATCTTCCAGCATTTCTTTCTTCCAGACCATGATGGAACTGGCCGGAATAGAAACTCCGTATCGCAATGACAGTCTATCTGTCACCAGCCCTCTCTATACAGAGAAATCGAGGGTTTATCTGAACGATCATAATGAACCGCATTCACTGGATGATATAGGAATGAGAAAAGAAGACTTTGAGATGCTGAAAAAAAGAGGTATAGACGCACAATAATACTATTTACTTTTTCTTCCTGATCTCCTCTTTCTCCAGATTTCTAACAGAAGGAATACACATCATCAGAATTGCAGTCAGCATAATGGCAAAACCACAGTAGATAAATATGTTGCCTATTCCCAAAGAGTCAGCTACAAAGCTTGTGACAAGCAGACCGATGATAGAAGGAAACAAACTTATACTGTCGAAAAGCGAGAATACGCGTCCTAGATAAATCGGCTTGAACTGCGTCTGCAATAGAGCGGTAAAGGGACCGGATAGAAATGGTACGATAAGCCCTTGTACCACTGTCAGTATGGCAAAAAAGACATACCCATTGCCGGGCAACATACCACATATAGCCAATGCCAGACCAAGTACCGCATAAGAGAACGCAATCATCAGTATCTTCCTGATCTTAGGATTCCAAATCCCCAATAAAGCCCCTCCAGCCAACATACCCGCCCCGAAAAGTGTTTCTATCAAACTAATCTGATAAGCTGTTCCGGAGAAAGTATGCAAAGTCATCAACGGCATCAGGGCGACTATCGGCAACACAAAGAAAGTAATCAGGATTTCTGTAACCATCACCCAACTAACTCCTCGATTGCGCATAATCACATGGAAACCGTCGCGCATATCGTTCAATACACTCTTAGCTGAGATATTTTCCTTCTTCGGATTCGGAATGTAAACAAACAGTAGGGAAGTGCAGGCAATGATTGCGCCTGCCACATCCAATAACATGACTACACTCATATCGAATGCCAGAAGCAGAACCGCTCCCAACGCAGGGCCACCGATATTACAAATAGACTGGATAGCCTGGTTAATTCCTGCAATACGGGTCAGCTCCTTTTCCGGAGCCAACAATGGAATAGATGATTTCATTGCCGGTGAATGGAACGAACCACCAATGGAACGAAGCGCCAATAATATATAGATGTGCCACAATTCCACTACATCCAAGTAAAATAACAAAGCGATGACACCGGAACAGAGTGCAACGAAACTATCTGCACCTATCATAGTCCATTTCCGGTTCCAGCGATCCACATATACGCCTGCAAATGCCCCTAACAAGGCTTGCGGCAACAAGGCGGCGATCATGGCAAAGGACAAAACTTCCGCAGAACCCGTTTTGAGACTAATCCATAAGACGATAGAGAACTGAGCGATGGAACTACTTAATATAGAAAATAGTTGCCCGCTCCATATTATGATAAATTTTTTCTTCCAATTATTCATGATGAGAGTGAAACAAGGTGAGATTAAAAAAGGTTCTGAAACTCAATTGTTTTCAGAACCTTATCTTCGTACACCCTCAGGGACTCGAACCCTGGACCCATTGATTAAGAGTCAATTGCTCTACCAGCTGAGCTAAGAGTGCATCGTTTTTCTTATTTGCGGGTGCAAAAGTAGTCCTTTTATTTTATTCATCCAAGCAAAATAAAATCTTTTTTTCGATGAAAGCGGCTTTTTTTAATCAAACTCATACAAGTCGGAGGGAGTGCTACGCTTTAAAGCGCAGAGTTGCACATCTTTACCTACCAATATACCTTTACTCTTTAATTTCCATTCCACCGTCTTGTAAGCAAGTTCCGGATGATTATTGTCTTTGCTCAAATGACAAAGCCAGATATATTTCAGATCTTCCGTGATATTTTCAGCCAGGAACTCGGCAGTTGCAATATTGCTCATGTGTCCCGTACGGCTGGTGATGCGCTCCTTTAAATACTGCGGATATGTACCCATACGCAACATTTCATCATCATAGTTAGCTTCCAGTATCAGGTAATTCGCTTTACGGATAAACTTGGCAGCAGTAGGGGTGATTTCACCAAGGTCGGTAAGGAACGAGAATACTTTTCCGTCGATTTCAATGCAATAACCCACATTGTCCGTACCGTCGTGGGGAACTTCGAAAGACTCAATGTGAAAATCTTCCAGTACCATCGGTTCTTCTTTCTCCAGATAATGGACGGAAGAGTGGAGCTTCTCCGTCATGCAATAACTTTTATTGATTCCTTCGTGGATACGTGCAGTTGTGTAGACAGGGATGTGCAGTTTCTCACCCAGTCCGCCTACAGCTTTGATATGGTCTGCGTGGTCGTGTGTAACGAATACCGCGCGTATCGTCTCCATGCCGACACCCACCTCCTTCAATGATTTCTTAATAGTACGTACCGCTATACCAGCGTCAACAAGTATTCCGTATTTTTCAGTACCTATATAATAGCAGTTGCCACTACTTCCGCTCGCAAGGCTTATAAATTTTACTTTCATTATGTTCTCCTCAATTTAGAAAAAGCCGCCACTTTTATGGCAAAGTGACGGCAAATATACATAAAAAATGAGATATTCAGATCTTGGCTTTCTTCTTTTTGTCGATGGATTGGGTGATTTTGGCAAATACTAACAGTGCCAGTGCAGATATCAGACCGATAGCGGCGAAATAGTACCAGATATAATGCGCATTGGTGCTGGTAGCCTCCCATGCTTCACGAGTCTCAAAGAGGACAGGATCGGGACAGTATTTTGTCAACAATACTCCCGCGATACCAAAACCGAAGATGGAAGATAGGAAGGAATGGAGATGGCTAAATCCAAGATACATACCTTCTTCACCCTTAGGCGCTTGCAGGGAGAAGTACTCCAGATAACGCGGTGAGATGAAACATTCTGCCAAAGCCTGTATCACAATACCGGCTATCATCATTAATGTGATATTGCTCATTCCGCTTATCACGTCATTTTCAAGCAGGTTACCGCATGCCATCAGCAGAGCCGAAAAGGGGATAAGGAACATACCGATATTCATGGAAGTAATAGCTGACCGTTTTGCCATCAAACGCGTCACGAAACTAACGCAGCAAACCACTACAAACGGATTTACATTGGCTATCCAACCCGGCTTGGCAGTTTCGCCCGCCATACGGATTACATATTTAGGCATCGTAGCGTATAACTGTTGCTGCACCATCCAGAATCCCGTTATAATCAGGATAAGAATCAGCAGACGCCAGTTTGTAATGATGCGCAGAAAACCCTGACCGATTTCACGCATACTTTTTCCTTCGCCTGCCGTATGGGTAGATTTATAGAGCAGAACAACGGAAAGTAATGCCAATATTGTCATCGTAGCAGAGAAATAGTTGATATAGATATACGCCTGCTCTCCAATAACATTCCGCAACGGGTCAATCACTGTTTTTCCGGTAAATGCACCAATATTCACCATCATATAAAAAATGGAATAACCGCGTGCACGATTTGCTTCCGTAGTTTCTTTTGCCACTGAAGCCGAAATAATGGATTTGATAAACGATCCGCCCACCATGATAACAAACAGCACAGGAACGATCATCCAGCGGCTATCGCTATCCGGCAGTCCGGTGAAACGGGTTGCTTTGCCATATTCCACCAAACCGGCAGCTTCCAGCAGGGTAGGGAGAATTCCTAACCCCAAATATCCGACAGACAGCAGCGAAAAAGCAACAATCATGGATTTCCGGAAACCTATCTTATCGGCATAAGCACCCGTGAAGATAGGCAAAAGATAAAGACCACCGGAAAATAAACCGGAAATCATACTCGCTTCAAGGTCGTTGAAGCCTAAAATAGAAGAAAGATAAATAGTGAGAACGATAAAAACGGCATAATACGCCATACGTTCGAACAGTTCGACCGTGTTGCTTACCCAAAAGGCTTTAGTGAACCCTTTAGATACATTTTTGGGTGATTGAGTCATCCTAATATTATGTTGTTAGTGAAAAATTAAGCGCAAAAATACATTTTTATGAAATTATATGCAAATTTCTTTCATATTTGCCTATTGTAAAAGTGAGAGAACGCTTTGTTTTTTCAATAAGATTCGTATCTTTGTTCTGTAATTTTTCAGCATAAAACTATGACAATAGCAGTTGATTTCGACGGAACTATAGTAGAACATCGCTATCCCCGTATCGGTAGAGAAATTCCTTTTGCAACAGACACTTTAAAACTGTTGCAGCAAGATCAGCACAGGCTTATTTTATGGAGTGTGCGCGAAGGTGAGCTTCTGGAAGAAGCCGTTGCCTGGTGCAAAGAAAGAGGAGTGGAATTCTATGCTGTCAATCGTGATTATCCCGAAGAAAAGCAGCAGGACTGTGGATTCTCCCGTAAACTGAAAGTAGACCTTTTCATTGACGACCGCAATCTGGGCGGATTGCCCGATTGGGGACTTATCTATCAGATGATTAAAGAACATAAAACGTTCCGGGATATCTATACGCAAGGTAATATTCCTGCGGAACAGGACAAAAAGAAGAAGTGGGGGTTTTAGAAAATACCGTCCGGACTTTACCTAACCTATGAAAGTCCGGAACAGTATCTTCATTGAGAAAAAAAAAGTGAGATGAAAAAATGAGTGTATATTACTTATGCTTTTTATGAGTATCTCTGTAACCATAACTATCTCCGTAGCCATATCCGTAACCATATTTCTTTTCCGCCAGATTACCAGCATTCACTACCAAAGATATTTGGTTCAGTTGCCCTGACCGCTGTATCTCTACAATTTCAGACAACACATTCTTGTGCGTATAATTCATGCGGCACACATAGAGTGTGAAATCAGTCACCTTGCTTAGGCTCAGTGTATCACTAACCAATCTTACCGGAGCCGAATCCACAATGATATAATCAAACTGTTCACGAAAATACGCGAATGCTTCTTTCAATCGGGCTCTCTCCAACAGTTCTGCCGGATTAGGAGGGATAGGTCCGGCAGGCGCAACGAATAATTGTTCGTGTACCCCTGATGGGAAGATTATATCTTCCAGCTTTATCTCATTGTCCGAAAGGTAACTGGTCATACCTACATGACTCTTTATTCCGAAGTACTCCGCCAGTCTGGGACGACGGATATCCAGACCTACTACCAGTACCCGGCATCCCAGAAAAGCAAAGGTCAGAGCCAGATTGATGCTGATGAAACTTTTTCCTTCTCCGCTGATAGTGGAGGTCATCAGGATACACTTTTTATCGCCATCTTCGGTTAGAAAGCGCAGATTGCTTCTCATGCGGCGAAAAGATTCTTCCATGATACCGTTTTGTCCTTCTTCAATGCGATCACCTTCTTTGGTATAAGGAATAATCCCCATCACAGGGATTTGTGTACTCTCAACTTCTGCTACCGACCTAATTTTAGTACGGAAAATTCCTCCGAACAAAATAACTCCTGCCGTCATAGCACATGCCAGAAACAGACTTCCGGCATAGATCATCATACTTCGCGGAGCTATCGGTCTGTCAGCAGATAGGGGAGCATCAATCACTCTTGCTTTGTTCATTGTGGCTGCCAAAGAAATAGCTGCCTGTTCACGCCGTTCAAGTAACATCAGATATAGGTTTGCCTTAATTTGCTGTTGACGGTCTATGTTATTGAACTCCCTTTCCTGCTTCGGCATATTTCCGATACGGGAGTTGAAATAATCGGTTTTACGTAGGATGTCAGTGCGCGCGATGCCGAGTCCGTCTTTTACACCGACCACAGAACTCACCACATTTCTTCTCAGCGCATCAATGCGAATATCCTGATTAACAACCGTCGGATTATCTGCCTTCATGGTGTTCATCAGCCGCTCACGTTCCAGCAGTTCCTTGTTATATTCGTTAATCAGTTGCATCAGCTCCGTATCGGCGATACCCGTATTCACCGGTAGTAGAAAGAAACGGTGTTTATCATCCAATAGATAATTATAAATATAGTTAGTCATATTTAGTTGCATCTCCACATCCAGCAACTTCTTTTCGTACTCATTGTTTGTATTCAGATCCAGAATCATGTTGGTTTTCAAATCGCTCAGACGTTCTTTTTGTTTGTATTGCTCCAGATGCTTTTCTACAAATCCCAATTCGTTGCTGATACTGTCCAAACGTTCTTCCAAAAAGATGAGTGTATTTCCTGTCACCTTATTCTTATCATCCATTGCATCCCGGTTATAGACTTCGATCAACTTGGCAAGAAAGGATTCCGCACGATCCTTATCCGTATCCTTGAAGGTCAGACTGATGATGGAAGTTTTCTTCGAAGTAGTAGTGACCACCAGCTGACCGGAATAATAGTTCACGGCATCGATAGGACGGCAAATGCTTATCTTTATGGCTTCGGAAAACTGATGTCCGGGCAGTAATCTTAAAGTACATCGTCCGGCAGGAGTTTCTACAAAAGCAGGGAAACCTGTGAAAATCTCCGTTACACATATATCGTCCAAGGCACTGCTCACGGTATAGCGTTCACCTGCCTTCTCCACTTGTATCAGCAACGTTCCGCTCAATGTATCCATGAATGCTTTATCCATAGAAGCAATGATGGGCGGCATAGTGGTTTCATTATAGAAAAGTCCATCTTTCACCTTGTACTTTGTATGCAGATTCAGCTCATTAATCACTTGTAGCAGGATAGAGCGTGAACGCAATATCTCCATTTCATTTTCAATCTGCGTATTTGCAGAGGTGAGGGAAGAAGGAGCGACTTTCTGAAACAACTCGTCGATGGCCTTATTGCTTCCTTCCGAATCCTTGATGACAACAGAAGCCGTTGCCTGATAGACGGGAGTGGTTACATGTACATAAATGTATGCGCCGGTAAGTGCTACCACAGCAGCTAGCAGGAACCACCGCCAGTGCGCCAACAGTTTGTAGAAAAGTTCAATCAGGTCTATTTCTTGTTCCTGCATTTGATTACTGTCCATATGATTGGTGTTCATATATAGATTGTATTAGTAGTGATTTATACTTTTTATCGTAAAATGTTAACCATTAACCCCGCCAGGGATATGAGAATAGAGGTTATGGAGATCAGAAGATTGGTGGAAGAACCAATGTTGGCACTCTGTTTCTTTGCCTTGTTCGGCTCCACGTAAACGATGTCATTCTGCCGTAGATAAAAGTCGGGGGAATAAATAATGTTTTCATCATTCAGGTTGATGGTGACAAGATTTTGTTTGCCGTCTACAGTGCGGATAATGCGTACATTATCACGCTTCCCGTATATGGTCAGATCACCCGCCATTGCTACAGCTTCAAAAACATTCACCTGTTCGTTATTTACGGTATAGACTCCCGGGCGGCTTACTTCTCCAATTACGGAAATCTTATAGTTTACCAACCGGACAGTCACGATGGGACGCTCTTTCAAGTAACGTTCCAGTTTCCCCACAATCAGTTCAGAGGTTTCCTGAGTAGTCATTCCGCCTACTTTCAAAGTGCCGAGCACAGGAAAAACTATTTCCCCCTGATTATTCACCAGATAGTTTTGCAGGGTAGGTTGTGAAACTAAATTAGTGGAATTAATTCCGGTTTGTGAAGCAGGTACCACTAAATTGAAAGGCAAGGCGGCTTCCGGTTCAGAACAACTGACGGAGATGGTAAGCAAATCTTTAGGCATAATGTGGGCATCATATTCTATAAGAGTGTCCCGGAATTCCTCATTCAGCTTTTGCAAATAGGATACTTGCCTGCTTGATGAACAGGAAGAACAGAGCAGGCACAGAAAAGTTGCCGCACATAAGGCAGATATAGTATTTCTCATCATGTATATCCGGTGTCGAAAGTCCCATACGACACCTATAAATAAAATGAAAGCGTGGGAACTGTTGCCATTATCTGTCAAAGAGGTATCGCCAAACACCCAAGACACAGATAATGAGGCAACAGCCCACGCCCTACTATACATTTAGATATACAGCGAGCATGAGCGTTTTGTTGCCTATTATTCTCGTGTCTTTTTGAAATTGGCGATTTCCTTTGACAAGAATAATATGGTAAACGCTTCTAACTATTTAATATGTAACGCCTTAGGAGTATATCAGAATAACCCTAAAGATGTCGCAAAGTTAATGAATAATTTATAAAAGCCAATAACATCGGAAAAAATTCTCTCTCGTATATATAATATCTCATGTAAGTCTAAAGGATATATCAGTTATTATTAAAAGATAATGCTACTTACACCCGGGTGTAAGCAACACTATTCTTTAAAGAAGCGATGGCTGCGTATAAAAGAAAAGGAGCGCATCAATATAACTTTGATGCACTCCTTGCTATGGGTAAAAAGTAATTCTTCTTTTAGAACTTGAAGAAATTCTTTGCGTTATAGTAGCTGATATCTTCAATCATCTGGTTCACGCGGTCCATTTCAGAAGCCGGAATTTCACCATTTTCAATATCACGGCCAACAAGATTACACAATGTACGGCGGAAATATTCATGACGCGGATAGGAGAGGAATGAACGAGAGTCCGTCAACATACCTACGAAACGGCTCAACAGACCCAGTACGGAAAGAGCATTCATCTGTTTCTCCATACCGTCTTTCTGATCGAGGAACCACCAGCCGGAACCAAACTGTATCTTACCCGGAATCGTGCCATCCTGGAAGTTGCCCAACATAGTGGCAATAACTTCATTAGCGCACGGATTGAGGTTATAAAGAATAGTCTTCGTCAACTTGCCTTTGGAATTCAAGCGGTCGAGGAATTTAGACATTGCCTTAGCAGTAGTAAATTCACCGATAGAATCGAAACCGGTATCAGCACCAAGCAACTTGAACATCTTACTGTTATTGTTACGGATAGCGCCATAGTGGAATTGTTGTGTCCAGCCTTTTTCCCAGTCCATTTCACCGAAGATAACCAGCATAGCTGATTTGAATTTCAGGATTTCTTCCTTAGCCAGTTCCGTTCCACCATATACCTTATTAAATATAGCTTTGATTTCAGCATCTGTATAGTCTTCTGCATAGAATTCTTCAATACCGTGGTCGGACAATTTACAACCTTGTTCAGCGAAGAAGTCATGACGCTTGCGCAAGGCAGCTATCATATCATCAAAATTAGAGATAGCAACACCGCTTACTTCAGCCAGTTTCTCAACGTATGCACGGAAGTCAGCAGGAACTTCTACAGCCATTGCCTTGTCAGGACGCCATGTCGGCAACATCTTGATTTCAAAACCACTTTCGCGTGTTTGAATATGATATTCCAGAGAATCAATAGGATCATCCGTAGTACAAACAGCTTCCACATGATAACGGCGCATCATGCCACGAGCAGAGTATTCCGGTTGAGCCAGCTTCTCATTACACTCGTCATAAATCTCACGGGCAGTCTTCGGGCTCAGGATCTTATCGATACCGAACGCTGTCTTCAACTCCAGGTGTGTCCAGTGATACAAAGGATTACGGAAAGTATAAGGAACGGTTTCAGCCCACTTTTCAAATTTTTCCCAGTCGGAAGTATCCTTACCTGTGCAGAAACGTTCGTCTACACCATTGGTACGCATAGCACGCCATTTGTAATGGTCGCCGCCCAACCAGATTTCAGTCAATGACTTAAACTGATAGTCGTCTGCTACCATTTTAGGGATTAAGTGACAGTGATAATCGATAATCGGCATCTTGGCCGCATGTTCATGATACAACTTCTGTGCGGTTTCTGTCTGCAACAAGAAGTTTTCATCCATAAATTTTTTCATTCTACTGTGTTTTTAGTATATAAAAATATTACTTTCTCTTTTCTATACCTATATAGTATTGATTGTAAAGCTAATAGGCAAGATATTGGTTTTTGCTTTTATTAACCGTTATCGAACACAAAAGTAGAAAATTTACTTGGAGAAACAAAATAATTCGTATCTTTGCCGCAAATATTTATAATATTTAAGTTTTAGACATTGAACCTTTAGTGCCTTAAAACGAATGAAACAAAGAATATGGAAAACAAGAACTACACCATTAAAGACATTGCCCGCATGGCGGGTGTTTCTGCCGGAACTGTGGATCGCGTGTTGCACAATCGGGGAGATGTTTCTGTTGCCAGCAGGGAGAAGGTTCAAAAAGTGCTTGATGAGATAGACTATCATCCTAATATGTTTGCCATTGGTCTGGCAGCCAAGAAGCGCTACCGTGTTCTGTGTATTATACCTTATTATGTGGAACATGACTATTGGCATTCCGTTGCAGAAGGCATCAACCGTGCCGCACAAGAGTTGCGTCCTTTTAATGTAAGCGTGGACTTTTTGTGCTACCATCATGCCGACCGGCTTTCTTATGAAAAAGCCTGCGCGAAGCTCCGCAAAGAAATAGTGGATGCCGTATTGATCGCCCCCAATTTCCGTGAAGAGACAATATCGCTGACATCTTATCTGGAAGGGAAAAAGATACCTTACGCATTTGTCGACTTTAATATAGAAGACACCCATGCACTCTGCTACATCGGCCAGGACTCCCAAACAAGCGGGTATATGGCTGCTAAAATCCTGATGCGCAAGTACAAGGAAGGACAGGAACTGATACTATTTCTTAATAATAAAAAGAATAGTCCGGCAGAAATACAGATGCAACGACGCATGGACGGTTTCATGAATTTTATTGTACAGGAACATGAGAATCTGGTGGTTCACGATGTAGTACTGAATAAAGAAGATGATGAAGCCAACCGCCGGACATTGGAAGATTTCTTTGCCGCACATCCCAAGGCAGTATTAGGAGCCGTTTTTAACTCACGTGTCTACCAGGTGGCAGGATATCTACAGGAAACAGGACACCATTTGGAAGGATTGGTTGGATATGACCTTCTGCCCAAAAACGTGGAATACCTGAAATCCGGTGAAGTAAATTATCTCATTGGACAACGCCCGGGACTGCAAGGATACTGCGGTGTAAAAGCTCTGTGCGACCATGTCGTATTCAAACGTCCGGTGACCGGTGTAAAGTATATGCCTATTGACATCCTGATGAAAGAAAACATCAATTTCTATTTTGAATTTGAATAAACATCATAATATCAATCATTTAAAAAACGTTTTTTAAGCATGAAAGCATTAAACAAACAGACCGCTTCCAAGGCTCAGCGCCCGGAACGTATCATTCAATTCGGTGAAGGAAACTTCTTACGTGCATTTATCGACTGGATCATTTATAACATGAACGAAAAGGCTGATTTCAATAGCAGTGTTGTAGTAGTTCAACCTATCGAGAAAGGTATGGTAGACATGCTGAATGCACAGGATGATCTTTATCACGTAAACCTGCAAGGATTGGATAAAGGAGAAACTGTCAATAGCCTGACAATGATCGACGTTATCAGCCGTGCACTGAATCCTTACACTCAGAACGATGAATTCATGAAGTTGGCTGAGCAACCGGAAATGCGTTTTGTAATCTCCAACACAACGGAAGCCGGTATCGCTTTCGATCCCTCCTGCAAACTGGCTGACGCTCCGGCTTCTTCTTATCCGGGCAAACTGACCCAACTACTGTATCATCGTTTCAAGACATTCAACGGTGATAAGAGCAAAGGTCTGATTATCTTCCCTTGCGAACTTATCTTCCTGAACGGTCACAAGCTGAAAGAAACCATCTACCAATATATCGAATTATGGCAATTGGGTGATGAATTCAAGACTTGGTTTGAAGAAGCATGTGGTGTATACGCTACGCTTGTTGACCGTATTGTTCCGGGATTCCCGCGCAAGGATATTGCAGCAATTAAGGAAAAATTACAGTATGATGATAATTTGGTGGTACAGGCTGAAATTTTCCACCTCTGGGTCATCGAAGCCCCGCAGGAGATTGCCAAAGAATTCCCTGCTGACAAGGCTGGTCTGAATGTATTATTCGTTCCTTCTGAAGCACCGTATCACGAAAGAAAAGTAACGTTGCTGAATGGCCCTCACACTGTTCTTTCTCCGGTAGCTTACTTGTCGGGCGTAAACATTGTGCGTGATGCTTGTCAACATCCGGTTATTGGTCAGTACATCAATAAGGTAATGTTCGATGAGTTGATGGAAACATTGAACTTGCCGAAAGATGAGTTGAAGAAGTTTGCGGAAGATGTATTGGAGCGTTTCAACAATCCGTTTGTTGACCATGTCGTTACCAGCATTATGCTGAACTCTTTCCCGAAATATGAAACTCGTGACCTGCCTGGTTTGAAGACTTATCTGCAACGCAAAGGTGAATTGCCTAAGGGGCTGGTTCTCGGTTTGGCCGCTATCATCACATATTATAAAGGTGGTGTTCGTGAAGACGGTGCTGAGATCACCCCGAACGATGCTCCGGAAATCATGCAATTGCTGAAAGACCTGTGGGCAACAGGCGATACCCAGAAAGTAACCGAAGGCGTACTTGCTGCAACTTCTATTTGGGGCGAAGATTTAAATAATATCTCGGGACTTACCGCTGCTGTAAAAGCTAATCTGGATTCTATTCAGGAAAAAGGAATGTTGGAAACAGTAAAGGGAATTCTTTAATTAATCTACAAGTATCACAAAGGAGATAGGGCGGGGCGGAGGCTTCGCCCTATTTTTTTATGTTAAAGAACAGAACTGTGCATTTCATACTCAAATAAATTCTCTTTGTCACTTCTTTTGGGTATATTTAGAGCGTTAACTATTAAAAATCAAATGACTATGGGAAAGACATTATGTACTGTTCTCGTGGGGTTCTTATTCCCTTTATGTGTTTATAGTCAAACCTTGAACACATCTTATAATCTCCCTCGCTCAGGAGACAAACTAATGAAATGTCAGATAACCACTATTCAACCCAATAAAGGTACAAGGGGAAACATATTCATTTATTTATAATGGAGAACAACCGTTGCCATATAAAACATCCTTCGCTATGGATTATTGGGGATTTTACAATGGCGCAGAAAATATATCTTCACTTACCGGTTACCGCCACACACTTATACCCTCTATTGAAGGATTAGGAATTAATCAAGACGCACTTATAATTCAGGGACAGGAGCTACCAGCACAAACAGCTGTCAGGAATGCGAGTCGTAAATATATAACGGCTAATATGCTAAAAAAAATAACATACCCGACGGGAGGTAGTGTAGAATTCGAATTTGAACCTCATACTTTTACTAATGCCAAAGTCATTTCAAAAGAAGATTTAGAAAAGTATGCTCCTAAATTGGCATATTTAAATACGGTGAATAACAATAATGCAGAGTTTTCCACTCCATTTGTAACTTTCAATATTCCATTTGCACAAACTGTAACCATAAATGTAACAGTCCGTTTTGATGATTATTCAGCGAGTCAAGTCGAAGGTTCAGGAACAATTATCAGGCAGGTTGGTTCTACCGGAGGAGGTATTCTAAAATCATGTGACATCACAAAATGTAACTGATGAACATTCATATCATGTTGTTGAATCATTTACATTGGAAGCTGGGGATTATGTAATGTCATCTACTTTAGCGTCAACAGTTCCCAATCAAGGTTACACCGCCCGTAATGTTAGCGCTGCAACATTAACTTACAAATCACAAATATTCAATGTAGATATAGACACTTTGGAACATATTGGTGCCGGAGTGAGAATAAAAACTATTACCCAAAGGAATAATACAGGAGAAATCTTAGAGAGAACCAAATATCTTTACGAATTGGATAATCATAAAAGTTCCGGTCTGTTGATGATTCCTATTAACTTTGTGACTGATCATAATATCCGTCATGGTCTGGATAATTGTCCTATACATAGCATAGTAGACCATCAATTTCGCAGATATGATGCACAAACAGATGCTACACTTTGCTATTTTCCAGAGAACTACAGTGGACGCTTAATCAGGAAAAGTACATATGATGCAAATAATAAACTCGTAAAAGAAGAAATTAATGAATACTCCATTGCCAATAAGGCTAAAGAATTAGTCAATATAAAAGTCATAGACAATTATGTTGGTCCTGTAAATCATTGCCTTTCAATTGAAGCACATCCTTATTATAATCCATATATATATAATGGACGTTTTTTTATAACTTTATATCCATACATTGCTTATGACATCCAGTTAACTCAACAAACAGAAACTGAGTATTTCAATTCAGTACCAATAAGCAAAGAAAAACTTTATACATATAATCAACGTAATCAAATATCAACCTGTCAAACAAGTACCAGTCGTTCCGACTACATTCAGGAGACATATAAATATGCTGCCGATTCTTCTTTCTATAAAGATCACTTGGACTATAATGTACTTACTGCAATAATGAGATATAAACGTACATCAGGCAGTTCAACAGCCATTTTAGAAAATAAGTATGGAAATGCATTTACTAAATTCACATTGCTTTCAAGTACGGAGTCAAGCAATGTATCACCCAAAAGACGTACTGTTTCATATAAATATGATAGTAAATGGAATCCTGTCGAAGTAACCTATCAAGACAGTTCGTCGGTTGTTTATTTATGGGGATATAAATATTCCCGGATTATTGCAAAAATTACTAATATTACATATGCCAAAGTACTGTCTCGATTAGGAGAAAGTTCGTTGAATACTCTGTGTAGCTCTAATATCCCCAATAGTACTTCACTCTATAATTTGCAAAATATATTTTCTGATTGTGAAGTTACCACATGGCTTTATAATCCATCATATGGAGTTAGTGAAGTAAGGTCACCCAATGAATTAAAAACATTCTATGAGTATGATGCTATAGGCAGAGTTTCTGAGATATTAGATTTAAACAGAAAAACAATCATGTCATTTCAATATCAGTTATCCCATAATGGAACATCACAAAATTTCTTCAAAACTCGTACTATGATGAATGAGGAAGGGAATAAATATATGGAAGTATATAGTTATTATGATGGTTTAGGTCGCCCATACCAGACAGTGGAATGTAAAATCACTCCATTCCAAACTCATTTAATCACTTTACAAGAATATGATGCTGCAAATAGGAAAACATATACATGGTTACCCGTTGAGTCTGCTACCAGTACATATATGCCATCTGCTTCTGTTAAAGCTCAAGCTGTAGCTGATTATGGAGATACACATCCTTATACAAAGACAGAATACGAAGCTTCTCCTTTGAATAAAATAGTCAATCAATACGGAGCAGGAGAAGATTGGAATAATCACCCTGTACACATTGAATATATGACAAACACCACTTCTTCTCCATTGAACTGTCTTAATTACATGGTTAATGACAACGGAGCTTTGGTGTCCAGCAATCAATATTACGCCGCAGGACAGTTATATGTAACCAAAAGTACTGATGAAGATAATAACGTTGGGTATACTTTTACAGATAAGTCGGGACATACCATATTAACACGACAAATCTCAGGAAGTCAAATTCTTGATACATATTATGTGTATGATGGACTTGATAATTTACGATACGTTCTTCAACCGATGTATCAGACAAATGCCAATCTGAATATGTATGCTTTTCAATATAAATATATGGGAAGACAATTGTGCATAGAGAAAAAGATGCCGGGAGCAGAAGCGATTAAATATGTTTATGATAAATTAGACAGACTCATATTCTCGCAAGATGGCAATCAACGGTTACAAAACGAATGGACTTTCTATTTGTATGATAGGTTGAATCGTCTTACAATACAAGGCATTTGCGTGGAAATAGACTGGCTAAATTTAATTCCCGATGTAGCAGTAACCTGCTACAGAGAAAATAGCAATACAGGTTTGGGGGGAAGTGGATATTATTCTACATTTATACCGATTGATAAGGTCAAAGAAATACATATTGTGAATTATTACGACGATTATAAGTTTTGTTCATTAACAGGATTTTCCGGTGTACCACATTTCTCAATGGGCAGCAATGCCAAAGGCTATCTAACCGGTAATGTCGTTACTATTTTGGAAGATGGTAAGAAACTATATTCCGCTAATTATTACGATGTCAAAGGCAGAATGACAAAAAAGGTCTCAAGCAATCATATGAATGAATATGAAGTGGATAATATTACTTATTCTTTTACTGATAAACCATTAACAGCAAGTCATACACATACAGCAATAAATGCAACAGAATTATATACTTATGTTTATGATCATGCAGAACGCCTGCAAGAAGTAAGACACAAATTAAATGAGAATAGTGAAGTAAAGCTTGCTATCAATACCTATGATAAGTTAGGGAGATTAAAAACCAAAACACATCATGGCACTTCAGGACATAAGCTGACTTATGAATATAATATACGTAATTGGTTGACCCAAATCAGCGGAAGACTTTTCGAACAAAATCTTTATTATAACACAGGGAGTGGAAGTCAATGTTATAATGGCAATATTGGAAGTATGACTTGGAAGAGTGGGGAAGACGGTATACGTGGTTATAAGTTTACTTATGATAATATGAGTCGCATGAGAAATGCTATTTATGGCGAAGGAACAAGTATCACTCCTCCTACAGGAAAAAATTTCTCAGAGAATGTGATCGGTTATGATTATAATGGAAACATTACCGGTCTACAAAGATATGGTAAGGTAAGTGGAAGTACTTATGGAAAGATTGATGATTTATCCATAACATATGTGGGCAATCTGATTCTGTTGATGTGTCCGGACGTTATATTCCCGAATTATCAGGTACCCATTTTTTATATAGTCGAGACAGTTTAATCAACAGACAAACAAATGAAAAATATTACAATCAAAAGTTCGTAAAAAAATAGAAAGCATACACTAAAAGCTACTAATTGTGACTAAAGAATACATCTGAAGGAGGTTATCAGGGAATTCAGCGATCAATAAAAAGTTGGCTCAGGTTACTCTCACTACTCTCACTATTAAAGTAGCTTATTGATAATTAGACTATTAAGTGTGGGTGAGAGTAAAAATCCGGCGTGAGAGTAAACCGCTTACTCTCACTTTCTGAATTTGCATTTTTATGGATTAACTTATTATTTTACAATGAAATACCCAGTATTTAGTATCCATATTGAGGCTGTCTGTAATCTGGTGTTTTTTTAGACTTTTCTTCCCGCGTAAACGATGAATATGTCTCATTGCTATGATTTCTTGAGAAACTTGAATGAGAGATTAATAGGTTTTACATGAGAGATTGTATTATTCTGTCTTAAGGAAGATCCTGTTCAACCTTAGAAATTATCAGCTATCAACCTTGGTTAACAGGCCTATCAACCTTGGTTAACAGGCTCGTCAACCAAGGTTGATAGAGTTGTTAACCAAGGTTGACACCTTTTCAGAGTTACTGCAAATACACAAAATCAATGAGGTAAAGTAAAGTGAAGCCTGGTTGCTATTCAGTTAGCATCAAAGCTTCTGCCGCAGAATGAATGGGCCAACTATTCCGCCGTACGCAAAATGAACGTCGTAGCTCCAATGGTAACAATGGCTCCGTCTTCAATGCGAATGCGATCTTTATTTCCTAGTATTTCATTATTCAGGAAAGTTCCGGTCAGACTGGGAGCATCCTGCAGAGTATAAACAAGCACGCCTTGCTTATTGCGCTTCACGTTAATAATGCAGTGACGACGATCCATACTCATATCCGAAGTTTCAATGGGAGTATTGATATTAGTACCAACACAACGACGCCCAATCACATTATTGCCCTCTTGCAAAGGTAACACTTGCTTAAATCCGAATACATTCTCAATCACCGTAATGCTACCGAAAGCATCCTTGAATTCTTCTTCGTCAGGACGTTCTTCTTTTTGAGGAGCACGCATTTTGGTTTTTCCCAGACGAATACTAAATTGCTTACCACAATGCTCACAAACGAAAACCAAAGATTGGCCTTCGCTATATTTTGTTTCATCAAATAAAAGATAGTTCTCACATTTAGGGCAACGGATACGCTTCATGACAATTACAAATTAAAGAATTAAAAATTAAAGCAAAGTAAATGCTTCCTACTTCTTCAAAACCCAAGCATTCTTATATGTTTCATCCTGGCGAATTCTAGCCAATGCTTGATAGGCTTCTACTTCCGTCCCGCAAGATTCAATGCTAACACGCATTTTACCATCACCGACAATCGCTTTTGCACCCTTAAAACCTTTAGAAATCAACTGAGCAGCCATTGTTTCTGCATCTTGTTCAGTTCCAACGCTGGCAATGATAATATGATAAGGTCTTTTAGGAGTTGCAATAACCGGTTTAGCTGTAGCAGGCTGTACATTCTGCTTGGGAGCTTCAGTCGTTGTAGCTGAATGGGAGGCTTCTTCCTTCACTTTTGTTTCAGAAGCAACAGCTGGTGTTTTGCCAACCTTAACTTCTCTGACAGCAACAGGAGCTACAACTTTCTTAGTTCCGGCTTGTTTATCTGTTGCAGATTTGCGTGTAGGAGTATTCTGCTTTACAACAATCGGTGTAATGGCCAGAGATTGTTTTTCTATTTTTTCAAATAATTCATCCGGAAGTAATTTTGCATAGTTTTCCTCTATCACTTCTGTATTTTCTATCGGAGTAGAAAAAAAGAAAGAAAGCACTATAGCAGCTACTATTGCAGCAGCATTTGTCAGATATGCACGATTAATTTTGATTGCGAAAGTACGCTTTTCTTCCTTAACAACAGTAGGCATTGAATAAGAAACAGCCTTTTCTGCCTGTGGCTTTCCCAAAGCAGATAATTCCTTCATTTCAAATGCATCCAAGCCGTATAAATAGGGAGTTGTGATTTTATTATCGTATGGTGCGAAGTCGAAAGTGTTATGAATCGTATAACGTACTTCGCCAACATTGGGCAAATCAACCTTACCTTCTTCGTGTAAAACAGAAATCAATTCATTCACTTTACGTTCTACCATCTTGGTAGCATCAGAAAAGTTGGTTCCATATACAGACATATAAGATTGAACCAGCAAACCGTCATTCATCTTCAGTTGTGGGTTAAAACCGATGATACGGGTAGGAGGCAGGAAAATATTCTCTTCTTTCACTCTCGTAGCCGGAGCATAATGAGCAACAAATCCTCCCAAACCCGGAACAATGACGCAGTCATTTTCCAATAACAAAGTTTCTATATGTTGTGCCAATTCAATCATGGTACAAAAGTAACGGAAATCTCGGATATAAGCCAGTTTCAGGGCATTTTTCTTTTCAACAACTTATCAACAATGCTCATTTCGAGAAGAACAAATAGGCCAACTTACTTCCTATGATTAAGTTAGCCTATTTTCTTAATTCGTACATTTAGAAATTTCAATTACTCCTGCCAACCAGTTCCATTATATTGATAGATTTTTCCATTCGGAAAGAAAATTTTATCTCCTACCAACCAACTGCCTATAGTTGGAAGTTGATTATTCAATAACTTCACAGAGACATTATATCCATCACAGGTATAGCTTATACATGGAGTATAATTTACATCAATATTATCTGTTCTTTTGTGTACCAATCCATCTATTCCATTCTCTCTCAATATAAAGTTCTCTTGATTCTGCATCACCACACCGAAATCATAATAGGAGTTATAACGACCACTTGTGGTTCCAACAAAGATTCGAACCAGCAAATTAGTTAGTTGTTGAATAGAACTTCCACTATTATACATTGTAGCACGATATGCAAATGTACTATCTATTGAATTTACAAGAACTTCTCCATCAGTCAGTGAACCTCCCAATAATTTTAATTTTCGAACATCATCTACAATATAGAGAACTCTCATATATGCCTTTCTACTGCCAGATTCATTAGACCATGTTAGAGGAAGCACGGAGTTCGAATCAAGATGCTTGAAACTATTAACAACATGGCCAACGTTTATAATTTCTCCATTTGGATTAATATAATGTGTTTCATTGCTATATTTATTTTTATATTTGAGCATAATAGCATTACCGCTATTGTGACCATTCATGCCATTATTAATAAGGCCATATACATTTTTCAGCACAATTCTGGAATTCTCAAAAGTACTTAAGCTTACAATAGGATAATATGAATTAAAATCAGTCAAGCTAATTAAATTTCCGAAAAATACATTTTCAAGAAACAATTCACTTCCTACATTATACTGTCCAGTAATTAATATATTTCCATTTTGATTTGCATAGAAATATGCATTCTTCATTATTATCGATGAGCGTTCAGCAATAATAGCTCCTAATTCATTATGAAAACTTTCTAAAAGAATATTTCTGCAACTACTTACATATACTGTTGCATTTATAGAGTTTCGAATAGAAGCATTTGCACCTCCTCCTATATAAATTGATACACCATCTGATATATGGTTTATCTCAGACGCATCTCCTAAATACCATTGAATCCTATATGTATCTGAAATTTGTTTATTAAGTGGGAAAGAAGAATTATCTCCATTGATAACAACATTGCAGATATGTTTGTTATCTATGTATGCATCAATCTGCTTATAGAATATAGCTGGTCGAAAAGCATATATATCATGAATATATCGACTATCGCCACCTAAGATAAAATGACAGAGCTTGTTATCTGGGTTACAATAATTTATATGACAAAATTCCTCTTCAATATTTCCTGGATATTCTATCTCCCAATTTAAACTTTGCTTGTTTATATTCAAGTAAAACATATACTCACTAGTATTCCAACTTGAGCTAGGAAAGAAACTTGCATTATTACCATTAAAAGAAACGCCAACAGGAAGATACATACCTCTGCTTATATTATATGACATAGCAAAGCAAGTTACAAAAATAGAAGATGAAGAGAAATATGTTTTTTGGGCTTCAGAAATAGCATAAGCAAAATCGAATGCACGTTGAAACATTTTATAATCTTCAACCTCTACAAACCAATTAGCGATAACCTTTTCTATATTAAAACTACCAGCTAATTGCATATTAGATTTAATAAATCCATAGAGTCGATTATCATTTATAACAGTATTTAGCCCTGTTAATGTACCATTACTAATACTTCCACCTTCAAAACTAAGTACACAGTCTGCAGGCATTTGAATTTGCTGTCCATTAAAGTCGACATCTTCCGCTATTTTATAAATAGTAGAAGCTAACTTTATACCATTTGTCCTCACATAAGAACTTGTTAAATCAATTTTCTGTTTCATAATAGTTGAATTAAATAATTAGCATTGAAAAACATCGCAAGGTACTGCTTTAGTAGTCACATTCAAAGTAAAATATAAAACCATTTTAATGTTAAAGAAGATAGATATAGAACAGTGTTATTTAGCAATACTACTTACCTTATACTTTTTCTGCTCAAAAGAATTTCTACACGAAAGAATAGTGTAAACATATAAGCATTTTTAATTGCTTCAACAATAAATCTATAAAAACAACGTTCTCATTAAAAATACAATCAAATTTCGCTACTGATAATAATCACTTAATTGAAGCATATATTATTGTCACTTTTAGATCGACAAAACATGAAAAATAAATTATTCAAAATACGAGAACAGTATTCGCTTGAAATCTTCTATATTCTTGCAGTTCTATGTATTACCTTGCAGTTGTTGTTACTCCGCCAATTTATTATCCTAGATTTTGACGAAGACTCCCAACTAATAACTTACAGCCTTCGCTCCATATCCGACGCGTTGTTATTATTATTGCCTTTTTGGTTAATTCCATCCAAGTTCAGAGGGTATTATATAGGTATTACTATTTCTTTATTCACTTTTTGGGGATTATCACAATTGTGGTATTATCGAACCTATAATGATCTAATGCCCTTCTCTTCTTTCCTTCTTTTCGAGAACATCTCTCCGCTATTAATACGTAGCATAAAGGCATCTATCCGGCATACCGATATGTTTTTCTTCACACTACCTATCTTTCTGTTTTTTCTATATCGATTATTCTTTTTAAAACCAGCCAAAGAAGCTAAACTTAAAAGAAAACAAAGAGCTTCTTACATTGTAATAATTTTATTTTGTTCATTTTCCATCCATGCAGCAAATGCTTATTCATATTACAAAAAGGAAAAAGCACGGGCATTTATTAATATCGGTGGAAAATATGTAAACACTTACAGCAATATCTCTTATTTTGAGCTTAATGGCTTTGTTGCATATTGCATTCACTCGTTTGTAGACACACTATTAGAGAATAGAACCTTAAATTCAAAAGAGAAGAAAGAAATTGAAACCTACCTTTCTCGGTACAATCTGAAATATTGCGATAACCGATTTGCTGTAAAAGAAAAGTCGAACCTGATAATGATTGTCGTAGAATCTTTGAATTCATGGACTATTAATTTCTGCATAGATAGTATTGAAATAACCCCTAATTTAAACAGATTTTGCAAAGAAGAAAACTCCATAGTAGCTTTACATATGCAACCAGAGGTTCAAAATGGACGCTCCAGTGATGCACATTTTATGTATAATACCGGATTATTACCCATACAAAATGGCGCAGTGGCTGTCCGTTTCGGTCAAACCCCATATTCATCCATTCCCAAAGCACTTAAGGGATATTATTCATTGGCTATGGTTTGCGACGACGCTAAATTCTGGAACCAAAGAAATGCCTTTAATTCTTATGGCTTTATGCAACTATATGATAAACATTCTTTTAAAAGTCCTGAAGATATAAATGACCATATTTTATTAACAGAGGCAGCAAATAGGCTGGAAAATATTCCCTCTCCATTTTATGCACAACTAGTAACCATTAGCATGCATTATCCATATGATGAATTACGCATTCCATCTACAGAAATATCCCAGTCACAAATGTATACTGCAGAAATAAGAAATTATTTGGAAACAGTACATTATTGCGATGATGCTATCGGCAAATTTATTCAAGAATTGAAGCAAAAAGGAATATATGAAAATTCTGTGATAGCCATTATTTCAGATCATAATGAAATTGATAAAAATCAGGTTGAAGATAGAAGAGAAGTGTTTCCGGAAGATAAAGAAATAGCCATGATCGTTCTAAATGCTCCGCAAAAACTCCAATGTGACACTCTAATAGAGCAGATAGATGTTTATCCCACCTTACTGGATTTGATGGGGGTAAATCATTATGATTGGAAAGGATTAGGATACAGTATTTTTCGTAAAAAAGAGATGTTAGTACTTCCTTCGAAAGAAGAAAGAAACAAAATATCTAATCTAATGATAACAAAAGGATACTTCAGAACTCGATGAATTAATAATTCCGGTGATGAATTTAAAGAGATAGACATGGCCAAATATCCTGTGAACAACCAATGAAAAGGCACTCTCATCAATGAATATGGAGGAGGGGGTTATGCAAAACGATGCACAAATTATAGACAAGCCTAACAATAAACATGCAAATCTAACGTTTATTGACATAAGAAAGCTAAATTTGCAGCCAGTCAATCTATAAAATATTAAAGTATACGATGAAGATTAAAACGTTAATATTCGCCTTCACTATTATATTATTAACGTCGTGTAAAACGACGACCAATACTATCACCTATTTTCAGGATTTGGATAACCAATCAACAGCTGTTACAGGAAAAGCTGTGAATTATACTCCACGTATAGCTCCCGATGATCAACTATCTATAACCGTGTCAGGTATGGACCCCAATGCGGTTGCCGCATTTAATATACCACTTGCCAGTTATCTGGCACCGGGAGAAACACATGTTACTTCTACACCGGTGCTTCATACATATCTGGTTAATTCGCATGGAGAAATTGATTTTCCGGTACTCGGAAAACTACAGATTGCCGGCATGACACGTAGCGAACTGATAGATATGATGACTGAAAAAATTTCTGCTTATGTCAAATCTCCGATTGTCACTATACAGATACGGAATTTTAAAGTCTCTGTATTGGGTGAAGTAAACAAACCTGGAACAGTAAATGTACCTAATGAACGTCTATCCATTCTTGATGCACTCGGAATGGCAGGAGATCTTACTATTTATGGTAACCGAACTAATATCCTTCTGATTCGTGATAATAATGGAGAAAAAGAATATCATCGTTTCGACCTCACTTCTGCAGAAACGCTAACATCTCCTTATTACTATCTACAACAGAATGATGTTCTATATGTAGAACCCAATAAGGCACGGAAAGGAAATGCCAAATACAGTCAAAGTGGGCAATTCAATGTCTCTTTAGCTTCGACTATAATTAGTGCTTTGTCTGTATTGGCATCACTGGGTATTGCATTGTTAGTCAAATAAATCAGCTTATTATGAATGATGAGAATATACATATCGGAGCATTATTAAAGCAATGTATTGCCTACTGGAAAATATATGTGTCTGTTGGCATTATCTGTCTGATTGCCGCTATTTGGTTTATATTGGCTACCCCTAAAGAATACGAGTTTACAGCACGTATGCAACTTATCAGAGACAACCAAGGTATGATGTCTGAATTAAAGATGCTGAAAAGTGCAGGCATAGGTTCTTTACTTGGTGGTGGCAGTTCAGGTCCCAGTATCGAAGATGAAGTTATAGTTTTGACTTCGCGTGCCAATATGACCGAAGCAATCCTCAAAACCGGATACCAAATAGAAACACGCCAGCGCCAAGGTTTAAAGAATGTTCTACTTTATGGAAAAGATAATCCTGTGAATCTTCTATTTCCTGAGCAATTTTTAGATACCATAAGTAAACCTATTAGAATTAAATTGACGTTATCAAATGGAACCATACAATCGGCCAAAATAAAATCAACCTTATTCGAAACTGTAACAGTAAAGAAACAATCTCTGCCTTGCCAGATAGAACTGCCAGTTGGTACCATTGTAATTGATTCGAATACAGACATTCCTATTTCCGGAGAGAAATCATTGGCAATCCGAATAAATCCATTGCAAAAAACTTATGAAGATCTATATGAAGAGTTCTATGCGGGCGCCCAAGAGACTATTTCGGATATTATATTGCTGATATTTGAAAATGAAAATAAACAGCGGGGATACGACTTCGTTAATACTATAATGACCATTTATAATCAATATTCCCGAGATGTAAAAGTAAAGGAAGCCAGCCTAAATGCTAAATTCGTAAAAGAGCGTTTAGATAATGTTACTACAGAACTTGCATATTTGGAACATAGGATAGAAGTCTATAAAAAGCAAAATAACATTCCGGAACCGGCTTTATATGCCAAAGCAGCCATTACAGGGTATCAGGAATTAGAAAGTACGATTCTGGAAACTGAAGCCCGTCTGAAAATACTGGATTACGTAGTGGATTACATGAAGAATCCCCTGAATGAATACACTTCGGTACCTGCGATAGAAGGAGTCGGAGAGAAGTCTATCGCCCTTTACAATCAATTAGTCCTTGACCGCCAACGTTTACTTCTTTCATCTGAAAAGGATAATCCCGCATTAATACTTGCCAATAAGCAACTGGCCGAACAACGGAAAATGCTTATGGAAGCAATAGATGCAGCCAGACAAGGTATCCGTGCCAGTTTGAAAGAAATAAATAAGAAAAACCAGACATTCAGTAATCAATTAAGTGCCTTGCCTACACAAGAACGGGAATACATTAAAATGAAACGTCAGCAGAAAATAAAAGAAACGGTTTATCTTTTTCTTATGCAAAAATTGCAGGAAAAAGAATTAGTTAATTCTCCGGATGAGCAAGCAGGAAGAGTAATAGATGCCGCATATTGTTCTGCATTGCCTATTTATCCGCGAAAATTGATTGTACTGGCCATAGCTCTTGTTGCAACATTCATTATTTCATTTATTATTATCAGCCTCCGAGTATTTGTTTTCTCTAAAACAAAATGAGCTATGTTATCCCGGTTAGTATTATCAAAAAACAATTTATTCTTTGCCTTTCTCATATTTGGCTATTTATTCGGTGTCATATTTTATGACTTTATCGAATTCAGCTATGTAGATGAGCTAATGGCACTTTTCTTGGTCGTTTTTGCCGGAATGATAGTAATAGAACGTAAAAACTGGAAAGAACTGAAATCAATAGGAATACTTACAGGAATCCTCTCATTTTATTTGATTTACTCATTCATTATCAAATCTAATACTCCCGGTGCAATCATCATGGATTTCCTGACACAAATAAAACCCTTTCTGGGATTTTATTGTACTCTTCTGATTGCTCCAAGATTAACAATCCCTCAAAAACGCTTCCTATCTATTCTCTGCATAATAATAGCAGGAGGGCTTCTCATTTTAGGATTTATCGATACTAATTTTCTATTCTTCGGACACCAGTCCCGATATGCAACAGCTATTGTTGTTACTTTTTTCCTACTGTGCTATTGCTCTACTAATTCATGGAGTGATATTATGATTTTATTGCTAATATTGACTATAGGATTGATTTCTACGCGTTCTAAATTTTATGGTTTTTGGGCAATTGCTATTTTTCTGATGATTTATGTAAAAGTTGGGGGAGAAATCCATTTTAATATAAAAACAGCGAGTTTATTTATAGGCCTTTTGTTTATTGCTGTCTGGCTGGCGAGAGACAAAATCATACTTTATTATGTAGACGGAATGATGAACTCCCGGGAAATGTGGAGCCGTCCGGCTATGATGCTTACCTCCATACAAATTTTATATGATTATTTCCCTTTCGGAAGTGGATTGGCCAGCTTTGGAACATTTGCTTCAGCTGAATATTATTCACCTACTTATGCAGTCTATGGATTAGATCATTTGTGGGGATTATCAAAAGAAATGCCTACATTTATATGCGATGCTTTTTATCCTGAACTGGCACAATTTGGGGTAGTAGGTGTTATACTCTATTTTACTTTTTGGGGAACGATTCTTCGCAAATCGGCAAAAGAACTGTTACCCGAAATACAATTATTTGTGTTATTGATTTTTTTATTCTTTTTAATCGAAGGAATTGCTGATGCAACTTTTACGCAAAACCGGGGATTGTTTATATTGATATTATTAGGTCTTGTATTATCTCCAAATAAATGAAACAAGAAGCTGGTACATATAGAAAAGGGGCTGTTTACTCTTCTGCTTTTAGCATTGGAAGTAAATTCACGGCTTTCATTATGCAGCTTTTAATTGCTTACTATCTGGGAGCCAATACAGGAACCGATATTTATTTCTATTTGTATAATATTGCAATTCTGATTGGAGGACTAGTGCAAACGCTAAATACATCCATATTAATTCCCAAAGCCATGTATTTGCGGCATAATGAATCGCCACAAGCAGAAATGCAATTTCATAATTCATTCCTCTATGCATTCCTATTATTGGCTCTAGGGTTATTATTTTTGTTTTGCATTATAGGAGGCAAACAAGCTCCGGAATGGATTATGAACTTCCAACCTCAAGATATTCAGAATCATATTTCAATATATTATTTATTCTTTCCGCTTACCCTACTTCTGATATTCAATCTCTATGTTAGTGAAATATTAGTTTCATTCAAATACTTCACATTAGGGCTTTCATGCAATTTCATGATAAATTTAAGTGGTATTATTGCTCTTTTATTATTGGGACAACAAACTAATGTCTCAATAATAATGTATAGTAGCTGCTGTGCCTGCCTAATGAATATCGTTGTATTACTCTGTTTTATGAAGAAAAAGCTGAAATGGCAATTCACATTAGTTAAATTTTCACTAATACGTACACAAAGAAAAGCATTAACCGGAGTAACTATTAATCAAGGAATAATAATTTTTGCATCCACTTTTCCCATGTATTTATTATCCCAATACCAACCGGGAATAATAACTATTATCAATTATGCGCAAAAATTTATTCAGGCTCCATTAGCATTAATACAGCAGATAACTTCTGTACTTCAAATCAAACTTAACAACTTATATAGTCAGGGTGAGAAGGAAGAAATGTATCGCGTCACTTTTCGCATAACTTTGCGTTTATTCTTATTTACGGTATGTACTTCTATAGCCATCTTTCTGTTACGTACTATCATTGCTGAACAACTGTTTGGATTGGGTAAAATGTCATATACTGCTATGGAGACATTGTCATCTCTTATCGGTATAATGACATTTGCAATGCCATTTACAGCTATTAGTCTGGCATGCATGAAGATTTATTTTACAGAATATCGCATACGTATCTATGTAGCCATCATGTCATTGACCAACCTACTCTCATGTGTATGTTACTATTTTGCAATAGCAACATGGCAAGAATACGGATATGCTATTGTGTATCTACTGGTTGAATTCTTAATTATGATAGGCATTGTTACTTTCTTGAAATGTAAAAAAAGAGTTGGAAATGATAGACTTAAATAACCGGAGAAAATATTTAATTGAGTTTTGTTATATAACAAAAAGCATTAAAAAAATAAAGTAATATGCGCATATTATTGTTGAACTCTATATTATATACCCCGCGTACCACGCCTAAAGGAAGATTTATTCCTCAAATAGATTCTATTGAGGATTGTATGATTGTAAAATTGGGGATAGAGTTTGCCAGCCAAGGACATGAAATAACTTTAGTAGCAGCGAAAGAATATAGGCCTATCAATCAACAAGATTTCCCGATGGAAATTATTTATTTTCGCTCTATTATACCTAACTTATTTTTACCAACTGTATTACCTTTCCATCCACAATTGATTCATTTCATCAAAAAACATGGGAAAGAGTTTGATATGATTATTAGCAGTGAGATTTTCTCATTTAACTCTCTTTTTGCGGCCTGTTTAGTACCTGAAAAAACTCTTATATGGCAGGAAGCAGGAGATCACAATCGCAAATTTTTCAAGTTACCATCTCTAATATGGTATCATATCGTAGCTCGTACATGTATGCGAAAAGTAAAGGTCATTCCTCGCTCCTTGGTTGCCGGTAGATTTATCAAACAATTTGGTTTAAAGGTCTCTTCCAATTTTATAGACCATGGCGTAGATGGAAAAGTTTTTCATTTCCAGAAAAATAAGAAAAACTCTTTTATTGTTGTCGCACATTTAGATAAAGACAAAGATGTAATGTCTATCATTATATTATATAAGAAATTTATAGAGCGATACGCTGATAAACAATATATATTATACATAATCGGAGAAGGAGAAGAATCCCGAAATCTAAAGGAGTATGTTCAAAGCAATCAATTAGATCAGCAGATTTTCTTCTTGGGAAGAATTCCCCAAAAAGAATTAAGCAACTTTTTAGGTAACGCTATGTGCTTACTCTGCAATTCAAAAAAGGAATTGAATATGATGTCAATAGGCGAAGCTATAGTAGCAGGAACACCTGTTATTACAAATACGATTCCCTATAGCCATGAGTGGATAAACCAGAAAAAATTGGGAATAGCGAAAGATAACTGGACTGAAGATGACATGCATGAAATAGTAACAAACAATCAGTATTATGTGAACAATTGTTTGCTTTATTCTTCCCAGTTATTATTATCTGGACTTCCTAATAAATTTGTAACACAATTCAATTTGAAGTGGTTATGAAAGTTCTAATTATAAATAAGTTCCTGTATTCTCGGGGAGGTGATTGCATTTACGCTTTAAATTTAAGTCGATTATTATGTAATGCAGGGCATGAAACTTGCTTTTATGCAATGGATTATTCACATAATATTCCGTGTAAAGAAAGTAAATACTTTGCTGAAGAAATAGACTTCTCTGCTACAAATTTATTTGGGAAAATAAAGGCTGTTAGTCGTATTATATGGGGAACAGGAGTAACTAAAAGTTTTGAAAAACTTTTAGATGAGTTTCAACCAAGCATTGTATATTTAAATAATATCCATTCTTATCTTTCACCTATAGTCGCAAAAATAGCATGTAAAAAAGGTATAAAAGTAATTTGGACACTCCATGATTATAAATTGATATGTCCCTCATACAACTGCCTTTGCAATGGAAAGGTATGTGAGATGTGCCTCACTAATAAGAAGAATGTAGTGCTTCGTAAATGTATGAAGAATAATCTTTTAGCAAGTGTGTTAGCATGGGGAGAAGCCGTAAATTGGAATAAGGATAAACTTTCTGCATGGACAGATACATTTATTTGTCCCAGTCACTTTATGGCAAATAAGATGCAGCAAGGAGGTTATCCGGCAGATAAATTGCAAGTTATTAGTAACTTTATAGGGGAAGAACAAGCAGAATATATAAAAACTACAACTTGTCCTGCACAAGAGAAGGCTTATGCATATATAGGACGGCTTTCAAGAGAAAAAGGTATTGATTCGCTTTTAAAAGCTGCATCCCAACTACCTTATAGACTATATATTGCAGGTACCGGTCCATTAGAAGCAGAGTTGAAGAAGAAATATACTGCAAATAATATTGTATTCCTTGGACACTTGACAATGGAAGATACTATAAATCTTCTAAGAAAAGTGTGCTTTACTGTTATTCCATCAGTTTGCTATGAAAATAATCCCCTCAGCGTAATTGAATCTCTATGCTGTGGTACTCCTGTATTAGGTAGAGATATTGGAGGAATACCTGAATTATTAGAATCAGATAACTGTAACCTTCTTTTTACACAAGATGAAGAATTGCCGGCACTTATCACTAAAATGTTTGATACGGTTGTCTCTAATAATCGAAATGAATTATCTGCCACTTCACTACGACGTTTTTCTAGTGAGCAATATTATCGAAAGTGGCTTAAGATTGTAGAATAAGAAATAATGTTTTCGTAAATTAATAAATAGTATATATACATGAAATCTGCTATAAGTTTGCCTACTGATATGTGTATCATCGTTACATACCGCTGCCCGATGCAGTGCCAGATGTGTAATATATGGCAAAATCCTACAGATCAGCACCAGGAGATAACTCCTATGGAAATGGAAAGACTTCCTAAAGTTAAGTTTATTAATATAACAGGAGGAGAACCATTTGTCCGGGAAGATCTTGAAGAGATTGTAGAAGTCGCATTCCGCAAATCTCCCCGTGTTGTTATATCTACTTCGGGATGGTTTGAAGAACGAATCATTCGTTTGGCCGAGAAATTTCCTAAAATAGGAATACGTATTAGTATCGAAGGGCTGTCTCTAAAAAATGATGAGCTCCGGGGGAGAAAAGGAGGTTTTGATAAGGGACTCCGCACCTTATTACGTCTTAAAGAAATGGGAGTGAAAGATATAGGTTTCGGCATTACGGTATCTAATTCTAATTCCGCCGATATGCTTTCTCTATATAGATTGTCACGTTCGTTGGGAATGGAGTTCGCAACTGCCGCCTTACATAATTCATATTATTTTCATAAAACAGATAACACAATTACTAACCAAACAGAAGTTTGTGGAAATTTCAGTAAACTGATAGAATGGCAACTAAAAGAGAAGCATCCCAAATCTTGGTTCCGTGCATATTTTAACTGGGGGCTAATCAATTATGTAAAAGGGCAACCACGATTACTCCCTTGCGAAGCTGGATTGGTTAACTTCTTTGTAGATCCGTACGGTGATGTTTATCCCTGTAACGGACTGGAAAGCAAATACTGGAAAGAAAGTATGGGAAATATCCGAACTATGACCTCCTTTGAAGAACTATGGAGAAGTGAACAGGCTGAACACATCAGAAGTTGTGTGCGTAATTGCCCTAAAAATTGCTGGATGGTAGGTACTGCTGCCCCTGTCATGAAGAAATACGTGGCAATTCCCATGAAATGGGTAATAAATCAAAAAATACAATCGTTATTGGGACATCCCATAAACTTGGAGAATAAAGAAAAATGAAAATTGTTGTCACAGGTACCAGAGGTATTCCCGGCATACAGGGTGGGGTAGAGACACATTGTCAGGAACTCTATCCCTTGATTGCGGATGAACAACACGAGATCATCGTCATTCGTCGTCCCAACTATGCTGTGGAGCGTTCTGTACAAATCTATAAACAAGTTGCTATTAAAGATATCAGCGCGCCCCGCAGCAAACACCTGGAAGCTTTTGTTCATACCTTTAAAGCTGTGATTTATGCTCGCAAAGTGAAAGCTGACATCGTTCATATTCATGCTGTGGGACCAGCTCTGATGACTCCTGTCGCGCGTTTGTTGGGTATGAAAGTCGTGATAACACATCATGGTCCCGATTATGACCGTGATAAATGGGGACGTTTTGCCAAGTGGATACTATGTATGGGAGAAAGAGCAGGAGTCTATTATGCCAATCATATAATTGTAATATCAGAACATATACGGCAAATAATATATCATCAGTATTCAGCAAAAAGAAACGTCACGCTGATACACAATGGAGTAAATGTACCAACGCGTGTAATTGGTACAGAATATCTTGAAAGTTTAGATTTGACAGAATATGGATATGTTTTGGCTGTAGGACGTTTTGTGAAAGAAAAAAACTTAGACCAACTGGTTGAAGCTTTCACGCAACTTTCTTCACCTTCTATGAAATTAGTAATAGCCGGAGATGCCGACTTTCAAGATGAATATGCTCAAAAGCTAAAAGAAGTATGTTGGAAACAGAAAAATATTTGCCTGACAGGTTTTATAAAAGGAGATAAACTAGCACAATTATATACATATGCAAAAGTATTTGTATTGCCATCCACCCACGAAGGTCTACCTATTGCATTGCTTGAAGCGATGAGCTATGGTTGCCCGGTACTGGCAAGTGATATTCCTGCCAACAAAGAAATAGGACTGCCTGATGAATGTTATTTCAGAAATGGCGATTTTAGTAATTTGCTTCACACCCTAAAAGAAAAGATAGAAATATCTCAGAGCAAACGGATTACTTATGATCTATCATCTTATAGTTGGCATCACATTGCTCAACAGACTAAAGAAATCTATGATTCTTTAATTGTCTAAAACAATATAGGCAAAAGTTTACCGTTCTATAATTCAAAGTACGCTATATTTTAAGAATGAATATACAGTCTCCATTATATAATTTTCCGCTGCAACGGAAAGGTAACCAATTTATAAAAAGAACTCTCGATATTATATTTGCATCGATAGTTTTGATTCTTATATATCCACTGGCTTATATCATTATTGGGTGTTGCATCAAAATAATGATGCCTGGTAAAATAATCTTTTCACAAAAAAGACATGGACAATATGGGAAAGTATTTACCTGTTATAAATTCCGTTCTATGTTGCCAAATGGTGAAGCTGATATACAGCAGGCATCTCATGAAGATCCGCGTATCACTCCTCTCGGGCGTTTCTTACGTATCACCAGTCTTGATGAATTACCTCAATTTTGGAATGTTCTCAAAGGAGATATGTCTATAGTAGGACCACGTCCTCATATGCTGATACACACGGAGCAATATTGCAATATTATTCCTGAATACAACAAAAGGCTTATGGTGAAACCGGGAATAACGGGCTGGGCACAGATACACAACTTGCGTGGTGAAACGGAAAAGTTAGACAAGATGAAGAAAAGAGTGGAATATGATATATGGTATATTGAGCATTGGTCATTCTTATTAGACCTAAGAATAATGCTGAGCACAGCGAAAATCATATTTCGATAAGCCTATGCGTAAAGTCTGCTACATACTCACAATCCTGTTTTGTTTCTCTGCATCCTCCGTGATGACAGCACAAAATGGCCTGAAACAACAGAATGTTTCATCTTTCGTTGAATATGGAGCATCTGTCCACACGGGCGATAATACTCCTTTATGGCAAGTAAGTAATCAGCATGGGCTTTCCTCTATCGACAATAATACTTACTTTAGAGGTGGTGCTTTCTATACAGATACAATCCGCCAATGGAGGTTGGAAGGTGGACTGGACATGGCAGTGGCTGCAGGACTTACATCTACCTTTGTTTTGCAACAGGCATACGCAGATATTCGATACAAATGGATAGGATTACTTATTGGTAGTAAAGAGATTAATTCCCCTTTATTAAACCGAGAATTAAGTAGCGGAGGATTACTCTGGTCAGGAAATGCAAGACCCATTCCGCAAGTATGGATAGGCCTTCCTGAATATGTACAGATACTGCCACGCCTTGCCTTGAAAGCAGAAATATCATACGGATGGTTTACTGACAATAAATACCAAGAAGAAAAGGTTGGAGAAGATTTCTGGTATACCAAGAGTATCAAATACCATCACAAGAGTGGATTTCTCCGCATCGGTGTACCACAAGGTAAATGGCAACTGGATTTAGGTATGAGCCTGGATGTACAATTTGGCGGTTACAAAAGTGCCGGAATAGATGCAGGAGATTTGGGAAATAGTTGGAAAGATTATTTCAAAGTATTTATCCCGACTCATGGAGATGACAGTAGTCCGGAGGGTGAACAGATAGCTTATCAAGGTAATTTTATGGGCAGTGAGCATATCCGGATGACCTATCGTCACAATGATTTCTCAATTAGTGCCTATATGGAAAACTATTACGATGATTTCAGCGGAATGGGTAAGCTCAATGGATTTGACGGATTGTGGGGAGTCGAGTATAAATCCAATCATAAGCAAGCTATCAGTGGTTTCGTTCTGGAATATTATCAAACTACCAACCAAAGTGGTCCGATGCATGGGTTAGACTTCAGTGAGGTAAAGAAGACAGGGGGAGCCGATGACTACTATAATAATGATTGGTATCCCGGTTGGGTACATTGGGGGATGAGCATGGCCAATCCGTTGATAGCTTCTCCTATTTACAACAAAGATGGCGATATGACCTTCAAATATAATCGTGTACGAGCTATGCATTTAGGCTGGAGTGGAGACATCAGCAGTGAATGGACATACCTCGCAAAACTGTCATATAACAAAACTTGGGGAACTCCTTTCAAACCTATACCTGATATATTAGAAAATTTTTCTACTTTTGCATCAATTATCTATACTCCTCGTAAATGGAAGGGATGGAGGTTCAATGCTTCTATCGCTTTTGATACCGGAGAGATATATGGCGACAATTTAGGTTGCCAGTTGAAAGTACGAAAAATATTCTAAAGAAATGAATTACATACAGACGGAAATTGATGGCGTATGGTTGATTGAGCCAAAAGTGTTTCGCGACGAACGCGGGTATTTTATGGAAGCCTTTAAAGAGGAAGATTTTAAAGCGCACATAGGTGATGTACATTTCGTTCAGGACAATGAATCGAAATCCTCTTTTGGCGTGTTACGCGGACTACACTATCAAAAAGGAGAATACTGCCAGTCGAAACTGGTACGTGTCATTAAAGGAAAAGTTCTGGATGTGGCAGTAGACCTGCGGCGGACATCCCCGACGTTCGGCAAATATGTCAGCGTGGAACTGAGTGAAGAGAACCAACGCCAGTTCTTCATTCCCCGTGGTTTTGCACACGGTTTTCTGGTATTAAGCGACGAAGCTATTTTTACGTATAAAGTGGATAATGTGTACGCTCCACAGGCAGAAGCATCCATCCGCTTCAATGATGAAACGATAGGCATTGACTGGCCGGTTGCCGAAGAACATTTACTATTATCTCCTAAAGATAAAGCTGCTCCTCTTTTTAAGGATGCAGTATATTTTGAATAAAGAGTATGAAGATAGCTATTGTCGGTACAGGATATGTCGGTCTGGTGACTGGAACCTGTTTTGCAGAAATTGGTGTCAACGTTATTTGCGTAGACACGAACAGTGAGAAAATCGAAGCACTGAAGAAAGGTATCATTCCTATCTATGAGAGTGGTCTGGAAGAAATGGTAAACCGGAATGTGAAAGCCGGACGCCTACACTTCACAACTTCGCTGGAAAGTTGCCTGAATGAAGTGGACGTCATTTTCAGTGCCGTTGGTACTCCTCCTGATGAAGATGGAAGCGCTGACCTTAGTTATGTACTTGAAGTTGCCCGTACTATTGGCCGGAATATGCAGAAGTACATATTGGTAGTTACCAAAAGCACAGTTCCCGTTGGCACAGCTAAAAAAGTACGCGCTGCTATTCAGGAAGAATTGGATAAACGAAGCATTAACATTCAATTCGATGTAGCTTCTAATCCGGAATTTCTAAAAGAAGGTAACGCCATTAATGACTTCATGAGTCCCGACCGAGTAGTAGTAGGAGTAGAGTCCGAACGTGCAAAAAAGCTGATGAGCAAGCTTTACAAGCCGTTTTTGCTGAATAATTTCCGTGTTATATTTATGGATATTCCATCTGCCGAGATGACTAAATATGCAGCTAATTCAATGCTCGCCACCCGCATCAGTTTTATGAATGACATAGCTAATCTTTGCGAACTGGTAGGTGCGGATGTGAACATGGTGCGTAGCGGTATTGGTTCGGATACCCGTATTGGTCGTAAGTTTCTCTATCCCGGTATTGGTTATGGAGGTTCTTGCTTCCCAAAAGATGTGAAAGCACTCATTAAAACCGCTGAACAAAATGGCTACCAAATGCGTGTGTTGCATGCAGTAGAAGAAGTAAACGAACTGCAAAAAAGTATCCTTTTTGATAAGCTTTGCAAGCATTTCGACAATGACCTGAAAGGTAAAACAATTGCTTTGTGGGGGCTGGCTTTTAAACCGGAAACTGATGATATGCGTGAGGCACCTTCACTGGTCTTGATAGATAAATTACTTAAAGTCGGATGTAAAGTGCGCGCTTACGATCCTGCTGCAATGGACGAATGCCGCCACCGGATAGGAGAGAGCATTTACTATGCAAGAGACATGTATGATGCCGTACTTGATGCTGATGCTTTGATGCTGGTTACTGAATGGAAGGAGTTCCGGTTACCGTCCTGGGCAGTTATCAAAAAAACAATGGAACGAGCTGTAGTGCTGGACGGGCGCAACATCTATGATAAAAAAGAAATGGAAGAGCAAGGATTTATTTATTATTGCATCGGACATTAAGAACATAAAACAGAGGGAGTTATGATAAAGTGGGGTACTATTTCTATAGTGCTCGTTATTGTGCTGACATCTTGCAATAACGTCAAAAGTGGAGAGACTTCCAGCAAGGAAGATCTGACCGCAAAGGAAATGTTGCAAGGTATCTGGATAGATGACGAGACGGATATGCCGTTAATGCGTATTAGCGGTGATACGATTTATTATGTCGACCCTCAAAATATTCCAGTTTATTTCAAGGTACTTCGCGACACAATATATGTACGAGGTAATACCCCTATAGCTTATAAAATAGACCGGCAGACAGAATACAGTTTCTGGTTCCATTCGCTTTCTGATGAAATCGTGAAATTGCATAAGTCAGAAAACCCGGAAGATACACTGTCATTCTCCAGTCAGAAAGCGGAAGCCATTCCCACTATCTCTGAAGTGGTGCAAAAGGATAGTGTGGTAATGTATAAAGGAACACGTTATCGGGGATACGTCTATATTAATCCTTCCAAGATGAAGGTAATCAGGACTACCTATTCAGATGAAGGAATTGGTATCGATAATGTATACTACGACAATGTGATTCATATCTGTGTCTATGAAGGCAAGAATTTACTGTACGGTCAAGATATAACCAAGAAAATGTTCCATACTGTCTTCCCGGAAGAAGTACTCAGCCAAATGATCCTTACTGATATGGATTTCATGGGAGTGAATGGAAAAGGCTATCACTATGAAGCTACGCTCCGTATTCCGGAAAGCTCCGTTTACCACCTTGTGGACCTGACTATTGATGCTGATAAAGAGCTACATATAAAAATGGTGGAGTAATAAAACTTCACCATTATTTCTTTTCAGGAGCTCTACCATTTCTTCCTTTTGGAGTTCCGCCTTTCTTCTTATTCCCAGCACCTTTATTTGTATTTCTGCCTCCCTTGGACGAGCGGAAGTTTCTCTTGCCTCTGCCATCATAACTACGTGGTTTGTATTCAGGTGCTTCGCCTAACTCCTCGGGTACAGCTATCTTATAAATCTCTTTCTCCAAGAAATTCTCTATTTGCTTGAAATTGCTTTGCTCCTTTTCGTTGATGAAAGTCAAAGCAACACCATCATTATTAGCACGTGCTGTACGGCCAATACGGTGAACGTAATCTTCGCTATCATGGGGAACATCGTAGTTGATCACAAGACGGATATCATCAATATCAATACCACGTGCCACAATGTCTGTAGCGACCAGAATGTTTACACGTCCGGCTTTAAATTCATGCATCACCTCCTCACGTTGAGCCTGTTCCAGATCTGAATGCATTTCACCCACATTCAACTTCATCATTTTTAGAGCTTTCGTCACCTCTTTTACCTTCAGTTTGGATGAAGCAAATATAATAACGCGTTCCGGTGTCTGCTCAGCAAAAAGGCTGCGAATGATACCCAATTTCTGATTCTCGTAACAAACATACGCTGCCTGTACGATCTTTTCAGCTGGACGGGAAACGGCAAGTTTAACTTCAGCAGGGTTGTTGAGGATAGTGTTAGCGAGTTGCTGAATTTTGGCAGGCATGGTGGCAGAAAACATGATTGTTTGCCGTTCCTTGGGCAAGTATTTCACTATCTGCATAATGTCGTCATAGAATCCCATATCGAGCATACGGTCGGCTTCATCAAGAATGAAGTAAGAGACACGCGAAAGATCAACATAACCCAAACTAAGATGAGCAATCAAACGTCCCGGAGTAGCGATTACAACATCAGCTCCCAGCATCAACCCTTTTTTCTGTTGTTCAAAAAGTACTCCGTCATTACCACCATAGACAGCTACACTACTGACAGGCATAAAATAAGAAAAACCTTCCATCTGCTGGTCTATCTGCTGTGCCAACTCACGCGTAGGCGACATAACAATACAGTTGATAGCATCTTCCGGATGGTTACCCTCCGATAGTTTATTCAATACAGGCAGCAGATAAGCGGCTGTCTTACCAGTTCCGGTCTGTGCTACGGCTATCAAATCTCTGCCTTCAAGTATAACGGGGATGGATTTCTCTTGTATAGGTGTGCACTCGTCGAAGCGCATGGCTTCCAGTGCATCAAGCACCTGATCATTCAGTTGTAGTTCGGAAAACTTCATGTTTCTTTTTATTTAGCCGCAAAGATAGGAAATAAAGTGATTAACACAAAAGAATGAAGCGACTTTGCAATCCATTCCTTTAATAGCCCGGATGCTGCTCCCATCCCGGATTCATCTGTCTGATTTTCTCTGGGATAGGGAAGACGGTAGTATATCCGTTTTCCTCATCAGGCAGTTGCGGACGACTGCTGTAAGTACGGGTAAATTGTCTGAAACGAATTAGGTCCTGGCGTCTCCAACCTTCCCATGCAAATTCCAACTGACGTTCAGCAAGAAGATTTTCTAAAGTAGCAACACGTTCCGGTGCTCCTACACGAGCACGCACTTGGTTCAGTTCTTCATCTCCATCACGCCCGTCACGAACCTTAGCCTCACTCTTCATCAATAACACATCTGCATAACGGAATAAGACAATATCATTTTCCATCAGTTTACCATCTTTCATTGCTTTATCATCAATCTCATATTTCTTCATTCGGGCGCCGGCAGTCTTTTCGTAAGGTTCATCGGATATATCTAACTTTACTTTCCACGGCTCGTAAACCAAAACAGTTCCATCATCCAATTTTACAACGTTACCTTTCAAATCGTAGACTGTACCTGCATAATAGCAGAAATCAAAACGAGGGTCTTGTAGATCGGTATCATATCCAAAGGTCTGCAGGGCTTCAATGGTAGCACTCGATCCGTTTTCACCGGATAACCCTAATGCTTTGGCATGATTATAATGGCGTGAACGGAAAAGATATTGCATCTGATTGGCGTACAGCGTTTTGCTCATAGGTACAGTAAAGATATTCTCAACGGAACTCTCATTGTATACAGCAAAATTAGCTGTATAATCCGGCTCGAGGCGATAGCCAAACGCTGTAATCTTATCACAATAAGCTTCTGCAGTCTGCCAGGCATTTATTGTAGTGCCATCTACTTCGAAAAAGATATTCTTTCCATCAGGACGAACACCATCTGTCCAGTTATTGTCTGTATAAATTTCGGCATTCAGTGCCAACTTTGCCAACAAAAAGTATGCAACAGGACGTGTCAAACGTCCGTAATAATTGCCGGAACGGTTGCTGAACTGGGCGGGCAGGAGTGGAGCGGTCTCTTGTAATTCCCTGACTACAAAGTCGAATACATTCTTACGCTCGCTCAACACAATATCTTTTGAAGCAACATTAGAGTGCAAAACCAGTGGTATGCGTCCAAACAGATCCATCAGATAATAATAGTACATTGCACGAAAAGCACGTACCTCGGCGCGATAACCGGGAAGCTCCGCATCAGAGTGGGTTAGAGCATAGGTTTCTATATGTTCCAGAGAGTTGTTACTAAGCATAATTACCTTATAAAGATATTCCCAGGTGGCCTGTATTGCATCATTGTTTACACCCCATTTATGCAGAAATAACCCTTGCCAGAAACCACCATCATACCAGTCGCCACCTCGGGTAGGCATAATGGCTTCATCAGTGGTAAAAGTATTCAGGTCGTAGATACCACGGCCGGTTCCTTGCAATCCCTGGCTATCAGCATTTCCACCTATGTAATTGTAAAGGGATGCCACTGCATTGAGATAGAGTTCAGAGATATTACTATAACCTTCCTCTTCAGGCAGTGCATCACGAGACTTTTCTTTCAGAAAACCGTCGCACGAAGTTATTCCCCAGCAAAGGGTAACTAAAATACAAAACGAATAAAATATAGAATTACTTTTCATGGCTTTAAGGTTTAGAAGTTTACACTAAGTCCGATAGTATATATACGGTATAGAGGATAATTGCGTTTATCATCTATTCCCAAAGTAGCATTTACAGACGAACTGTTTATCATAGGCGTTAAGCCCGAGTAGCCTGAAATTGTCGCCAGGTTGTTAACAGTCAGGGACAGGCGGAGCGACTGCAAGTAACGGGTATTCTTTAACGGAACATTCCAGCCTAACGTAACATAATCGAAGTTAATGTAATCACCATCTTCCAACCAGTAATCCGTAGCTGTCTGGTCTTTAATGTTCTGTGCAGGCGCTTTTTTCATGACGTTATAATCGGGGAAACTGTTCATATTCATATAAGTCAATGAAGTACCATTGTACACTTTATGGCCGAATGCACCGTTTATCTGTAGCGATATATCAAAATCTTTATAACGGAAACTGATATTGGAACCAAGTATCGTCTTTGGCACAGCCTGTCCTGCCACATAACGGTCTTCACCATCTTCCAGACTGACACCACCGCTATTCAGATCGGCAATCTGATAGGTATATCCACCATTTCCATCGGATACCAGCCCTGTGCAATGGGGCAGATAGAATACACCCAGAGGCTGACCCACAATCTGGTAAACAATATGATTGTATCCACCGTGGAATCCAGCACCATCCAGTCCGGCAAGACTCTTGTATTCTGTAGCTGAAATATGTTCGCCCTGGTAGTTTCCGTCAAGAGAAAGTAATTTGTTTTGCTGGAAAGTCAGATTGGCATTGATATTCAGTTCCATGTCTTTGGTCTTCAGCGGCGTAATGCCGATAGATAGCTCTGTTCCATAATTACGCATAGAACCAATGTTTGCCAGTAAAGTATTATAAGTAAAAGGTGGTACACTCACGTTATAAAGATAAAGCATGTCCTTCGTCTTGGAATTGTAATAATTGGCAGTCAGCAGCAATCGGTTACCCAGCAAAGCTACTTCTATACCGGCATTGAATGTCTGCTTCACTTCCCACTTCAAATCCGGATTCGTATTCCGCAACTTATCCATTGTGACTACAGGTGTAGAACCTACCGGTGCAATACCATTAGGTCGCATCAAATTCAACGTAGTATATGAATCAATGCCGTTTTGATTGCCCGCCAAACCATATCCTGCACGGATTTTCAGATTATCGATAAAAGAAAGTTTTTCCATAAACTTCTCTTTACTAACTACCCATGCAACAGATACAGCCGGGAAAAATCCCCATTTATGATTACTGCCAAACTTGGAAGACGCATCCCCACGGGCATTCACCGTAAGGATATATCGATCATCATACGTATAATTCACGCGCCCCATAAAAGAAACCAAACGAGGGTCTTCGTAGTAGGAATTAGTTCCATCCCACGGACGAATGGCACCTCCCTGAAGATTATCATAACCTAATTTGTCATTACTGAAATTTGTAACTGTAGTATAAAATCCGGAATATTTGTCTTTCTGTATCTCTGCCAGTCCTAAAACGTCAAAGAAGTGTTTCCTCCATTCTTTTTTATAAGACAGCATCAGGTTACCCAGCAATGATTCCATTTTCTTGTCTCCTCTGTATGCCTGCCCTTGTGCCCAGACAGCAACAGGCAGATACTGCGCATTTTCTACTACATTATATGTATAGGAACCGAAAAAAGTCAGTTTCCATGCTTCGGCCAGATTGAATGTCAACCGGGCATGCGTACTGATATGCGATGTAGCATTCTTGTCTTTCACATCCATCCATGCCAACGGATGTGATAACTGGCTGGCATAAGCATATCCATCCCAATTACCGGTCTCCGGATTCTTGTGATTCGGGAAAGTAGGATTATACGAAGCAGCAGAATAGAATACTTTGTGCAGATTCACCAGATTACGTTCCTTTTGTACGGAACCAAACATACCAAGATCACATTTAAGGAAATTATCGAATACATACTGTGTCATATTCATATTCGATGTGAAGTTCTGCAACTTTTCATTGACAATCACTCCTTCACGATTCATTAGAGCGAGTGAAACACGATAATTGGAAGTATTCGTTCCTCCCGAAAACGCAATATGATGATTATGCTGTAATCCCGTTTGCTCGATCTCTTTCTGGAAATCTGTATTGTTTCCCATATCCAAAATAGAGATGCCACGCTCCTGGGCCAATGTCCGGAATTCATTTCCATTGAGCATCCTCACTGTTTTATAACTCGAGGCAATGCCGAAACTTCCATTATAGTTAACGCTTGTACGCCCACTGACACCTTTTTTTGTAATAATCTCAATCACACCCGATGCTCCGCGCGAACCGTATTGTGCAGTTTCCGAAGCATCCTTCAGGATAACAAAGCTTTCAATATCCGCCGGATAAATAGATGTAAGCATACTCAGGTCACCAAAAACTCCGTCTACAATAATTAACGGGTCATTTCCAGTAGCCAGGGAGGTAGTGCCACGCAGACGGACAGCATCCAGCGCAGCAGGTCCATTCGAACCTTTCAGAATCGTCAATCCAGGTACCCGTCCACGGATGGCATCCAGCGGATTGGTAATCTGGTCTTTATTCATCTGATTTTCAGTAATTCTTTCCACCAGGCCAGAAAGATTCTTACGAAGTCCGGTGGCATATCCAACAGTGGTTATCGAATCAGGGAGGGGAACATGAAGTTTTGTTTGTGCGACAGCAGGTAAGCCGACTGCAACTAAAAGTAAAGAGAGACAGAATAGGTTCCTTATTCTCTTCATAGTATTCAAATTTAAGAGGTTCCGCAAATATATATGTCACTATATGAAACAAATATATTTGCGGAATAGTTCAACTCATTTCGGCAAATCGATATATGAGTCTTTGAAGCCTAAGAAATAGAGTACCCCATCCAAACCAATCGTGTTAATAGATTGCTTTGCATTGGCAACCACTTTCGGTTTGGCATGGAAAGCAATGCCCAATCCGGCAACGCCCAGCATCGGAAGATCATTCGCTCCGTCACCCACAGCAATGGTCTGAGCAATGTCTACCTTCTCTACCTGTGCAATGAGGCGCAACAATTCAGCTTTTCGCTTACCGTCCACCACATCTCCCAGATAACGGCCGGTCAACTTGCCGTCCACTATTTCCAATTCATTGGCATATACATAATCAATGCCATATTTCTTTTGAAGATATTGCCCGAAATAAGTGAAACCACCGGAAAGAATGGCTATCTTGTAACCATACTTTTTCAATACATACATCAGGCGGTCTACACCTTCCGTAATGGGCAGATTCTCTGCTATTTCCTGCATGACAGATTCATCCAGGCCTTTCAACAGAGCTACACGCTCACGGAAACTTTCAGTAAAATCTATCTCACCACGCATAGCACGCTCAGTGATGGCTTTCACCTCATTGCCCACACCAGCGCGTATAGCCAATTCGTCAATTACTTCCGTTTCAATCAGAGTCGAATCCATATCGAAACAGATCAGTCGGCGCATCCGGCGATACATATTATCAAGCTGGAAAGAGAAATCCATTTCCAGTTCGCTCGCCAGCTTCATTAACTCTTCCTGCATAGCAATACGGTCTTTCGGAGTTCCCCGGACAGAAAACTCTATGCAGGCACGTGTACGCGAATCACATTCATCCAATGGAATACGCCCCGTCAGGCGTTTGATGGCATCAATATTCATCCCCTGTTCAGCAAGAATACGGGTAACGGCAGAGATCTGGCGGGCAGATAATTTACGCCCCAGCAGAGTAAGAATATAGCGGTTCTTTCCCTGCATATTCACCCAATCTTCATATTCCTTTACTGAAATAGGATAGAAGCGAATCGTCACTCCCAAAGAAGACGCTTTGAAAAGCAACTCTTTCATAATGAATCCTGAATGTTGTTCCTCTGTCTTGCATAAGATACCTAATGACAGTGTATTATGGATGTCGGCCTGACCAATGTCAAGAATAGTAGCGTCGTATTTAGCTAAAATTTCTGTAACAGATGCAGTCAATCCCGGACGATCTTCGCCCGTGACCCGGATAAGTATAAGTTCTGTGCTCAATGGTTGCATAAAAGTTGTTTATCTAAATTAATGAATAACACGATGCAAAAGTAGGCAAAATTTCTTTTGCGCCATTCATTAAACAGTAATAGTTCTGAAAGGTTCCCTCTTTCAGCCTAATGCTAATGAGAAAAACACACCATATCTATTCATCAAATGCATCATATATATCATGCTGAGAGATATCCTGAAATGCAAAACATGTTATATAACATGAAAAAGTTAACCGTTTACTTGATTTTCAATAATAATGTTGTACCTTTGTCCCCGATTTAGAACAAATGGTTCTATAATCTTAGTAAACGTTGATCGTATATTTGTTTGTTAAGACGTTATTTCATCGTCCGACAAACACTTATAAATCAACTAGTATTAACCAAAACCGCCTTACATGAAGCATGTAAAATGGATTTTTGTTGTATTACTAATTAGTTCCTTGACTTCTTTCGTAGAAAAAGACAAACCTACCGGAGGTTTAAATGTGGGTGACATAGCCCCTGATTTTAAAATCAAAGCTATGTCGACTGAGCAACAACCGACTCAAAATCTGTCAAAGATGAAGGGAAAATATGTGTTACTCAGTTTCTGGGCAAGTTACGACGCGCAATCCCGGATGCAAAACGCAAGTTTAAGCAATGCACTTCGTTCAACTTCTCAAAACAATAATGTGGAAATGGTTTCCGTATCATTCGATGAATATCAATCTATCTTCGAGGAAACCATTCGTAAGGACCAAATAGTTACGCCCACCTGTTTCGTGGAAACTAAAGGCGAGTCGTCCGGCATCTTTAAAAAATACCGTTTAGGCCGGGGATTTACTAACTATTTACTGGATGATAATGGTGTGATTATAGCCAAAAACATCTCTGCTGCAGAACTTTCAGCTTACTTGAATTAAGCTTTCACTGCACATTGCCATGAAAGATTTAAAGAACATGTAAGACGAAAGTGGGGTTGCTTCTAAATACACATACGATGAGAATGCATCGCTAAAGTTATGAAGAAGCAAAGACAAAAGAGGAAATGGATACAACAAAAAAGCCCCTCCTGCACTTGTGGTAACACAAGGAGCAGGAGGGGCTTCTTATTTTTATTCATTCGGTTATTCCTTATTTCGGTGCTTTCTGATACAAGTAGAATGCTATGAAAGCATAGAGTATATTCGGTATCCATACGGCAACTACCGGAGGTACATTACCATTTACAGCAAAAGTAGAAGCGATCGTTTGGAAAAGGATATATGAGAAACTTAATGCCAAACCTATACCCAAATGCAATCCCATTCCACCCTTGGTCTTTTTCGAAGAAAGAGAAACTCCGATCAGCGTAAGGATAAACGATGCAAACGACATGGCAATGCGCTTATGATATTCAAGTTCAAACTCCTTGATATTGGCAAATCCACGCTGCCGCTGCCTGCTAATATATTCACTTAATTCGGGACTGGTCATCATTTCCTGTTGATTTTTCATAATAAGGAAATCAGCAGGCTCCATGAAAAGGATACTGTCAATACGATCACCCTTAACTATATTTTCTTTCATGCCGTCCATCTCGCGTATCATGTAATCCTTAATGGTCCATTTATGAACAGATGCTGTATCATAAGTAATGGAACGAGCCGTAAGATGAGACACCAACTGCTTATCTTTAAATTTATCCAATGAAAAGCGATATCCTGTCTTACTATAATCTTCAAAACGTTCAATATAGGCAATCACTCCCGAATCCACTTCCAGCTGAATATTCCGGGCAGTATTTGATTTACGTTGCTTATAGTACTTATCCTCAAAATTGATACGTGTCACACTACCCTTAGGTATTACATAAGAGCCTAAGCAAAAAGTTACTACCGCAATAATGGCAGCCGATACCATATAAGGCCGGAGCATCCGCTTAAAACTCATTCCGGTAGAAAACATCGCAATAATCTCCGAGTTCTCGGCCAGTTTTGAAGTAAAGAATATAACCGAAATAAACACAAACAGCGGACTGAACAGATTGGCAAAGTAAGGAACAAAGTTCAGATAATAATCAAAAACTATGGCTTTCCATGGCGCTTCGTGTGACATGAACTTGTCCATCTTCTCATTAAAGTCGAATACCACTGCAATAGAGATAATCAATGCAATGGCAAACACATAAGTTCCGAGGAACTTCTTGATAATGTAGAAGTCGAGCCGCTTCAACCACTTCCAGTTATCCGGCAACTTTATACCTTTTATTTTCCAGTTCAGTTTTCTCATAACCTTGTCGATACGCGTTTTACCATCATCGGTTTCCATGTAGAGAAGTCACCGGCAATGATGTGCTTGCGGGCTTCACCCACCAGCCACAGATAAAAAGCCAAATTATGGATAGATGCAATTTGCATAGCCAGCAATTCTTGTGCATGGAACAGATGGCGCAGATACGCTTTATTATATAAGGTATCTACAGCAGAAGCTCCGTCTGCTTCAATAGGAGAGAAGTCTGTTTCCCATTTCTTATTGCGCATATTGATGATACCGTCTTTGGTAAACAACATACCATTCCGTCCGTTTCGGGTTGGCATCACGCAATCAAACATATCTACGCCACGCTCTATGCCTTCCAGGATATTTACCGGTGTACCTACCCCCATCAGATAACGGGGTTTATCTTTCGGCAGAATCTCGTTCACCAACTCAATCATCTCATACATCTTGTCTACCGGCTCACCTACTGCCAAACCACCGATAGCATTACCATCCGCACCCTTCGATGCAATGAATTCCGCTGACTCCTTGCGAAGATCAGGATATATACATCCTTGAACAATGGGGAAAAGCGACTGTTGGTATCCATATTTTGGTTCCGTCTCATTGAAACGCTGAATACAACGGTCCAGCCAACGGTGTGTCAGTCCTAATGACTTTTTGGCATACGCATAATCCGAATCTCCCGGAGGACACTCGTCAAAAGCCATCATAATATCTGCACCAATCGTACGTTCGATATCCATTACCTTTTCGGGAGTGAAGATATGTTTGCTACCATCAATATGTGAACGGAATTCTGCACCTTCTTCCCGTAATTTACGAATACCCGACAATGAAAAGACCTGGAAACCACCACTATCCGTCAACATCGGACGGTCAAAACCGTTGAACTTATGAAGTCCTCCGGCTTTTTCCAATACATCCAATCCCGGACGCAGGTACAGATGATAGGTATTTCCTAATATGATCTGCGCCTCGATATCTTCTTTCAGTTCGGTTACATGCACACCTTTCACCGTTCCTACGGTACCTACCGGCATAAAGATAGGTGTTGCTATCTGCCCGTGATCGGTGGTTATCAATCCTGCACGCGCGTTACTTTTACTGTCTGTATATTGTAAGTCGAATGTCATTCTGCTTTCTTTTCTGTCTTTTCTTTCTTTACGGACAAGTCAATGGCACCGGCTACCTTCTCATTGGTCAGCGCAATGGCAAATACTTCTTTCACATCTTTCACGTAGTGGAAAGTCAATCCCTTGAGGTAGATTTCCTGTATTTCGTCAATATTCTTACGATTCTCTTCACTCAAGATAATGTTCTTGATGCCGGCACGTTTGGCAGCCAGAATCTTTTCCTTAATACCTCCTACGGGAAGCACCTTACCACGAAGTGTTATTTCTCCTGTCATAGCAAGATTCGCTTTTACCTTACGTTGGGTGAGGGCAGAAGCAAGAGATGTGGCCATCGTAATACCGGCTGAAGGTCCATCCTTAGGAATAGCACCTTCCGGTACATGTACATGAATATTCCAATTATCAAAGATTTCTTCATCCAGATTTAACAAAGAAGCATGTGCCTTGATATATTCCAAAGCCAGCATTGCAGATTCCTTCATGACGTCGCCCAGATTTCCGGTCAATGTCAGACGTCCGCCTTTTCCACGACTTAAACTGGTTTCTACAAACAAGATTTCTCCGCCTACGGCAGTCCATGCCAGTCCGGTGACTACACCAGCGTAATCATTACCCTGATATTTATCACGGGTATACTCCGGTGCTCCGAGGAATTCATATAAATCTCCCGGCTTAATCTCCTGTTTGGCAAAATAACCATCTGTAGCATACTGACGTGCTGATTTACGAAGTATCTTACCTATTTTCTTCTCCAGTTCACGTACGCCGCTTTCACGAGTATACGACTCGATAATTGCCTCCAGCGTATTCTTCGGTATCTTGATATCATTCTTCTTCATACCGTTAGCTTCCAGTTCTTTCGGAACCAAATGGCGGCGGGCAATCTCTATTTTCTCTTCGGTGATATAACCACTTACCTCAATCAACTCCATACGGTCGAGCAAAGGTCCGGGAATAGTATTCAGGTTATTTGCAGTAGCTATGAACATCACTTTAGACAAATCATAATCTACATCCAGGAAGTTATCATGGAATGTTGTATTCTGTTCCGGATCGAGTACTTCAAGCAGGGCAGAAGAGGGATCCCCCTGACGGTCTGAGCTAACTTTGTCAATTTCGTCCAAGATAAACACCGGATTTGATGAACCTGCCTTGATCAGACTCTTGATAATACGTCCCGGCATAGCACCGATATATGTCTTGCGGTGTCCACGGATTTCAGCTTCATCATGCACACCACCCAATGACATACGAATGTACTTACGCTTCAAGGCAGCAGCGATAGAACGTCCCAAAGAAGTTTTACCCACTCCCGGAGGGCCGTACAAGCAGATAATAGGCGACTTCATGTCACCTTTCAACTTCAATACAGCCAAGTGCTCCAAAATACGTTCTTTCACCTTCTCCAAGCCATAATGATCTTTATTTAAAGTCTTTTCGGCATTGATCAGATTGAAATTATCCGTAGTATATATTCCCCATGGCAAACTCAACATAGTTTGCAGATAATTAAGTTGCACACTGTAATCAGGAGATTGCGGATGTGTACGCTCCAATTTATCCACCTCTTTCATAAAGGTGTCTCTCACTTCTACACTCCATTTAGTAGTGAGTGCTTTGCGGCGCAGCTCTTCAATTTCCTGTTCCTGGCCACCGCCACCCAGTTCATCCTGAATGGTTTTAATTTGCTGTTGCAGGAAGTATTCACGTTGTTGTTGGTCAATATCTTCTCGTGCACGCATCTGTATGGACTCCTTAATCTCGGCAAGCTGCACTTCCCGGTTCAGTATCTCTAATAGACGGTAAGTACGTGCCCGCAATGAGTCAATACGTAGCAACTCAATCTTTTCATCTTTCTTCAATGGAAGATTCGTGCAAATAAAATCTACCAGGAACATAGGATTAGTAATGTTCTTGATAGCAAATGCAGAATCCTGCGGGAACATATCAGATGATTTGATATATCTTATAGTCAGATCCTTACAAGCTTCCACCAAAGCATGGAACTCTTTATCATTTTTATCGGGAATATCTTCTTCCAGTGCCTTTACGCGTCCTTTCAAATACGGAGTTATATCTACAATTTCTTCCAACTCCATACGTTTGACGCCTTGCAGGATAATCGTTGTTGTCTGATCAGGCATCTCCAGGATACGGATAATCTTACCGATCGTACCAATGGTATGCAAATCTTCCAACATTGGCATTTCGGTTTCAGCCACTTTCTGACAGACTACTCCGATATATGCACTCTTCTTTTCTGCTTCACGCACTAATTTCATGGAAGTCTTTCTCCCGACAGATACTGGCATAAACACACCTGGAAATAAAACCATATTCCGTAAAGGCAATATCGGAAGTATCTCATTCACTTCAATATCCATCAATTGTTCCTCATTCCCCTCAAAATCAGCAATTACTGAGAAAGAGTTTCCTTCTTCTCTCGTCTCCATATCTTTTAGGTAAAGTCTTTTCTTCATTTTGTTCTTTTTAATTTTACGTCACACTGACAGGGCTTACAAAGCGCCTGCAAAGTTAATCTATTCTTCATTAATATGAAGCACCTTTTTTATAAAAAGACAAAAACAGTGCCAAATTAGTCGTAATATTCCTGACTTTGTCTATTTTTGCCTTCAAATAATAACTGTAAGTTATGTCAAATCCTTATTTTCAGTTTAAACAATTTACTATATGGCATGATAAATGTGCCATGAAAGTAGGTACCGATGGGGTTCTTTTGGGTGCCTGGGCAGAAACAGAAAACCCTCAACGCATCCTCGACATTGGCACCGGCACAGGATTGATAGCTTTAATGTTAGCTCAACGTAACCCACTTTCACAAGTTACAGCTATCGAAATAGATGAAGCCGCAGCAACTCAAGCAGAAGAAAACATAGCGCGTTCTCCATGGGCAAATAGGATAAAAGTTATCTGTAATGATTTCAGTTTGTTTCAAACAGATAATAAATATCATCTGATAGTTTCTAACCCTCCTTATTTTGTTGATGCTTTAAATTGCCCTGACAAGCAACGCAATATGGCACGTCATACCTGCGAACTGAATTACGAGATACTTTTCCGGCATTCGGCACACCTTCTTGCAGATCAGGGGAGGATATGTATCATCATCCCTACTGAAGCAGAGAAGTTAGTAATTGACACAGCTTGGAAATACAAATTATACCCTTCACGACGCCTTCATGTTTTTACCAAGCCAGGCAAGCCGAGTAGGAGAGTACTTATCGCATTCGGACATCAGGAACAAAAATGTATGGAGGAAACTTTATGTATTGAGGTAGAGCGCAATCAGTTTACACCAGAATACATTGCGTTGACAAGAGAGTTTTATTTAAAGATGTAAGACCGTATCTCAAAGTTGTTATTTCAGAATGTTATACCATCATGGATAAAGATTCATGTTTGTTGAATTTCTTTTTCAATACTAAAAAAGGATCAACTAATAATTAGTTGACCCTTTAACCTGTCGGGGTAGCGGGATTCGAACCCACGACCCCCTGCTCCCAAAGCAGGTGCGCTAACCGGACTGCGCTACACCCCGAGTGCCTTATTTCTTAAAAGCGAGTGCAAAGGTAGAAAGTATTTTGTAATAAACAAAGGAAACCGAAGTTTTTTTTATAAAAAAGTTTCAGATGAAGTCTTGAATGCTCATTAAAGTATAGTCACCTCCGTGTCATCTCCGTACCAAGTCCGTATCAACTCTCAATAAAGGTACCTTTATACGGACCAGGTACGGAGTTGGTACGGACTTGACCATATCCGGATAGGTAGCAGAGATATAAATATCCCACACCAACATATATATTAGATAGGAATGTAGAAAACATAAAATAATAGCTGGCAAAACGATATTTTTCAACTAACTTTATGCCCCGAAAAACAATTGGCTGATTTCAACGTTACACTATAATAAAAAAGACATCATGAAAAAACAAATCTTTAGTATGGCTGTCATGGCAGTCGTATTTACTGCATGTGGTGGCACTAAAGCCCCAGTTACCGTAGTAGGATCGTGGGTAATGCCCATTAATGGACAACCCGGAGAAGTACAAGGCATCAAACTGGAAGAGAATGGAGAAGCATCTTCCATTAATATGCACACACTGGTATACAAAGAATGGGAACAGCAAGGCGATCAGCTTTACCTGACAGTAAAAAGCATTGGTAATGGAATAGAAATTGAAGGTGTGGATACTCTGAAAATAGACAAGTTAACACCGGATTCTTTAGTACTGAGTTCTAACTACGGATACACTTTAGAGTATGTAAGGCAGAAATAATACAAACTACAACATATGAATCCCTGACGATACTTTATATATTTAAAGTCGTCAGGGATTTCTTCTTACCCCAACCAATCAATTACCTTGAACGAATTTCTCTACGCATAAATATAATATAAGAAAGGGCAAAGCAAAGTATTGTAACTGCAATCAATCCTGTCAACTGTGGCCATATAACCAGTAAACTCTGTCCCAATGGGAGAGGACTGGGTATAGCCCCTTGGACCTGCTCCATCATTAATGGTCCCAAACTTCGGAGAGACGGCATCAACAATACAGAAGTTGCCTGATTAAATAACTCACACGGATTCAACGACGTTATACCCCAAACTATTTTCTGATAGCCAATGGCATAATAAGGAGACATCATATCAGAAGGCATCAACATTTTGGCAATCCAGTTGACAATCATCGTATAGAAGACGCTAAAGAACAACCATATTGCCAAAGAAGCCAAGGCTGAAGTTGCCGTTTGCCGGAAACAAAGTGAAAACAGTATCGCCATATTCAACCAAAGCCCTACATAGAAAACACTGAGGACCAAAAAGGAAATGATACGGGCAAATTCTTCCGGCGTGGGTGGAATACCAATAGCAATCAATCCGGCACCCATCACCAGGAACCCTAATACAAACAGCATAATTGTAATCACGATCAATGCAGCAACAAATTTGGCATTGATTATGCAATCACGATGTATCGGTTGTGATAATATGCGGCATAACGTTCCCTTGTTCTGTTCCGAATTCATGGCGTCAAATCCCAAAGCAATGCCTAGCAACGGTCCTAAAAAGTTAATGAATAAAACGAAGGAAGGTAACGTACCATCCGATACAGTAAACAATTTCAGGAAGAAAAAAGTATCTTCCACACCACCTGACTTGATAGCCTCGCGCATACTGGTGAGTGATGTATACAAAGCTCCCATACAGGTTAGTGTAATAATGGCAAGTAAGATAATAAAGCGCCAACTACGTACATGATCTCGGATTTCCTTATTCACAATAACCCAGAAAGGCTGCTCAACTTTGTTCATGTTTCTCACCTCCTTCCTTTACATAATCATTGTAGACATCAATAAGTTCCACCTGTTTACCCTCCATCTCCTCAAGATCAAGCTGTGCCAATAATTTTCCGTGATTAAACAAACCCACACGATCACAAGCTTTCTGCACCTGATCCAAGTTATGGGAAGAAAACAATACAGTCAAGGAATGCACTCTGCTCAAATTACGAATCAATTCAATAAATTCCTGAATTCCGGCAGGATCGATACCCGATGTCGGTTCATCCAGGATTATGATTTCCGGATTCTTAATCAGTACATCTGCCAATCCCAGACGTTGCCTCATACCACGGGAATACTTTCCAGTCTTCTTGTTTGCCTGTTCGGAAAGCCCTACCCGCTGCATGAGCTCCTTTGCTTTCTCCTCAGCCTCCCTCTTTGAAAGACCATTCAGAAGTGCTGTATAGACAAGGTTTTCCAATCCTGTCATTTCATCATAAAAGCCTAAGTCTTCGGGAAGATAACCTATTCTCTTCTTAACCTCAATAGGGTTTGTAGTGGAGTCTATTCCACAAATTTCCACTTTGCCGGAAGTCGGCTCCGTCAGCCCCAGCATCATCAGGATAGTTGTGGATTTTCCCGCACCGTTCGGACCTAATAATCCGAAGATCTCTCCTTTGCAGATTGACAGGCTAATATGGTCAACAGCAGTGAAATTACCGTATTTTTTTGTCAAATCGGTAAGTACAATCACTTGTTCGCCCATAATTACCTCCTTCCATATTTTCGGAATAGATAGTAGACACCTCCCACAGCTACAACGATAACTAATATTCCTACCCACCCCCAAAGCATAGGTGTTTTTACTGCAATCCTGAATTGTGCGGTAGCATTCACTTCGGGAGTTCTGGCTTCCATGGTTGCAATATAATCGCCGGGCAAGGCTTTTTTCGAAGCCTTCATTACAGCCGTAACAGTAGTTGTTTCTCCGGCTTTCAGCATCTCTATTTTAGCCGGCTCAAAAGAAACTTCCCAATCTGTAGGTTTACCGGATGAAAGTTGTATATCTTTTAGTAAAGAAGAGCCTGTATTCCTGACTACCAGTTCCAAGCGCTTCACATCTCCGGCAGTAATCTCAGTACTCAACAATCCTCGTGGAGTGGTCAGTTCCATTTGATAGGTACCTGTAACCACTACTTCCAAGTCCAGGTCGGCAGATGTATTGCCAGCAACCGCACGTACTGAAATCTTATAATTTCCGGCTTCTACATTGGCGGGTGGGGTGACGTCTATCGATACATTCTGGCTGGCATTTGCTTCCACTTGTGCAGAGGTAGCCTGTTTATAGTTAGGTTTGAAAATAACATTCCACCCCCTGGGTGCATTGGACATCAAAGCATATAACTGCTGATCAGCAGTCTGGTTTTTCAGTACGGCATTGAAGGTGAATGTGGATTTAGAATTTCCCTGCATATTGGGCTGGTCAGTAGTAAATTCAGTCTGATAAGTACCTTGCTGGGCTACAGTGACTGTTAGAGGAAGTTGGCAATCTCCGGCGAAGACTGTGAAATTATAGCTACCTTTATTTATCTTCAGTGGTACTTCCAATTTCAAGTTAAAGTCTTTCTTTTCATTAGGCAAAACTGCCAGTTTGTTAATATTCCAACCACCGGATTTTAACTCACGCTTCCAACTTGCAGGTAGTCCTGTTACGGACAGATCGGCATTGACCGGTGCATCCGAATTGTTGATTAAATCAATTTTGTAGTCAATGCTCGTTCCCGGAGAAACGGAAATCTTTGTGTAAGGAGAATAAAGAAACACGCTTGGTACAGAATCAGAGGCATGTGTGTAATTCATGGGTATCAAACCCAATAAAATGGTTAATAGCAGCAAATAATTAGTTCGCATAATCATATAGAATTTTATGGTTAATTAAATATGAGTTATCGATTTGTGTGGCTGCAAAAATAAATAATGGAAAAATTAGTAGCTGTTAAAAGCAATAAAATATCGACACAGATTTTTTACGATTATATAATATTTGTATTTTTTAATAGACTCAAAACAACCTTTTGAGATGCAATGTCCATCTAACTGAATTGTAAAGTAAAGCAACTACCTTTTCCCGCTTCCGAATAAACAGAAATATTTCCCCCATGCTGATTCATAATTTGCTTGCAAAGGCTGAGTCCAATACCCGAACCGGCAGTTTTCGTCGTGAAGAACGGAACAAATATTTTATCCTGTACTTCGGGTAAGATACCTTCACCATTATCCCGAACAGTAATAGTACAACGCCAGGAAGTCAGAGAAGAAGTCACTTTGGGTGCAAAAGCAGCTTTTACCTCAATTCTGGGTTCTTCGCGACAGCCAGATGCTTCACGGGCATTTTTTAGCAGATTAATAAGCACCTGTTCTATCTGGGCACGATCCACATTCAATATTTTCTCTGAAGGTGGAAGTTCAAAATGAATCGTTTCGTCTGGAAAGAGTTTCTGCAAATCAGTAAACAGCTCCCGAACTGATACACTCGCGCAGACGGGAGCGGGGAGACGGGTAAGACGACGATAGTTTTCTACAAACCCCAACAGTCCCTTACTACGCCGATGAATAGTTTGCATGGCTTGCAGCATTACGGCATATTCTTTTTCGCCTCCTGCGTCTTTTAATGCCACAGGCACTCCACGCTCACTCAATGTTTCGGAAAGAGAGATGATAGGCGTAATGGAATTCATGATTTCATGGGTGAGTACACGGATTAGTTTTTGCCAGGCTTCCATTTCATTTCGTTCCAATACAGAATGTATATTCTTCAAACTAATGAGGCGCCTTTCCATGCCACGAGCTACGAAAAGGGTAGTAGCTACGGCCATTTCCAAAGTAGCCCCATTCCGATGAATACGCATGACTTGTGTTTCACCTGAGGGAAGATTCAAGAATTCGGACGGCAACTGTGGATCTTGCCCCAGTTGAGCAGTAGCAGCACGATTCAACCACTCGATACGCCCGGACATGTCAGTCACTAATACAGCGGTATCCACTTTATTCAACAGATTTTCGTAATACTGGTGTTTCACTTCTTCCTCTAGTAAACGGGCACGAAAAGCCTGTAGGGTTTCTGATAATTCTACAGCCATCTCTGTCATCAGCTTATTTTTATAAGGTGGATGGAAAGCCTGTGTCATATCATTATAACGCAAACTGCCTGTCAGGCGACGTATCATCTGCAATTGTTTCATCTGTATATAATAAAGGTGTATACCCGTCCCCAAAAGAAACAAGAATGTGATAAGCATACTAAACCACAAGTCTGCACAAAATAACACATAGACGCCTACAGAAAGTACTGCCAGAAGACAGATGTGCAAGATAACAATTAAGGAATACCGCTTCATAATAAATGGTTTGAATGAAGAATGAAGAATTTAATTAAACTATAATCCCAACTTCTCAATCTTCCGATACAATGCAAAGCGCGTGATTCCCAGATACTCCGCGGCCCGCGTCATATTCCCTTCGCTCAATCGCATAGCCTTTTCTACAGCCTGCCGTTCCAATTGCTCCAGATTGAGTACTTCTTCCTCCTTCTTAGGACGGGGTGAAGAAGCCTGAAACAGGAAATTGTCGGGACGAAGCAACGAACCGTCACCCAGAATTACGGCACGCTCCATCGTATGTTGTAACTCACGCACATTCCCCGGCCAGGGATAACGCAGTAATTTCGCTTTTGCTTCACGCGTCAAGCCCCGCATTTCCTTCTGATATTTACGGGCATAGCGCTGCAGAAAATGGTCTGCCAAGAGGATAATATCATTCCCTCGCTCCCGCAATGGAGGGATGTGCAGTTCAATCGTATTGATACGATAGAGTAAGTCTTGCCGGAAATTCCCTTCTTCCACCAGATGGCGGATATCTGCATTCGTGGCACAAATTAAACGCACGTCGATAGGTACAGATTGCGTACTGCCTAAACGGCTGATCTGTCGTTTTTCAATGGCCGTCAGTAGCTTGGCCTGCATAGGCAATGAAAGATTACCGATTTCATCCAGAAACAGCGTGCCTCCCGTTGCCACTTCCATACGTCCGGCTTTCGGTTTTCGGGCATCAGTAAATGCTCCCTTTTCGTAACCGAATAATTCACTTTCAAATAATTGTTCAGGAATACTTCCAAGGTCAATCGTTACAAAGGGGCGGCCATAGCGTGGCGAACAGCGATATAACAAACGTGCTATTACATCTTTACCTGTTCCATTCTCACCAAGAATAAGAATATTAGCATCTGCATCGCGTAATTTCTCTATCGTTGCAAACACCTCTTGCATCGCAGCTGATTCACCAATTATAGATTCTTCTACGCCACTGCCCACACCACTAAGAACTTCCACCTGTTCCTTCAGCAGATTCACTTCACATCGGGAACGACGCAACTTGATACCGGACGAGAGGGTAGCAAGCAGTTTTTCTTTCTCCCATGGTTTGGGGATAAAATCGGTGGCGCCCGCTTTAATTGCCCGTACTGCTTTATCCGTATCTGCATATGCTGTCATGAAAATAACAACTGCCTGAGAATCGATACGCAAGATTTGTTCCAGGCTCTCAAAACCTTCCTGCCCGCTTATAGCATCGCGACTGAAATTCATATCCAGTAATATTATATCGGGCTGGAAAGTCGTCATGAAGTGTTCAATACGATCAGGGGTTACTGCTACTTTTATCTTTTCTGCATAAGGTTCCAGTAAAAGGTTAAGGGCAAAAAGCACATCCTCATTATCGTCTACTATCAGTATCTTTCCTAATTGTTCCATAAAAGCTATTGTTTTTCTATCATCAGTTGTCGGCAAAGATAGGTAATATATCAATGTGTTGTGTGTGCGTATACGCACTATTTTTGTGCGGTATGGCACAGAGTAAGATTCCCTTTCTCTGAAGTAATATACTATATAACAATTAATTATATTTTTGGCACAAGATTTGAATATCTATTATTAAAAGGAATATACTATGTACAAAAATATACTTTTATCATTGATAGCCTGCGGTAGTCTGGTAACTGCTACTGCCCAAGAACATACCATGGAATTGACCTTAGGGCAAACCATAGAGCGTGCTCGCCGACAATCGCCTGATGCACAAACTGCCCAACATAGCTTCCGCTCGGCTTATTGGAACTACAAATATTATAAGGCTAACTATCTGCCTGCTCTGAAACTGACTTCCGATCCTTATCTCAACCGTGCCATTAACAAAGTCACCATGGGCGACGGTAGTGTAAAGTTTGTAGAACAAAACCTATTGAGTACCGACCTGACTCTAAGTTTGACGCAGAATATTCCATGGACAGGCGGTACATTGTTCGTGGAGACCTCTGCCCAACGTCTTGACTTGTTTAGCGATCACTCTACTTCCTGGCAGACATCACCTATAAATATCGGCTACAGTCAGTCGCTTTTCGGATACAACAGTCTGAAATGGAACCGTCGTATCGAACCATTACGTTACCGGGAAGCCAAAAAGACTTATGTAGAAACTCTGGAGCTTGTAGCCGCTAATGCTACACAAAAATTCTTTGCCCTTGCCACAGCACAAAGTAACTATGAAATAGCTTCTACCAACTATGCCAATGCAGATACCTTATATACCTATGCACAAGGACGCTATAATATAGGTACTATTACCGAAAATGAGATGTTGCAACTGGAACTGAATAAACTGACAGAAGAGACCAATCGTATGAATGCCCATATTGAAGTGGAAAACTGTATGCAGGAGCTTCGCTCATACCTTGGTATCCAAGAAGATGTATTGATTAAAGTCGATGTCAGCGACCATGTACCCAATCTTCAGATAGACTTGAATGCCGCTTTAATCACAGCACGCCAAAATAGTCCGGATATACTGAACATGCAACGTCGCAAACTGGAAAGTGAAAGCAAAGTGGCTAATGCCCGCGCTAATGCCGGACTGAAAGCCGATCTTTACCTCCGTTTCGGATTGACACAGACTGGAGATAAACTTAAAGATGCCTATCATAACCCTTTGGATCAACAATATGTTACCCTCGGTATTAGTCTGCCTATATTAGACTGGGGACGTGGGAAAGGGCAGATTCGGGTAGCCCGATCTAACCGTGACTTAACTTACACTCAGGTAGAACAAGATAAAACAGACTTTGAATTGAATGTCCGCAAACTGGTAAAACAATTCAATCTGCAATCCCAGCGCGTACACATTGCTGCCCGCACGGATGAAACAGCGCAACGACGCGCGGATGTAGCCCGACGGCTCTATATTTTAGGTAAATCAACCGTACTTGACCTCAACGCTTCTATCAGCGAAAAGGATGCTGCACGACGTAATTATATAACTGCATTATATAATTATTGGAGCCTGTACTATACTCTCCGCAGCCTGACACTTTATGATTTTGAAAAAGATGCCCCGCTAACGGAAACTGAGAAAATAGAAGAAGTAATGGATGCAATGATAAAGAAATAAAAAGTCATATCATACGTCTGATCATAAATTGTAAAACAATAAAAGCACTATGGATATTAAACTTGAAAAGAAGCCCTGGTACATTCGCTACCGTTATTATTTGGCAGGAGGAATTATATTCCTTGCTTTCATCATTTACGTTATCATTCTTTCTGCCGGCCCCAGCAAACTGCGCATCGACCAGGAGAATGTACAGATTGCTGAAGTTAAGAATGATAAGTTCATGGAATATGTAGACGTGGAAGGACTTATCCAGCCCATTCTTACCATTATCGTTAATGCCCGTGAATCAGGAAGCGTAGATCGCATTGTAGGCGAGGAGGGAAGCCTGTTACAGAAAGGAGATACGATCCTTGTACTCGAAAATCCCGATCTGATACATAGTATCGAAGAGCAACGCGATGATCTGGAAAAGCAACTGATTTCTTTCCGTGAGAAAGAGATTGAAATGGAGCAAAAGAGCCTGACCCTTCAACAACAAACTTTACAGACCAACTATGAGTTAGCTCGTCTTCAAAAAAGTTTCAATCTCGATAAGGAAGAGTTTAAAATGGGAATTAAAAGCAAAGCTCAGTTGGAAGTTGCCGAAGATGAATACAATTATAATGTTAAGAAGGCAAAGTTACAACGCGAGAGTTTACGTCAGGATTCCGTCGTTGCCATTATTCGCAAGGACTTGATCCATAATGACCGGGAACGCGAACGCAAGAAGTATGAACGTGCTTGCGAACGACTGGACAATTTAATAATTAAGGCCCCCGTCGCCGGGCAGCTCAGCTTTGTAAAAGTCACCCCTGGACAACAAGTAGCATCCAACCAAGGCATTGCAGAAATCAAGGTATTAGATCAATATAAAATTCACACTTCTCTTAGCGAATACTACATAGACCGCATCACAACAGGGCTTCCCGCTACTATTAACTATCAAGGACGCAAATATCCACTCCGCATCACCAAAGTAGTGCCCGAAGTAAAAGACCGCACTTTCGATGTGGACTTGGTATTTACCGGAGAAATGCCTGACAACGTACGTGTAGGTAAAAGTTTCCGCGTACAAATAGAATTGGGGCAACCGGAACAGGCTATTGTTATCCCTCGTGGCAACTTCTATCAATCCACCGGTGGACAATGGATATACAAACTGAATGCATCCAAAACCAAAGCTACACGTGTTCCTCTCAGCATCGGGCGCCAGAACCCGCAGCAATACGAGGTTACAGACGGTTTGCAACCCGGAGATTGGGTTATTACAACAGGATATGATAACTTTGGCGAAGCGGAAGAGCTAATATTAAAGTAAAGAACAAATACATGATACAACATTATCTGAAAATAGCAATAAGAAACCTGTTGAAGTACAGAATGCAGACTCTGATCAGCATTATTGGCTTAACCGTAGGTTTTGTCAGCTTTTCCCTGTCCGGCATGTGGATGAATTATGAGCAAAGTTATGATAATTTCCATGATGGAGCCGACAGAGTCTATGTGGCAAGTGTTCCTTCCGTATTTAGAACCAGTGGTTTCTCAACTACGACTTCTCCTTTGCTGGCCCCTCATCTGGTCAATACCTTTCCTGAAATAGAAGTTGCGACTTATACAAACTTCACAACAGAGTATAACGATGATCAGAACAGGCATTGGACCATGATATCGGTAGACAGTGCTTTTATCTCCATGTTTCCGGTTACGGTATTGGAAGGCAGTTTGCAGTTTTTGTACAATACTGCCGATGAGATAGCCATTAGCGATAAAGCTGCCCGCTTGCTTTTCGGTAAGGAATCACCTATTGGCAAGGAGTTTCCGCTTGATAAGAAAATGACTGTTACTGCCGTGGTTCAAAAATGGAAAGGACATTCTAATTATGAATTCGACGTGATTTCAAGACGAAAAGCCCCGGAATATCTGGACTGGGGCTATGCATCCGGAACTACCTTGTTTCGCGTTGCTCCCGGTACCGACATGGACGCTTTGGGTAAAAAGCTAAAAGATATAGAAGTCGATATGAAAGGAAATATACGGAAATATCCTGTTCACATTACTCCTATAACGGAATATCATTATACACATCCCAAATACAATATATTTATCCGTATAGAATATGTCCGCCTCTTTTGTCTGATCAGCCTGCTAATCGTTTTGGGAGCACTATCCAACTATCTCATTATCTACCTGATACGCATTCGCATGAGGCAGCGTGAATGGGCACTCCGTAAAGTGAATGGAGCATCGGAAAGAAGTCTGGTCGCCTTGCTGATGTCTGAGATTGTATTACTACTGCTGGCTTCAGTTCCTGTCGGCTTCTTATTGGTGGAAGTTTCTCTCCCCATATTCAAGCGCTGGTCTTACATCACTGAAGAGAATAATCTCTTTTTTTATAAAGAGACGCTTATCTATATGTCAATCGTCATAGGAACCGTTCTACTTTTTGCCTGGCTCACCTTGTTGGTTCAACGGCGTTTTACATTACAGTCGGCTATATCTTCCGCTATCACCCGTCGCTTTTCTACCTTCTACCGACGGATAGGGGTTTGGTTTCAATTGGTGGTCAGTATTGGTTTTATATTTTGTACAATAATGATGATGAAACAATTGCATCATCTGCGTACATCTGCCGACATGGGAGTCACCAATACTGATATAGAGTATGTGGCCTATCTTGAAGGTATCCCTGACAGTGATAAAGAACATTGGGTAAAACTAATGAAAGAAATTCCGGACATTGATTTTCGGGAAGTCTCAAATTTCCCCTTACCGGGATTAGCCCAATCTATGTTTACAGCCGTAGAATGGGATGGCAAACAACCGGGAGATAAAGAAGTAGCTGTCAATGATTTCCAGATTTCAAAAGAAACATTCGATTTATTAGGATTACAGTTAGTGGCCGGTGTTTTCCCAGATGAGTCATCCAGCCCTAATGACATACTGATAAACGAATCATTAGCAAAAAAACTGGGTTGGAAAGACCCTGTTGGAAAGAAGTTTCATAAATCTTATGTGGTAGCCGGTGTTTTGAAAGATATCCGCCTTTCACCCATCACGCAGGCTTTGCCGGCTATATATACTGTATCGAAGTTTCCTCCCCGGAAACAGTATGTTTATACGTATCATGGGGAATATAAAGACGTTCTGAAGGCTATTAACAATCATATAAAGAAAAGTTATCCTGATTTTTACATGTGGTCACGGAGCGTAAGTCATATAATAGAAGAAGCTACCGCTTCCGAGAATATCTTGATGAAGCTGTTAACCGTAGCATCTATTGTTTGTGGAATTATTGCAGTCTTCGGAATATTTTCCTTAATCAATCTATCATGCGAACAACGGCGCAAAGAGATTGCTATCCGTAAAGTGAATGGAGCTACCATTTCGGACATTATCAGTATATTCCTCCGGGAATATATGATATTACTGGCATTGGCTGCAATTGTTGCTTTTGCGGCGGGTTATATCGTCATGCAACATTGGCTGGAAGGATATGTCATTCAGACTTCTATCAATTGGTGGATTTATGTAATAATTCTGATCGTAGTTATTGTAATCATTTGCATTAGTATCGGCTGGCGGATATGGCAAGCTGCATGTCAGAATCCGGCAGAGGTTATAAAAAACGAATAAAACAGATTATACTTGAAAATATGAAAACACTTAAATACGCTTGGCGTTTCCTTATACGCTCTAAATCATACACGATTATTAATATAATCGGGCTGGCACTTAGTCTGGCATGTACTATCATATTAGTCCGCTACATTCACCGAGAGCTTCAGGTAAACACACATTGCACGGATGCTGAAAATGTCTATATTCCACTTCGCGACATAGATGGCAACGTATTCCCAGGCAGTGTAGGACCAGATAGCGGAGCAGACACTGTTTATTTTCAGCCTGAGGCCGTCAAAGAAAGGAGTTACTTCATTACATCCTGCAATGATAATGTGACGATTGATGAAAAGCCTTATGCTGTCCAGCTATTGGCTGCTGATACAGCTTTCTTCCATTTCTTTAATTATCCGCTAAAGGGTAAATGCATGGCAGCACCGGAAGAAGCTCTTGTCACCCGGCAATTCGCTAAACGTGTATTTGGAGAAAAAGACCCGATAGGAAAGACTATGGAGTATTCCGGAGGCAAACATCTCACTATCTGCGGCATATTGGATGAACCGGCATGCAAATCCTCACTGACATTTGACATTGTAGTAAACCTGGATCTTAAAACAAGAAGAGAATGGAGCAGAATGTATGTGGAACTATTACGCTTTATGCCCGGAGTCGATGTGGATGCCATTAATGCTTCCAGTAATGTCTACCGCCAGACGTCACAGGGGTTTAGAATACGGTATAACTTCCTACCTGTCAGCCAACTTTATTGGAACAAAGAATTGGCGGCTTCCGGCGATGATCCCGAGATATGGCATTACAGCAGCCGTTCCCACATCCTGATACTCACAGGAGTATGCTTGTTGTTATTACTGGCAGGCATATTAAACTTTGTCAATATCTATTTAGTCTTCATGCTAAGACGTTCTAAGGAATATGGTGTGAAGAAAGTCTTCGGTGTGCAGGGGCGCACTCTCTTCATGCAACTATGGACAGAGAATGCATTAATGATATCCATCGCCTTGCTACTGGCATGGTTTTTCATTGAGATATTCTCCGGATATGCCAATCGGTTGCTTGAAAGTGACATTCCCTATACAGCTTTTGACTGGCAACTGTCATTGACTGTTTGGGTTCTTCTACCATTAATTACCACTATTTATCCCTTTATCAAATACAATTATCTGCCACCCATCATATCTATACGCTCCATCGGAGGATCACGCCAGTCTGTTGCAACCCGCACAGCCTTCCTATTTATACAGTATAGCATCACTCTATTGCTTATTATACTATCATTGTATTTCAGCAGTCACCTTCACTTTTTGCAAGATACTCCTCCGGGATTTCGGACAAAGGGCATATTGTATGCTAATCTAGTACCTCTCTCCAAAACTTGGTATTTAGAGAGTGAAGAGCAGAAAAAGAAACACTGGCAAGATGCTCAGAGCATTGAGCAAAAGCTGGAAGAATGTCCCTTCATCGAACAGTGGTTCCGTGGAGAACCGTCACAATGTGGCATCTTAGGAGCAGGAGGCGCAGGCACATCCGTTCTTATAAATGATAAAGACGTGAAACAAAATATGATGCTGATGTGGGTACCCCTTGACTTTTTCAAATTTTATGAGCTACGGATGAAAGAAAATGCATTGCCCGATAAAATTGAAGGACGCAATAAATATCTGGTAGTCATGAACGAGGCTGCCATGAAAGCCTTCGGCTATACGAAACGTGATGAAGCATTTGTCAGGGGAGAGAAAGCACTTTGGATTTCCATGGGCATGGATGGAAATATTATAGAAGGCGGAACATCTCTGATGCCCGTAGAAGCAGTCGTAGAAAACTACTACACCGGACACCTTACTGCTGGTAAGAAGCCTCTTGTATTTATGGTATCTCCCAAGGCAGGTGGTTCGCAATACCAGATAGCCTGTAAAAACGGAAAAGAGAAAGAGCTCATCTCTTATCTGAAAAAGATCAGACAAGAGATTTTTAATACCGAAGAATTTGACCATCACTGGCTGGAAGAAGATGTGCAGGCACTGTATCGCGAAGATCGGCGTGTGTCAACTGTCTTCACGCTTTTCTCCGCCATTTCCATTTTTGTTTCGGCTTTGGGGCTATTTGGGCTCTCTCTGTTCGATATTCGCCAACGATATCGCGAGATTGCTATCCGGAAAGTAAACGGAGCGCAGTTACGGAATTTATATTCAATTTTATTTCGCAAATATATATGGGTGATAGGAGGGGCAACGCTGCTTACCGCACCATTATCTTACTATCTCATAGATACTTATACAAAGGATTTCGTTGTTAAAGCACCTGTCAGTATATCCATATATGTGATTGCCATACTAACTGTTGCGGGCATTTCATTGGGCACTTTGTTATGGCAGGTGAATAAGGCTGCACGCATTAATCCGGCAAAGATTATGAAAACAGAATAAAAACACATAGAGTATGAAACAAATCTTATTATCCATACGCATGCTATTGCGATTTAAGGTGTATACCTTTGTCAATTTCATAGGGTTAGCAATTAGTCTTGCCTGTGTATTTACCATAACACGATATATTCATCAGGAGAATACAGTAGACCACTGTTATCCGGAATACAAACGGATTTATTTTATCGAACGTTCTATCAGTGACGGCACCAAAGAACTGTCCGGATACCAATCTGACTTAGAGAAGGATCCGGCAGTAGAACGTTATGCGTCATTCACTCCATGTACCGATTTGGTTATGGATTTTGGGAAACAAGAAATTACTGTAAATGCCCTGTCCATAGACAGTACATTCTTTAGTATTTTTCCTTATTCCATTTATATGGGGAGTGGGAAAATAAAGCGCCCCAACGATGCGCTCATAACTAAAGAGTTTTGGCTTCATTCCCTCAATGGAGTACCCAATCCTATAGGCGTGACTTTTAAAAATTCCGTCGGAAGAAAGTTCCGCATTGTAGGTGTATTGGATACTCAGGAAACCAAAACATCATGGCTACCGGACATGTTTTTATCGGACGAACTGGAAGAATTATGGTTTTCAAATCCGAACTATGCTGTAGTTATGACACCGGGTACGGACATTGCCAAATTGAATGAAAAATACAATAAAGAACAGCCACGAGACGAATGGAGTACATTCCAGACCATGCACTACCAGTATTTACCATTGACAGATTATTATTATACGACCTCTCATGAAAAGTCAGCATTATCCCAACACGGAAATAAAGATTATATTCGTGTATTATGGATTGTTGCCTTTCTGGTAGGTATTATAGGCATCCTAAACTTTACCAATATTTATACAGTCATCATGTCCAAACGCGCCAGGGAGTTTGGTATAAAGAAAGTATATGGAGCAGGTAGAAAAGAAATCTTTCTTCAGATATACATTGAGAATATGCTACTCTCAGGAGCTGCACTGTTTATTTGTTGGTTGATTATTGAAATTACCAGACATTTGTTCTACAATGAGATGTATATTCCTACGAACTCAAATTTAAAGTTTGACCTGAATATATCTCTTCTTATTTTATTTGTGCTTCCATTGCTAACCACATTTTATCCATTTATAAAATTTACTCATAACACTCCGGTTTCTTCCATGCGCGAACTTTCTTCCACGCATTTCTCTGTCCGTTCACGCATGCTTTTTCTTGGCTTTCAATATGTCATCACTATCTATATGATTGTCATGTCGCTTTTCTTTGTACGGCAACTTGAATACATGCTTCATTCCGACCTCGGTTTCCGTACTCATGATGTGATAGAATGCAAGATGTATGTTTTCAAAGGAGGGAGTTCATTTCATGAGAAAGAGAAAGAAGATCTTTTGAAAGAAGGGAAAATACAGCAGGCTAATAAAGAGTTAGTAAACAAACGAATGAGTGAAAGTACATTATTTACTCATTGGAGCAGGATACCAATGCCGCTTCACCAGTTCAAGCCGTCACGTTACGCTCTTAACCGGGCAGAGAATGGTTTCAAACCGGTACTAAGAGCCAGAATGTCTCCACGCTCTATGGAATTATTCGAATTCCAACTACTAGAAGGCAGGTTATGGAATGATTCAATAGATGAAATGTTTACCAAAAACAGTTTTAAATGTATCATCAACGAATCTGCCAAAAAAGTATTTGGCATCAAGGATATTACGCGTGACAAACTTCAGGGTGAAGACAAAAGTTGGGCTTCCAGTAATGTTCCATCCGAGTATAATCCTCCTGTTGAAATCGTAGGAGTTATAAAAGACTTCAACGTCAAGCATTTATCACAGTCCGCCGCTCCCATGATTATCGAATATTTTGATGAAAAATATGAGCTTATTACTGTTACTGCTTCGTATCCGCACGAACGGAGGGCAGAAGCTATCGACTTCTTGCGTAAATTATATGAAGAAGCTACGGGAAGCACTGACTTCGAATATAAACTGATAGAAGATGAGATAGCTTCCATGTACAATGAAGATCGGCGGGTGGTGGATATCTATTCATTGTTTGCCAAAGTTGCCATTCTTATATCATCCTTGGGACTATTGGCCATTTCATTATTTGATATCCGTCAGCGTTATCGGGAAATAGGCCTGCGTAAAGTAAATGGAGCACAAGGGAAGAACATATATCCTTTACTCATCAAAAAATATCTCTCAGTATTGGGGATAGCATCACTGATAGCTATTCCATTGTCTTCCGGAGCGATAATACTCTATTTAGAAGACTTTGCCCATAAGGCACCCATCACTCCCGATTTATTTATTATAGGCATAGGCGCAACAGCCTTGATATCATTGTTGACTATTATCTGGCAGATTTATAAAGCAGCCAATGTAAATCCGGCAGAAGTGATTAAATACGAGTAAGAGAAAGAAGAATAAAGAAAATAAAGAAACCATGATACAGCATTATCTTAAAATAGTCTTTCGGAATATACTGAAACATAAAACACAAAGTATAATCAGTATTGTCGGTCTGGCAATAGGTCTGGCATGCTTTGCCTTGTCCACATTCTGGATACAATATGAGATGACATATGATAGTTTTCACAGGGATGCGGATCGCATCTATCTGATACGGACGGATGAAAATCATTTCGGAACACATTATCACAACTTTGTACCCTACGCTTTAGGTGGGTATTTAAAAAATTCTTATTCAGAAATAGAAGATTGGTGTGCATTCGAACAGCAATCTTTTTTCACGATGCAGAACAAACAGTTGACGGAATATCCATATATAGCGCCTGACTCTACTTTTATGCGGATGATGGATGTAAAAATTTTAGAAGGCAACAATAATTTCTTATCATCATCATCCAATGAGAAAGAAGTTGCCATTACAGAAGAGATGGCTCGCGATTTATTTGGTACTACAGATGTGATTGGGAAAGAATTGATTTCTGGCAACAACATGAAAGGATATCGTATAAGTGCCGTCATAGACGACTGGGGGAAACATTCTAATTTCAAATATTCTGTTATGGGATGGATGAGCAGTGACGACACTTCATGGGGAAACGGTCGATATAGGATGTTGATAAAAGTGAAACACGGGACAGATATCAACGCACTCATAAAAAAAATGAACCGTAACTTTCCGGAAGAGATGAAGAAAGATAAATATAACTGTAAAACCGGATTTACACGCTTCTACCTGGAACCTATTACCCAATTACGATACGCGGATGAATTTGTCCGTGGTGACGAAACAATCGTACAATTTCGTTACATTGTCTACTTCTCAATAACGGGAGTACTTATCATCTTTTGCGCATTGGTGAATTATCTGACTATTTATAGCGATTGTTTCCGTTCACGTAAGCGTGAGATGGCACTGCGTAAAGTAAACGGAGCTTCCGAACATTCGTTGTTGGCGTTGCTTTGCATGGATTTTCTGTTTACTATCTTGCTGGCGTCCATTTTGGGAATGGGCTTCATTGAGTTGCTCAAATCTTGGTTTATACACTATTCCGGAATAGCTGATACAGATATGTCCATCTATGGTTATTGCATATTATACATAGCAGGCATGTCTATATTGGCATATATCATTGCCCTGCTCTCTGTCTACATATTCCGTCGCCGTTCATTGCAACACACGCTCCATCACACAAGCGCCATAGGACGTCTTTTTCGAAGGGGGAGCGTTGTTTTACAACTGATTGTCTGCATCGTTTTCATATTCTGTACAACTATTATGCAAATGCAGCTCTATCATTTACGTAATGTAAATACAGGTATTGATTATCAAAATCGTGCATCTTTAAGTATTTGGATGAATGTGGATATGAATGTTTGGGTCGAAAAAGTAAAGGAACTGCCTATGGTTACAGAAATAGTGAAACCTGTCTATTGGCCTCTAATCAGTATGGGAGCTTATTCTCTTTTTGAGGTAACTTCATGGGATGGCCTGAACGGAACAGCAGATAATCCTATCAGTATAGACCAGTTTTTGGCAGGAGAAGATTTCTTCAAATTCTACAATATGAAGCTATTGGCAGGAGAATGGATCTCGGATAAATCAAAACTCAACGAAGTGAACATCACTGCAACAGCAGCCCGTACTATGGGCTGGACACCGGAAGAAGCTATTGGAAAACGCATCTATTATAATGAAGAAAATACCCAATCTATGACCATAGTAGGGGTAGTGAAAGATTGTGCTTACAGAGCACCTACAAACGATGTACCTAATGCTATATTTGTCAATACAAACAAATTGGAATATATGTGGCCGCGTTGTTTCGTACTTTTCAAATATAAACCGGGAACCTGGGAAGAATGCCGTCGCCGTATTGAGGAGATGCAACTGGCGGAACTTCCCGACCGCAAACTTTTTTTGGATAGTGAAGAAGAACGATACAACAAATACCTGAAATCAGAGGACGCATTATCCGGCCTTTTGAGTTTCTCTTCATTGGTTTGTATTCTGATAGCCGTGTTCGGTATCTATTCCCTGGTCACATTGACTTGCGAACTGCGACGGAAGGAAATAGCTGTCCGTAAAGTGAACGGAGCTACAATCGGCAATATTCTGAGTATTTTCTTTAGGGAATATACTTTGCTTCTGATCATATCTTCACTGATAGCTTTCCCGGTCGGCTATATTATCATGAGACAGTGGATTGAAACTTACAATCGTCAGGTGAATATAGGAGTGTGGCCGTTCATCCTTATATTTATGGGCATTATGATAGTGATTACTCTCAGTATAGGCTGGCGTGTATGGCAAGCTGCACGACAAAATCCAGCAGAAGTGATAAAGAGTGAATAAACGGAGCATAAACATAAAACGCATGGACCTATAACTTGGCAAGTAATGTGATTATGCAAAATAAGCAATGTTCTGCAATACAAGATTGCTTATTTTGCATAATCACATTGCTTGTTATCGCCTACATTTATACTTTTCACAAGATGTATCTATGTTTTTTCAGTAGACGATAAATGATAATCAAGATATATGTCGATAAATTAAAGAAACAAAAACACAGCTTTGCAAAAATTTTTGGAAGCTATTTTAGGGGTCAAAATAGGGTCAGGGTCACTTATAACCCCACCTGATAGTTGTTTTTTCAAGCAAAAACACATAAACTGCTGTATATCAAAAGATTGTCAATTATTCTTGTCCAATAAAAAAGTGTTTCTACATAGATTTAATATGACAGCATTTTGCACAATACGAACAATCCCGGATTAAGTAAATACTATAAACAAGAAGTTAATATGATCCGTCTCTTTGACTACCTCTTTTTAGTCTGTATCTTCTTTTCTGCTTAATGCAAATATTTAAGACACAAAAAAGAAAACATGCTACGAAACATTCTTTTTAAGGAGGGAAGAAGAAAGATGCATCGGCAGATTATCCAGTGTAGACGGGACTAATTTCAATGCATTAGTACTAAGAGTCATATTTTTCTTTACATCCCCTTAAAATGCTTCTTCATCTGTTGTGGGGATTCGGGGTTATAGGTGACCCTGACCCTATTTTGACCCCTATTTTTCCCTTTTAGAAGATATAACATATTGATATACAATAATAAATAATAAAAAGAGACTTCTCGTTACGAAATTATTCAATATACAATTTTGAGAGAAAAGTGAAAGACGTTTTCTATAACTTATAAATAAATAACTTTACATTTAATACTATATTCCTTTAGTATTTACATCCCAATATATTCTCTCTTCTTTGAAAACCTTTCCAATAATTGAGAGTTCAATGTAGATAATGTGCGAATATGCACTATTTTTGTGCAGTATAGCACACCGAATTTATATTTAAGAAATTAATATATACCTAATATACAATCAGTTATATCTTTGGCATAAGATTTGAAAATTAAGTATTAAGAATCCTATAAAAGTCATCAAGAATCAACAACAGATAAGTAAATATAAACTATGATACAACATTACTTTAAGATAGCATTTCGTAATGTACTGAAATACAAGACACAAAGTGTTATCGGCATCTTTGGTCTGGCAGTAGGCTTCACTTGTTTCGCCCTTGCCAACCTGTGGATACATTATGAAATGACGTATGACGCTTACCACGAAGGAGCCGACCGAATGTATATTCTTTGCAAAGAAAGTGTATTTGGAGTAAACGGATATTCCACTTCTATGCCATACCCGGCATCGACTGTTCTGAAAAACGATTTCCCTGAGGTGGAAGCTGCATGCGCCTATACCAGATGGGGACAAAAAGTAGATCTTAAAGCAAATGGTCGGACGGTGGAAACTAATGATCTACAGGCAGACTCCTGCTTCATGAAAATGTTCAATATATCCATTCTATCAGGAAGTATGGACTTTATGTATTCCAATGACAAGATAGCCTTGACTGAAGATGTAGCTATGCAATTGTTCGGTTCTACGAATGTACTGGGCAAAGAAGTTAAAGACTATAATGACGATACACTGACGATTTGTGCCATTCTCTCAAGCCTCAATCACAGTAATCTGTCATTCGGTTACTGGGGACAGGGAGAATACTTTCGCAGCTGGCAGAATGATTGGAATAATGGAAGTTTCGAAATCATTATCAAGTTACGTAAAGGGACTGATCCGATAGCCTTTCAGAAGAAACTTGCTGCAAATGAAACAAAAGCCGATCCGAGAGATCCCCGCAGAGTGTTCGAGGGTATCCGGCTAATACCACTCGACAAGTATCATTATTCATCAGTTAACAGGAACCCATCTTTCCAATTCTACTATTTGATACTATTCTCTGTGGCCGGAGGTTTAGTGATTCTTTGTTCCCTGTTCAATTATCTCTCTCTGTTCATCACTCGCATGAAGATACGTAGCCGTGAAATAGAACTGCGTAAAGTATGCGGTTCCTCCATCGGGGGGCTATTTATTCTACTTTCTGTGGAGTACCTATACATCATATTTTTATCCGGCGTATTGGGGATGGCTTTGGTTGAAACGGCTTTACCCGCCTTTAAGAAAATGTCCGGGGTATCCGGAAATATTTATGGAGAATCTCTTCTCTATTTTGTAGGGATTCTTTTACTGTCTTTATTTCTGTTAGTGCCATTCGCCATCAGACGGTCGCGCATACGAAATAGCGGAAACAAGTACGCACTCCGTAAAATAAGTATTGCATTCCAATTGGCGATAGGGATTCTTGTCACGTTCTGCATAATAGTGATGATGAAGCAAATCTATTTTCTTACGAATGTAGATTTAGGATGGGAAAGAAAGAATATAGCTTCTATCAATCTTTTATATCCGGACAATGATTTTGAAGCCATTGCTGATAAGATCAGGCAATTCTCATGTACAAGGGAGGTGGTGACCGGACATTGTTGCCTATTGCCTAAATCATCAGGCTTTTCACAGACTTTCGATAATTGGGACGGAAAAGAAGATGCGACGAAGAGTATAGATATGCTATGTCTGTGGAATTGTGAAAAGACAGTGTCCTTCTACAATCTGAAATTGCTGGAAGGGGAGATAGTAAAGCCGACAGAAACGAATAGCATAATGATTAATGAATCGGCCGTAAAAGCACTTGGAATGAGCGACCCGATTGGAAAGAAACTTTATCAGAAGGGCAGAACATGGACCATTGTAGGTATAATTAAAGACTTCCACATCACGGCACCGACAGAACCGGTGCAACCCTATACTTTGGTTGCAGTGGATATTCTTAAGGATATAGGATTTTCTTTAGGAAAAGGACAAATCTTAATTAAGTTTCATGATGGTAAATGGAAAGAACTGAGAAACCGGATAGACAGCATATTCAGTCGGGAGTATCCGGAAGTGAGATATAGATTATACAACACAGCAGAAGAATATGCCGGATATCTTAAGTCCGAAGATGCACTGATAAAGTTATTGAGCTTTGTTGCCATGGTTTGTGTACTTATTGCTGCTTTCGGTATCTTTTCTCTGATTACTTTGAGTTGCGAGCAAAGACGCAAAGAGATAGCCGTTCGTAAGGTGAATGGAGCCACAATCCGGAATATTCTAATTATGTTTATAAAGGAATACATACTTCTGCTCATTATTGCGGCTGTCATCGCATTCCCAATAGGGTATGTCCTGATGAAACGTTGGCTTGAAAACTATATAGAACAGACCACAATTAAAGCCTGGATATATTTAGTCATAGCCGGTGGCATAGCCATAATTATCTTTGCATGTATCGGCTGGCGAGTGTGGCAGGCGGCACGGCAGAATCCGGCGGAAGTGATAAAGAGTGAATAAATCAGAGTATAATATATAAACTATAATATGTAAAACTTATGATACAACATTATTTAAAAATAACCTTCCGTAATCTAGTAAAATATAAACTTCAATCCATAATAAGCATTATGGGACTAGCAGTGGGAATTGCATTCTTTATTTTTAGTTTCTATTGGTTGCACTACGAAACTTCGTATGATAACTTTTATCCAGCTTCAAATCGCACTTTCTTGGTCTGTAATCAAGCAGAGACATCCCATTCAATATATCTTTCTCCCGTTATGTCAACATTTATCCGAGAGTATTGTCCGGAAGTAGAAGACATAACCTGCTCGTTTGAAGATTCTGGAATAGATTACTCAGTAAACGACAAAATTATTAAATCTCCTGCTTTTCTATTGGTAGACAAGTCTTTTATGAATATTTTCCCTCAAAAGATACTTTATGGTACTTTACCCAGGCTTGAAAATGAACTTATTATAAGCGAAACATTGGCACGACAATTTTGGAAAACTCCCCAAGAAGCATTAGGTTCCATCCTGAGGCAACAAGGAAGTCGTGGCATACATTTGGCAGATCCTCAGCAACTGCGAATCGTAGGTATAATGGCCGATAGTCCTTCTAATTCTTCTTTCCATTACACAGGATATCGCATAATGAAACAGTTCAAGTATGACATAAATAATGAACAAGAATGGAGGTTTGCCAACGCCATTATCCATGTAATGCTACGGAAAAACCAAAAACATAAAGATTTCACTCAACATCTAAAATCTCTATTAGAGAAACATAAGATGACTCCCGAAGAACTGAAAATCAAAATAACTCCTATATACAAGAAACATTTTGATTTTGCATCTGAAAAATCATTCTCATATTCCTTCATTAGTACATTTACAATTGCGACTTTCCTGCTGCTATGTTGTGTACTATTTAACTTTTTGAATCTATTCTTAAACCGTTATTATCAAAGAACAAGAGAAGTGAAATTACGCAAATCAGTTGGTGCCAATGACATTATTCTTATGAAACAATTAATGACAGAAGCTCTTTTTCACGGTTTAATGGCTTGCTTAATATCCGGATGCTTAATAGAAGTACTCACTCCATTCTTCGAAGAAATATTCCAAATTTCCATTCAGAAAAACACTCTTTGGCTGGAATACCTTGCAATTGCATTTATATCCCTGTCATGTATTGGAATCATTCTCACAGTCCCCATTATACAATTTATTCAAGTGTCCACCAAACAATCTTTAGTCAACAAAGTGCGTCCCCATAGACACCATATATTCCGACGGATAAGTCTGTCTTTACAATTGGTTATCTGCCTGTTTTTCTTAACATCAACAGGAGTATTATATATGCAGTTACGCTTCATCCATAATGTAGATGTAGGTTTCGACACTCAAAATATTATTGAAATGCGCATCAATCCACGTGAGCAAAATGGCAATGATATGTTGGAAGAAATTAAACAGTTGCCTATGATAAAGGCTACCACTACAGCTTCAGATTATATAGTTTGTAAAAATATAACTAGCTTTGAAGAGCGCGTAGAATGGAATGGACAGACAGAAGAAGATAAAAAAAGCCGTTTTGCAAGGCTGGCACTCCAAAATAGCGGAGATAAAATATTTAACTTCAGGCTCATTGAAGGAAGACTGTTCCGTGAAGAAGACTGGGTAACCAATAGTAATACACCTAGAAACATATTCAATTCACCTATCCTGAACAAAATCATATTAACTCAAAGTGCTGTTACTGCCATGAGAATTGAACATCCTATTGGAGAAATAATACGGATTCCTATTGGCATATTCAGAAAAGGTGATCTTGAATGGCACTATAGTGATTATGAAATCATAGGAGTGGTGAAAGACTTATATTCACAAGGAATGAAAACGGAAGTATATCCCACCATCATATCACAAGCACATAATTGGATGCAATCAATTAATTATTTTCAAGTTGTTCCAGGAACAGAAAGAAATGCGATAAAGGCCATCAATGAATTAGCGCAAAAACATCAGTGGGAATACAATGAATACAATACTGAACCGCAAACCGTAGACAATAAAATCCAGGAATTGAATAAGTCAGAAATTGCAATATTCAAGTTATTTTCAATTTTGAGTTTCCTTTGTATTCTCATCTCTTTATTTGGTATATACTCGATTTCATCTTCAATCATCACCCAAAGACAAAAAGAAATAGCTATTAGGAAAGTGATGGGAGCTACTATCAGTGAAATTATCATCATGTTTTTCCAGGAATACATTGCACTAGTATTCGTTGCAGCCATCATTGCTTTCCCATGCTCTTATTATGCCATGTCAATATGGTTGGAACAATATGCCTATCATGTCAATATTAGTATAGATCTGTTTATCATCATATTGAACATTGTAACTATCTTAGTATTATTCACCATATTACATCAAGTTATTAAAACTGCACGGCAGAATCCGGCAGAAGTGATAAAGAGTGAATAAATGGTGCGTATTCGCACTGTGCATGTGCAGTATAGCACACTACCTAAAGGTTCCTTTTACATGTATATATTTTATATACAACGTATTACAACTTTGGCATAGGATTTGAAACCTATTAAATAAATATAATATACTATGATATTCCATTATCTCAAAATAGCATTCAGAAACTTGTGTAAGTACAAGACACAAAATGTCATTTCCATCATTGGATTGGCAGTAGGTTTGCTCTGCTTCTGTGTCTGCATATATTGCAGTCGCTTTGTAGAAAACACAGACCATTGTTTTGCTAATCATGATCGTATAGCAGAATTAAATCTCTATGATGGCAAAGCAGACAGATATTTTTCCGGTTCTCCGATTCCTCTGGCCGAAGAATTGCGCACATGGGCTTTGGGAGAAACGGAAGCTATCTCATCCGTAACCTATCCTCGTGAACGTCCTTATTATGTAGAGTTATCTCCGGAAAAGACGCTGCCTTATGAACTTGAAACGATTGAAATAGATACTTGCTACAATAAGATCTTCACTCCGGAAATGGTAGCAGGACATTGGAAAATGGCAAGTCAGTCTCTTAACTCCGTCATCCTGAGCCAATCTATGGCCATTAAAATATTCGGTAATGCAGAAAGTGCTATCGGTAAACACATGACTCTCATGAGAAGGCTCAATACCTCTCCTGAAAGCACTCCGAAAACAGGAGGTATCGTCTATACCATTCAAGCTGTAATGAAAGATATCTCTCTGAACAATAGCTTAGATTTTATGCAAAACATAGATATGCTGACCGTAAACGACAGTGAAGGACTTCTACAAAGTCCCAAACGGCATAACATGACGGGAGCAAATACCTACGTGCTGTTATCACCACAAACTACATGTACCGATTTAGAAAAGCAATTCTCAAAAAGAGACTATACCTATACTTTGTATGGCGAAGCTTACACTGTCACTGCCAGTAGCATGGGAGCCAGATTAAAGAAACAAGGCGCTTCCTACTTGGGGTTAGTGACCGGAATTATCGGTACACTGATATTATTAGTAGGACTGATTAACTTTTTCCATTTCCTTATCGGTTCTTTCTTCAACCGCACCAAGGAATACAGTATCATGAAAATGATAGGATGCAACTGGAAACAACTTTTCTACTTGCTGTTCACACAGTCATTGATCGTCATATCCATATCTTCCATACTGGTATTATCAGGCATAGAATTATTGGGGAATCACATGAATTTCTCTTTACCAGGCATTGCAATGACCTTTACCACTGAAACGCTTTTAATACATGCTCTGCAATATATCGTTCTTCTTATCATACTCTGCGCCATTATATGTTTGTCTGTTTCCATTCGTATTCGTCGTATCACCGTGCAAACAGGTATTTATGGAAACAATAAACGCAGAGGGAAACAATGGGGGCGTAACCTCATGCTGGGTATCCAGTTTTTCATTTGCTGGGTATTCGTATCCCTGACAGTCGCTTTATATCTGCAGTCAGAAAAAACAGCCAATACCTTGTTCCACACATTAAGCCAACGAGAGAAAGCGGAGATCTTAAGTATTCCGTTGGATTATCCCTTCATGAAGAACGAAGAAAAACTGACTATGATAGAGCGCTTCAAGCAACATGCAGGAGTGAAAGAAATTTTGCTATCGGATGTCGGTTACATGCAAGGGATGTCGGGCAATGGATTAACAACCGAAAAAGGAAATGAGAACTCCTGGATTGATATTAGTGTCATGGCTGTACCCGCCAATTTCTTCTCTTTCATGAATATTCTCATGGAACAAGGAAGACTTCCTCAAACGGAAAAAGATATTGTGGTAGACAATGTCTGGCAGGAGATGCAGAAGAAAGATGTAATCGGTATGAATTTGTATAGCGGTAATACCGACTACACAATCTGTGGAATATCCACACCTTTTCAGGCCGATGTCTATAACCGAAGTAGTGGATATGCTTTCCTACCTTATGATTCATCCGTCTATATAGGCCATTGCTATATCAAGAGCCATCCCGGACAGCAGAAAGAAGTAGCTCAATGGATTGAGAAAGTTTGTCACGAGATGCTTCCTGAAAATATAACTTATCAGGCTAAAACATTCCTGGATGATATCCATGTTTCGCAAGCTCTTGAATACAATCTGAAAGACATCATTTTGTTCTTTGCTGTTATCAGCATCATTATCACACTATTAGGTGTATACTCCAGCATCACGCTTGATACAGAACGACGTCAGAAAGAAGTTGCTATCCGTAAAGTAAATGGGGCGGATGTTCCGCAGATTATCCTGTTGTTTGCCCACCTTTATATCATTCTGTTATTGTGTAGTGCCATCATTGCATTTCCTCTTGTATATGTTGTGTTGATGTTGTGGAAACAAATGTACACAGTATTCTTTGATTGCGGTTTGCTTTTCTGGCTCTGTATATTCTTGATTGTTACTTTTATTACAGGTTTTACAATACTTTTCCGTATCTTGCGGATAGCAAGGAGCAATCCGGCAGAAATCATTAAAAACGAATAGCAAGTGAAACAATGATACTACATTATTTGAAGATATCGCTCCGAAACCTGTTGAAGTATAAAACTCACAGTCTGATTTCCGCCATTTGCCTGGCGGTGGGAATCGTATGCTACGCTTTGGTATGTTTTTTTGTTCAGCAACAGGAAAAGCTCGCCGATTTGCCCAACTGTGAACGACGGCTAAGGATAGAAGTCAGCCAAAGCGAAAGTCCCTTTTTTCGCAGTCATGAAGTGAAGCGGATGGAAGAACAAACAGTCAATGGTTTGGAATGTGTTACTATCCACTCTTATGGCAACTCTACAGAGATAGAAGTCATTGATGACGAACAACGCAATTTGCCTTTCCTGATACGCTATAAAGGAATCAATGCCAATTACTTCGCATACAATGGCAGGAAATTATTGTATGGTAACCGTTTACCCGAGGCACCGGATGAAGTGGTCCTGTCACAACAATTTGTACGCAAAGCCTATGGTAACAGAAATCCCATCGGATCAGTCATACATCTCTCTAATCCTAAAATCATATCAGAGAACCCGATACAAGACTTCAGGGTGGTGAATGTAGTAAAAGACAATGACTTGCGCATTCGGGAAGCAGATTGTTACTTCTCTTATGAAATCTTATCTAATGAAGCATTAAGTGTAGAAGGCTATTTATCTCCTGAGACAGATATAGAAACCCTGAACAAAAATTTGCAGTCGGTAGCGTGGCAGCGGGACGAGCATACGGTGCATCCTTGCGCATACTTTACTATGCGGCAAGATAAAGCTTGGGAGAAGGCAAAATTGGCTATACTGTTTGTTGCTTCGCTTATCTTGATTTCAGGCCTGATAAACTTCCTCAAATTCATAATCCAGATGTTCTACAACCGCCAGCGTGAAGTGGCGTTGCGTAAATGTATGGGTTCGGAGATAAAAGGACTGTTTCTACTTCTTTTCGCCGAGGTATTTTGGATGATGTCCATCGCTTTCCTTCTGTCATTGATGCTGACGGAAGTAGCCATAAATATTGCCGAGACATACATACCAATGCATGACTTACCCAAATTTTCACTGGCTGCAATTTACTCTGTACAATTCCGGATATATGTCGCACTCCTGCCTATATGTATGCTGGTGATATGGTTTCCCATCCGCCGATTACGGCAGGTAAGCATTATCAGCCAAATCAATAACAACCGCAGTCGCCACATTTTCCGTTCAGTCATGATGTGGTTTCAACTCAGCATTTCGATATTTTTCGTAAGCGGCACGCTCGGTGTCCATTTGGTATTGGATGAAATTTGGGGGCATGCTTATAGCCCGCTTACTTCCCAAGAGGAGGATGACATTATCGCCCTGAATATAAACAGCCAGCGTATGTGGCAACATCTGAATCCGATATTAACCGATATCCAGGCTTTACCGGAGTGCGTCGGGATGCTCCCCATGATGGACCATATGAAAAACGGATTTTTCTTCATGCGCACCTACAAAAAAGCAGACCAGTCGGAAGCGCGGATTTTCTATACGGAAGGTTCTCCGAGCTACTTTAAGTTTTTAAATATTCCGATGCAAGGGAAAGAAGTAGACGAAGATGCGGAAGGATGCATTTACGTTAGCGAAAGCTTTAAACAACAACTAGATAAAGACAGTGTGCAAGGTATGGTGGAACTTAATGGACAGAGTTATCGCATCATAGGTACCTTCAAAGCGCTCTATAAAGAATCACAGAAAGAAGGAGTCATCGGTTCGGTATTCTTTCCCGGCAACAGTTTCGGAAATTTCTACTTTAAACTTGCACCCGGAACAAGCTCCGACAAAGGCGTCCGTCGTATCACTGATATCTGCCGGAAATATGTTCCTGACACTTTGCCACTCGAAATCCGTACGCTGGCCGATAATAAACAAACCACCCAAGGATCTATATATATCACCCAGGTTGCGATGACGGTACTGGCCGTTATCAGCGTCTTATTAGTCGTGCTAAGCATCTATTCAGCCATTTCTATGGATACAGTCAGCCGACAGAAAGAAATTGCCATACGCAAAATCAATGGAGCTACTCCGTGGATTATCGCCGGAATCTTCGGAAAAGCCTATCTGGTTATCTTCTTGCTGGCCTTTGCTATTGCTTATCCATTGATCAGAATCATGTTGCTATCAATAGATGACACTCCGGTGCAATGCATACAAGGATGGGGGTGGGGCATTTCAATCTTCTTCAGTATAGCTTTACTGATATTCCTCACCACCGCATACAAAATTTACCGGATCATGCATATCAATCCGGCTGAGATAATAAAAAATGAATAAACAATATTACTAATTAAAATTATCACTATTATGATTAAAACAGTAAACCTGCAAAAAATCTTCAAGACAGAAGAAGTGCAGACATGGGCTTTGAACAATGTGAACATCGAAGTGAAAGAAGGCGAGTTCGTCGCAATTATGGGACCTTCCGGTTGCGGTAAATCTACATTGCTGAATATCCTCGGCTTGCTCGACAACCCTTCGGGCGGAGAATACTACCTCAATGGAAAGGAAGTATCCAAATACACCGAAGCACAACGTACCAGCCTGCGTAAAGGGGTCATCGGTTTTGTATTCCAGAGCTTCAACCTGATTGATGAACTGAATGTATACGAAAACATCGAACTGCCGTTGCTTTACATGGGCATTCCTTCCGCCGAACGCAAACGTCGCGTAGAAACAGCAATGGAACGCATGGCCATTACACACCGGAGCAAACACTTCCCGCAGCAGCTCTCCGGTGGTCAGCAGCAACGTGTAGCCATTGCCCGTGCCGTAGTAGCCAATCCAAAGCTGATCCTTGCCGATGAGCCTACCGGTAATCTGGACTCAAAGAACGGCAAGGAAGTGATGGAACTGCTGAATGAACTGAACAAAGAAGGAACCACCATCGTCATGGTGACCCACTCACAGCACGATGCCGGTTTTGCAGGACGTATCATTAATCTGTTCGACGGACAGGTGGTGACAGAAGTGAGTCTGTAAACGTTTCTTTACTCAGTCAATTCCTGTCATCCTGGGCAAGATCGAAGAATCTCATCTCTACAACCTTGTGTTAAGAGAAGATATCTTTCGACGAGCCCAGGGTAGCAGATTGACCTACTTTTCAAATAACATATCAAGATATTAAATATGTACATTCTGAAGTTTGTCCTGCGTAGCTGGTGGCGAAACAAATTGTTCGTCACTATCTCTCTTGTCAGCTTGGTTATCGGTATCGCCTGCACCAACCTACTGACAGCCTTCGTCCTATACGAATACAACATCGAGTATAACAACCCCAACCGTGACCGCATCCTCCGGCTGACACAAACACTACCATTCGCACAACAAGAAATGCAAGGAACATTCGTATATCACGAATCTGTCCCCGAAATCATCTCACAATTCCCTGAGATAGAAGCTTCACTACGCACACAAGCTATCACTCACACAAAAATCCGTGTGGACGACCAAGAATATTCCGAACTGAACCTGCTATCAGCGGACAGCACATTACCTCTATTTATCCCCATCGAAACCCTTGCAGGAAAAATAGAAGAAGTATTGACCCACCCAGGAACCATCGCCATCAGCCAAGCTTTGGCCGAACGCTGTTTCGGTACCACCGACTGCCTCGGCAAGCTGCTGGATATCCCCCAATCCCAAAGTGCCTACCGTATCGCCGCCGTCTTCCGCCTGCCACCGCAAAGCATGTTGCAGGCAGACTTGCTCACGCATCTAAAAAGTCCCGAAGGAACCACCTGTTCGATACTTCTCAAAGAAGGAACAGACCTCAACGCCTTTCGCCAACGCTTCGATACAACCGAACTTCCTACTTTATTAGGCAAAGGGTATTATCGTACCCAGACTTTACAGGAATCCTATTTTACCACTACCACACAAGATAGCAACCAGTGTATCGAGCATCGGCAAAAGACCCTGTTAAGCGTCGGACTGTTATCTGCTTTATTAATCTTGTTCATCGGTTGCTTCAACTATATCAACCTCAGTTTTTCACGCATATTGAAGCAAATACGCACCTTGCACATTGAAAGCCTTTTAGGTGCAAGCCAGCGTCAAATCCGTAAGCAACTCTTTGCCGATACTTTCCTGATGGTGATTACAGCATTCCTGTTGTCCATTCTGTTGATGAGCGACCTGTTAGCAGTATTCAATGCAACCATATCCGCACATCTGTCGTTCTCCTATCTTTTCTCCGTTCAGGTGTTCCCTGTTATCCTGCTGTTTGTCATCATTCTATCCGTTGTTCCGGCAGAATACATGGGCCGGAAGATACAGACCTTGTCCGAAAGCCGTTACCGCAGCTTCTTTACAGGTCGTAAGAAACAGCGCATTGTAGCAGCACTGGTCACTTTACAATTCATGATTTCTATCGGACTGCTAAGTGCTTTTATGATAATCCGTAGCCAAATGGACCTGATAGAGCAGGAGGGAAGCCGCTACAAAGGAATCGTTGAGTTTGGAATCGGCGACTCCCGGCAATCCCCTTTACCTACTTGGATAGAAGACATTAAATCCATCCCCGGAGTAAAATCTGTTGTACCGTCCAAATCAGGTCTTTATACCATGAGTATGGCCGTTCCCCGCCAAAATGGAGAGAAGAATGACCTTCTGATGCTTGAACTTTATGAAAACTGTCCGGACTTCCTGGATATATACGATTTCTACTTGCTGGATGCCAAACAAACATTCCATTTATTACTCCGTACCTCTGTGCCGGTCATCATCAACGAGTCCTTCATTCGCTATCTTGTGCCTGAAGGAGAAGACCCGGTGGGACAACCGATCTCTAAATACGTGCCCGAAAAGAGTGAGAAAGGTACTATTATCGGTGTCATGAAAGATTTCAAGAAATATTCGCTCACAAACAATGTGTTTCCACTGAGAATGATTCTGCACGAAACGCCACAAGATAACTATACCACATTGACCTTACGGTTTGACGAACAAGATCGCACAGCAGTTATCCATCATCTTCGCGGATTATGGGAGAAGAAATACCCCGGTACTCCATTCAATTATGAAGACCCTTATCAGGTACTGATCTCCAATAATCAGGAAGTCACCGACTTTTCCCGCATCCTGCTGATGTATGCATCAATCAGTTTATTCCTAACACTGTTCGGGCTATTCGGCATCACCCATTATGCTATCCAGCAACGTATACGCGAAATAGGAATTCGGAAGATTCACGGTGCATCATTCGGGCAAATATTATGGCTTGTCAATCGCCCGTTCCTGTACTACATAGGCATAGCGTTTATACTCATTGTACCCCTGGTCTGCTATCTGATGAATTATTGGCTGCAACAATTTGCTTACCATGTACACATTGGTATTCTTCATTTCCTGCTTCCTTTGTTCTTCACTGTCTGCATCACCCTGCTCACAGTATGCCTGAACAGTTATCGGGCAGCAAGAAATAATCCGGTAGATAGTATCAAATACGAATAACCGTATCCCGGTTAATCTCCAGAACCAGAGACTGAAAATCAATCATCGCATTAAATAAAGCGATATGTGAATAGGAGGAAATCTCATCTGACGGAATATCACATTCCGTCAGTACCCCCTGTTCCAACAGCAATGCACGTTTTGTGCCTTTCAATAAGGGAGTCCTTGGCGTATACCAGACTCCCTCTTTTTCTAACGCCACATTAGCAATGGAAGTATCTGTCAAAAGATTGTTTCTGACAATCAGCACATCATCCCGGTTATCGCGCAGGGCATACAATGCTTCCAATTCCTTCCGGTTCGTACTTTTGTAGCGATAATCAATCGTATCCGAACCTACCAACCGGAGTGAACGTACAGCCCTTATTGTATAAACGGAAAATGTCACTTCACATACTTCTCTGCCATAAACTACCCGGCATTTATAAAAACCACTTTCAGGGCAATCCTCTATATAATTCAGAATATCCAGTTGATCCACCATTCCGAAAACCGCCTGTCTCGTCTCATTCATCCTACGGTTGTGATGGGCAAGATTCTGCAACTTACCGTCACGTACTTGTATCGTTTCAATAAATCGGCACATATATTTTCTGTTTCATTTCTTCATATTCACTGTGTGCGTCACTCTTGAAAGTAATGCCACCACCGCTTTTAAAATACATTCCGTCCGCCTCTTGCTCTACAAAACGTATCATCACGGCACTATCCAGACTGTCTCCATCGAAATATCCGGTTATTCCCGCATAGAATCCCCGTTCATATCCCTCAGCTTCACGAATAATCTGCATCGTCTTCTTTTTGGGTGCTCCGGTAATAGAGCCGGCAGGCAACATACTGAAAAGAATATCACCTAACTGCCGTTTGTAATCTTCTGGAAGTTCACCGCATATCTCCGAACTGGTCTGCAATATCGGTCCCCGATTTGTCTGCAACACATCTATATAGCGATAACGCTCCACCCGGACATGAGATGCCACAATACTCAGATCATTCCTGATCAGATCCACAATCGTAGCATGTTCCGCCGCTTCTTTCCCGTCGTTCATCAAGGTTTGTACGGCATCGGGCAGGGTAGCGTCTATCGTACCTTTCATGGGATAAGAGCTGATAATCCCTTTCTTTATCCGAACAAAAATCTCCGGAGAGAAAACTACAAAACGATTCTTTACCCATACTTTATATAAAGCACGGGAGCTACAATATATATCCTTTAAAGTCAGATTGGTTTGTACCGGAGTCCGGCAAGTTAAATTCGTAAGAAAGCTGTTTCCGGCAAGAATATTCTTTTTCACATGTCTGAAAGCACGACTATATTCCCGGAAAGAAACAGGCTGTGAGATCCATTCTATCTGTTCCGGCAAACTCTCCGAAAGCAATTCATCCGTTAAACCGGCAACTGCTTCATTCGTAAATCCATTCAGGTTATATATCAACTCCTCCGGTGAGACCTCTGCCGTCTCTTCCACATAAACCTGTTCCTGCGAATAATCAATCAGAAAGACAAACGACTTTGAACAGCCTGCCAGCATATTCATGCGTGCGATTGCTTCCTGCTTACTATATAGTTTCATACATCTATTTTCGTTTAGCAGGAAGCAAAGGTAATAAAAAAACTATTTCCGTGCCGCCACTGCCAGCAATACTCCCAGCACAATGCCCAGCAATGCCGCAAACAATACGCGCATATCCGGCGGAAGCATGAAAGTAATGGTGTGTGCAGGATACCAGAAGAACGGGATTGTCTTCTTAAAAACGAAGTTCCATTGAACGTTCCAGTTCAGTCCGGTGATGATTTTCGTCATCGGGATAGGAGTGATAAGACTCTTAATAGAACCGCCGCACATCAGGATATGCGTATCTGTTATTTTATGGAAAGTCATGAATACCGGAGCAAAGATTGTGTTCATCGTTACCGATATGGCCAGCGCCACCAGCACCTTATCGAGAGACATCGCTTCACTTGTAAACGTTGCGGCAGCATTTGCCATTCCCATATACTCCATGAACTGCGGCACACCTTTTGAAAAGATAATCATAGCGGCATTGATACCCATACCAAGTATGCCCCATACCACCATGCGCGGAATAATACCAAAGCCTTTCCGGTTGTATACTCCCGCACTTATTCGTAATCCCAGCACTTCGCCCAACGAAGACAGAATGGCAAACTTCAGAAAGCTCATCACCATGCCGTGTTCAGCATTGAACGACTTATACCAGTCATAAACCGCGTCACTCAAAAAGAAGGGTAGAAAGACTACCACTACCAGAATAATAAACAGGAAATCTTGCTTTTTCATTGAAAAGACGTGTTTTTCATTAATAATGCGACAAACATACTAAAAAACTTTCAATATCAAAGCAAGATGATAACAAAATAAACAATATTGTAACTAATATGAATCCAAATATTAAAATTAGAGCTGAAATCCTGCGAAATCCGTCTTTGCCCAATCTTATTATATCAGAAAAAGGCGCTTCTTTTCAGAAACACCCCTCAACCCTGTTGTAAACTATCATTTTTTCTTCAAGAAACGTTTAGCCAAGTATTTTCGTATGGGTTCGTCATACCGCTTCAAACACAAATAGGCCAGTAATATATTCCATGCATAAACACATAAGGCAACCTGCCAGGTCTGCTCTAAAGTAAAGAGTTGATTTTTAATCAACCATGCATAGAACAGATACATGAACGGATAATGTATCACATAAATCGGATAAGAGATATCTCCCAGAAACTTACATATCTGAGTTGACTTTTTATCCGTAGTAGTTCCCGATGCTCCTATCCATACAAGGACTGGGAAAGCTACGATAATACAAAATGCTTCATAAAGGCCATTTGTGCAAATCGGCTCCGCACCTTCCAGATAGGGTACTGAGAACAAAGCAATCAATACAATGGTACATATCCAGAACGCGCCTTTCACCTTCATAGGCTTGAAGTTACGCGACATAAGCATCCCCACAGAAAACGGGAACAACATTCTCAATAATCCGCCGCCAAAGTTGACACCGTCCAATGTCCAGCCCACACCTATATTCCCATAACCGGAAACATCGAAGACTGCGAATAGCGCCAATGTCACTCCCAACAATACAACGAGCACAGTCAGCGCCTTATTAGATAAGCGACGAATAAACAAGGCATATAGAATATTACCTATATACTCAAAGAACAACGACCAGCAAGGCCCGTTCAACGGAAACATCTCACCGTTGCCACGCACTTCATAACCTACGCCCGGCATTGCGGGAATAAAGAATATCGTGCAAAGCAGAGACAGCATTATCATGGAGATGCCGATATGTGTTCCATCCCATTGCACGGAACCCTGAATACAAAATGTAATAGCCCCCAAGACAGCCCCCATTATCACCATAGGATGAAGACGTATCAAACGACGCCTAAAGAAATCTTTCATTGTAAGACTCTTATCCCAGCGGTCATCATAGGCATAGCCAATAACGAAACCTGAAAGGATAAAGAAAAAATCTACGGCTAAATATCCATGATTGAACGTCGTAATCATGGTATCGCTTGCAAAAGCATAGCCTTCGAATATATGATACCATATTACCATAAGAGCCGCTACACCACGAAGTCCGTCCAGAAGATCGTAATGCACCTTGGTATCCGAAAAAGCTGCTGAGGGGGTATTAGACATTTGTTTCTTAGTATTAAGTTAATATTTTCAGATGGCAAACTTACATAATTTTATCAATTCCCTAAAAAAAAGAGACTGCCTTTTGAAGACAGTCTCTTTTCATTTTATCTGATTTTAGGAAAATCCTTATTCAATCACTCCGAGTTCACGGAAACATTTCGTCAACTTCTCGACAGCATAGTCTACCTGCTCTTTGGTGTGAGTAGCCATCAATGCTACGCGTACCAGCGTATCTTGCGGTGCACAAGCGGGCGGAATAACCGGATTGATGAAGATGCCTTCGTCAAACGCCATCTTAGTTACGATAAATGTTTTTTCCGCATCACGCACATACAATGGAATGATAGGAGATTCAGTTTCACCGATTTCGAAACCGGCATCACGGAATTTCTTCAATGCATAGTTGGTGATGTCCCACAAACGTTGCTGACGCTCCGGTTCGTTCATAATGATGTGAAGAGCTTCACGGGCAGCAGCAGTAGCAGCAGGCGTGTTACTTGCCTGGAATATATAAGAACGGGCATTGTGGCGCAACCAGTTGATTACCGAAGCATCTCCGGCAACAAATCCACCGATAGAAGCCAGTGACTTGCTGAACGTACCCATAATCAGGTCGATATCATCCGTCACACCGAAATGATCGCAAACACCACGTCCCTGTTTTCCGAATACACCCAATCCGTGTGCTTCGTCCACCATGATGCTGGCATTGTATTTCTTCTTCAAACGTACGATTTCGGGGAGATTGGCAAGGTCGCCTTCCATAGAGAAAACACTATCCACCACGATCAGTTTGATAGCATCCGGCTCGCATTTCTGGAGTTCTTTTTCCAGATCGGCCATATCGTTATGTTTATACTTTAATTGAGTAGAAAAGGAGAGGCGGCGACCATCTACGATGGAAGCGTGCACGCGGTCGTCACAGATAATGTAATCGTTACGTCCCGTCAATTGCGGAATAACACCCTCATTTACAGTAAATCCGGTGGAAAAACAGAGTGCATCGTCTTTTCCGACAAACTCAGCCAGTTCTTTTTCCAACTCTACGTGTATATCAAGAGTTCCATTTAATAAACGGGAACCTGCACAACCTGTACCGTATTTATCTGTGGCAGCTTTTGCGGCTTCTATTATTCTTTTATCGTAAGTCAGTCCCGTATAAGCATTCGAACCGAACATCAGGACTTTTTTACCATCCATCAACACCTCAGTATCCTGATGGCTGTCAATTGTGCGGAAATAGGGGTATACGCCCATTGCCATATATTGCTGTGGCAGGTCGTATTTCGCCAATTTGTCTTGTAGTAATCCCATGAAATGTTTATTATATAATATGAAATATTTAACTCTTAGTTACAAGCCTTTTGAAAACAGGGGGCAAAGATAGCAAAATATGTGCTTATCTGTTCTTTTTTTACTAAAAAATATATTTGCCCATGGATTAAAGCCCACTCTATGGTTAAAAATTCAAGTATTTGTATTACTTTTGCCATTTATAAAATTGCATAGTGAAACAACCCTTGCATGGACGAAGAAAAAAAGAAAATATCATTCATTATAAATCCGAAATCCGGCACGCAGAGTAAAGAGCAAATCCTCCATTTGCTCGATGAAAAGCTGGATAAGACAAAGTATGCCCAAGAGGTAATCTATACCGAATATGCCGGACATGCTGTTGAAATTGCTGCACAAAAAGCAAAGGAAAATGTGCATGCTGTAGTGGCTATTGGCGGTGACGGTACGATCAACGAAATAGCCCGCTCGCTGGTGCATACAAAAACTGCATTGGGCATCATTCCGTGTGGTTCGGGAAACGGACTTGCACGCCACCTGCAAATTTCGATGGAGCCTAAAAAGGCGATAGAAATCATCAACGAAGGAATTATAGACGTCATTGATTACGGAAAAATCAATGAAGTACCTTTCTTCTGTACCTGCGGTGTGGGTTTCGATGCTTTTGTCAGCCTGAAGTTTGCAAAGGCGGGCAGGAGAGGACCTCTTACCTATTTAGAAAAGACTCTACTGGAGAGCCTGAAGTATCAACCCGAAACTTACGAACTGGAAACGGAAGACGGTACCTTAAAGTATAAGGCTTTCCTGATAGCCTGCGGCAACGCTTCGCAATACGGAAACAATGCGTATATAGCTCCACAGGCCATGCTGACGGACGGATTACTGGACGTGACCATCCTTGAGCCTTTCACGGTGCTGGATGTGCCCTCCCTGTCTTTCCAACTATTTAATAAAACTATAGATCAAAATAGCCGCATCAAAACTTTCCGCTGCCAGACACTGCGCATCCACCGTACAAAACCGGGGGTAGTGCACTTTGACGGGGATCCCATGATGATGGGGGAAAACATTGACGTGAAAGTAATCAAAGAAGGATTGCAGGTAATCATCCCCCGGTATGCCGAAAAAGACTCTTCGAATGTATTGCAACGGGCACAGGATTATATAAATGGCCTGAAGCAGATCAATGAGGAGATTGTGCATAAGAACAAGATGATATTGGATAAGAGCAAAGAGCAGATTAAGAAGTTAACGAAAATCTGAGTTTTTTATAAAATAAATCTGTATTTTTGCGCGTCATTAGCAATTAAGCGTGTGCCCGACAGCGCAGCCAAATTGTAAATTGTAAATTGTAAATTGTAAATATAAAGATGTTTAGATCACACACCTGCGGAGAACTTCGTATCTCCGATGTCAATAAGCAAGTAACGCTGGCAGGTTGGGTGCAGCGCAGCCGCAAAATGGGAGGCATGACATTCATTGACCTCCGCGACCGTTACGGTATCACCCAGTTAGTTTTCAACGAAGAGGTAGACGCCGCACTTTGCGAGAACGCCAACCGCCTGGGACGCGAATTCGTCATTCAGATTACAGGAACGGTGAACGAACGCTTCAGCAAGAATGCTAATATCCCGACCGGAGATATTGAAATCATCGTATCGGAACTGAATGTGCTGAATGCAGCCCTGACACCTCCGTTCACCATCGAAGATAATACGGATGGTGGCGACGATATCCGCATGAAATACCGTTATCTGGATTTGCGCCGTCCGTCGGTACGCAGAAATCTGGAACTCCGCCATAGAATGACCATTGAGGTACGCCGCTACCTGGACAGCCAGGGTTTCATCGAAGTGGAAACTCCTGTACTGGTAGGCTCTACTCCGGAAGGTGCACGTGACTTCGTGGTACCCTCACGCATGAATCCGGGACAGTTCTACGCTTTGCCGCAAAGCCCGCAGACCTTGAAGCAATTGCTGATGGTATCCGGTTTCGACCGTTACTTTCAGATTGCCAAGTGCTTCCGTGACGAGGACCTTCGTGCCGACCGTCAGCCGGAATTTACTCAGATAGACTGTGAAATGTCTTTCGTGGAACAGGACGACATCATCAACCTGTTTGAAGGTATGACGAAATATCTGTTCAAAGAAATCCGCGGTGTGGAATTGGAAGGTCAGTTCCAGCGTATGGCATGGGCGGATGCCATGAAATATTATGGTAGCGACAAACCCGACTTGCGTTTCGGCATGAAGTTCGTAGAGCTGATGGATATACTGAAAGGTCATGGCTTCTCTGTATTTGATAGCGCCGAATACATCGGTGGTATCTGTGCCGAAGGTGCTGCACACTACACCCGCAAACAGCTGGATGCACTGACGGAATTTGTGAAGAGACCGCAGATTGGTGCAAAAGGTATGGTTTACGCCCGTATAGAAGAAGACGGAAGTGTAAAATCGAGCGTTGACAAATTCTATACACAGGAAGTACTGCAACAGGTGAAAGAAGCTTTCGGTGCCAAACCGGGTGACTTAATTCTGATTTTGAGCGGTGACGACACCATGAAGACGCGCAAGCAGCTTTGCGAGCTTCGCTTGGAAATGGGTAGCCAACTGGGATTGCGTGATAAGAATACATTCGCATGCCTGTGGGTTGTAGACTTCCCGATGTTTGAATGGAGCGAGCAAGAAAACCGCTTGATGGCTATGCACCATCCGTTCACCCATCCGAAGGATGAAGATATAGCCTTACTGGACACTGATCCGGCAGCAGTACGTGCCGATGCTTATGATATGGTAATCAACGGTGTGGAAGTTGGTGGCGGTTCAATCCGTATCCACGATCCGAAGTTGCAGGCAAAGATGTTCGAAATCTTGGGATTCACTCCCGAAAAAGCAGAAGAACAATTCGGATTCCTGATGAATGCATTCAAATACGGTGCACCTCCTCATGGTGGTCTGGCATACGGGCTTGATCGTTGGGTATCTCTCTTTGCCGGATTGGACAGTATTCGTGACTGCATCGCATTCCCGAAGAATAACAGTGGACGTGACGTGATGCTGGATGCTCCTGCGGCACTTGATCCATCTCAGTTGGACGAGCTGAATCTGATCGTAGATATCAAAGAATAAGAGTAGGTTAGTTTGTTGTGAGAGAGTCGAGACGCATCTTCCGTTTTGCGGTAATCGGTACGCTGAATGCCCTGATTATAGCAGCAGTCATCTGGCTGATGATGGACGAACTGGACATCGACTATATGCTCTCTAACATAACTGCTTACGTCATTGCACAGACTCATAATTTTATCTGGTGCAAGCACTGGATATTTCCTTTGGATGATAAAGAAAAGAAGAGCAACACCTGGAGGCAGGTGTTGCTCTTTTCTATCGCTTTCGGAATGGCGTACCTGGCGCAATTCCTATTTCTGGTAGTGTTGGTCGAGGCACTGAATTGTGATGAATACTTGGCTCAGTTCCTGGGACTATTTATCTACGGAGGCGTGAATTTTATAATGAACAGGAGAATCACGTTCCGTTAACGTTTTATCAAACTGCGCTTTTACCAAATTGCATTTTAATCGAGGAAGCGTTTCGTCAATCCACCGTATTCGTCGATACGGCGATCGCGTAGGAAAGGCCACCAACGGCGTACATTTTCCGAACGATCCATATCTATTTCCACTACTATATTTTCCGGACGGTCGTTTCCGGCTTGTGCAAGGAATTCTCCTTGCGGACCTGCTACAAAACTATTTCCCCAGAATTGGATGCCATTCGTCTGCATGGATGGATCGGGTTCGTGACCGACACGGTTAACGGAGATAACGGGAAGTCCGTTGGCTACGGCATGGGCACGCTGGGAGATAATCCAGGCGTTGAGCTGACGTGCCTTTTCATCATCGGCGTCACTGCTTTCCCAGCCAATGGCGGTGGGGTAGATTAATAATTCGGCACCTTTCAATGCCATCAGACGGGCAGCTTCAGGATACCACTGATCCCAGCAAACAAGTACACCCAACTTTCCGAGAGAGGTTTGGATAGGTTCGAAACCTATATCTCCAGGGGTGAAGTAGAACTTTTCATAATAGGCCGGATCGTCGGGGATATGCATCTTGCGATATTTTCCGGCAATGCTTCCGTCACGGTCAAAAACAACGGCGGTATTATGATAGAGTCCCGGGGCACGTTTCTCAAATAGGGAGGTTACCAATACGATCTTATTGGCAGCGGCCAGTTCGGAATAAAATCCGGTGGAAGGGCCGGGAATGGTTTCCGCCAGATCAAACAGTTGCGTGTTTTCAGTCTGACAGAAATACAGAGAGTTGTGCAGTTCTTGTAATACAACCAGTTGCGCACCATGTGCAGCACAGGCTTCTATGCTTTTAGCCAGGTTCATCAGGTTCGTACGAAGATCTGCTGTATTGGCTTGCTGAATAATTCCGACTTTTATTTTTCTCATATCTTTCTAATTTTATTTCAATACACCGGCAGGGTACTGCATCGTAACACAATGGAGTGATCCATGCTGCTTGATCAGTGCCCGGCAATCAATGCCTACAATCTCATATTCCGGGAACGCTTCCTGCAAGACTTCTTTAGCACGTTGGTCATTCTCCGGCTGACGATAAGTAGGATAAAGCACTGCATCATTCATTATCAAGAAATTGGCATACGTTGCGGGGAGGCGTTCGCCCTCTTCCTCAATTTTGTCTACCATAGGCAATGCCAACAGACGATAGGGGTTTCCATTCAAAGTACGGAAGGTTTTCAGTTGCTCTTCCATTTGATGTAGAGCTTCGTAATGTTCATCCTGCGTATCGGTGCATTGCACATAGGCAATAGTATCCGGTGAGCAAAGACGAGCGAGCGTATCGACATGACTATCCGTATCATCTCCTGCCAAATACCCATGATCGAGCCAAAGTACCTGTTTCAGATGAAATACAGAACAGAGATAGTCTTCGATTTCATCGCGGCTCATCTGTCCGTTACGATTGGGAGAAAGCAAACACTCGGACGTGGTGAGCAATGTTCCCAAACCGTCGCTCTCAATGGAACCACCTTCCAAGACAAACCCCAGACGATTAACATACCGCCCATTCAGGAAACCAGCCTCCACAGCCTGATGGGTAATCAGATTGTCTTTATCCGAAGCGAATTTCAGCCCCCAGCCATTGAACATGAAATCAAGAAGCGAAGCACCTTCTGAATCCAACATGGTAATTGCACCATGATCACGCGCCCAAGTATCATTCGTTTCACACTCCATGAAACGGACATTCTGCATATTGACGGTAGCTGAAATCTGCTTTTTAACCTCCTCCGGTTCAGGAGTTACAATCAGAAGCAATTCCCGTTGGGCTATTTCGCGTGCGATAGCGGCAAAACAGGCTTGTACCTCCGTAAGCATATGCGCCCAGTCAGTTCCGGCATGGGGCCAAGTCAGCTGTATTCCGCTTTGCGGCGCCCATTCGGCAGGTAAAACAGCATTGAATGTATCACTCATATTTATCATTCTTTCTTTTCTTCTTTCGGCTTGCGGTCAAAGAACGGATTCTTGGTCGAAGCACTGACCGGAATAGCATACACGGATCTGCATCCCGGCAACCACTCCAATTGCTGTGCAGCAAGTCCGGCAGAGAACATCACACGGGTATCCACACGCAAATCGGCTGCCGTGGCACAAGCCGAACCGATAGCTATACCTACATCGACCGAATTCACGGCACAAGGCACACCTTCAGGGCGTCCCGCACAAGTGGGGTAACCACAATGGCCGCAATTCAATCCTTGCACCTGCTCGCGCGTACCTATTATAATTACACATTCAGCCTGCAAAATGTTGGCGGCATCCCGCAAAAAGAACTTCATTCCGTGTTCTTCCACCATAGCAACCATCTTGTCCGACAATACTTTTAAATCGTCTCCGGTGACCATGGCTATTTCAATTATATCTACACCTTTTCCTTTCGGAGCGGTACGGGCAGCAGTCATCATCTGCCTTGCTACGTCCAACACATGTTCGTGGCGGCTTGCACGTTCGTTCTGTATCATAATTCTCACTTTTATTAAAAACTGATAGCAAAGATAATGCAAATTGAGTGCAGAACTTTCATGCTTGCATGAAAATGTTATGCAAAAATGCAGCTTATCTTATTTAAAGATACTGATTTCAGCCAAAAATCCGCCGTTTTTTCAGAATTCCTTTCTATATTTGCTTTCAAATGGGAACCAAGACTATACTTCAGATAGACAACGCATGTATCGCTTTCGGAGCAGATACACTTTTTTCCGGTTTTTGCTTACAACTGCACGAAGGGGAAATCGCCTGCATTTCTGGACAATCGGGGCGAGGAAAAACCTCCTTGCTGAATGCTATTTTAGGATTTGTACCCCTCAAAGCAGGAAGCATCACCGTTAACGGCATTTTACTGGAAAAAGGAACTATCGACCAAATTCGCAGGCAAGTGGCATGGATACCGCAAGAACTGGCGCTTCCATCGGAATGGGTGAAGGAAATGGTGCAACTCCCTTTCAATCTGAAAGCAAATCGGAATACTCCCTTTTCACTGGACAAACTATTTGCCTGTTTCGATGAATTGGGGCTGGAAGAGGAATTGTACGATAAACGTGTGAATGAGATCTCCGGAGGACAGCGGCAACGTATCATGATTGCCGTAGCCACCCTGATGCAAAAGCCGCTGCTGATTGTGGATGAACCGACTTCCGCACTGGATTCGGACTCTACGGATAGAGTACTTGCTTTCTTCCGGAAACGAATGAGGGAGGGAAGTGCCATCCTTGCCGTCTCTCACGACCAGGGATTTGCACAAGGATGCAACCAGATGATAACACTATAACTAAGAAATTAATAAAGTGGGAACTATCGACATATCATATACCAGTTTAGCCATCGGATTACTACTGTTGCTTATTCCGCTGTTCTACTTGTGGAAGTTCAAGACAGGGCTATTGTGGGTTACCGTGATTGGTATCGCACGGATGATTGTACAACTTTTCTTTATCGGTATCTACCTGAAATACTTGTTTCTTTGGAATAACCCGTGGATCAACTTTCTGTGGGTGATTATTATGATATTCGTCGCCGCACAAACCGCCCTGGCACGCACCCAACTGAAACGGAAAATACTGTTCATTCCTATCTCCATCGGTTTTTTATGCAGTGTTGTCTGCATCGGCATGTACTTCATTGCCATCGTATTACGGCTGGAAAATGTGTTCAGTGCCCAGTATTTCATTCCGATATTCGGTATCCTGATGGGAAATATGTTATCCAGCAATGTCGTTGCACTGAATGCCTATTACAGCGGATTGAAACGGGAACAGCAATTGTATCGCTATCTGCTTGGCAATGGTGCCACAAGGGCAGAAGCACAGGCGCCTTTTATCAAACAGGCTATCATAAAGTCCTTTAGTCCGTTAATTGCCAATATTGCCGTTATGGGCCTAGTGGCACTGCCCGGCACAATGATCGGACAAATCCTGGGAGGTAGTAGCCCGAATGTCGCCATTAAATATCAGATGATGATTATGGTGATAACCTTCACGGCATCCATGCTTTCGCTAATGATTACCATCTCGTTGGCATCACGTAAGTCGTTCGATTCCAACGGAAAACTATTGCAGGTAATGGTAGAGAAAAAGGAAAAGAAGAAAAGCCGTTAGTGCTCTACTTTTTCAGGAGTATAACGCAACTGTACATACTGTACGCCGGGTTTTATATAAGCACTGTCCATCAACACTTTCCTTACCCTGAACGTCTCAAGACGGCGATTTATATAACTTTTTATATATCCTTTCTGTGGTTTCACATACGAAAGTACTTCTATACGCCCTGCCAAATGGATATTGACTTTGGCTTTCACCGTACGTACCGCACCCGGTCTCTTTGACGGTTGTCCGGGCATTTCCTTATGTTTATCTATCCAAAAGATAGCTGTAGCCTTCGGAGTAGTATCCACAAATTCCTCTTGTGCATCCTCTTCACCGCCATCCTGGGCTTTGGGTGAGGATTGGCACGAGAAAAGAATGCATAATAAAGTGAAAAACGAGAAAAGTAATGCTTTCATGGTATAGAGTTTTACAATTATCTGAACAAATATATAAAAAAAGAGTAAAACAAACAGTTATTCAGTGCATTTTTACTATATTTGCACCGAAATTTTCTATTCACATAATGAGAATTAAGGAGATAGTAAGCGCCCTTGAACGGTTCGCGCCTCTGCCATTGCAAGACGGATTTGATAATGCCGGCCTGCAAATCGGATTGACAGAAGCGGAAGCAACAGGGGCTTTGTTGTGTCTTGACGTTACTGAAGCCGTGCTGGACGAGGCGATTGCGTTAGGGTACAATCTTGTCATATCCCATCATCCACTGATATTCAAAGGGTATAAATCCATCACGGGCAGGGACTATGTAGAGCGTTGTATCATGAAAGCAATCAAGAATGATATCGTGATCTACTCAGCACATACCAACCTGGATAATGCTCCGGGAGGGGTGAACTTCAAGATTGCCGAGAAAATAGGATTGAGTAATGTACGCGTGCTGGAAGCCAAAGAGAATGCCTTGGTAAAATTGGTGACTTTTGTACCCACAGCACAGGCGGAAGATGTACGCAAGGCCTTGTTTGCAGCCGGATGCGGTTGCATAGGAAACTACGACGCATGCAGCTACAATGTAGAAGGAGAGGGAACTTTCCGCGCCCAAGAGGGTAGCCACCCGTTCTGTGGAAGCATCGGAGAATTGCATACGGAAAAGGAAGTGCGGATAGAAACCGTATTGCCTGCCTACAAGAAATCGGAAGTTATCAAAGCTCTACTGAGTGCCCATCCGTATGAGGAACCTGCATTCGACTTATATCCTTTGCAGAATAGCTGGACACAGGCTGGGGCAGGAGTTATCGGCGAATTGGATACACCGGAAACGGAGTTGGAGTTCCTGAAACGCGTCAAGAAAATCTTTGAAGTGGGCTGCCTGAAGCATAATAAACTGACCGGGCGTGAAATACAGACCGTGGCACTGTGTGGAGGAGCCGGAGCATTCCTGATGCCGCTTGCCATACGCAACGGTGCAGACGTGTTCATCACTGGGGAAATCAAGTATCACGATTACTTCGGACACGATACGGACATTCTGCTGGCAGAGATAGGACATTACGAAAGCGAGCAATATACAAAAGAAATATTCTATACAATAATCCGGGAGTTGTTTCCTAACCTTGCGCTGCAACAGTGCAAAGTGAATACCAACCCCATAAAATATTTATAAGTAAAATGGCTAAAGAAGCAAAAAAAGATCCTCAGGAATTGACCGTGGAACAGAAGTTGAAAGCCCTGTTCCAGTTGCAGACTATGTTGTCTAAGATTGATGAAATCAAGACTTTAAGAGGTGAACTTCCGCTGGAAGTACAGGACTTGGAAGATGAAATCGCCGGTCTGAGCACTCGTATCGACAGAATTAAGGCAGAAATAGCCGAACTAAAATCCGCTATCGCTACCAAGAAAGTGGAGATTGAAACTTCAAAAGCTTCTATCGCAAAATACAAAGAACAACAGGAGAATGTACGCAACAACCGTGAGTACGACTTCTTGAGCAAAGAAATCGAATTCCAGACTCTGGAAATGGAGCTTTGCGATAAACGAATCAAAGAGTTTGCTGCACAGGAACAAGAGAAATCTGCTGAAGCTACAAAGAGCACAGAAGCCTTGGAAGAAAGACAGAAAGACTTGGACGTCAAGAAGAACGAACTGGACGAAATCATCTCTGAAACCAAGCAGGAAGAAGAAAAGCTGAGAGACAAAGCCAAAGAGCTTGAAACCAAGATTGAACCGCGCTTGCTTCAGTCTTTCAAGCGTATCCGTAAGAACTCTCGCAATGGATTGGGTATCGTATATGTACAGCGTGATGCTTGTGGTGGTTGCTTTAACAAAATCCCGCCCCAGAGACAACTGGATATCCGTTCTCGTAAGAAAATCATCGTTTGCGAATATTGCGGACGTATCATGATTGACCCGGAATTGGCAGGTGTAACCCTTGAACACAAGGAAGAGGTAAAGGAAAAACCAACGAGAAGAAGGAAGACTGCGGAATAATATTCGGCAGCGTATATATAGGAAAAGACGCCCCTGCAAGCAACATCCAATTGCTTGCAGGGGCGATTTCTTTATATGATAATTATCTGCCATTTTATTATCAGCTATTACTAAATTATTTTTCTCCTATTGGGAAAAAGTATTTTTCCGGTAGGAGAAATAAAGTACACAGTCGTTTCCTCTCATGAAAATTCTGTTTACCCCAAATGGTAACTTTGTTACCCCCGCGCAGTAACTCCATTTACATGCCGAAGTAAAGGTCGTTACATACCGAAGTAAAAACCGTTACAATAGGCGGTAAAGGTCGTTACATCCTGAAGTAAATGCTTTTACATTCTGCGGTAAATGATCGGTAAATACAATCTATTGATTATCAAAAAGCTAACGAAAGTCTATCAGTAATCTTTAATTTCATTTCTAAACAAATGAAGCCCCAGGTTGTTATGAACCCTGTATCACAAAAAACAACCTAAACCTATGAAGATTAAAGCTTGGAGCAGCATGCTGCTCTTATCGTGCCTATGTTCTGCCATCACGGCACAGAATGGCAACCGTTATCTGGAAAAACCGTTGCCCCGAAACTGGGGGAATACGGTGGTTCCGAACTCTAAAACGGTCTCTACTACCACAGGAATCGCTAATTCTACCACGGCATCTGCAGATGATAACATATTCAGCGGACAGATATTACCGGTAGACGACCAGTGGTGGAAAGCATTCAATGACCCGGTACTGGACTCGCTTATCAGCGTAGCATCCGGTGAAAACTATTCCGTACTTGCCGCTATAGACCGCATGGAACAGGCGCGTGCCAGCCTGCGGATGGAGCGCAGTAATTTTTTCCCTTCTATTACTTTAAATGGCGGATGGCTCCGCCAGCAAAGTAGTGGTAACACCACCGAATTACCCCAATCCATCACACATTATTATGATGCGTCACTCAACGCTAGTTGGGAACTGGATATATTCGGAAGCATCCGGCAACGGGTAAAGGCGCAACGGGAAACATTCCAAGCCAGCCGTGAAGAGTATATCTCCGTACAGGTATCCCTCTGTGCACAAGTCGCTTCTGCCTATATCAACCTTCGGGAACTGCAACAGGAATTGCAGGTAGTGATGCACAACTGCCGGACTCAGGAGGAAGTACTCAATATAACCGAAGTACGCTACAACACGGGACTTGTATCGAAACTGGATGTATCACAGGCTAAATCAGTGTATTTCAGCACAAAAGCATCTGTTCCGCAACTGGAATCCGGAATCAGCCAATACATCAACTCGCTGGCTATTCTGCTGGGAACTTATCCGCAGGAAATACGCCCCACATTGGAAAGAATAGGGAAATTGCCCGACTACATGGAACCTGTTGGAGTAGGATTACCCGCCGATTTATTGCTCCGTCGTCCCGATGTGCGCCAAGCCGAAAGACTGGTTAATGCACAAGCCGCACTATTGGGAGCCAGCAAAAGCGACTGGCTGCCACAAGTATTCCTGAAAGGATCTGTAGGATATGCCGCTCGTGATCTGAAAGACCTGACCCGACGGAAAAGCATGACATTTGAAATTGCCCCAACCCTCAGTTGGACACTCTTCAACGGAACAAAACTGGTGAATGCCACCAAACAGGCACGTGCACAACTGGACGAAGCAGTGCATAACTTCAACGAAACCGTGCTCACCGCTGTGCAGGAAACGGATAATGCAATGAATAATTACCGGAATTCCATCAAGCAGATTGTCGCCCTCCGGGAAGTACGAAATCAGGGACAAGAGACACTGAAACTCTCCCTGGAGCTTTATAAACAGGGACTTAGCCCTTTCCAGAATGTACTGGATGCACTCCGTTCGCTACTGACGTACGAAAACCAGTTGACGCAGGCGGAGGGTAGCTCACTGCTATATCTGGTGTCATTGTACCAGGCACTGGGAGGAGGATATACAGAGAACTGAGTAATAATTCCTAAACCATAACCATATATGAAAAATGAAATGTACATCATCCTCACGCTGATTCCGTTGCTGGCGGGATGTGGGGACAAAAAAGAAGCAGCGCGTGGAACGATGCCCGTTCCGGAGATAAGCGTAGCCAGCCCGGTGGTGAAAGACATCACACTGACTAAAGAGTATCCGGGCTATCTGAGTTCGGAAAAGACCGTCGACCTGGTGGCACGGGTGAACGGAACCCTGCAAACCATCGCCTATGCTCCGGGAAGCAGAGTTCGGAAAGGGCAGGTGCTGTTCGTCATCGAACCCACTATTTACCAGGACAATGTAGAACAGGCGGAAGCGGAACTAAACACTGCCCGAGCCAATCTGGAATATGCCCGGAACAACTATGCCCGTATGCTGGAAGCTGTGAAAAGCGATGCCGTAAGCCAGATACAGGTGTTACAGTCGAAATCGAATGTTGCCACTTCACAAGCGGCAGTCAGCAACGCCGAAGCTGCACTGAATACGGCACGCACAAATCTGGGCTACTGCACAGTCCGGGCGCCGTTTGATGGGACTGTCAGCCGGAATCAAGTAGATGTGGGCAGTTATGTAGGGGGAAGTCTGCAACCTGTCACCCTTGCCACGATCTATAAAGATGACCTGCTATACACATACTTCAATATCACTGATAACCAGTGGCTTGCCATGCTGATGCAACAAGGAACCGCACAACAGAAAGATACACTGCCCCGGCAAATCACTGTTAACCTGGGGGAAGACGGTATACAACCATATCCTGCCACACTCGATTACTTCGCACCAAATGTAGACCTGAGCACCGGAACTCTGAATCTGCGTGCCCGCCTGGACAACCCGAAAGGTTTACTGAAAAGCGGACTTTATGTCAGCATCACCTTGCCATACGGCAAAGAATCGCAAGCAATACTGATACCGGACGCGTCCATCGGTACCGATCAATTGGGAAAATATGTGTATGTAGTGAACGATTCCGATAGGGTGCGCTATCGCCACATCGAGGTGGGACAATTGATAGACGACAGTCTGCGGCAAATAACCGGCGGACTCTCGCCACAGGAACGCTACGTCACCCGGGCACTGATGAAAGTGCGGGAAGGAATGAAAGTGAAGCCCATCAACAAATGACCAATCGTAAATAACTAAATACTAAGCTCATGTTCTCAAAATTCTTCATAAACCGTCCTATCTTTGCTACCGTGCTTGCGCTGCTGATCGTGGTGGCGGGACTGGTCACACTGGGCATACTCCCCATTGCGCAGTATCCGGACATTACGCCGCCTACCGTTCAGGTCAGCGCCGTCTATCCGGGTGCCAACGCGCAGACAGTAGCCCAAACCGTGGGTATACCCATCGAGCAGCAAGTAAACGGAGTGGAAGGCATGCTTTATATGTCCTCCAATTCCTCCTCATCGGGTGCCTATTCACTCACCATTACTTTTGCCGTCGGAACAGATATCGACATGGCAACCGTACAAGTCCAAAACCGTGTCAGCGTAGCACAGGCTTCATTGCCAACCCCGGTAGTGGTACAGGGAGTAACCGTTCAAAAGCAGTCGTCGAACATTGTGATGTTCCTCACCATGACTTCCGAAAACAAGGAATATGACGGACTATACCTCAGCAACTACGCCACCCTGAACCTTACCGACCAGTTGACACGCGTGCCGGGCGTAGGCGCTGTCAATGTGATGGGAGCGGGAGACTACTCCATGCGTATCTGGCTGGACCCGGCAGCACTGCGTATCCGTAATCTTTCGGCAGCCGATGTTTACCAGGCCATTCAATCACAAAATGTAGAAGTCAGTGCCGGAGCTGTGGGACAACCTCTGCCGGGAAATCCAACTCCGGGTAACACCAACATTAGCAATGTCTCTTCCGGCAGCAATGCCCCTGCCTATCAATACAGTCTGACAGTGAAAGGGCGACTTTCGTCTCCCGAAGAGTTCGGCAATATCATCTTGCGAACAGAAGCGGGCGGGAGAGTGCTTCGCCTCCGTGATGTGGCTCACATCGACCTTGGCTCCGCATCCTATAGTGTCGTATCCCGACTGAACGGGCAACCTACCGCCGCCATTGCCATCTATCAACAACCGGGTTCCAATTCGCTGGATGTATCCAAAGGTGTGAAAGAGAAGATGCAGGAACTGTCAGAATCGTTCCCCAGCGGCATCCATTACAGTGTAACCCTGGATACGACGGACGTCATCCACGCTTCAGTAGACGAAGTGCTGGTAACTTTCTTGGAAACAACCCTGCTTGTGGTACTTGTCATCTTCCTTTTCCTACAGAATTGGCGGGCGGTTATCATTCCGTGTATCACCATTCCCGTATCACTTATCGGTACTCTGGCAGTGATGGCGCTCTTCGGATTCTCCATCAATACACTGACGCTGTTCGGACTGATACTTGCCGTGGCCATTGTGGTGGATGACGCCATTGTGGTAGTGGAAAACTCCACACGTTTGCTTGATACGGGGCAGTACAGTGCCCGGCAGGCGGTCATTCAGGCGATGGGAGAGATCACCGGTCCGATTGTGGGCGTAGTGCTGGTATTGCTTGCCGTATTTATTCCGACAATGCTCGTCAGCGGTATCTCCGGACAGCTTTATAAGCAGTTTGCACTGACTATTGCTGCCAGCACTGTGCTAAGCGGTTTCAACTCGCTGACACTGACTCCGGCATTGTGTGCCTTGATATTACAGCCTACAAAACCTGCACAGTCGCCACTTTTCCGGGGCTTCAACTTTGTGTACGACAAGACTCAAGGAATATATGATAAAACCGTGGGTTGGTTGCTCCGGCGTCCTGCTGCTGCACTGTTGTCTTATGCCGGGTTTACGGCACTCGCTGTGATCCTGTTTATGAAGTGGCCCAGTACCTTTATTCCCGAAGAAGATGACGGGTATTTCCTTGCTGTGGTGCAATTGCCGCCCGCTTCAAGTCTGGAACGTACAGAAGCTGTCGGACGTGAGATCAATGAAATCCTCAACAGCTATCCCGAAGTGAAAAATTATATCGGCATATCCGGCTTCTCTGTCATGGGAGGCGGGGAACAGAGTAATTCCGGCACCTATTTCGTTATCTTGAAAAACTGGAACGAGCGTAAAGGAAAGGAACATACGGCTCAGTCTGTAGTAAATCGTTTCAATGCACAGGCTTATGGAATTCAGGAAGCAGAAGTCTTTGCCATGGTGCCCCCTGCCATTCCCGGACTCGGTGCTACGGGCGGTCTACAGCTACAAGTGGAGGATCGTAACAACCTCGGTACCACAGAAATGCAACATGCCGTAGAGACGCTGATGGCAACTTATCACACCAAACCTGCATTGGCATCCGTCAGCAGTCAGTACCAGGCTAATGTACCCCAGTATTTCCTGAACATCGACCGGGATAAAGTACAATTGATGGGGATTCCGCTGAACAATGTCTTCACTTCTTTGGGTTACTACATGGGAGCTGCTTACGTGAACGATTTCGTTGAGTTCGGCCGTATTTATCAGGTAAAACTCGGTGCACGGGATCGCGCCCAACGGATCATTGACGATGTACTGAAGTTGAGTGTACAGAATGTATCGGGAGAGATGGTACCATTTTCAGCCTTTATGCGGGTGGAGGAACAGTTGGGAATGGACCAAATCAACCGTTACAACATGTATTCCACTGCCTCCGTCACTTGCAACGTAGCCCCGGGAAGCAGTTCCGGAGAGGCGATACAGCAAATGGAGGCACTCTTTAAGGAGCAACTGGGTGATGAATTTGGTTATGAATGGACGTCAGTAGCCTATCAGGAAACGCAGGCAGGCACAACGACAACCGTTGTGTTTGTAATGGCATTACTCGTTGCCTTCCTGGTACTTGCAGCACAGTACGAGAGTTGGACGAGCCCGGTAGCTGCGGTCATCGGGCTTCCGGTAGCATTGTTGGGAGCGATGATTGGCTGTCTCATTATGGGAACACCTGTCAGCATCTATACACAAATCGGTATTATCCTGCTTGTGGCACTGTCGGCAAAGAATGGTATTCTGATTGTAGAGTTCGCCCGCGATTTCCGTGCGCAAGGCAACTCCATTCGTGATGCGGCATTCCAGGCAGGGCATATCCGCTTGCGGCCTATCCTGATGACATCCCTGGCATTTGTATTCGGTGTGATGCCATTGCTGTTTGCTACGGGTGCAGGAGCGGAAAGCCGTATTGCACTGGGAGCTGCTGTAGTGTTCGGTATGGCACTGAATACATTGCTTGCCACAGTCTATATCCCTAATTTCTATGAGTTGATGCAGAAGATACAGGAAAAATTTAGATTCTAATCAGTCTCATTGAGAAGGGCTACACCCTTTGCCTCACATGGCTACACCATATCCCCCAAAGGGTGTAGCCATCCGGGGTAAAGGGTGTAGCCCTTTTTAGTGGATATTATAACGTCTGATAATCAGGAATATCCGGAAGAAAAGTATAACTGTTCCGTTCGTAATCCATCCGGCAGCAATAGTGTTGCATCCCATTACTCACCACAAGGTAATCTACTTTCAGCACCATATTGTAACGCGTAATCTGGTCGAACACCGCTTGCGTAATCTCTATGTCCGGCGCTTTATACTCCACAATCATCCGTGCCGTGAGGTCACGACGGTAAAGTACTGTATCACAACGTTTCTTCGTTCCGTTGAGTTGTACCTGTACCTCGTTCGCCATCAATGTCTGCGGATATCCTTTATGGTTCAGCAGAAAATGTACGAAATGCTGGCGTACCCATTCTTCGGGCGTCAGTGCTACATATCGGCGCCGTATCACGTCGAAAATAGCAGGTTTCCCTTCACGGTTCACGACTTTAGCATCAAATACAGGTAAGTTTAACGATAACATATTGATATGTGATAAGTGATTAACAAATTTCCGAATTCTACTTTTTTATTGTACTTTTGTGAGTTAAATAATCGCTCCCTGAAAGTATTTAGGGAACAAATTTAATGAAATCTTATGAAAACAAAGCAAGAAATCGTAGCTAACTGGCTGCCTCGTTACACAAAACGTAAGCTTGAGGACTTTGGAGAGTATATTCTGTTGACTAACTTCAACAAGTATGTGGATATTTTTGCGGAGAAGTTCAATGTGCCCGTTCTTGGTAAAGACGCTAATATGACGTCTGCTTCAGCAGAAGGCATAACCATCATCAACTTTGGCATGGGAAGCCCTAACGCTGCAATTATCATGGATTTACTAAGTGCTATACAGCCCAAAGCCTGCCTGTTCCTGGGCAAGTGCGGTGGCATCGATAAGAAAAACAGAATAGGGGATCTCATCCTTCCTATCGCCGCCATCCGTGGCGAGGGAACTTCCAATGACTACTTCCCGCCCGAAGTACCTGCGCTACCGGCATTTATGTTGCAACGTGCCGTTTCTTCATCCATCCGCGACCATGCCCGCGACTATTGGACAGGTACCGTATACACTACCAACCGCCGCATTTGGGAGCATGACGAGGAATTCAAGGAATATCTGAAGAAAACCCGTGCCATGGCCGTCGATATGGAAACAGCGACTCTCTTCAGTTGCGGTTTTGCCAACCACATCCCTACCGGAGCCATCTTACTGGTTTCTGACCAGCCGATGATTCCTGAAGGAGTAAAAACCGATAAAAGTGATAATCTGGTTACCCAGAACTACGTAACCGAGCACGTTGAAATCGGCATCGCATCCCTGCGTATGATTATCGACGAGAAGAAAACCGTAAAACATCTGAAATTCGACTGGTAAAAACGAATATGGCAAAACAGGAAATCACGTGTGATGACATCTTAAAGGAACTGAGAGCGAAACAATACCGTCCCGTCTATTATCTTATGGGCGAGGAACCCTATTACATCGACCTCATTGCCGACTATATAACCGACAATATTCTGACCGAAACGGAAAAGGAGTTCAACCTGACCGTTGTCTACGGGGCAGATGTGGATATAGCTACTGTTATTAATGCCGCCAAGCGTTATCCGATGATGTCCGAACATCAGGTGGTGGTGGTAAAGGAAGCGCAGAATATCCGTAATATGGAAGAGCTTTCTTATTACCTCCAAAAGCCGCTGCTTTCTACCATATTAGTAATATGCCATAAACATGGCGTACTGGATCGAAGAAAGAAGCTGGCTGCCGAAATCGAAAAGACTGGTGTCCTGTTTGAATCTAAAAAAGTGAAGGATGCGCAACTGCCTGCATTCATCACCTCTTATATGAAACGTAAAGGTATCGACGTGGAACCTAAAGCCACTGCCATGCTGGCTGATTTCGTTGGTGCCGACCTCAGTCGCCTCACGGGAGAACTGGAAAAACTGATCATTACACTTCCAAAAGGTCATACACGCGTTACCCCCGAACAGATAGAGAAGAACATTGGTATCAGTAAGGATTATAACAACTTCGAATTACGCAGTGCCCTCGTTGAAAAGGACGTCTTGAAAGCTAATAAGATAATAAAATATTTTGAAGAAAATCCGAAAACAAACCCAATTCAAATGACTTTATCTTTACTTTTTGGATTCTTTTCTAACTTGATGTTGGCCTATTATGCCCCTGAAAAATCGGAGCAAGGCATAGCCAACATGTTGGGACTACGCACACCCTGGCAGGCCAAAGACTATCTTGCAGCTATGCGCCGATATAATGGAGTAAAGACCATGCAAATTATCGGAGAAATACGATATGCGGATGCAAAATCTAAAGGAGTGGGAAATCCATCTTTAAGTGACGGGGATATTCTTCGCGAACTGGTCTTCAAGATCCTGCATTAACCTTTTTCGCCTCTCTTCATTAAACGAAAATTTTGACTTTTCCTTCAACCCCTTCCATCATTCCTAAACGTATTGTTCCTAAGCAATAGAGTGTGGAAGGGTATCTGACTGTTTTTATATAATATATTACCCGTTGGCGGAATTAGAGGCTGTTCAGCATCCTGTCAGAGCCGTATCAAAGAGGGTTCAAATCCCTATTTGCTCCATACCATCTCCGGGTAGAGGTACTTCTAACCGAATTTACTACGGAGTTGGTACGGACCAAGTACTGTCCAACCCCGGTCTTGGTCTCTATTAGGGCACAGGAAAGAAGCCATTAATTCCGCCAACAGCTAATATATTCTCCTATTCCGAGTAAAACAGACATATTTTTATAGGAAAACAATATACTTTTTCTGAGAAATAGGAAAATTATATTTAGAAAGTGGTCAGCAGATCAATGAAAATAGATCGTCTATTTCTTATTTTAAAGGAGATTGTACTTGTTTACTATATCAGCAATAATAAAGAAGAAAATACTATTTTCACTATCATTATGTCATTTCTCACTTAAAAAAAGGTTGTTTTTCTAGAATGAGAGAATTTTAGAACTAAAAAACAGGGCATAATATATTGTATTACAATTAAATACATTCAAAATAAGCTCCTGAGAATTAAAAAAATCTAGGTTCACGATCATTTGTACAGAAATAGAGCAAGGATTTGCAAATACGAAGACTTTAGAACATATCAATTGAACTCTCCTTATTTTAGTGTAACAAATTATTTCTGCAATATCAAATCTATCATTAAGAATAAATGCAATTAGAGAAGGAAATGGTTGTTATTTCAACTATGAAATATTAAAAATGTAATATATCTATATTCACAATTGGATATACAACAATTGTGTACATAACAAACGTAATGAGAATATAGAGTATACGATTGTAATAAGACCGTTTTTAATAAAGTAATGATAAAATAACAAAGGTAATAGGATAGGGGTTAACGAGGATTAAAAATATTATTAAATAACTAATAATCAGCATATATATAACAATTTATATAATCTAACAGTTTATAAATAGAGAAATCAATGTGGAAACAATTGTAATATGGAATATACCACAGATAAAATTTCAATCTACACACATAATAACCAGAAATATACATAGTTTTATTAAAGTAGAAATACAGGGTTAAAATCTAGGTAATATATATCATTACATTTGTATAAATAACATTTGAAATAACACGTACACAATTGTAATATACAAGAAGTCACATTTTTAATTTGCTTTTGTAACTTTCTTTTTTTACTTTTGTAATTCAAAAGAAAGTCAATACAATTGTAAACATCACCTATATCGCAACAGTTATGAGCATAAAAGATAGGTTCAAAATGATCATGGATCGGGAAAAATTAACCGCAGGCGCATTTGCCGAAAGTATTGGTGTAGCTCAAGCTACCATCTCACATATTTTAGGTCCGCGTAATAAGTATCCAAGTACAGAAGTTATTCTTCGTCTACATCAAAGATATAATGATATAAATTTGGAATGGCTACTTACCGGACAAGGTGAAATGAGTAATATGTCTTCCGATTCTGACTCTTCTATCGAGAGCGGATTTGACTATCCATTATTCGCTGAGAATTCCGTAAATCCGTCCAAAGAGACAGGTTCGGCCGAAAATCGCAAGGAAATCGCATTAGGAACGCCTGCAAATGCCCCTAAAGAGGTTGTAAAACAGGAGATTATCTATAAAGAAAGGCCTCCCAGAAAAATCACTGAAATAAGAATTTTCTTCGACGATAATACGTACGAGACGTTTAAACCCGAAAAGTAAGGCTCATAAACAACTATTTGCACAATTTCCCGTATCTTTGGATAAGATAAGCATCTCAGCAGAACTTTTTCATGCAAGCATGAAAGTTCTGCATTCGATTTGCATTATCTTTGTGCCCTGAATAAAATTCACCTCTTTATATAGGATAATGAAAAAATACATTTTAGATTTGACAGTGACTGAGAACGTCCGACTGCACGCTAATTATGTGCTATTGAAACTGACGTCTCCGTCTCCGCTTCCGGATATGCTTCCGGGACAATTTGCGGAAATACGTGTGGACGGATCTCCAACTACTTTTTTGCGCCGCCCCATTTCCATTAATTATGTAGATAGACAACGCAATGAAGTATGGTTTCTGATCCAACTGATTGGAGACGGAACTAGGCAATTAGGCGAAGCAAAAGCAGGAGACACAGTCAACGTAGTACTTCCTTTGGGAAATGGCTTCACAATGCCTGAAAAGGCTTCTAATAAGCTTCTGTTAGTAGGTGGAGGTGTTGGTACAGCTCCCATGCTCTATCTGGGCGAGCAATTAGCTAAAAACGGTAGTAGACCGACGTTCCTTCTGGGAGCAAGAAGCGACAAGGACCTGCTGCAACTGGAGCAGTTTGCAGCGTATGGTGATGTGTATACAACTACCGAGGACGGCAGTCATGGTGAAAAGGGATATGTGACACAACATTCCATATTGAATAAGGTGCAATTCGAGCAGATTTACACTTGTGGCCCTAAGCCCATGATGATGGCGGTGGCTAAATATGCCAGAAGTAAAGATATAGCTTGTGAAGTATCATTGGAAAATACAATGGCGTGTGGTATAGGTGCTTGCCTCTGTTGTGTAGAAAATACAACGGAAGGGCATTTATGTGTATGTAAAGAAGGTCCGGTTTTTAATATAAACAAACTATTATGGCAGATTTAAGTGTAAATATTGGAGAATTACAAATGAAGAATCCGGTAATGACGGCTTCCGGTACATTTGGGTATGGTGAAGAGTTTGCCGATTTCATTGATATTACGCGAATAGGTGGTATAATTGTAAAGGGCACGACTCTTCACAAACGTGAAGGTAACCCATATCCGCGTATGGCAGAAACTCCGTCAGGTATGCTAAACGCTGTGGGACTGCAAAATAAGGGAGTAAATTACTTTGTTGAACAGATATATCCGCGTATTAAGGACATCGAAACCAATATGATTGTAAATGTTTCGGGTTCTGCTATAGAAGATTATGTAAAAACAGCGGAAGCCATTAACGAACTTGACAAAATTCCTGCCATTGAATTGAACATCTCTTGCCCTAATGTGAAACAAGGTGGAATGGCTTTTGGCGTCACCGCAAAAGGAGCCGAAGAAGTGGTAAAAGCTGTGCGTGCAGCTTACAAAAAGACACTTATCGTAAAGCTGTCTCCCAACGTGACAAGCATCGCTGAAATAGCCCGTGCGGTAGAAAATGGCGGTGCAGACAGCGTTTCATTAATTAATACACTGCTTGGAATGGCTATAGACGCGGAACGCAGGCGTCCTATACTCTCTACCATAACAGGTGGTATGTCCGGCGCAGCAGTAAAACCAATCGCACTCCGCATGGTGTGGCAAGTTGCTCAGGCGGTAAAAATACCTGTCATAGGTTTAGGAGGTATCATGAACTGGAAAGACGCAGTGGAATTTATGCTTGCCGGAGCTTCAGCCATCCAAATCGGTACGGCAAATTTCATCGATCCGACAGTTACAATTAAAGTAGCGGAAGGTATAAACGACTACCTCGATAGACACGGATATAAGTCCGTGAAAGAAATTATTGGTGCGCTTGAGGTATAACTAATAACAAGTGAATATCATTCGCATCTGTTTTACATAAAAAAGGACATTCATTGCGAATGTCCTTTTTCTATTTTTATACAACTGATTTATTCCTCTCCCAGCAAATCCGGGCGGAGTCTGCGCGTCCGTTCCAAAGACTGTTGCAACTCCCATTCCTTAATCTTAGCCTCATGCCCGGATAATAAAATTTCCGGAACTTTCCAACCATTGTAATCGGCAGGTCTTGTATAGACTGGAGCAGCCAAAAGATTATCCTGGAACGAGTCGGACAAAGCTGACTGTTCATCGGAAATAACACCGGGGATGATGCGGACAATAGCATCCGCCATCACTGCTGCCGCCAGTTCTCCACCGGTCAGCACATAGTCCCCAATACTGATTTCTTTAGTGATCAGATGCTCGCGAATGCGATAATCGATACCTTTAAAATGCCCGCAAAGAATAATAAGGTTCTGGGCAAGTGAAAGTGTATTGGCCATTGGCTGATTGAACTGCTCACCATCAGGAGTCGTAAAAATGACCTCATCATACTCCCGTTCTGCCTTTAAGGCGTTGATACAGCGCTCTATAGGCTCTATTTTCATCACCATTCCGGCAAAACCGCCAAAAGGATAATCATCCACCCGTCGATATTTATCTTCAGTATAATCACGTAAATTATGAATATGTATTTCTGCAAGCCCTTTATTCTGAGCACGTTTCATAATAGAGCAATTGAAAAAGCCTTCAATCATCTCCGGTAGAACTGTTATTATATCAATGCGCATATTAATTTTAATTTTCTGCAAAAGTACAAATATTAGAGGAGAAACCTGTATTTTTGCGTTCAAACAATCTGAAATAGCTATGACTGCAAAAGAAAAGATAGATCAGCTCCGTGCCGAATTGCATCGGCACAACTACAATTATTACGTGTTGAATGCTCCCGAAATCTCTGACAAAGAGTTCGACGACATGATGCGGGAATTGCAGGAGATGGAGCGAGAACATCCTGAATATCAGGATGAAAATTCGCCAACCATGCGCGTAGGAAGCGATTTGAATAAGAATTTCACGCAAGTGACACACAAATATCCAATGCTTTCGTTGGGTAATACCTATTCCGAAGGTGAGGTATCCGACTTTTATGATCGCACTCAAAAAGCCCTGAACGAAGATTTTGAAATTTGTGCCGAGCTTAAATATGACGGTACTTCCATCTCACTGACATACGAAAACGGTAAATTAATACGTGCTGTAACCCGTGGTGACGGTGAAAAAGGCGATGATGTAACAGATAATGTGAAGACAATCCGTACTATCCCCCTTGTTTTGCATGGTGATTATCCCCAATTATTTGAGATCAGAGGGGAAATACTAATGCCGTGGAAAGTCTTTGAGGAACTAAACCGCGAAAAAGAGGCACGCGAAGAACCTCTTTTCGCTAATCCGCGTAATGCTGCATCAGGCACTTTGAAATTACAAAACTCTGCTATAGTTGCTTCCCGCAAACTGGATGCCTACCTTTATTATTTATTAGGAGAAGAACTTCCTTGCGACGGACATTATGAAAACCTGCAGAAAGCTGCACAATGGGGATTCAAAATCTCCGACCATATGAAGAAGTGCCACAGCCTGCAGGAAGTGTTCGATTACATCCATTATTGGGATACAGAACGGAAGAATTTACCTGTAGCCACGGATGGCATTGTTTTGAAAGTAAATAGCCTGAAACAACAGAAAAACCTCGGTTTCACCGCAAAATCTCCTCGTTGGGCCATCGCATACAAGTTCCAGGCAGAGCGTGCATTGACCCGCTTAAACAAGGTGACTTACCAGGTGGGAAGAACCGGAGCAGTAACCCCTGTTGCCAATCTGGATCCGGTACAATTATCGGGTACAATCGTAAAACGTGCCTCTCTGCATAATGCAGATATCATTGAAGGGCTCGACTTGCATGTCGGCGATATGGTTTATGTAGAAAAAGGCGGTGAAATCATACCCAAAATTACCGGAGTAGATAAAGATGCCCGGAGTATGATGGTAGGTGAAAAAGTGAAGTTCATCACTCATTGCCCTGAATGTGGCAGCAAATTAATCCGTTACGAGGGAGAAGCTGCGCATTATTGCCCCAACGAAACGGCTTGTCCGCCTCAGATAAAAGGAAAGATCGAGCATTTCATCAGCCGGAAGGCTATGAACATTGACGGATTAGGCCCGGAAACTGTGGATATGTTCTACCGATTAGGACTCATTAAGGATACGACAGATCTGTACAAGCTGACTGTAGACGATATCAAGAATCTGGACCGTATGGGAGATAAGTCGGCGGAAAATATCGTCAAGGGTATTGCCCAAAGTAGGGAAGTGCCTTTTGAGCGAGCATTGTTCGCCCTAGGTATCCGCTTTGTCGGTGAAACTGTAGCAAAGAAAATAGCTAAGTCCTTCACTGACATAGAAGAACTGGAAAATGCAGATCTTGAAAGATTGATAAATATCGATGAGATCGGTGAGAAAATAGCGCAAAGTATCATTTCCTACTTCGCTAATCCTCTGAATAGAGAATTAATAGAGCGACTGAAAATTGCCGGATTACAGTTTAGCCGAAAGGAAGAAGACCTGAGCGGCTATACCGATAAACTTGTCGGACAGTCTATTGTAATCAGCGGCGTGTTTACCCATCACTCCAGAGACGAATATAAAGATTTGATAGAGAAGAATGGAGGAAAAAATGTAGGTAGCATTTCTGCCAAGACCAGTTTTATCCTGGCAGGAGAAAATATGGGACCCGCTAAATTAGAAAAAGCGCAAAAGTTGGGTGTACAGATAATGAGCGAAGATGAGTTTTTAGCGCTCATTTCGTAACATTTTTCCAGTGAAATCTTTTTTATAGCTTATATTTGCTGTAGAAATCGAAAATATTCGTACTTTTGCGAGTCATTTAATTAGAGATTACTTAAATTTCACTCATGATACAGACTAAATTGAAAGGAATGGGGGTAGCGCTGATTACTCCTTTTAAAGAGGATGAAAGCGTTGATTACGATGCATTGATACGTTTGGTGGACTATCAACTTCAAAACAATACTGATTTTTTGTGTGTGCTGGGCACCACAGCAGAAACTCCGACACTGACGGAAGAAGAAAAAAAGAAAATCAAGAAAATGGTCATCGAACGCGTAAATGGTCGGATACCTATCCTGCTCGGTGTTGGTGGAAATAATACGCGTGCCATTGTGAATACGCTTCAAAACGACGATTTTACCGGAGTAGATGCCATTCTGTCTGTTGTTCCCTATTATAATAAACCTTCTCAGGAAGGTATTTATCAACATTATAAAGCAATTGCAGAGGCTACAGAGCTTCCAATTGTACTCTATAATGTTCCCGGCCGTACCGGTGTAAATATGAAAGCAGAAACCACGCTGCGCATTGCCCGTGACTTCAAAAATGTTATTGCTATCAAAGAAGCCTCCGGTGACATCACTCAAATGGATGATATCATCAAGAATAAACCAGCTAATTTTGACGTTATTTCGGGAGATGATGGTATTACCTTCCCTTTGATTACCTTGGGAGCTGTTGGTATCATATCAGTCATCGGAAATGCATTTCCACGCGAATTTAGCCGCATGGTAAGACTGGCATTGCGAGGAGATTATGCAAATGCATTGACTATCCACCATAAATTTGCCGAGTTATTCAAGCTTCTTTTTGTGGATGGCAATCCGGCAGGCGTAAAAGCAATGTTGAACGTTATGGGAATGATTGAGAATAAACTTCGCCTCCCACTTGTGCCTACCAGGATTACTACTTTTGAAGCCATGCGGAAGATTTTGGATGAGTTAAACATTAAGTGCTAAAAAAAACAAAGATACTTCTTTGTAAAACATCCCCTGAGATAGATTATTTCATCTCAGGGGATGTTTTCTTTCGCCTCACAAGCTGATTTTTACTGTCTCATGAGACGGATGTATTCATCTCAGGAAAGAAATTAATACTTATATCTGCACAAGCACACAGTTATATCTGTATCAACTCACACACATATTTGCATGAGTCTACACAGATATAACTGTTACCCTACGGTGTATAACAAAAAACCTCTGCAAATTACTTTGCAGAGGTTTTTCGTGATCGCGACAGGATTCAAACCTGTAACCGGCTGATCCGTAGTCAGCTACTCTA